>WNGG01002411.1_pt1 | contig 36863 bp, 34 predicted proteins | sample 5400661 | NCBI WGS metagenome assembly WNGG01 (sample SAMN13153372, study PRJNA577476) | soil metagenome | isolation source: 100 cm soil or saprolite under Garry oak tree replicate 1 | place: USA:California | collected 2016-06-15
CTGAAGCTGGACAAGCACGCCTACACCGCCAGCAGGAAGCTCTACCAGCACACCCCGCCCGCGAGCTGATCCCGCCGGTCGCCGGTTGCCGGGTCGATCCGGGGCGCCGCAAATTCATCCCATCCGGGTGATCACGGCTCACCCGGGCTGGTGGGACCGTGCCCCATGCCGCACCTTGCGGACAATGGAGGGGGGAATCCACATGTCAGAGCGCACCACGACCGACTGGGACCGGGCAGAGCGCATGGATCGTAGGGATCGGATGGACCGGGGCGACGGCGGCCGGGAGGTCTCCGGCTGGGCCGTCGGCGGCACGGTCTTCGCGGCGGTGCTCATGATGATCGCCGGCGTGTTCCAGGTGATCGCCGGGATTACCGCGATCGCCAAGGACAAGTTCTTCGTCAGCGCCCCGAACTACCTGCTCACCTTCGACGTGTCCAGGTGGGGATGGATTCACCTGGCGTTCGGCGGGTTGCTGGTGATTGCCGGCTTCTTCGTGCTGCGGGGCGACACGTGGGCCCGGGCGGTCGCGATCGCGCTGGTCTCGCTCAGTGCGATTGCGAACTTCCTGTTCCTGCCGTACTACCCGTTCTGGGCTCTCGTGGTCATCGCGATCGACGTGTTCGTGATCTGGGCGCTGGCCAGCTACGGCCGGCGGGCCGCAGCCAGCTACTGACGGTCGGTCCGAGCCCAGTCGTGCGGGACCGGGGCGGCCGGATCACCGGGTCGCCCCGGCCCGCGCGGGGGCATGACGGCGAAGAACCCCCCCAATCCGCCACCAGCGCACGAATGGTGATCATCCCGAGATCGGCTCGAACTGCTGGCGAGGTGGTCTCGTGACCATCGGGGGCGAGTCTGGTGGAACGCCGCCCGAGTCGCGGCGCATGAACAGGGGGAGTCATGCGCACATCCATGCTGGACGGGTCACCTTCCCGTCCCAGGTCGCCGGTCAGCGTCCGCCGCCACCATCGCTCCACCACCGTCCTCGTCACCGGCGCGCTGACGCTGCTGGCGGTCACCGCCGGCGCCGCCGTCGCGCTGGTCGACCGCCCGAAGCCCGCCGCCCCGCCCGCGGCGGCCGCCGGCCCGGCCACGCCGACCACCGCGGGCCCTGCCCTGGTCACCGTGGGCCCGACCGGCGGCGCGCCGGCGGCTCCGGTGGTCACCGCGACCCCGGCCGGTCCGGGCGCGGCGCCGGTCCCGGTGCTGGCCGACGGGACCTACCCGGCCTTCCTCCGGAAGGTCGACCCCGACCACCGCACCATGGTGGTCGACGTGGTCCAGGTCTTCGAGGGCGACGCCGCCGTGCAGGCGGCGATCGAGGACGGCCGCGGCCGCACGGACGCCCAGTACCTGGCGTTCTACATCCGCAACCAGAACAGTCTGCTGCGCACCCTCCGGGTGGCGCGCGACGCCAGCATCACGTTCTTCGACACCTGCGAGGGCCCGGCGGCCACCCGCGCGGTGCTCAGCGAGCTGGCCAAGCGGGCCGCCACCCTCAAGACCTACTACTCGCTCACCGTGCTCGACGGCACCGTGCGGCGCATCGTCGAGCACCAGACGCAGCCTGCCTGCTGAGGCCGTCTCCTCGGACGGGCCGCCGCCCGCGACGACGCCGGGGAGGCACGCCCGCCGCCGGCTCCACGCCCGCCGAGCAGGTCCCCTGACCTCGGCGGTCAGGCCGGCGCGGGCCCCATCCGCGTGGAGATGCCGATGCGGTTCCAGGCGTTGATGCTCACCATCGCCAGGATCAGGTTGGCCAGCTCCTGCGGGCTGAAGTGGCGGCTCGCCTCTTCGTACACCTCGTCGGGGACGTGGCCCTCGCGGACCAGCGTCACCGCCTCGGTGAGCGCCAGCACCGCCCGCTCGCGGTCGCTGGCCCCGCTCCCCCGACAGGCGCCGCCGCCCCGCGACCAGCCCGCCGCGCGGCCAGTCCTGTCCACCCGGGGCGCCGCCATGGCGGGGGCCGCCTGGATCGGGGACGAGCGGTGGCAGGACCACCCGCACGCCTTCCAGCTCGGCATGCCCGACATCGAGCAGTTTCCCTGGCGGCTGTGGGCGCGGGCGCTCGGCCAGCGGGTGCGACCGGGGCTGGCGGCGCTGCCCGGCGAGCGGGACCCCGCCGGATACCTGCCGCTGCGGGCAGCGATCGCCGCCCATCTCGGCATGGCTCGCGGGGTCCGCTGCACGCCGGAGCCGGTCGTCGTGGTTGCCGGCGCGCAGGCCGGCTTCGACCTGGCGAGCCGCCTGCTGCTCGATCCAGGCGACCCGGTCTGGTTCGAGGACCCCGGCTACCTCGGTGCCCGCGCCGCCCTGCTGGGCGCCGGCGCGCGGCCGCTGCCCGTACCCGTCGACGGCGGCGGACTGGACGTCGACACCGGCCAGCGGCTGCAGCCGACCGCCCGGGCGGTGTACGTGACCCCTTCGCACCAGTTCCCGCTCGGCGTGACCATGAGCGTCCACCGCAGGCTGGCCCTGCTGGCCTGGGCGCGACGCGCCGGCGCGTGCGTTCGTGCTCGAGGACGATTACGACAGCGAGTTCCGCTACGTCGGCCAGCCACCGCCGGCGCTCCAGGGCCTCGACGACAGTGGGCGCGTCATCTACCTCGGCACCTTCAGCAAGGTGCTGTTCCCGGCGCTGCGGGTCGGCTACCTGGTGGTCCCGCCCGACCTGGTCGGCGCCTTCCGCGCCGCCTGCCGCTTCACCGGCGCGCAGGTGCCGCTGCTGGAGCAGGCCGCCCTGGCCGACTTCATGACCACCGGCGACTTCGGCCGCCACGTGCGGCGCATGCGCGCCCTGTACGCGCAGCGCGGCGCCGCCCTGGTCCGCGCCATCCGCCTCCAGGCGGGCGACCTCCTCGAGGTCCGCTCCGCGCACGCCGGCCTGCACCTGGTGGGCTGGCTGCGACCCGGCGTCGACGACCGGGCGGCGGCGGAGCGCGCGGCCGCCGCCGGCATCGAGGCGCACCCCCTGTCCGGCTTCGCCATGGAACCGGTGCGACGCGGCGCCCTGCTGCTCGGCTACGCCCCGATCGGCGAGGCCGAGATCGCCGACGGCGCCCGCGAGCTGGCCGGGGCGCTGCGCCGGCTGCGCCGGTAGCCGGAGAAATCCTCGACACGGGACGAAAACCACGGGTCGTCCGGGCCGGCCGACGATACCATCGGAGGAAGCTCGACCGTTGCGAGGAGGCACATGCCCCCGAAGCCGTCCCGATCCGCAGGCCGGACCCGCCGCACCGGCCGGGCCGATCCATCCGGGCCCGACCCGCTCGACCTGGCCGAGCGCCTGTTCGGTCCTGACCCTGGCCACGATCCCCGGCTGCGGGACGGCGGTGACGAGGCGCTCCGCTTGCAGCCGGAGCCGCTGTGGGTCAGGTTGCTGGGGTTCGAGCTGCCCTGGCGCCGCTACAAGCGGCGGCGCTGAGGCGCCCGCCCGATCGCGAGGAGGCTGGTCGATGCGCTTCGCCCGCCTGGGCCGGACCGACCTCGAGGTGTCGGTGGTCGCGTTGGGCTGCGGGAACTTCGGCGGCATCGGCTCGGTGCCGGAGCTGTTCGGCCAGGGCGAAGACGAGCAGGCCGCCTTCGCGCTGATGGACGCGGCGCGCGAGCACGGGATCACCCTGCTCGACACCGCGAACTCCTACGGCGGGGGCCGCTCCGAGACCGCCGTCGGCCGCTGGCTCGCCAGCCGCCGGGCGCGCGACGAGGTCGTGCTGACGACCAAGGTCCGCAACCGTGTCGGTCCCCGACCGGACGACGAGGGGCTGTCGGCCCGGCACATCCGCGAGCAGATCGAGGCCAGCCTGCGCCGGCTCGGCACCGACCGCGTCGACCTGTACCTGGCCCACGAGCCCGACCTCTCGGTGCCGATCTCCGAGACCATGGCCGCCTTCGACGAGCTGATCCGCGCCGGCAAGGTCCGCCACGCTGGGCTCAGCAACTACGACGCCCAGCAGGTGCTGGCCGCCGTCGACGCCGCCGGCGCGGCGGGCCTGGCCGCTCCCGCCAACCTGCAGAACAGCTACAGCCTGCTCGACCAGCACGCGGCCGGGGCCTTCGGCGTCTGCGCGGCGCACGGCATCGGCTTCACCGCCTACAGCCCGCTGGCCGGCGGCTGGCTCACCGGCAAGTACCGCGCCGGCCAGCGCTACCCGGACGGCTCGCGCATGGCGCTGCGCCCCGATCCGTACCGCGAGCTCGAGCAGCCCGCCACCTTCGCCGCCGTGGAGGGACTGGAGCGCGCCGCCGGCCGGCGCGGGGTGTCCCTGCCGGCGCTCGGGCTGGCGTGGGTGCTCACCGATCCGGGCGTGACCGCCGTGATCGTCGGACCGCGGCGACCGGAGCAGCTCGCGCCGGCCCTCGAAGCGCTGGACGTACACCTGGACCAGGACGAGCGGGCCGAGCTCGCCGGCATCGCCGTGGGCGCCGCCGCCGGCTAGGACACCGGTCGGCGCCAGGCCAGGCGCGCGCTCGACCTGCCCTTGGGCGGGTAGTGCCATGCCATCATGCGACGCGCGATGACAGTGGTGCTGGTGCTGCTGGCGTCGGGGTGCACCGGCCCGGTCCGGTCCTCCGGCTCCGTCGACGCCCTCCGTCCGCCGGACCCCATCTCGTGACCCATCAGCGGCCGAGGAGGGCGCGAGCCCGGGAATGGCCCGATCCCTCAGGAGGCCTCCAGGCCGAGCTGAAGGGGCATCGACTCGGCTGGCATGGGGCGGCCGAAGTGGTAGCCCTGGCCGAAATCGCAGCCGAGCTCGATCAGGCGGGCGACCTGGCCGCTCGACTCGACTCCCTCGGCAACGGCCTTGACCCCCAGCGTGTGGGCCAGGTTCACGACCGCGGCGACGATCGCGGCGTCCTCGGCGTTGCCGAGCAGCCCGGCCACGAAGGTGCGATCGACCTTCAGCTCGTCGACGGGGAAGCGCTTGAGGTAGATCAGCGAGGAGTAGCCGGTGCCGAAGTCGTCGACGGCCAGCGACACGCCCAGCGACTTCAGCTCCCGGAGCGCGCCGCTGGTGGACTCCGCGTCCTCCATCAGCACGCTCTCGGTGATCTCCAGGTACACGCTTGCCGGGTCGACCCCGGTCTCGTCGAGGATGCCGGCGACCACCTCGACCAGGTTCGGGTGGGCGAACTGCCGTGCGGACAGGTTCACCTTGATGCACATCGGATCGCGGCCCGGCGAGACCGTGCGCCAGCGCGCCGCCTGCATGCACGCTTCGCGCAGCACGTAGGTGCCGATCGGCACGATCAGACCGGTCTCCTCCGCCAGCCCGATGAACTCCTGCGGGCCGACCAGCCCGCGGTCCGGGTGCTGCCAGCGGACCAGCGCCTCCGCGCCGATCGGCCGCCTGGTCGCCAGGCGGACCAGCGGTTGGTAGAAGACCCGGAACTCGCCACGCTCGACCGCGCGGTGCAGCGCGCTCTGGAGCGCCAGCCTGCGCTTGGCCCTGACGCGCATGTCGTGATCGAAGACCTCGTGACGGTTGCCGCCTCGCGCCTTGGCGCGGTACATGGCCGCGTCGGCGTTCTCGATCAGCGCCTCCGGCCGCGTGCGCGAGCCGCTGCCCAGCGCGATGCCGACGCTCATGGTGACGAAGACGTCGACCTCGCCGAGCGAGAACGGGGTCGCCGCCACCCGTCCGACCCGATCGGCGATCGCCAGGGCGTGCGCCTCGTCCTCGATGCCCTCGCACAGGATGGTGAATTCGTCGCCGCCGAAGCGCGCCACCGTGTCGCCGGGCCGGACGACCTCCTGGAGGCGCCTGCCCAGCTCGCCGAGCAGCTTGTCGCCGGCGTCGTGGCCGAGCGAGTCGTTGATCACCTTGAAGCGGTCGAGGTCGCAGAACAGCACCGCCACCCAGGAGTGGCTGCGCTTCGTGCTGTCCAGGGCGTGGGCGGCGCGGTCGAGGAAGAACACCCGGTTGGGCAGGCCGGTGAGGGCGTCGTGGGCCGCCTGGTGCGCCAGCCGCGCCTGCGCCTGGCTGCGCTGGATGGCGATGTCGGCCAGGTGCGCCGCCGCCACCAGCAGGCGGGTGTCGCGCTGCCCGGGCCGGCGGGGGCGGTCGAAGTAGATGCTGACGGTGCCGAGCACCTGGCGCGACTCCACCGTGGTGATCGGCATCGCCCAGGCGGCGCGCAGCCCGCGGGCCAGCGCGACCTGCCTGGTCTCCGCCCACAGCGGGTCCGCGGCGACGTCGGCCACCAGCACCGGGGCGCGCCGGTGCACGGCGGTGCCGCTGGACCCGGCCCGCGGGCCGACCACCATGCCGTCGGCTTCGTGCAGGCCGGTGTCGACCAGGCTCGGAGCGGCGGCCACGGTCAGCGTCTCGCCCTCGGGGTCCAGCAGCAGCACCGCGCAGCGCGCCCCCTCGGCCTCGCTCTCGACCAGCCTGGCCAGCGCGGACAGCGTCTCCATCAGCGGCGCGTCCCTGGCGATCAGGTCGAGCACCGCCGCCTGGCCGGCCAGCAGGCCCTCGGCGTGCTTGCGCTCGCTCACGTCGCGGGTGTTGAACACCACCCCCCGCACGGCCGGGTCCTCCAGCAGATTGCTGGCCAGCGCCTCCAGATGCCGCCAGGTGCCGTCGCCGGCCAGGCAGCGGAACTCGTAGCTGGCGGTCTGGCCGGCGCCGGCGAGGTGCTCGCCGAAGCGCGCACGCAACACCTGGAGGTCGTCGGGGTGGACCAGGTCGAACAGGCCCTGCCCGACCTGCGCCCGGTCCCGGTGGCCGAGCAGGCGCCAGAACGCGGGGCTGGCGTAGGTGATGCCGCCGCCCGCATCCAGCACCACCACCATGTGGGAGGAGTTCTGCACCAGCGCCTGGAAGCGCGCCGCCCGCTCGCGCAGCGCCTGCTCGGCGCGCTGGAGCTCCAGCTCCTTGGTGACGTCGCGGGAGGTCAGCACCAGCCGCCGCGGCGGCCCGCCGACGTCCGGCACGCGGGCGTACGAGCACGAGATCCAGCAGCGCTCGCCGGTCGGGCTGAGCACCTCCAGGATGGTCGGCAGCGCCTCGGGCGCGGACGCCCAGCGCTCGAGGCGCACCTCCTGGCCGGCCAGGTCGCGCGGCCGCAGGCGCGCCAGCCCGCGCGTGCCGATGACCTCGTCGGCGCGGTAGCCGGTGATCGACTCGAAGCCGGGGTTCCAGCTCGTCACGGTCCCGTCGGGGTCGAGCGCGGCGATCCCGTCGGAGGCGTGCTCCACGATCTCGGACAGCTTGGTCCGCTCCTCGAGGATGGTCTCCAGCAGCTCGCCCTTCTCCAGCGCGGCGCCCGCCTCGACCGCCAGGGTCTGGAGCACCGCCAGGTCGTTACGCTCGAAGCCGTCGTGGCTGCCGGGGTCGTAGACGGCGAGCGCGCCGGCCACGCCACCGCCGAGGCGCACCGGCGCCGCCAGGCAGGTCCGCCAGCCCTCCCGCTCCAGCAGCACCGCCAGCTCGGCGTCGGCGGCGCGCGCGTGCACCAGCACCGCGTTGTCCAGGCGCGACACCGCGCCGGCCAGCGTCTGCTGCCCGGCGGGCTCGATCCTGGCGATCACCTCGGCGATGCCGGCGCGGCTGCGCCACAGTCTGCGGCGCTCGCGCTGGACCACCACCAGGTCGACGGCCTCCGCCTCGAAGCAGCGGCGCGCCTCGGTCAGGAACTCGGGCATGGCCTCGCGGGGGTCGATCGCCACGCTGAGCGCGTGGGTGGCGCGCTGCATCCCGGCCAGGCGGCCCTGGTCGGCCCGCACCGCCGAATACACGCTCGCGGCCCAGTGCACCAGTCCCAGCGGCAGCAGGAACAGCGGCGTGACCAGCGGCGTCCACTCCCAGGCCGCCACGAACAGCAGACCGAGCGCCAGGTCGAGGGCCAGGCCGAGCGCCCGCCCCAGCGCCACCGCCAGCCACGAGCCCGGCGCCCCGCGGCCGCTCCGCTCCCCCACCCCCGAGCCGCCAGGCCGCGGGCCGTCCAGCCGCGAGCCGCCGACGCGCGAGCCGCGCGATCCCGAGCCGCGCGCCACCCAGGGGCCGCGGTGTTCCCCCAGCCACAGCGGCAGGCCGGCGGCGACGGCGGCCGCCGCCATCGCGGCCGACAGCGCCAGCAGGTTGCGCGGGGCGAGCGAGAAGCCCTCGCGGAGGGCGGCGAAAGTCAGGCTGCCGGCCCCGGCCGCGCACGACCACCTCGCGACCGTGAAGGCCCCGCTCGGCGGCGGCACCCGGCGCAGCCCCTCCAGCAGCGCGGCCGCCAGCGCCGCGGCCAGCACCGCCAGCCCGGAGGGCATGGCGAAGACGGCCACCAGCAGCACCGGCCCGAACAGCTCCAGCCGCTCGACGCCGTCACGGTGGCGCACCTCGAGCCGCAGGAACCCGGCGGCGCACAGGGCGGCGGCCAGCCCGGCAACGGCTGCCGGCGCGCTCGGACCGGCACCCTGGCGGTTGGCCACAGCGGCCGCCGCGGCCAGCGCCGCAAGGGCGCCGGTGAGCGCGATCCTCGGTCGCGGGACGGATACCCGCGCGGACGGTACGCCCGAGGGAGGGCGCCTCGGGACCATCTCCGCTTCCTCCCCCCCACCTCCAGCCGGGAATCGGGCTACCGTGCCGGCTCCACGGCGGTGACGTCATCCGAGGACATATTGTTCGGATAACGTGTAACACCCAAGTGCATTCAATCACAGCTACGTGAGAATGCCGACAGACTTGACGGACGAGTCACCGCATAGCGGACGCCCGCGCTTGAGCGAGTGGCCGGGCGGGTACGCGGCGCGTTCCAGGTGAAGGATTCTGGGCGGCGGTCAGCTCGCGGTGGGAGGTGCGTCCTTGGCTGAGGAGCTGGGCTCGTCGTCGGCGCTGGAGCCGGCTTCCTCCTCGGTCGTGTCGGCGACCTGTGAGCGAGCCGACCGCGAACGCTGGCGGCGGCTGGTCAGCTTGGCCACGTCGCCGCTGATGCGGCGGCTCGGCAGCTCGTGCTGCATCGCGAACGTGGCCGCCTCCAGCTTGGAGTGCATCTCCAGCTTCTGGAGGATGTTCTGGACGTGCGTGCGGACCGTGTGCGGGCTGATGAACAGCTCGTCGCCGATCCGCGAATTGCTCCAGCCGCGGCCGAGCAGCGCCAGCACCTCGCGCTCCCGCGGCGACAGGCGGCTCAGCGGCGTGTCCGAGGCACGGTCGCCGAGGTCGATCAGGCGCCGGAACAGCTCCGGCAGCATCGCGCGCGGCACCACGCCCTCGCCGTCCAGCACCGCCTGGACCGCGCGCAGGACCGTCTGGGTGCCGCTCTTCTTGCCGACCACGCCGAGCGCGCCCGAGCGGATGGCGAGCAGCAGCAGGTCGATGTCGGTGTCCTGCGCCAGCAGGATCACCTTGGTGTCCGCCAGGTCCTGGAGGAGCGTCTCGACCAGCGTCGGCCGGCTGGCGAGGCCGAGGTCGGCGTCGATCACCACCAGGTCGGGCTTGAGGTGGACCACCGACTCGCTGACCTGGAGCGCGGTAGAAGCCTGGCCGACCACCTCGTTGCGGCCGTCCCGAGCGATCAGCGCCTCCAGCGCCTCATTGAAAAGGGGCTGGCAGTCGGCCAGGAACACTCGAGCCATTGGCTGCCTCCCGATACTGCCTCTCCGCCGCGAACGTCTGCGCAGGTTCCGCGCCAAATGCGACGTCAACAGCTTGCCGCAGGGACGGCCACGATCCATACGTGATTCGCAGTCATGCAGACTACGTCATTCGTCGCAACAATCAGTACGTCACAGCAACGCTCCAGAGCAAAGCGGGCTCTCGCGTCGATTCGTTCACTGCGCACCGGGTTCGCGCCCCCGAGCGGTACAGACCGACGGATTCCGCTGTCGGAACTGGTCACTTCTTCGGATGAGCGGGGTCGCGCAGATGCCGTACGCTTCGCGCTGGAACGGTCGGCGCGGTGCACGGCGCGAGACGCGACCTTGACGAATCGGCTGCTCCCGTACTCATTGGGGGGGAAAATGATCAGACTGGTGCTGGCAGACGACCACCAAGTCTTCGCCGAGGGCCTCGGTATGGTGCTGGATGCCGAGGATGACGTCGAGGTCCTCGGAATCGCCCCGGACGGCGACGGCGCGCTCAGCTTGCTGGGCGAGCACATCCCCGACGTGCTCCTGCTGGACGCGCACATGCCGAGGACCGACCTCTGTGAGGTCGTGCGCGCGGCCAAGGCGAACGCGCCAGGGACCCGCGTGGTCGTGCTCTCCGCTGACACTCGGCGCGAGATCATCGACGCTGCGATCGAGGCCGGGGCCGACGGCTTCCTGGCCAAGGACCTGACCGGATGGCAGGTTGCGAGCGTGCTGCGCAAGCTGCTCGACGGCCACGCCGCCCCGGTCACGCCATCGCTGCCCGACCGCCCCGCCCGCGACCCCAGCGTCGAGCTGCGCGTCCGCACGCTGAGCGCCCGCGAACGCGAGATCCTCGGGCTGCTGGTGGACGGCCACTCCAACCGCCGCATCGCGGAGGAGTGCTTCCTGTCGCTCAACACCGTGCGGACCCACGTGCAGAACGTCCTGGTCAAGCTCGGCGTGCACTCCAAGCTCGAGGCGGTCGCCTTCGCCCTCGAGCACCAGGTCGTCCCCGGCCGTGCCGGCTGGGCCCCCACCTGGGGCGACCGCGGCCAAGCCGTCTGACCCTGGGTCGCCTCGCCGCGGTTCGCCCGCGCCCCTTCCCCGCCGCCGGCGCTTCCCGCCGCCGGCGCTTCCCCGCCGCCGGCGCTTCCCGCCGGCCGCCCCTTCCCGCCGCCGGCCCCGCGCCGCCGGCCCCGCGCCGCTACCGCTCGGGCCGAACTCCGCAAATCTGGGCCTCAGACGCTAGGCTGATTCCTGTCCCGCCGCTGACAGCGGGATCGAGCCCGACATGCACCCGAGGATGGCGTCCATGAGCGATCGACCGGTCACCCGTCTGGTTGGAATCTCCGAACCACTGGACCGGGGAGCCCGGCTCTCGCGCAGGGACCTGTTGCGCTCCGCGGCCCTGGCCGCCGGCACCGCCGGTGCCTCGGCACTACTGGCCGCGTGCGGCGGCGGCTCCGGCTCGAAGTCCACGACCTCCACCGCGGCCAGCGGCTCCTCCCAGCAGGGCCAGGCCAACTCGCTGCAGGCCCTGGTGGCCAATCTCCCCCAGCTCTCGCTACTGAACGCCCAGAGCAACCTCCCCGTCGGGCGCAACCGCTTCAGCTTCGGCCTGTCGACCTCCGACAACCGCCTGGTCCAGGGCGGCACGCCGAAGCTGTGGTTCGCCACCGACCAGACCAGCAAGCCGCTCGGCCCGTTCGAGGCGCGCTTCCTCCAGATGGACGCCTACGACAAGCTCAAGGACAAGTCCCCGCGGAGCGAGCTGACCGGCTTCTACGTCGCCGACGTCGACCTGCCCCGCCCCGGGAACTGGCTCGCCGTGGCCGTCATCGACGCGAGCGGGCAGCGCGCCGCCGGCCAGGGGGCAATCCCCGTCAAGGACAAGGTGGTCGCCCCCGTCGGCACCAAGGCGATCTCCGGCAAGACACCGGTCGCCACCAAGCCGGCCGACCTCGCCAAGATCTGCACGCGCGAGCCACCCTGCCCGATGCACTACATCTCACTGGACAAGGCGCTCGCGTCGGGCAAGCCGACGGTGATCACCTTCGCGACCCCGCTGCTGTGCAGCAGCCGCATGTGCGGCCCGGTGGTGGACGAGCAGATGCTGGTCTTCCAGAAAGTCGGCAAAGCGAAGGCCAACTTCATTCATCTGGAGATCTATCCACAGCGCGACATCAACAAGCCGGCTCCCCTGTTCGTCAGGTGGGGCTTCCAGAGCGAGCCCTGGCTGATCGTCATCGACCGCTCCGGCGCTATCCGCAGCCGCCTCGGCGAGGGCCCCGTGGTCGCCTCCGAGATCGAGGCCGCCCTCACGCCTCTGTTGTCCTGACCCCGGGGGCTGTGGGCCCGGGGGGCTGTGGGCCCGGGCCGGACCTCCCGCCCGCCGCTGCGCGCTACCCCTCGTTGCTGGTCCCCGGCGTCTGGTGGCCGGCGGTCGGGGTGTACCGCCCTCCCCCGACGACCCGCCGGTACAAGCCGGGGAGCAGCATGCGCAGGACAGGGATCACCGCGTAGGGACGGGGCACATAGCGCTCCGGCTGGTGGCGCCGCGCCGCCTCGACGATCGCCTCCGCCACCTTCTCCGGCGTCGAGACCATCCAGCGGGTGGCAGGCCGCGCCAGGAGCTCACGCTGCGGGAGGCCCTCGGTGGCGGCGAACCCCGGGAGCACGAGCGTCACGTGGACCCCGTGGCGCCGCTCCTCCATCTGCAACGCCTCGGTCCAGCCGGTGAGCGCGTGCTTGCTCGCCGAATACGCCCCGGAGCCGGGCCGCGACACCCTGCCGGCCACACTGCCGATGTTGACCACCGAACTGGGCGCCGAGCGCCGCAGCAACGGCAGCAACGCCTCCGTCAGGCGCACCGGTGCGTCGAAGTTGACCGCCATGGTCCGCTGGATCCCGGCCCAACCGTTGGAGCCGAAGCTCCCGCGGCCCCCGACCCCCGCGTTGTTGACCAGCAGGTCCAGGCGGCCGTGCTCCCGCTCGACCTGCTCCGCGACCCGGGCGGGCGTGTCCTGCTCGACCAGGTCCGCCACGATCACACTCGCCGAGCCCAGCTCCGCCGCCAGCGCCTCCAGCCGCTCGCGGCGGCGCGCCAGCAGGATCACGTGGGTGTCGGCCTCCCTGGCCAGGCGCCTTGCCGTCGCGGCTCCGATGCCGCTCGAAGCGCCGGTGACGAGCGCGATCACAGCTCAACCTCCACTTGAGGGTTACCTTCCGGCGTGACGGACTCTGTCACGCCCGTCGTTCCCGGGCAACGGCCCGAGCGGGCTCCTCCGGACGGCCGCTCATGGGTAGCGGTAGAAGCGGAGCCGGTCGTTACGGCCGATCAGCCGCATGCCCGCGCGTTCCATCACCCGCTGCGACGGGACGTTGCCGTGGGCCGTGTCGGCCTCCACCCGCCGGACCTCCGGCTGCGCCAGCGCCCAGCCGATGAGCGCCTGGAGCGCCTCGGTCGCGTAGCCCTTGCCGCGAGCCTGCGTCGCCAGCCCGTAGCCAACCGTGACCGTGCCGGCCCAATCCGGCGGCGCGTGGAACCCGATGTCGCCGACCACGATGGAGTCCGACTGCCGCACGAGCTGGTACATGCCGTAGGGGCCGGGGTCGATGCCCGCGTCGACCGTCCGCAGGAACGCCTCGGCCGCCACCAGCGTTCCCTCGATCGGGTAGCCGCGCATCCACGGCCGCTCGGAATCCGCGCGGCCCTCCAGGAGCTTGCGCGCCTGCGCCGCGTCGAGCTGCAGGAGCCACAGGCGCTTGGTCGGAATCTCGTTCACGATGCTGGTCCTCGAAAGCATTGGCCAGGCGTGCGTGAGCCGGGTATCCTTCCCCTCGCTCACCCGTGGTGATCGTAGCTCAGTTGGTTAGAGCGTCGGGTTGTGGTCCCGAAGGCCGGGGGTTCGAGTCCCCTCGATCACCCTAGTGCCGCAGCCTGCCACGGGCCCGGTTCCCCGTTCCAGACCCTGTGGTAGCCTGCGCGCCGCGCCCACGCCGGGGAGGAATGAGCCGTCCCCCACCAGCGGGCATCACTGTTGGCGGTCGAGCTCGCCGCGGACCGCCGAACGTAGCGCCTCGAGAGTCGATCCCCGCGCTTCGACGAGCAGCTTGATCGCGTGGGGACCGTGGTCTGGCAGGCCAACCAGCGTGAGTGTCCGGCCTCTCGATGGGGTTCGTCTCGGTTTCCACCGGGTCCTCGGCGTCGTTCAGCTGCCCGAGCAGGAGGTGCTCGGGACCGACCTCCGGTCACGCGCGATCGCCTCCTGGGCGGCGATGCCAAGGCCCGGATCAAGACGGGCTGGCTGGATCGGAGCGCCCGAGATGCCGCGCAGGTCGTGCCGCTGTGCAGCACCAGCAGCATTCGCCGGTCGGTGACCACCGAGCCGAACATGGCGGTCGCTTCGTCCACCTCGCTGGGAAGATCAAGCCCAGGCAAGCCGAGCGCACGCAGGGACCGCCTGATCGCCCAGGGTGTCCTGGCAGGCCCGCAACCCAGCGACAGCGAGCTGCTCGCCACCCTCGGGATCGATCTGGACGCGGTCTCCAGCCGCGTGAACGAGACGTTCAGCGACGATGCGTACTGGCGGGTAGCACAGCGAGTGGCCGCCACGATGAGGCGATGGCCCCCTTGAGCGGAGCCTGACGATCAGTCAGGAACTCGGTGACCGCGATAGCGAGGCCATCAGCCTGGATGCCCTTGCCCTGCTCCTCAATATCAAGGGCGCTTCGACCGGGCCCTGGCATGCGACCAGGAGAGCAAGACCATCCTGCGGGAGCTGGGCTCCCATCCGGAACGGGCCATCGCCGCATATTGTGAGCACATTGGCCAGTGAGCAGCGATCCGAGAGTGGTCGGCGTGGGCACTTGCGCGTGGGGCATTACCCCGCTGTCGACGACACACGGCGCTCGGTCAAGATGCGAATGTGCGCACGCTTCGATCTGTGCCGCGGCCAGACCTACCCAGCGTCGCGGCGCCGAGCACCTCCATGTTGCTGCCCAGATGCCCTGCGCGAGGCGCGTCGTTGGAGCCGATCCCGAGGTGAGAGTCGGCGATGCGCTTCCCGGGCGCGGGCCCCGGAGGCGCCGTAGCGGCGAAGCATCGCCTCGGAGCGCCAGCCGGTGAGGCGCATGAGGTCGGCTCCCTCGCCGCCGGCGGCGCCACGGGTGCGCGAACGGCGGAGCTGGTGCGGATGCAGACCTTCGCTGTCGGCTTGGAGGCCGCGCCGGCGAACGATCTGCGCAAGACCCGAGTCGGTGATCGGACCCTTGGACCGATCCACAGCTCCGGCGAGGCCTTCTGCCGGTGGCGAGCTCGCGCCCGCACATACCGATCGAGCGGCTGCGCGGCCTTGCGGCCCGAACGGCACCGCGCGGTCCCGGCCACCCTTGCCCCGCACCCACGCGACGTTGTAGCCGAAGTCCACGTCCTCGAGCTGCATCGCGGCGACCTCGGCGCGCCGAGGCCCGGCATCGTGGAGTAGCAGGATCAGCGCGGTGTCCCGGCGGGACTCGAACTCCCATCCCGCGCAGGCATCAGGAGCCGATGCAGCGCTGTCTCATCCAGGACGGGGACGGGCTGCTCGGGGACCGCTGGCGGCTTGAGCTTGCCCCCGGGGTTGGCGGGGATCTCGTCCTCGTCCTCCAACCACTGGTAGAGGACCCGCAGGCTCCGGTACCGGTTCGCCGCCGTGCCGGGCTTGTGGCGCGCGAGCAGTCCACCGAGGAACGCTTCGACATCCTCGATGCGCGCGTCGGCAAGGCCGTCACGCTCTGCCGCTCGGAGGTGCGCGGCGGGTTGGCCGAGGGCCACCAGGAGGGTATGGATGGTGTGCTACACTGCCCGCCGCGATCGGCCGAGGTGAAACCGCAGGTCAACCGCAGTATTGCACGCGCCGCTAGCTCAATTGGCAGAGCAGCTGACTCTTAATCAGCGGGTTCGGGGTTCGAGTCCCTGGCGGCGCACTCCCCCACACCCCCGCTGACCTGCGGTGTCTCCGGGAGACAGCCTCGAAGGATCCTCGTCGGCGCGGCGTCGTGCATCCCTGGTGCGTCCATCGGTCGAGGGCTTGTCTGACCACGCTCATCGGTACCAGGCGCGACACCCTGGAAACCACACGTGGCCAAGCGTCGCGCGGGCGCGCGACGGTGCCGTCGCCAACGCGCGCTGGTGCTGATGCGTCGCATTGCCGGGCGGTCACCACCAACGGCCCCTCAAGTCCCGGACGACGGTCTGGGCAGGTCGCGGCTTGACTGTGGCCGGCAGGAGCTAGTGAATGTCCGTCACTTCAACCTAGTGCCCCGGCAGCGCGCCAACGCCCAGGCAAAATCCTGATGCAGCGCAAGTCTCAAGGTTCCGCCGAACCGCTGTCTACCCACAGCAGCATCCAGATCCTCGCCAACGAGCACTCCCTGCCCGACGTCCGAGCGTACTGGTCGGTCGGCTCCGATGCCGGCGAGATCAGCGGCGTGCTGTTCCTCACCGTCGAGGCAGAGCACCGAACCGGAGCCTTCGACCACACCGCCACCTTCACGATCTCTGGAACGCCGACCGCGGTTGATCGTGTGCTGCTCGCCTTGCGTGCCGCCTACGCGGCGCAGATCGAGCCGTTGCTGGGCGAGTAGCCACAGGCGGCCCCACCGAGCCCTGAGGACCCCAGGCCGCGTGAGCAAGACCGCGGTGGGAACTACGCCAGGCTCGGTGGGGCCCTGCCCCCTGTTGCCATCACCCGCCTGTGCAGTTGCCACGCCCGCCACGCCACAACGGTAGTGGCGCCGACTGCACCTGTGACCAAGGTCGGTGACCGCGAGAAATCCCTGGCCGCTGACGGATCTGTCGTAGTTCACGCCGTTGAGGCCGTACCGGCCCGTACGCGCGACCCGCCTGGCACCCGAACGTTGTCCAGTGTCATGGCGAGGTTCGTCGGACCTTCGTAGTCGATGCCAGCGCCTTTACAGGTCGCACCGGCGGCTCCCCACGGTTCCCGTTCCGTCCCCGCTTGGTCCCGATCATTGGCCGTGACATGCGCAAATGGATCGTCGGCAGCTTCAGTCCTGGCTTGGCGTCCCCCAACCGTTGCGCCCCGTCCCGCGCGGCCCGGCGTCGGGCGGAGCGATGGTGGAGCGAAATCCGGTTGGGCTGGCGCCGGTTACGTGGTCACGTGCTGGACTTGGCCGGTTGTCTTGACTCTCGCACCCGTTGGATGGTGGCTGCGCGGGTCTGGCAGTAGCAAGTAGGCGCCGCTCGTCGGCGTTGTTTGGTCGCCCGTCGGGGTCCGATCAGCCCGTCGTACTGGACGAAGTTCGCGCGAGTCTGTAGCCCAAGGGTCGTTGCGAGCAATCGACCCACCGCCAGGCAGGCTGCCTGCTGGGAAATGAACGGTACTGATGGCCGGTAGTCGTCGGCGGGGATCGAGGTGAGGCCAAGGGCGTTAGCCAACCCGCACGTGGGCTTGCCGAGGTGTTGGCGCAGCCGATTGCGCTGCTCGATCGAGAGGGTCGTCAGGTCTTTTTCTGTTAGAGGTTCGTCGCCGCGGGCGAGTCGCCTGATGGGCAGCCCGGTCTCCTGGGCGAGGCGTTCCAGGCTTGAGGGGCCGGCGGACGGCAGGGGGAGCAGGCACCTCAGGCATGGTCCATGGTCAGGAACGACGTGATGGAGCCCGAGCATCGTGTCGCCGGTGGCGGCGTCGATCAGGTGGTCGGGCCACAAACGCTGGGCATGGTGGCGCGCTTCGATGCTGTCGAGGCCAGCCAGCACGATCCGTGGCCATCGACGGGAACGCTGTTCAAGGGCGGTCTGGTACTGCTCGACGGTGGCCGAGATCCGGGTGAGGTCGTAGCCGGTGAGCGCGGACGCGGCGAGGTCGACCTTCCAAGGCTGCTCCTTGGTTTCACGGGCTCCGCCAAGTGAGTAGGTGCCCCGGTTTTCTGGGCTATAGCGCTCGGGGTCTACCAACGCGAGGACGCCGGTGGCGGGGAACTGCCCCAGGATCACGGCGGTGGCGGTGCCGACCGCGCCGAGCCCGATCAGGGAGAGGTCGAGGTGGAGGTCCGCTGGCGGGTCGGGCGCCCGGTCGAGATCGGTCGAGATGGTGACCGGGCAGAAGCGAAGATGGCGATGCAGGGCGCGGCGTGCCGGCAGGACGCCGGCGGTGTGCTTGAACGCCTCGGCCGCACCGAGGGCCGCTGCGTAGACGGCGCCAAGCGCATTGGCTGGGCGGTGGATGGGCACACCGGTGTGGTTGGCGCCGAGCAGGTGGGCGCCGTAGCCCTCCGGGATGACTCGGATGCAGGTCGTTGCCGCGTCGGATCCGATGTGGAGTCGCACCGAAGGGTCGGCGGGCGTGGTGCGTGAGACGGTGATGCCGCGCTCGGGGTCGACGGCCTCGACAGCGCCGACCAGTCGGTCCACCAGATCGGGTGGCGTCGCTTCGGGGTTCAGCTGCAGCCGTCCTGGTAGGCGGCGGAGGGTCGTGAGCAGGACCGTCGCGGTCAGTCGTGCTTCGGGCAGGTCCGGTGCCACGCTGACCACGGTCAGGCTGCGCTCCAACCGCCGTTCCAACGCGCTGACACCCGCGCCGGTGGCTTCCCGCGCGAGCAGCAGCGCACGGGAGTGTTCAAGCCGCACGGACGCCGCCTTCGTCGAACCGGACGATGCTTGCCGGTTGGGCATTGGAAGCGGAGGGGGCTGTTGGGCGCCAGATGCTGTCGTAGCGCCACCAGCCCCATGCGGACGGCGTGCGGGGCGGAGCGGCGAAACAGGGCACGATGGTGGCGAGAAAGCCTGGGACGTTGAGCCCGTGGCTTCGGTCGGTGTGGGAGAGGAACGCGGGGCCGCGGTGGGAGTGCAGTTGGGCCCGGACGCGCAGCTGGTGGTCCTCGGCCCAGCCGAACAGCCGCTCCAACGCGGCGCCGGCGACGATGAACTGGTCAGGACGGCGAGTGATGCCCTGGTGTCCGGCGAGCGCCACCACCCTGATGCGGTCGGGTGCCGTGGCCGGCGCCAAGAGGAACGCGCCAGTCTCAAGATCCTCGACGCCGAAGAGCTTGATCTCGTCTATGAGACGGTCGACCGCGGAGTCGGGAAGCAACAGTTGGTCGCGGGTCATGCGGCGCGCCCCACATAGCTGGTGTCCAGGTCCTCCTGGAGGGTCTCGATGACCCAAAGGAACGGGTTGCCGGTGGTCGGCCATGCGGTCGGCCCGGCGCGCCACTCCGGGTGCAGGGCAAACCCCTCAGCGGTGAACGGCTTGCAGATGTCGAAGCTCGACGGGCGGTAGCCGGCGATCAGGGGCCAGGCGCTGGCGACCGTGAGGGATCCGCCGATCCGGTCGGCGAACTTCACCGACGGGGCCTGGTGGGGGTAGGTGATCCAGGCGACCCTGACGTAATAGGTCTCCTGCGGGGACCGCCGGGGGTGCACGGTGAGCCAATAGACACCCTCGATTTCGGGGTCGCTGCCGAGCGCACCGCCGCGCTCGGTGAGGAACGCGGCGGCGGGCTGCTCGTCCGCCTCAAGGTTGAGGCGGCTTTCCAGATCCATAGCTAGCGTCGGCCCTGGATGATCTGGCGGACCAGGCGGAAGCGGACTGCATGCGCGTGCCCGGCGACCCGGCCGACGGTCCGGTCGTCTGGCTGCCGCTCGCCCTGGTGCGTGAGGTAGTACTCGTGCTGGGGGTCGTCGGTGATGCCGAAGCTGGCCATCGCCGCGGCGCGGATGGTGCCGACCGGGGTCTCGGGGGTCAGGGCGGCGTGGTAGGGGTGTGCCGCGACCGGGAAGCTGACCGTGACCGCGATGGTCGTCGAGGCCTTGGTGGACTCGACCACTGGATCCTCCTCATGGACACGAGAGTGGGCGCCGTTCACCATAGTGGACGGCCCGAGTCGTCGTCAACTTTGGTGTATGTTCTTCACCGGGGTAACGCCAGTGGGGAGGCGCACGATGGCGGCCAAGCATCTGGGAGCCACCTTGTTCGAAGTCCGGCAGCTCCGCAAACGGTCACTGAAGTCTGTCGCCGATGAGGCGGAGATCTCCCCGGCGTACCTGCAGAAGCTGGAGCGCGGCGAGGTCAAGTCCCCCTCGCCGCATATCTTGGTCGCTCTTAGCGAAGCCTTGGACGTGCCGTATGACCGGCTCATGGAGTTGGCCGGGTACCTCGTGCCGCGCAGCAAGAGCCGAAGCTCTGGAGAGGCGGGCGTGCGCGTGCTCGCGCAAGCGCTTAACAGCGAGGAGCTCACCGAGGATGAGCTCGCAGCCCTTGCCCGCTTTCTGGCCTGGTACCGGGAGGACCAGGACCGACAAAGGAGTCGCGGTGCTGGAGGAACTTGAAAATGCCGGGGAGATCAAGAAGGCCACCGAGCGGCTGCTTGGCGCGGCGGCCGCGCGGGGACGGCTTCCCACCCCGGTCGACGATCTCGTGCGAGCTGCCGGGCTGACGGAACCGGCTGAGTCGATCCTGTCGGAGTCGGTGCTGCGGCGGGCTCCACAGCACATCCGAGATGCGGTCGTCCCGTTCAAGTTCAAGGTCAAGGCGCTCTTGGATCGCAAGGCCCGCGAGATCCACGTCGCGGAGGGTGTCGAGCATCGCGGCCAACGGGACTTCAAGCGCCTGCATGAGGTCGGCCACGACATCCTGCCGTCCCAGCGGAAGCTGGCCTACGCCGATGACAACCGAACTCTGTCGTGGACCGTCAACATGCGGTTCGAACAGGCGGCCAACCAGGCGGCCGCGGAACTGCTGTTTCAGGGCGAGCTGTTCCGCCGGATCGCCGCCGACTACCAGATCGGTCTGGCCTCGGTCGTCGACCTCTCTGAGCTGTTCGGCGCCTCGATCCACGCGACCTTCCGCCGCTATGTCGAGACCCATCGCAGCGCCATGGCCGGGATCGTCCTGGACTCCTCGCCGGTTCGCCGGATCCCGCTGACATACCACCGCCGGGAGGCCGTCCACTCACCGGCTTGGTCGAATCGCTTCGCCGCCCCGCGCTCCTGGCCGTCACACCTGCACGGATCCGACTATGCCTTCCTCGCCGCCGCCGACCAGACCCCAACCTGCGCCACGTCATCGCGCCTTGAGATCGCCTTGCCAAGCCTGGACGGTGACCGACCGAAGCTGCTGGTTGAGAGCTTCAGTAACTCCTACCGGCTGTTCGTCCTCCTGTGGCAGCCACGTCGTGAGGTGCTGAAGCGGCGCCGGACACTTGTCGCGTAATACCGGCGACCGGTCGACGAGGCCCCATCACCACTACGCACCGCCGCGACCACAACCCCAGGTGGCCACCGAAGGGAAATCGCGATCGAGGGGAGCATGCACGTTGTCCGCGGAAACTCCGCCGCTCGAGGAACTGGTCCGTCGCCTCATCCATGCCATCCGCGCCGATCCTCCCTTGTTCGACCAGCCCGCGACACCGGACGGTGCACAGCGCATCGCGGCAGTGGCCGGCCTCTTGCGAGCTACTCGGCTACTAGAGGATGTACTCGTCTGCGTCACCAACGGGGCCGACGAAGCGCCTCTACTGATCCTCAGGACGCTGGTTGAGATCAACATCAATGTGCGGTACCTGCTGACCCACGGCCAAGAAGGGCTCGAGCAGCTCGTCGCCAACCAAGAACGCAGAAAACTTGCCGTCGCCAACGCGTTGTTTGGACCAGACGACCCACGCAGCCGAGACCTCAAAGCCAATATCGACAGGGTGAAGTTGCCTCCCGAGCGCTCAATCGCGCTCCTAGCGACCGACTCCCCGCTAGGCGAGGAGTCCTACAACGGACTGTATCGATGGCTCTCCGGCTCTTCAGCCCACGGAGGAACACAGAGCTGGGAGCCCTACTGGTTCGAGATTGGAAAGCAGCTCCGTGGCGTGTTTCGCCCTCAACTCGATCCATCAAGGAACGAGGCACTGACAACCGCGGGGTTGATCGTCGGCGGGATCGCCAGCGTCGTCTTCAGCACCCTGGGCCTTCCACTACCCACCGGATGGGAAGATCTCGCCGCCGCATTCCAGGCACTCGAGAACGCCGAGAAGTGAAGTTGTGCCTGTGCCTCGCCCGCCGGCTGGCATGGGTACACGACCACCATCACCGGCACCACGCACGGCGCCGGCCCATGCCCCGCCCGGCCGCAATGGACCCAACGGGTTCACAGAGCGCGAGGGATCCTCGCTGCCGCGACCCAAGACAAGCCTGTCGAGCGAACACCTCCGAAACCGCGCCGCTGGCCGTCATCGTCTCCGGGTTGCGGATCGCGGAGGTAATGCAGCAATTGGCCGATATCCAGGCCAAGCACCACGAGGCGCGGTCCGGCGTGGCAACCGTAACCGATGGGAGATCTGGCGCGAATAACGCGCGCAGTGCCGAGCTTGCGCGACCGATGCACGTTGTGGGTACCAGGAGCACGGGAGCGGGGCAACAGATGCGCCGACCGGAACCGCAAGCCGAACATAGGGGCGATCGAGCCGGCGCTGGCGCGGACGATCGCCCCAAGCAAGAACCAGCAGCCCAATGGGGTTCAGGCTGCGTCGATCAGAACTGCGAGGCTGCCGAACAGTCCATTGCCCAATAGGATCTTGTACGGGTCGAAAGGAACCCTGAATGGCCGATGACGATCTTGAGCGCCTGCCACTGATCGATGTCCTGGCTGGAAGGCAGGCCGGCCCGCTGTCGCCACCGATGGCGCAGACGGTGCTGCTGCCGCTGCACGAGTTGGACCCTGGCGTGTTCGAACGAGTGGTCGTCGAACTTGCCTGGCGAGTGGAGAACGCCCGCGACGTACAGTTGTACGGCCGACGCGGGCAGAAGCAGTACGGGCTAGATGTCGTTGGGACCGACCGCAGCGGGGACCGATTTGTCTACCAGGCGCGACGGCTGGGAATGCTGACGCCGTCCGGAATACGGCAGGCGGTCGTCGACTATGCCGGCCCCCCTCGCACTCGTGAGTCGCTGGAACACCCTCCGCCGCGGCGTCTCGAGGCGAAACGATTCGTGCTGGCGACATCAGCCCAGCTGGATGTCGACGCGGCGCTTGTCGACGAACTCGAACGGCTTCGGGCAGAGTATCGAGGCGATCTGGAGGTCGACGTCTACGGCGCGGAGAAGATCAGCCACGCCCTCCGCGATGCGGTCGGGGTGGTCGCTGGGATCTTCGGGCCGGAGTGGGCCAGAGCGTTCTGCGGGATGGAGCCACCGGCCGTTGCTGCCGGCGAGCCAACCGCGTACGGCCTGCTTGAGGATCCCCTCACCGATCTGGGGTTGGCCGAGGTCGACATGCGTGCACAGCAACTCCGCACCGAGCAACCACAGCAGACAGCGCAGATCGAGCAGGAACTCGCCGCGCGACTCCAGAAAGCTGGCTACCCGGGGCACGCCGACCTACACCGCCGCCGCTACGCACTGGCGCTGCGCGCTGCGGGCGAACTCGCCGGCGCGTTCGACCAGCTGTGGGAGGAAGGCTTCGGCGACTTCGAGCGCGGCGCGACCCGCCTCGATGACACGCTAGAAGAGCAACTTGAGGAGATCAAGGACGAGCTGCCGCCGACAGCGGCCGCACGACTGACGGTATTGCGCTGCGCCCTCGAATGGTATGGACAGGGCAGCCAGCTCCCCCTAACGGTGTCGGCCCTCCAGAAGCTAGCAGCTGCCAGGGACCCGTGGGCCACGCAGCTGACATGCATCGTGCTAGAACAGGCCTTGGTCGACGGCCTTTATAGCAGCGATCCTCCTAGGCAGATAGTCGGCGGCAGCGACCACGACACTGACGGCAGCGGTGAGAAGGATTCCAACGGTCAGTGGGTGGACGCCGCAGCGTTGACCCGAGCGTTGCTGCTGATCGGCGAGGATGCCAGCAACGAACCAGACCGGACATGGCGGGCACGGCTGCAATGCGCGATCGCTGACGCCCGCCTTGAGCTGGCCCGCGCCAAAGGGTCACCGCTGCCAGTTGACGACGCGTACGGCGAACTGCAAGACGAAGCGTCCGCTGGCCGCTTCCCGCCTGGTGCCGGCGCACTTGTGCACGCGCGCGCCGCGCGCATGCATGCGCTTGCCAACAATGCCCGGTACGCCATTGATGCCTGTCGGCGCAGCATCATCGCCGCGAGCGCGGCCGGGCTCTACGGCGATGTCCGCAACGCCTTCCAGGATGTCGCACAAGCCGCCTTCGGCGAGGGCAATCTCAGCCAGATGCCCGACCTCGCGCTGATAGCACGCTCGCTGCCCAATCGCGATCGACTGCTTGCCGCCGCCCACGATCCGGCGCTGACCGCACTTGAGGCGGCGCGTCGAGGCAAGCTGCCGGATGCGTTCGAGGATGCCCGCCGCTACCTGTGGGAGACACGGCTATCTGGGCAGCTGCTCAGGGAGCGATGGGCACTGCACCTATTCGCCGATGTGCTTGCCGGCGCCAACCGCGAGGCCGAAGCCGTCGAACCGCTGGTTACGGCGGGTGAAGGCAACCGCGCGGCGGAGCTGGCGCGCACCCTGTCGACATGGGTTGACGTCACCGCCGCGGTTGGCTCGGCCGCGCCGTGGCAGGCAGCCGCCGCCGCCCAGGTCATCGCCGTACAGGTCGACCTCATACCCGACGCACAGGTGGAGCCACTTGCGCACCTGCTGCTGGAGCGAGCCCGGCCAGTTCTACAGGCGACAGGCATCGGGCCGCAGCCGGCCGTTGAGGCGCTCAAAGCTCTGGCGCGGCTTGGAGTGCGGTTGCCCGAGAGCGTGGCGGATCCGCTGCTGGAGATCGTCGGCCCAGCACTGAAGCAAGATCTGCGCGTGAGTGACAACGCTGTCGAGATCGTCGCCAATCTATACCGTGCCCTGCCGCACCGTCGTAGCGCTCTCGCGGCGCGGCTGATGGAGGCGACTGCCCTTTCGTCTTTTGCTGATGCCGCGTGGGATGCGATTCGGAGCCTACGCGGCCAGCGCCAGCCCTTGGACCCAGAGGTCCGGCGCCGCGCCGAGGACGGCGACCCCAGGGCAGTCATGACCCTTGCGGCATGGGGCGAGGCGACACCAGCAGTACGCCGGGCGGCTCGCCAGGCCGCAGCCGCCCTGCTGCGCACCCCCGTGGGGCATCCACGCACGATGTTCACCATGGACACGGTCCGCCGCGACACCGCGACCCTCGTCGCCGCACTCCTGGCCGGCGGTGACGCCGACGACGGCCTCATGGCAGAGGATCTTGCGCCTGTCGTACAGCCCCGGACCGGCCCTGGCCAAGAAGGCATGGCCGACACCAGGACTGCCGAAGCCAGCGTTGGCGCCGATGCTGGCGGGACCACCGATGATCGTGACCACGTGTCAGTTGCTGAGGAACCGGGCGAGGAGGCTGGCGTCACTGCGGGCGGGCCTCGCGTGGCCACCAAACCAGATCAGGCTGCAAATACCGCCGCAGGGCCGGTTGGGGCACTGGGGGATGCCGTCGCCGCCCAACTGCTTGACATGGCCGACGACGGCCACGACGCCGCGTTTCGTCGGCTTGACGCGATTCTTGCGCTTCGCAAGCTGATTCCATGGCTGCCTGCCAGTACGTGCTCGCTCATCACTCGCCGACTGCTGGCCCTGCACCTTGAACCGCGATTCTCCCCCACCGACGCCTCCGAGTTCGCCAGCCATGACCGCCTGAGCCGTGGCCACATCGAGACCGGCGCTAGGACAATGCCCGCCTGGGCGTTGCGGGTCGGCGCCGAGGCCTACGCGCGAGCACACGTTGGTGGCGCTGACGACGCGGCCCTGGCCAGCGAACTTGTGGCACGTGCTGAGCGTCTACTCCGCGACGACGATGTGGGCAACGCACGCCAGGCCGCATTAGCCCTCGCAGCCCTCGCGCCAGTTGCGACGGTTGATGCTCGAGTGCTCGCCACGCACGCCAACGAGCGAGTCCGCGCGGTCGCGGCCAAGGTATGGGCTAGTCGCGGCGGACAGCCGTCCGACCTAGTCGCCAGCCTCGCAGAAGATTCGTCGGCGCTGGTCCGAAGAAGCGTCGCCGCCTGCGCCGCCGAGGCTGCGCGGCTTGCGCCGGAGACGAACGACCGCCTCGCACAACTGCGCAACGACCGGAGCTTCAGCGTACGGGCAGTCCTCTCAGTCAACTCGCCGTCGAACAGTAGCTCGACAAGGTGAGCGCTGGTGCGGGTCGTGATCTGCTGGACGGTCCCCCTCGACTCGTGCCACGTGTCGCCGGCGGGATTGCCTGCCATGTTCCAGCTTCCAGGAGATGGTCGCGGGCGATACGCACGCACATTGGGGAACTCCTGGGTGACGGCAACAGCCGAGCCGGTAGATCCAGAAGAGCGGCTGCTCGGCGTGTAGTCGGGGTCTTGGACGGCGCGGGGCAGCCTCACGTTGAAGGCGAAGACCTTGGGACCGCGCTGACCAGCCGAACTGCGTCGTGCGCACGCTGGAGACGTACACCGAGATGCCGGCCCTGAGCATGCCGTACCAGCCGTTGCGGGTGCTCGGTGCCATCCACAGGCATGCGCTGGGTAACCTGGGGCCCAGTGAGTTCGCTCACGCCACAGCCCACCGCCTACCCAGAGCACGCGACCCAGACGGCGCTGGTCACCAGGCATCTTGATGCCGCTGATGAAGCTTGCCGGGGCCGGATACAGCGGCGTGACATGCTTGGCGGGCTCCTGCATGAGTACCCGCGAGTTGCATGAACGAGTTTCCGTACCCCACGCGCGGCGGCGAAGCCGGTGACGATGAACCCGGCCAGGTACATGTGGATCAGCTCGTGCCAGAAGAACGAGTTGGCGAACAGTGCCGAGAAAGGATGGACGTCCACCACCCTGCCGTCGCGCAGCGCAAAGCCGCCAGGGTGGTTCATCCAGCCGTTGACCGAGATGACGAACAGCGAGCCCGCGAAGCCCGCCACCACCACGGGAATGCCGGACAGCAGGTGCATGCGCGGCGAGAGCCGGTCCCAGCCGTAGACGTAGATGGCGATGAAGATCGCCTCGAGGAAGAACGAGAAGCCCTCGGCGGCGAAGGCCACACCGAAGACGTCGCCGAACGCGGCCATGAAGGCCGGCCACAGCAGCCCCAGCTCGAACGACAGCACCGTGCCGGTGACCACCCCCGCGGCGAACAGCGCGATCATCACCCTCGACCAGCGCCGGGCGATGGTGCGGTACAGCGGATCGCCGGTGCGCACGTACCGCCATTCGGTGAACACGACAAACGAGGGGAACGCAATCGCAAAGCACACCAGCGGGATGTGCACGGCAAACGACATCGCCTGCATCTGACGAGCCTGGAACAGGTAGTCCTGGCTCATCGGCGCCGACTCTTCGGGCAGGGCCCGCCATGCCACCGAAATGGCGCAGCGCAATGTTGTCCGGACGTCAGGGTCTGAGCCAACACGAATCCCTCGTTCGCCAGCCGACCAAGGATGCCTCGCAGGCGGGTACCCTCAGTCCCCTCCGGCATGCGCTTCCGGCACAGGTGTCATGGGTCATCGCTGCGCTGCTGGGCTCGCTTCGCCGGTTCCATTGCGAGCTGGGGCCCATGCGATGACCTGGCGCGCCTGCGGTCCTCGACCGCCAGGAGGGCGACGCTCAGCCAGCCGATGCCGACCAGGCCGATCAGAGTCAGCACCCGGTAGACGAGCACGGCCGCGCCGGCGTGGGCGCCTCGCACGCCATAGGCGACAAATGTGGCGACCAGTCCGGCCTCGACGATCCCGAGCCCGCCGGGGGTGATGCCGATGCTGCTCACCACCTTCGCCCCCGCAAATGCCAGCAACACCGCCCCCCATGGGACCGGGGCGTGGACCGCCGCAAACGACAGTGCCAGGCAGGCGGCGTCCAGCAGCCAGTTGACCACCGACAGCCCCCAGGCCGCCGACCACAGCCCCATCGACGGGTGCACGTGCCCGAGCGAGCGGGCGGTCCGACAGAAGCCCTGCGTGAGCCTGCCCACGAGGCGGCCGACCTGCCCCAGGTGCACCTCGGTCCAGCCCACGGTGCGCAGCATGAACCGCGGATGGCGAAACAACAGCGCCGCCCCGCCCGAGCCGGCGACCACCACACCGAGCAGCGGCAGCAGGATCGACTCGGCGCCATCCCCGGCGATCACCGCACCGGCGAGTGCCAGCGTCGCCAGCGCGCAGAAGTTGATCGCCCCGATCGCCAGCTCACTCCAGGCCGCCACCGCGGTGTTGGCGCCAAAGCGCCGGTAGCGGACAAATGAGTAGCCTTCCGCCACGGCCACGCCCGCCGGCACCGACGCCGAGATGGCGTTGCTCGCAAGCGTGACCAGATTCATCCGCGCCCGGTCGGAGGCCACGCCGGCGGCGGCGAGCACCTTCCGCTGCGCCTCGGCCAGCGGCGGCACCGAGGCCAGCTCGGCGGCGAAGGCGACCACGACCCAGGCCCAGTTCAGGTGCCCCAGGGTGGCGCCGAAGCCGGCGAACAGCGCCCGCTCGCGGACGAAGAAGAACGCCGCCGCGGCCAAGGCGGCCAGCCCGAGCCCGTAGCGAAGCAGCATCGAGCGCCGCCCCGCCCGCCTGCCGGTGCGTTCGGACCCTGCCCGACGATCGGAGTCCATCCAGCAAGCCTAGAAGCTCATCGCCGCCCTGGCCGAGGCCTGTGAGCCACTGGCCGCACTCCTCCCTGCCGCCGGAGCGGCTGAATCCCTACCCAGGCTGAGCCGCTGTGGCATTCACGGCGGGTCACCGCGCTCCTGCCGCGGTCGCTCATGCGATCACTGGGACTCCCGGACGATGACCACGGGGCAGTGCGCGTGTTCCGAGACCCGTCGGCTGACTGAGCCGAGCAGCGACCCAGCCACGCCGCCGTGGCCATGCGAGCCCACGACGAGCAGGTCGGCACCAGCCGACGCGTCGATCAGGGCAGCGGCGGCCTTGCCGTGGACCGCGCGACTGTCGATGTTGGCGACGTTCATCGGTGGGCAGACCGGTGACCGCATCGGAGAGGATCTCGTTGGCCTGGCGCTCGAACGGCTCGTCTGAGCCGGAAGGAGGCGGGATCACTCCGATATTGGCCTCCCAGGCCTGGACGACCTCGAGGCCGCTGCCACGGGCACGCGCCTCTTTGGCCGCCCACCGAAGGGCGTGGGCTGAGGACTCGGAGCCGTCCACGCCAACCACGATCCGGCCACCGGCGACACTGTGTGAGGCGGTCATCATGACCTCCAAGAAAGGTAGTCGATCCATACGCGATGGGCATGGGCTGTCCGCACGTACCGTTCATGTAGTTCTTCGGTCCCAGGGCGCCGCTGTTGAGGCGGCGCGACGTCACCGCCCGGCGCGCACCCGCGACAGTGACCGCCGGGTTGACGGATACACGGGACCGCGGGGTGGTACCCGACACTGGGCGGCAGGGACCGTAGCGGGGTGACACCGGCGCGACCTCAAGCGGATCGACAAGATCCTCGTGGACGCGGTGCCCGTCTCGGGCCCGGTCCCCGAAGGCGTGTGACAAAGGGAGGGATCTGATGCCGAAGCTTGCGTTTGTCGGCCTTGGGGTGATGGGCACACCGATGGCGACCAGACTGCTGGAGGCCGGCAACGACCTCACCGTCTGGAACCGGACCGCCGAGAAGACCCGACCCCTGGCCGACCGGGGCGCCTCGGTGGCCTCCACCCCGGCGGAGGCGGCCGTGGGCGTCGAGGCGGCGATCACCATGGTCGCCAACCCGCAGGCGCTGGAGCAGGTGGTCTTCGGCCCCGATGGGATGGCCGCCGCGCTGCGGCCAGGCCAGCTGCTGATCGACATGTCGACCGTCGGCCCGGAGACCGTCCGCGAGGTGTCCGCCCGCCTGCCGCAGGGCGTCACCCTGGTGGACGCCCCGGTGCGCGGCAGCGTTCCCGAGGCGACCGCCGGCCGGCTGGCCATCTACGTCGGCGCCGACCAGCCAGTGTTCGACCGGGTCGAGCCGATCCTGACCGTGCTCGGCACGCCACACCGCGTCGGTGGACCAGGGGCGGGCGCGGCGGCCAAGGTGGTCAACAACTCGACGCTGGGGGCGGCGATCGCCGCCTTCGGGGAGGCGCTGGCCCTGGGCGACACTCTCGGGCTGGACCGCTCCGCCCTGCTCGATGTGCTGGCCGACTCGCCGATCGGGACCACGGTGCGGGCCAAGCGCGCCGACGTCGAGTCCGGCAGCTACCCGCCCAACTTCAAGCTGAGCCTGGCGCTCAAGGACCTTCGCTTGGTCGACCAGACCGCCCAGCGGGCGGGCCGGCACCTGCCGGTGGCGACCGCGTCGCGGGACTGGCTGGAACGGGCGGCCAACTCGGGCGCCGGCGACCTCGACTACTCGGCGGTCATCGCCACCATCACCGATGGGGGCCGAAGCCCGGCATGACCGCGATGCGGCTGAGCGCAACGCTGACGGCAGCGTGGCGGTCCCGGTCCGCGGTCACGGCACGGCGGCGAGGACGCGACTGGACGCCTCGCGCAGGGCGGCGGCGCTGCGCTCCAGGGCGGCGCGCTCATCCGAGCTCATGGCGGGCTCGTGCAGCTGCTGGACGCCGCCAGCACCCAGCACACTGACCAGCGACAACGTCACCTCGTAGCGTGACGAGTAGGCGGCCACCGGCAGGACCGCACGCTCGTCGCGCAGCACCGCCTCGGCCAGCCGCGCCGACACGGCGCCGATGCCGTACTGGCTGGCCCCGGTGCCCTCGATGATGGTGATATTCGCATAACGGATGTCGCGCTCGACCTGCTCCCGGATCCGCTCGACCGGCTCGCCGTCCCGGCCGAGCAGGTCCAGCGCCCGGATGCCGCCCACCGACGCCGACGACCACAACAGCACCTCGGAGGTGCCGTGCTCGCCGACCACCATCGCCTGCACGTCGCGCGGCCGGACCCGCAGCCGGTCCGCCAGGTGCACGCGGAACCGCAGGCTGTCGATCAGCGTGCCGGTGGAGAACACCCGGTTATGGCCGGCCAGCCGCCGGGTGAGGTCGGCCAGCGGGTCCGGCGGGTCGGTGACTACCATCAGCACCGCCTCCGGCGCCACCGAGACCACCTGGGGCACGATCTGGGCGTAGACCTTGGCGTTGGTGTCCAGCAGCCGCAGCCGCCCCTGCGGGTCGGATCGGTCGGTGGCGCCGCCGGCCCGCTCGTTCACCCCGGCCGTGAGGATCACTAGCGCCGCGTCATCCAGCGCATCGTAATCGCCGGCGCGCACGTCCACCGTCGGCGACAGCGGGGTGGCGTAGCGCATGTCGGTGGCGACCCCGTTGGCCCGCTCGGGCGTGCGGTCCACCAGGACGATCTCGCGGCACATGCCGCCACGCTCGATCAACGACAGCACCGTCGCGGCGCCGACGGCACCCACTCCGATCACGCCAACTTTCATGGTCCCTCCTTACCGACCGCGGCGTCGGTGATCGCGTTGATGCCGGCGATCCGGGCGGTCAGGTCGTCGGTGAGGTGGTGGCGCTCCCCCAGGTACGCCGGGTCGAGGTAGCTGACGAAGGACCCGCCGGCCGGGTTCTCCCAGACCAGCACCTTCAACGGCAGGTCCAGGGCGGCGAGCGGCGCGGCCAGCATGATCGGGGTGCCCCCGGCCGGGCTGCCGAAGATGAGCAGCTTGGTGTCGGGCATCGCCAGGCCCGCCTTGGCGGCCTGGCCACTGTGGTCGACCAGCGCGAACACCATCAGCCCCTTTTCCTGGACGGCGACCTGGAGGCGTTCGAGGGTCTCTGGTACCGGCCGTGCGCTGGTCTTGGTCACCACACCGTCCGGTGCTTGGCTGCGCATCGTGACCTCATCAACTCCATCCGACTACGTGGTTGCCCACCAGCTAGGTTGCCCATCCGGTGGGCCGTAGACCAGACGAGCGCAACCGGGCCGGGCACCACCGTTGTCACGACCCATGCGCCCGGCGCCGCCAGATCGTCATGCAGGTTGGGTTGCCCGCTGTTTCCGGCATGCGGTCCGGGGAACAGGCTGCGGGGCAGGCGGTCTGGCGCGCCGCCAGCACGGCGCGCCGCGAAGGGGGGAGGAACCGTGAAGACCGACGCCGAGCTGCAAGACAACGTGGTCCAAGAGCTGCGCTGGGATCCCCAGGTCGCCGAGCCCGATCACATCGGCGTCGCCGCCGCCGACGGCGCGGTGACCCTGACCGGCCACACCACCACCTACGCCGAGAAGCTGGCCGCTGCCCGCGCCGCCGAGCGCGTCTACGGGGTCAGGACGGTCGCCAACGACCTGCAGGTCCGCCTGGCCGGCTCGCCGCGGGACGACGCCGACGTCGCCCGGGCGATCGCCCACGTCTTGGAGTGGAACGTGCAGATCCCGACCGGCCGTGTGCAGGCGCGGGTGCAGGACGGCTGGGTGAGCCTGGAGGGCCAGGTCGACCACGACTTCCAGCGCCGCGAGGTGGAGCGCATGATCCGCCACGTGCGCGGCGTGGTCGGCATCACCGATACCGTCAGCGTGACTTCCCCGGTGAATCCGGTCCAGGTGGAGGCGCAGATTCACGACGCCTTCCAGCGTGAGGCGGACGTCGACTCGCGCCAGGTCCGGGTCGAGGTGACCGACCACACCGCCAGGCTGTACGGGCACGTGCACTCGCTGCGCGAGGCCGACGCGGCGACCGCCGCCGCGGCGGCGGCCCCGGGCGTCGCCCGGGTCGAGAGCCACCTGACCATCATTCCCTGAAGGACTCAGCCGCTGTCAGGCAGCTGAGTCGGGGCTGTGTGTCCCTATGTGGCCGCTCATCGAGCGCAGCTTGCCGGCGAGTCGGGCGAGCGCGCCGAGGCCCGCCTGGCTGCCGAGCGAAGCACAGGCCTCCTCCAACGCGTCGAGCCGTTCCTTGATGATCTTCCAGGCCGCGTCCTGGTGCGGCAGCAGGAAGATCGCGGGGCGGGCGATGTCGAAGGTGGGACCGGCCGTGGCGCCCGGGTGCGACGGGCCCACCGGCAACGCGGTCAAAACCGGCCCCAGCGCCCGCATCACCCAGTTCATCAGGTGCTTTGCGGGACCGTCCGCCACTCCTGGGGCAGCGCCCACCAGCCCAGCGTCGCCGACGGTCAAGGGCTGGGCGTGCTGGGCAGCCGCAAACCCGACCGCGTCGTCCAGCGCCATCCCCGCCGGTCGTTCGAGGTAGACGAAGTGGCGCAGCGCCCGCTCACCGAACGGCACCAGCGCGATCTGGACCATCGGCGGGTACCAGCGGGACAAGATCGGGAAGTTGGGCCGCTCAAAATGCGGCGCCGCCCCGACGGCCGTCAAGATGTTGGTGCTCAGCGCAAGGTGCAGCATCTCCTGCTTGATCACACTGATCAGCGCCGTCTCCCAGGCCTGGACCCGGTCGAGCTGGGCCACAGTCAGGCCCTCATCCAGCCCGCGCTTGAGCGAGAACTGCGCATACAGATATTCACACATCAGGCCGTGCTCGAGCTCGCAGGCCTGACCAAGCAGATACACCAGCTCTTCCCGCGTTTCGACCCTTGGGCTGGGACTTCCACCTGCCCAGATCCCCGCCAGCTGGCACGGCCCAGGTGGGCGCCGGGCGGCCTGCGGGGGCTCCAGCTTGACCCCGGGTCGGGCCGGATGGTCCCGAGGACACGGGTCGGGCGTTCCGCCCTCCGCGCGGCGGCACCCGCCGGGGAGGGCGCGAGCGCCCCGAACGCCAGCCGCTCAGCACCCGGTGGCAACCACCCCGACGGACGTTCGCTTGCCTTGGCTGCGCCCACCTTCCGGGGTACAGTCGCGGGCATCGGCAAACCGTCAACGAAGGAGCGGTGACGACGATGGCTGAGACCCCGACGATCGTCCTCGTCCACGGCGCCTGGGCCGACGCCACCGGCTTCGACCCCGAGCTGCGCGCCCTGCGCGACCGCGGCTACACCGCCATCGGGTTCGCCAACCCGCTCCGCGACATCCCTGGCGACGCGAGCTACCTCGCCGAATTCCTGCGCACCCTGACCGGACCGATCGTGCTCGTCGGCCATTCCTACGGCGGCATCGTCATCTCCAACGCCGCCACCGGCAACGACCAGGTCCAGGCGCTGATCTACTTCAACGGCTGGGCGACCGACGAAGGCGAGACCCAGCAGGAGCTGCTGGAGCGGTTCGAAGGCAGCCTCGTGGGGCCCGCGATCCGGCCCGTCCCGTTCACCAACCCCGACGGGAGCGAGGGCACCGACCTCTACCTCGCACCCGAGGCGTTCCACGAAGCCTTCGCCGCCGACGTCGACCCCGCCACGGCCGCGGTGATGGCCGCGGCCCAGAGGCCATTCGCCGCCGCCGCCTTCGGCGGGCCGTCGGGCCCGCCGGCGTGGAAGACGCTGCCGTGCTGGTATCTGCTCGGCACCCAGGACAAGGCGATCCCCCCGGCGCTGCAGCGGTTCATGGCCGAACGCGCCAACGCCACCATCGTGGAGGTGCCGGCCTCGCACGTCTCGTTCGTGTCCCAGCCCGAGGCCGCCACCCAGCTCATCCTCCAGGCCGTCGAGGCGACCGCCGCAGCGCGCTGACCAGCGCTCATAGCCCTTTCAGGTCTACAGTTCGGTCCGCCGAGTCACTCAGCCGACCTGGCTGGCGACGGTGCCGCGCTCAAGCTCGCCTCGACGCTTTCCCTGTCGCTCGCTCCGCCGCGCCCAGCAGGAGGAGTCCAAGGGCCACCACCAGCAGCGACCAGGTGACCGGTGCGCCGTGCGTGAGCCAGACACCGGCGGCGACGGCGGCAAGGACCACCAACCGTCTGCCCGACAGCGCGTTGCCGCTGCGGCGGAGCGCGGCCGCGGTGCCGCCCACGAACAGGACAACGCCCCAGGCCAGGGCGACGCTCCCTCCTGCCAGCAGCGCCTCGTGCGGATGCGCGACCGCCTCCTCGACCGCCACCGCCAGCAGCACGACCCCAAAGACGACAACAAAGTGCAGGATGCTGTACACGTCTCGGGCCAGGTGGGTGCGGTCGGCCTGGTCGCGCCGCCGGATGGCGTCGTCGAGCAGGGGTTTGGCGGTGACGAAGTAGCTCCACCACAGGCCGCAGGTCACCGCCACCGCCAGGATGCCTACCGCCACGGTCTGGGTGGTTCGCTCGGCTCCGGTGAACCCGGCGCCCGCCACAATCAGCCACTCGCCAAGGGCGATGATGACGAACAGCCCGTGCCGCTCGCTGAAGTGGTCGGCGCGGACGTCCCAGCCCTCGGCGGCTCCGGCCGCCACCGCGACGACCACATCGAGCAGCACCGCGGCAGCCGACCACCACCCTGGGACGTCACCCCCGACCACACCGCCGCCGGCCACGGCGGCCAGGCCGCCCGCGGACAGCAGGGCGAAGCGGCGCACGGCCGCCCGCTTGGCCACGTCGTCCCAGGCCACCCGGCCGTAGAGGGCAAGCCCGACGACGCGTACCGCAATAAGGGTCGCGGCGAACCAGCCCCCGGCATCCCCGAAGGCATCCGGGACGGTCACCGCCATCAGGAAGGCGATGGCGGTGGCGACCAGCATGACGGCCTCCACGCCGGGATGGGTCGTGTCGGTGGAATTCAGCGCCCAGGTGAACTGGGTCCAGGCCCACCACACCAGCCAGAAGACGATCACCGCGTGCGCGACCCCGGCTCAGGACAGCTCCTCGTGCGCGAGGCTGACCGTCTGGGTCACGGCGTAGACGAACACCAAGTCGAAGAAGAGCTCGATGAACGTCGTGCTCTGGTCCTCGGTGGTGGTGATCGGCCGCTTCGCCAGGTGGGAATCCTCTTCCAGGCCGGCTCGCCCGACGGCTCGTCGGCGCTGGGCTTAGCCCGCTGCGACGCGCCGATACCCGCCGCTGACCCAGTCGACGACCAGGCTGCCGTACTCCTCCGGCGCTTGCTCCCACGCGAAGTGACCCGCGTCGAGCGGATGGATCACGCTGTTGGGAATGAGGTCGTCGAGGTACTGGTTGTTCGACCACGGCACGAGGTCATCGTCGCGCCCAGCCACGATCTGGGTCGGCGTGGTGATCGTCGGCAGCAGGTCATGCAACATCGGGTTCTGCTCGGGGTAATGCCGCACGAACCGAGCCGACTCCGCGAAGCGCCCGAGGTCGTAGGCGCTGACATAGTCCTCGTGGACGTCGGGCTCGCTGTGGCTGGCGGCACCCGCCTCGACCGCGTAGCCGATGTTGGTCCTGGCGTCCAGCCCGCGCACGACGTCCAGACTCGGCGCCTCGATGATCTCCTTGAGCGCACCGCCCGCCTCAATCGGGAAGCGGACCGCGCCGCCGCCGACGGTCAAGCTGGTGACGCGCTCCGGCGCCCTGGCGGCAAGGAAGAGCGCCGCGGCCGTGCCGACGTCCGGGCCGACGACGTGGGGAGCTCCAAGACCCCACTCGTCGATCAGACGGGCCAGGAACGCTCCCGAGGTGTCTGGGGCGATCAGTTCCGGGCGACCATCGGAGTGGCCGAATCCCGGCAGGTCAATGGCGACCACCCGCCCGACACCAGAAACGCGGTGCCAGATCCGACGGAAGGCCCAAAGGCTTTCGGGCCACGGCGCCAGCAGCAGCACGGTGATGTCCGAGCCTGCCCTGGTATCGGCGAACCTCACTCGCACCCCGTCGCAGACCCGGAAGTAGGTACTGATCGGCGAAGCCGCTTCGGCGCTCATCTGACTGTCTCCCTCTTCAGTCCCTGGTCAGCATGCCACCACCAGCGAGTGGTGAGCCGGAGTGCGACCCATGGACACGCCGGCTGCCGGGTCGCGGCCAAGGCCGAACCGGTCGGCGGTGCGCGTGGCGATGCTAGTCGACTCAGGGCTGGCCGGCCTGCAGGCTGGCGATCTGTGCCCGGGCGGCAGCCACCAGCTCCTCGTTGGTGTTGGCGTGGCCGTTGAGGCCCCAACCTCCGTCTGGCGCCTCGGTCAGCAGCACCCAGGCCCGGCTGGCCAGCCCCGGGTCACCGGCGGCCTCGGCGGCGATGCGGGTCAGCTGCTCGACCACGGCGAGCTGCTTGCCGCGATCGAGCGCGCCGGCGTTGGTGAGGACCTGGATCCGTACGTAGTTGGAGTCGCCGTCGACGTTGGACAGGTTGCCGGCGGGCAGCTCGTGGATGAAGGCCGCGGTGTTCTTCCGGAACATGGGGATGTCCGGCACCTGTTCGATCGCCATGAGCTCGGATGCCAGCTTCTGGGCGAGGGCGCGGGGGTCAGCGAACGTCCCGGCGGCTGCGTAGACGTCGATCATCGGCATCGGGTTGGTCCTAATGAGATTTGGGAGTGAGCCATCCGGCAGACTCCTGGTGGATAGGCAGCCGCCGGCGGGTGAGCACTCGTTGCTCCTGGACGTTGAGTCCTGACGAAAGATCGTGCCCCTGCCGGTCGGTTGGGAGAGTTGATC
>WNGG01000690.1_pt1 | contig 36835 bp, 42 predicted proteins | sample 5400661 | NCBI WGS metagenome assembly WNGG01 (sample SAMN13153372, study PRJNA577476) | soil metagenome | isolation source: 100 cm soil or saprolite under Garry oak tree replicate 1 | place: USA:California | collected 2016-06-15
GAGCCGAGGTGGAGGGCGGCGGGGTGATCCACCCTTCCACCCTCGACCGTTTGCTCTGTCAGGCCCGGGTCCAGGCGGTGGTGGAGGACCCCTCCGGCGATCCCGTGCACCTGGGGCGGATGCGCAGGGAGCCGCCGGGGTGGATGCTCCGCCAGCTCCGGTACCGGGACTCCGAGTGCCGGTTCCCGGGGTGTGGGGCCCACCGGTTCACCCAGGCCCACCACGTCACCTGGTGGGAGCGCGGTGGCCGGACCGACCTCGACAACCTGGTCCTGATCTGCTTCTTCCACCACCGGCTGGTGCACGAGCACGGATGGTCGATCCGGCGGGCGGCCGACGGCGAGGTCCGGTGGTTCCATCCCGACGGGACCCGGTACCGCGCGGGCCCGGCGCCGCCCGAAGCCGACGTCGGACGACAGCCAGCGCTCTCAGCTGCCGTCTGAGGTCATCGCCGGGACCGCCTTCCTGGCCCTGGCCATGGCGTCGGCCGTGTTCGTGATCACCGACGTGCTCTTCCACGCAGTCGCCGCGGGGGGCGCGACCGGCCTGGCGGCCGGTGCGTTCGTCGCCCTGTGGTACGGCCTGCCGCTCACCAGGCGCCTGCGCGACGGCCGGCGAAGCTAGCGCGCCGCCAGCACCGCCACCAGGATCGCGGCGTACTGGCAGGTTGCCGCGGTGGTCATGCACGCGTGCCAGATCTCGTGGTACCCGAACACCACCGGGTTGGGGTCCGGGCGGCGGCGGGCCAGCACGATCGCGCCGGAGGAGTACAGCAGGCCGCCCACGATGATCAGCACGAACGACGCCAACGGCAGGTGCAGGTAGAACTGCGGCATCGCGATCACCGCCGCCCACCCCAGGATCCCGTACATCGCGCCGCCCAGGACGTGGAACCCGTGGACGCGGGCGAGCTTGAACCCGATGCCGACTGCGGCACCGAACCACACGGCCGACAGCAGCGCCACCCGCAGGACCCCGTGGAGCGCGAGCACGGTGATGGCGGTGTACGACCCCGCGATCAGCAGGTAGATGGCCGAGTGGTCCAATCGCTTCATCCGGTCGAGGGCCCGCGGCGACCACGAGAGCCGGTGATAGGCCCCGCTGGTACCGAACATGTTCACCAGCGTCCCCGCGTACACGGCCAGCGCCAGGCGGAGCCATGCCGTGTTCCCCAGCACCACCAGCACCAGGCCGGCGGGGATCGACACGATGAAGGCGACCTGGTGCAGCCGTCCGCGGAACCTGGGCTTCGGTGCGGGCTCCGCGACGGCGTGTCGGCTTGTGGACGAGGTCACGGCGTGAGGTTCGTGATGCCGCGCCAGGCCAGGGCCACCAGCACGTCCACCGCCCGCTGACGGTCCTCCTTCGGCCCGCCCGGGTCGCGCTGCGCCGTCGTCTCCACCATTCCCACCAGGGCCAGGGCCACCGTGTCGGCGTCGCGCTGGTCGATCCGGCCCCGCGACTCCCTGACGATGAGCTGCGAGACCTCGGCCCGGATGCGGTCCCGGACCTCGTTCACCCGGCTCCGGAAGATCTCCTGGCCGCCTGTGGTCTCCTGCACGAACAGGCGGAACCCGCCGGCGTGCTCGTCCACGAAGTCGAAGTAGGCCTGGAAGGACTGCCGGATCCGCTCACGGTTCCCGGTGGGCGCGGTCAGCGCGCCCCGGACCCGCTCCTCCAGCGAAGCCGCGTCCGCGGCCAACAGCGCCACGTACAGGTCCTCCTTGGAGTCGAAGTGGTCGTACAGGATGGGCTTGGTGACGCCGGCCTCCTTGGCCACCTCGTCCATGGAGACGCCGTGGAAGCCGGCCCGCCCGAACACCTTGCGGGCCACGGCGATGAGCTGGGCCCGCCGCTCCGGACCCCGCATCCGCCGCTTCGCCGCGGTGGGTTTACTCGTCGCCATCGATGGCTATACTACTCATGAGTAACCTACCGATAGGTAGCTTCACTCGGTTCTAGGTTCACCCTCGGGCCGCGGGAGCCGATCAATTCTCCAGGGTTCGGGGTCGGAATGCGAGCGGGGCCCGGCCCCGTGCCCGCGGGGCGCCGGCCAGGAGGGAAGCGGCAATGGACTTCCAGCTCTCCGAGGACCAGATCACCACCCGCAAGTGGGCTCACGAGTTCGCCGAGCGGGAGATCAGGCCAGTCGCCCCGGAATACGACGAGAGCGAGGACTTCCCATGGCCAGTGCTCTCGAAGGCCGCCGAGGTCGGGCTGTACTCCATGGACTTCTACATGGACATGGTGGCCCAGGACCAGTCCGGGCTGACCATGCCCATCGTGCTGGAGGAGGTCTGCTGGGGGTGCGCCGGCATCGGACTCGGCATCTTCGGAACCGGGCTCCCGCTCTCCGCCCTGGCGTACTCGGGCACGCCCGAGCAGTTCGCCCACTGGGCGCCCCAGATGTTCGGCACCCCGGAGGAGCCCCGGGTGGCCTCGTTCTGCGTCACGGAATCCGGCGCGGGCTCCGACGTCTCCGCACTCCGAACCACCGCCAAGCGTGACGGCGACGAGTGGGTGCTGAACGGCCAGAAGGTGTTCGCCACCAACGGCGGGCTGGCCGCCGTGCACATCGTGGTGGCCACCGTCGACCCCGAGCTGGGCCACCGGGGCCAGGCCGCGTTCATCGTGGGGCCCGACAACCCGGGCCTGAAGCAGGGCAAGAAGGAGAAGAAGCTCGGGATCCGCGCGTCGCACACTGCGGAGGTCCTGTTGGAGGACTGCCGGGTCCCCCTGGAGAACGTCCTTGGCGGCATGCAGAAGCTCGAGGCCAAGCTGGAGAAGGCCCGGACCAAGGAGCGGTCCTCGGCCGCGCTCAAGACATTCGAGATGACCCGGCCCTCCGTGGCCGCGCAGGCCATCGGGATCGCCCGGGCCGCGTTCGAGTTCGCCACGGACTACGCGAGGCAGCGCCAGACCTTCGGGCGGCCGATCATCGAGCACGAGGGCGTGGCCTTCAAGCTGGCCGACATGGCCATGGAGATCGACGCCGCGCGCCTGCTGACGTGGCGGGCGGCATGGATGGCCCGAAACGGCGTCCCATTCGAGAACGCCGAGGGCTCCATGTCCAAGCTCAAGGCCGGCGAGGTGGCCGTGGCGGTGACCGAGCAGGCCATCCAGATCCTGGGCGGGTACGGCTACATCAAGGACTTCCCGGTGGAGAAGTGGTACCGGGACGCGAAGATCTACACGATCTTCGAGGGCACCAGCGAGATCCAGCGCATCGTGATCTCGCGCGCCGTGTCCATGAGATAGGCCGTCCGCGCCGCCCGACGCGCCGTCAGTCGAGAGGTTCGAGCACGATCACCGGGATCGTTCGACTCGTCCTGTCCTGGTACGCAGCGTAGTCGGGCCACGCCTCCACCGCGCGGGCCCACCACTGTGCCTTCTCGGCGCCATGCGCCTCGCGGGCGGAGTAGTCGCGCTTGGTCGCGCCGTCCTGGAGCTCGACGTGCGGGTTCTTGACGACGTTGTGGTACCAGACGGGGTGCTTCGGGGCGCCGCCCAATGACGCCACCACCGCGTACGTGCCCTCGTGCTCTACGCGCATGAGGGGGGTCTTGCGGAGCTTCCCGGTCTTCGCGCCCACCGAGGTCAGCACGACCACGGGCCGGCCGCGGAGCTCAGCGCCTTCCCGGCCGTCCGTGGCCTCGTAGAGCTCGACCTGCTTTCGGGCCCAGGCCGAGGGGCTCGGCTCGTACTCGCCGGTCAGGGGCATGCGGCTATTGTCCCAAGAAGCGGCGCCGCCTCGCCGTCGGAGCCGCGCACGCGACTCCCCATGCGTCACCGGCCGGCCCGGACCCGATCGTCGAGCGATTGACGGCGCTGGCCGACGGCCTGGCCCGAGGACGGATCGAAGAAGTGGAAGCTCGCCGTGTCCACGGCGAGGCGGATCGGGTGGTGCGGCGCCGCTTTCGATCGCGGGTCGACGCTGGCGGTGAATGGGGCTCTTCCCTGAGGCGCGAGCACGTTCTCCTCCACGTCACCCGAGGCCGCCTCGATGTCTTCGGTGACGACAGGGGGAGCGTCGATGCCGAAGATCACGTGGATCTCCGTGCCCAGCTCCTCGGTGACGTCGGGGACCACCTCCAGCGTGGGGAGGCCGTGGCCGTGTCCGAGGTCGGCGTCCTCGAAGTCCGACGGCCTGATCCCCACGATGACGGTTCGACCCTCATATGCGGAGAGGTCGCGATCCTCCGGGACGGGAAAGGTGAAGCCGGCGAACGACGCGGTGGCGCGGCTCACCGTCGCCTCCACCAGGTTCATCGACGGTGACCCGATGAAGGCGGCCACGAACAGGTTGGCCGGGTGGTTGAACAGGTGCTGCGGCGTGTCCACCTGCTGGAGCACGCCATCCTTGAGCACGGCCACGCGGTCCCCCAGGGTCATGGCCTCCATCTGGTCGTGGGTCACGTAGACGGTGGTGGTTCGGAGGCGGTCCCGCAGCCGGGCCAGTTCCGCGCGCATCTGGACCCGCAGCTTGGCATCCAGGTTCGACAGCGGCTCGTCCATCAGGAAGGCCTTCGGCTCCCGGACCATGGCTCGGCCCATGGCCACCCGCTGGCGCTGGCCGCCCGACAAGGCCAGGGGCTTGCGGTCCAGAAGCGGTTCGAGGCCGAGGATGCGCGCGGCGTCCAGGACTCGGCGCTTGATCTCCGCCTTCGAGGTGTGCCGCAGCTTCAGGCCGAAGCCGATGTTCTGCTCCACCGTCATGTGCGGGTACAGGGCGTAGTTCTGGAACACCATGGCCACGTCCCGCTCCTTGGGCAGGAGGTCCGTGACCTGCCGGTCGCCGATGTAGATCTCCCCGGCGGTGACCTCCTCCAGGCCCGCGATGATCCGCAGGATGGTGGACTTCCCGCAGCCGGACGGCCCCACGAGCACCATGAACTCCCCGTCCGCGATCTCCATGAAGACGTCGTCGACGGCGATCACGTCGGACCCGAACTCCTTGGTGATCCCTTCCAGGACGATCTTGGCCATGTCACACCTCCCGTGAGGACACGGGCTCGGGGCTGAAGGACGAGGAGCGTGCTCCGAATGCGTCGGCGCTGTTCTCGACGGCCTCCCGCAGCCGAACCTGGGCTCGACGACCGGCCCCGATCTCATGGAGCCCGAGCAAGGCGGCGCCGACCACCGGCGGCAACGCCAGCGTGGTGATGTGGGCGCGAGGCGCCACCGCCTCGATCCCGGAGCGGACCCGGTCCAGGAACGCCTGGTCCCCGGACCGGAACATGCCGCCGCCCAGGACGACGTCCACGTCCCGCCCGGTCACGTGGAGCCGGGCAATCGTCGCCGCGACCATCGTGACCACCTCGTCGGCGACCCGGTCCAGGATGCCGCGCGAGACGGCGTCCCCGGACGCAGCCGCCCGGAAGACTGTGGGCGGCAGCTCGACCAGCCGGTCACGAGAGAGGCGCTCGTCGTACATGGCACGGGCCACGGCTTCCGGCCTCGACATCCCGAAGTGCTGCGGCACCGTCTGCTCCAGCACCGTGCGGGGCCCCCGGCCGTCGCGCGCGCGGACGGCCGCGCCGAGGGCTGCCAACCCCACCCACTCGCCTCCCGCCGCCAGGTCGCCGGACAGCTCTCCCAGCGCGGCGAACCGCACCTCCCGACCGGTCGGTCCCACACCCAGGCAGTTCATCCCGGCCCCGCACACCAGGGCCACGCCCCATCCGCGGTCGGTTCCCGTCCACAGCACGGCGTGGGTGTCGTTTCGGATCACGTTGCGGGCGGTCCACCCGCGACCGGCCAGGGCTCGCTCGATCCGTCGCTCGTCTCCGGAGGAATCGGCCCCGGCCAGGCAGTACACGCCGACGGGCGCCACCGGCCTTGCTCCGAGGTCCACGCCCGAGTCCCGCGCGACCACCCGGATGACCGCCGCCAGGGAGTCCACGGAGCCGTTCGCTCGGCCCACGTTCGCCGGGGCCGCGTGGCGAGCGGCGGCCAGCACGCTCCCGCTCCGATCGACGAGCAGGGCATCCGCCTTCGAATTGCCTCCGTCGACGGCGAGGATGGCGGGCCTCCCCGGGCTCACGGCGTCACCCTCACATCGGCCAGTTCCTCGACGGTGACGAGAGACGCCCCCGTGGCGCGCAGGTGGTCGAGGAACGTGGGCAGTGCTTCCGCGGTTGCCAAGGACCAGGTGTGCAGCAGCACGACGGCGCGGTCGCCGCGAGTGCGGACCCCGTCCATCACGGTGGCGACGACCCCCGCGGGATCCGCGTTCGCTTGCCAGTCACCGGCGTCGACGTTCCAGTGGACGTTCCGGTAGCCGAGGCGTCCGAGCCGGGCCAGGACGTCCGGCCGATCCGCTCCCGCTCCGAACGGACACCGAAACCACGGACGTGGGTCGGTCCCGGCGGTCTCCTGAATTCGCTGTTCCGCCTCTTGGACGTCGACACCAAAGCCCTCCTCCAACAGGAGGGTCATCGGCGCATGGTAGTTGGAGTGGTTTCCCACCACGTGGCCGTCCCCGGCGACCCGCCGGGCGAGTTCCGGATAGGCGGTGGCCCACCGGCCCTGGACGAAGAAGGTGGCCCTGAGTCCCCCCGCCGCCAGCGTGTCCAGGATCCGCTGCGGCGAATCCGGCCCCGAGCCGGTGCGGCTCGGATGCTCGGCGTCGAAGGTCAGGGCCACCCGCAGCTCACTCACGCGTCGTCACCTTCGACGCGATTGTGAGCACCCCGAGCGGGAGCCCCCGGTCGGTCGCCACCCGCCACGCCGCCAGCTGGAACGGGATCGCCGCCACCGCGGGGGCCAGGGAACGGTCGACGTCACCGATGGCCACGGCATCGCCCCGCGCGAACACGCCGGCGTCCTGTTCGATCAGCAGGACCGAGGTGCCGGCACCGGCCAGCTCGTCGGCCAAGCCCCGGTCGAGGGAGGCGGTTTCGGGTTCCGTGGCCACGATGGCGGCGGCGAGGTCCGGCCCCGCCAGCTCCAGCGGACCGTGCCGGAACTGGGCGGATTCCATGGCCTCGGCCGGGACCTGCGCGGCCTCCTTCAGGACCAGGGCGCCAACCTCGGAGGCCGCCCGTGCGGTTCCCCGTCCCAACAGCGCGACGACGGGCCGCCGTCCCAGCCATTCGCGGAACCGACCGGCTTGCAGCTCGGGACGTTCCAGCAGGGCCGCCGCGGTTCGGGCGGCGCGCTCAACGCGCTCCCAGACGGTGCGCACGGCGTCGACGGCCGAGCTTCCGGCCAAACGCTCGCTCACCGCGGACAGGATGACCAGCGACGCCGCGTAGCTCAGGGTGGACGGACCGAGCTCCGGTCCGGCTCCCGTATCGAGCGACACGACGGCCCCGGCTGCCAGAGGATTGTCGAGCCCATTGGTGATCGAGACCACCACGGGGCCCGCCGAACCGGCGATGGCCTCCATCAGCCGAACGACCTCGGCGCTCCGCCCCGACTGGCTCACCACCACCAGGACGTCGTCCCTGCCGACGGTCCGCCGCCGGAAGTGCAGGAGCTCGGCGGCATCCACCATCGTCGCCTGGATCCCATGACCTGCCAGCACGGTGACGGGCGAATAGCACGCGGCATACGACGCGCCCATTCCCGTGAACACGACCGAGTGGGGCGGGTCGGCGAAACCGATCCGCCCCAGCTCGTCCTGGTGCCGGTCGAGCTCCCGGGCGGCTCGTCGCATGGCCTCGGGCTGCGCCGAGATCTCCTCCAGGAAGCGATCCGGAAACTCTCCTAACGGTTTCACACCGCGGGAACTGTACCCTAGGATGGCGTCCCGTGGAAGCGGAGGGGTTTCGGTGGGCCTGAAGGTGGCCGTCGTCGGCGCGGGCAGCACGTACACGCCGGAGCTCGTCGAGGGGTTCGTGGCGCACGGCGACCGGTTGCCCGTGGACGAGCTGGCCATGCTCGACGTCGACCGGGAGCGCCTGGACGTCGTGGGCGGCGTTTCCCGGCGGATCCTGGCTCGACAGGGGTGGAGCGGCGACCTGGTCCTGACCACCGATCGAGACCGTGCCCTCGACGGCGCCTCCTTCGTGGTGGTACAGATCCGGGTGGGGGGACAGGAGGCTCGATTGAGCGACGAGACCCTCCCGCTCAGGTTCGGCTGCATCGGCCAGGAGACGACCGGACCCGGAGGCTTCGCCAAGGCCCTGCGCACCGTGCCGGTGGTGATGGAGCTGGCGGAGGAAACGGCCCGGCGCGGCGCGCCGGGGGCCTGGTTCGTGGACTTCACCAACCCCGTCGGGATCGTCACCCAGGCGCTCCTCGACGGGGGACATCGCGCTCTCGGGCTGTGCAACGTCGCCATCGGCATGCAGCGCAGGCTGGCCGCGCTCCTCGCTGTGCCGTGGGAGCGCGTGGAGCTGGAGCACGTGGGGCTGAACCACCTGTCGTGGGAGCGCGCCGTGCGGGTGGATGGCGTCGACATGCTCCCCGACCTGCTGGAACGGTTCGCCGACCAGATCGCGAAGGACCTGCGCCTGCCGGCCGACCTTCTCCGCCTGCTGCGGGCGATCCCGTCGTACTACCTGCACTACTACTACCTGTCGGACCAGGTCCTGGCCGAGCAGCTGTCGGGGGGCCATGCCACGCGCGCCGAGGAGGTGATGAGCATCGAGCGCGACCTGCTGGCCGCCTACCGCGACCCCGCGCTCGATCGCAAGCCGGACCTCCTGTCGCAACGAGGGGGGGCCTTCTACAGCGAGGCGGCGGTCCGGTTGATGGCGTCGCTGCACGCCGGAACCGGTGACGTCCAGGTGGTCGACGTCCGGAACGACGGCTCCATCCCGGACCTCGCCCCCGACGCGGTGGTGGAGGTGCCGGCCAGGATCGATCGGTCGGGCGCCCATCCGCTGCCGTTGGCGCCCCTGGAGCCGGAGCTTCGTGGCCTCGTCGAACACGCGAAGGCGTACGAGTGGCTGGCCGTCGAGGCCGCACTCAGCGGGAGCCGGGACACGGCCCTGAAGGCGCTGCTGGCGAACCCGCTCGTGCCCTCCTTCGCGGTGGCCGGGCCGCTCCTCGATGCGCTGCTCGGGGCCAACCGGGAGCACCTCCCCCGGTTCTTCCCGGAACGCCGTCCCTCCTGACGCGCTCTGCACCTCGCTTGACGTCCCCTGGCGGCGGGCGTATGGTCCGCCAGAACCGGAAGGATTCCTTACCAAAAGGAGCGAGGTCACGGACCACGCTGACGGGTTCACTGCCGGAACTCCCAGCCTGCTGCGGTCGATGAACGAGCGCACGGTGCTAGAGCTGATCCGGCGCCGGGGACCGCTGTCGAGGGCGCAGGTGGCGCGGGACACCGGCCTGTCGAAGCCCACCGTCTCGCTGGCGCTCTCCTCGCTGCTCACCGCTGGTCTGGTGCATCAGGTGGGGCGGTCGTCGGGGGGCAAGGGGCCCGGCGCGCTGCTGTACGAGATCGATCCGCGCGCCGGCTGGGTCGTGGGGATCGACGTGGGGCGGCGGTGGGTTCGCGCGGCCATCGCCGACATCACCGGCACCATCGTGGCCCGTCGGGCGGAGCGGGCCCAGGTCCGCAGCTCCCGGTCGGTGATCGGCCAGATCGGACGGGTGGCCCACGAGCTCGCCGCCGAAGCCGGCGTGGAGTGGAGCCACGTCGCCCACGCCACCATCGGCTCGCCCGGGGTGTTCGACCCGACCCGCGGACTGGTGGAGATGGCCCCCAACCTTCCAGGATGGGGTCGCCACGGCATCGTGCAGGCGGTCCGCGAGCACCTTGGGACGAACGTGAGCTTCGAGAACGACGTCAATCTGGCCGCGCTGGGCGAACGGGCCCGTGGGCACGGGCGGAACGTGAGCGACTTTGTCTACCTGTGGATCGGCACGGGGACCGGCATCGGCATCGTGCTGCGCGGGGAGCTGTACCGGGGCTCCCGCGGTGCGGCCGGCGAGATCGGCTACCTGCCGATCGGCATCGGGGACCCGCACGATCCGGCCAACCGCCGGCGCGGCGCGTTCGAGGAGGCGGCGTCGGCGGCGGGTGTGGTCCGGGCCGCGGAGGAGCAGGGGATGCGATCGCCCGGCTCCGCCGAACGCGTCTTCGCGGCGGCCCGCCGCGGGGACCCCGCGGCCATCCGGGCTGTCGAGCTGGAGGCCCGCCGCCTGGCGCTCGCCATTGCGACCATCGCGCCGGTGCTCGACCCTGAGGTCGTCATCCTGGGCGGGGGGGTGGGTCGCAGCGGCGATCTGCTCCTCGAGCCGATCGAACGCGAGCTCCACGAGCTCTCACCATTCAGGCCGCGCATCCTCGTCTCGGCGCTCGGAGAGGACACGGTGCTGTACGGGGCCGTGGCCACGGCTCTGGAGGCCGGGCGTCAGGAAGTGTTCGTCCGCTCACGGGGAGGCAAGTCCCTTCATCGCCTTGTGTCGGGAGGAGGATCGTCATGAACGGACGCAGGACGGTGGTCGCCGCGCTCGCGTCGATCGGGTTGCTGGCCGCTGCGTGCACCGCAGGCGGCAGCAGCACCAGCGCGGTGACCAGCACGCCCACCGTGAACCCGAGCGCGTCGCACGCTCCGGTCACGCTCACGCTGTGGACGTTCTTCACGGCTCGCGAGTTCGACAAGTTCTACGGGGACACGCTGAAGCAGCTCCAGGCCAAGTACCCGTGGATCACCCTGAAGGCCGTGCCGGGCAAGCAGCAGGAGGACGTGCTCCGGGCCATCAACAGCGGGACGGCTCCCGACATCGCCATGGAATGCTGCCCCGACGACAGCGCGAAGCTCTGCACGACCGGAGCGTGGATCGACCTCAATCCGTTCCTGGAGACCGAGAAGATCGACATCAAGAGCGTCGTCCCGGCGGGTGCGCTCGCCTACACGGGATACCAGGGCACGCAGTGCTCCTTGCCGGTGCTGACGGACGCGTACGGGCTCTACTACAACACCGACATGTTCGCGAAGGCCGGTATCAGCGGGCCACCCAAGACCTACTCGGAGCTCCTGGCCGACGCAAAGAAGCTCACGACGTATAACCCCGACGGGTCGATCGACGTGGCCGGGTTCAACATGCTGCCGACCGGCTACGAGATCTCGAACTTCGAGAACGGCGTGTGGTCCGACACCCAGTGGTACGACGGCTCGGGCAAGTCGATGCTCGGGTCCGACCCGGCGTGGGCGGACATGATGCGGTTCCAGAAGCAGATGATCGACGCCTTCGGTCTGGACAATCTGCAGAAATGGTACGGGGCGGTGGGTGGACCGAACTCGGAGTTCTCGCCGTCGAACGCATTCGAGCAGGGCAAGCTCGCGATGTCGCTGGACGGGGAGTGGCGGGTGGCCTTCATCGAAGACGACAAGGCGAAGATCAACTACGCGACCGCGCCCTTCCCCGTGGCCGACGACATGCCCGAGCTCTACGGGGTGGGTCAGATTGGCGGGACCATCATCGGGATCCCCCGCGACACCCCGCACCAGGCCGACGCGTGGGACGTGGTGAAGTTCCTGGCCCTCGACACTGGCGCCCAGGAGGCCCTGGGTGAGGCGTTGAAGAACGTTCCGACCGTGTTTCCGGCCCTGAAGGATCCGAAGCTGACCTCCGATCAGCATTTCGCAACCTTCCTCCAGATCTTCGCGAACCCGCACTCCCGCTACAAGCCGGTCACACCGCTCGCCACGGGCGACGTGTCCCTGGAGAACCAGTTCATCGAGAACTACGTGACGGGAAAGGTCTCGGACCTGGAGGCAGGGTTAAAGGACCTGGCCAACAGGATCGACCAGCAGTCCCAGCTCGGGTGAGGCCGTAGGAGGGCGATCCATGCGAGGAGGGACGTCATAGCCGTCGCCGCCCGGCCGCAGGCGGCGGTCCACGCCGCCAGGGTCCGCCCCCGTCCCCGGCGGCGCCCCCTGGGCCGTTCCCTGCGGCGGTACGGGGTGGTCCTGCTCTTCCTGTCGCCCTGGATCGTCGGGTTCCTAGCCTTCTACCTCTATCCCATGCTGGCCAGCCTGTACTTCTCGTTCACCCACTACGACATCCTGTCCGCGCCAAAGTGGGTCGGGCTCTCGAACTACAAGTTCATGTTCACCAACGACCCGAACTTCTGGATCGCCGTGCGGAACACGGTGTGGATGATCCTCGTCTCCATCCCCATCCAGGTGGCCTTCGCGATCGGCACCGCCTGGGTGCTGACGCGACCGAAGCGCGGGGTGGGCGTGTACCGGACCATCTTCTTCCTCCCCACCATGGTCCCGGTGGTGGCGGCGACCCTGGGGTTCGCGTTCATGCTGAACCCGGCCGGGCCCATCAACCAAGTCCTGAAGTTCCTGCACATCCCCCAGCCCCTGTGGTTCCAGGACCCCGCGTGGTCGAAGCCGGGCCTGGTCCTCCTGGGGCTGTGGGGGATCGGGAACACCATGATCGTGTTCCTGGCCGCGCTGCTGGACGTCCCCAGGCAGCTGTACGAGGCGGCCGACATTGAGGGTGCCGGCGGATGGCAACGGTTCCGCCACATCACGCTGCCGATGATCTCGCCGGTCATCTTCTTCGCCGTGGTCACCGGCGTCATCTACGGCTTCCAGTACTTCACGGAGGCCTACATCGCCTCGGGAATCGCGGCGGGCGGCGGCGAGAGCCTGGGCAGTCCGCAGCAGTCGCTGCTGTTCTACCCGACGTGGCTGTACCAGCAGGCGTTCCAGTCCTTCCACATGGGCTATGCGTCGGCCATGGCCTGGGTGCTGTTCCTCGTCGTGATGCTGTGCGTGCTGCTGCTGATCAAGACGTCGAAGCGATGGGTCCACTACCAGGGAGGGTTCCGATAGCCACCGCGACGGCCGTTCCGCCCCGAGCCGCCAGGCGGGTGGTGACGCACCGGCCCCTCCCGCCGGGAGTGCGCCGGCACCGGTTCCTGGTCTCGGTGTGGAACCACTCCATGGCCATCGTGCTGGCGATCATCTTCGTCGCGCCGTTCGTTTTCGTGATCCTGACGTCGCTGATGACTCGGGACCAGGCGCTTTCCACCAGGCTGTGGCCCCACCCGTTCGAGTGGGGCAACTTCAGCAAGGTGTTCGACCTGTTCCCGGTGTGGCGCTACGCCCTGAACAGCTTCCTGTACGCCTCGCTGTCGATGGTCGGCGTGGTGGTGTCGTCGGTGCCCGTCGCCTACGCCCTCTCCCGGATGCAGTGGCGAGGGAGGCAGGCCACCTTCCTGGTCGTGCTCTCTACGCTGATGCTGCCGGCCCAGGTCACCATCGTGCCGCTGTACATCATCTTCGTTCGGCTGCACTGGATCGGGTCGCTCAAGCCCCTGATCGTGCCGGCCTTCTTCGGCGACGCCTTCTCGATCTTCCTGCTCCGTCAGTTCTTCATGACCATCCCGCAGGAGCTGTCCGACGCCGCTCGGGTGGACGGCGCCGGCGAGTTCCAGATCATGGCCCGGGTCATCGTGCCGCTGGCCAAGGCCGGGATCGCCGCGGTCGCGCTGTTCCAGTTCCTGTACGCGTGGAACGACTTCTTCAACCCGTTGGTGTTCTCGGGCTCGAACCCCAACTCCATCACGTTCGCGGTCGGCCTGTCCCAGGTCGTCCAGAACACGTACGTGCACCTCGGTGTGCTGTGGAACGTCGACATGGCGGCGTCGCTGTTGTTCATGCTGCCGGTGATCGTGCTGTTCTTCTTCGCCCAGCGTGCGTTCATCGAGGGCGTGACCCTGACCGGCGTCAAGGGCTGACCTGCCCCGGTTCGACACGGTTGCCGACTTGGGGCATGCTTCCCCCGCGTATTCCAGCGCGAACAGGGAGAAAGGGGTCGAAAGGTGCGTACGAAGACGTCGCTTTCCATCGCGGCCGCCGTGCTGGTCCTCGGGCTGACCGCCGGCACCGTCGCCGCCATCGCCGGCCCGGACCTGAACGCGCCAATCACCATCAAGGTGTTCACCAAGCTCCTGCACCAGACGAACTCCGGCACCGGCCAGGGCGACCAACTGGTCGTGAACGACGCCCTCACCCAGAACGGGAAGGTCGTGGGCAGCGACGCCCAGGTCTGCACGTGGACGAACACCAGCAAGAAGCAGCTGGAGTGCGTGTGGACCCTCAGCCTTTTCGCTCGGGGCCAGGTCGTGCTCACGGGGCTGGTCAACTTCAACGCGGGCACCAACATCCTCGCGGTGACCGGCGGCACCAGCACGCTGTCGAATGCGCGGGGCTTCGCGCAGGTGCTGAACTTCAAGCAGAAGACCAACACGATCATCCTGCACCTGACCCCGTAGCTCCCCGGGGACACCGACGCGATCAGGACACGGGCACCCGGCGTTCGCTGGCGAACGCGATCCGGGTGCCGTTGGGCGACCACGTCGGGGCCAGTTCCTGCGGCCAGCCGGAGGTGAATCGCACCCGACCCGCCCCGTCGGGGCGGATGGCGAAGATGTCGCCGTCGGAGCTGAAGGCGATCCACCCGTTCGGGCCCCACGCGGGTTGATGGTCCCCGGCCGGGTCCGCCAGGAGCTCCGCCAGGTCCGAGCCGTCGGCATTCATCGTGAAGATCCTTCTGCCGTAGGAGATATACCGGGGGTTGCCGGCCTCGAACGCGATCCTCGTGCCGTCGGGCGACCACGTCGGCACCCAGAGGACGCCGGCGTCGTGGGTGAGCCGCGTGAGTCCCGAGCCGTCGGCGTGCATCACGTAGATGTCGCTGAGGCCCTCGGTCGTCCTGAGGAACGCGATGCGCGTGCCATCGGGCGACCAGGCCGGCCCGGAATCCTCGACGTGGTTCCTGGTGAGCTGCCGAACCCCAGAGCCGTCCGCATGCATGACGTAGATCTCGCCGTCGCCGTCGCGGTCGCTGGGGAAGGCGATGCGCTTGCCGTCGGGGGACCAGGATCCGCCTTCGTCGCTCCCCAGGTAGCGCGTGAGGTTGGTCTGCCCCGAGCCATCGGCGCCTATGACGTACACCTCGAAGTCACCGTCCCGATTCGAGCCGAAGACGATCATCTCGCCGGTGGGGGACCAGGACGGCAAGCCGTCGACGAATGGGTCCGTGGTCAGGCGATCGAGCGCCGTCCCGTCCACGTGCACCGAGTACACGTCCACGTTGCACGCCTCCTGGGGCGGCGGCGGATTCAGGTGGGCGAGAGCGGTTCGAGCCAGGGCGTCGCGGATCTCCTGGATCTGGGTCGGGTCGTGGCCGTCCAGCGGCGTGTGGTTGGCCAGGGTGACCACGGTGAGCCCCTCGCGAGGGAAGTACATGAGCGCGCTGCCGAACCCGGGGATGCCCCCGTTCGCACGCCTGACCCAGCGGCCGTCGAACGAGCCGACGCCGAACGCGATGCCGATCGGGGTGCACTGGTAGCTCCCGGCGAGCCCGCGCAGGTTCCTGAAGTCCGTGATCAAGGACCTCGCCCCCGGATCGAGAAGTGACCCGGCGAAGACGGCGTGGGCCCACAGGGCGACGTCCCGGGCGCTCGATGCGATGCTCGCCGCCGCTCCGCCGGCGCTCGTCGCCCACGACGTCGTGAGCGGACCCGGCGGTCCCTGCACCCGCACGAGGTGCCCCGAGCCGTCGTCCTGATAGCCACTGGCGATGTCGCCACGAACCGGCTCCTCCGACTGGAGGAAGGTCTCGTCGAGCCCCAGGGGCCGGAAGAACCGTTCCCCGTACAGCTCCGCCAGCGACGATCCCGTGGCCCTCTCGATCACGACGCCGAGCAGGACGAACGGAGCGTTCTCGAACCCCGAGTTGCAGGAGCCGGGCGGGCACACCGGCGGAGGCACCCGGTCCAGGAACTCCTGAAGGGTCCACACGCGTGAGGGATCGTCGTCCACCGCGGTGAACGGATGCTCGTTGTCGTCGGTGACGCCGCTGGTTCCGGTCAGAAGCTGTCGGATCGTGATGTGCCGGGCGTCGGGGAACTCCGGGACCCAGGTGGCCAGGTGGTCGTCGAGCGACAGCACGCCCTCAGCCACCAGCTGCGTACCGAGAACCGAGACGAACGCCTTGGACATGCTGGCGATGGCGAAGATCGTGTGTGGAGTGACCGGTCGCTCGGTGTCGATGTCCGCGTACCCGCTGGTGCCCGTCCACAGGTTCCCGTCCGGCAGCACCACCGCCGCCGACACGCCAGGGAACCCTTGCGCGGCCCGCTCCTCGTCGAGCGTTTCCTGGAGGTCCGACGCCAGAGCGGGGTCGACGAAGGCGGGGCCGGTCACGGTGGGCGCGGGCGGGAAGCTGGTCGGGGCCGAACGGCCGGACCCCGTGCAGCCAACCGCAAGGAACAGCACGGTCGCCCGCGCGATGCCTTGGAGTGTGGTCACGCGAGCCCCGCCTCAGCCCGCGCGGATCGGGTCGGCCAGGGCAGTCCCCTGGACCAGTACCAGCCAGACTCCGGGAATCTGGAGGGCGGGCCCGTCCGGGAGGAGCGAGGAGGAGATACCGGTGACGGGAGCGCCGGCGGTGCAGGAACCCTGGGCCGGCACGCTCGCGCACAGTCGGGCGGGGACGTCGGTTCCCGCGACCAGCACGGCATGGATCGACCACCGGCTGCCCTCCGGCGGCGCCAACGCCACCAGGCCGCGGGGGGTGAGGCCGGACTCCGCCACATCGGGCAGGAGCAGCCCGGTCTCCTCGAGCGTCGGCCCCGCGCAGAACGATCCACGGGGAGCGCTTCCCTCTGCCGATCGAGGGAGGGGCTCCATCGGGGGCCCCAGCTCGATGTGTGGGGGCGATCCGGGGACGGTCTGCACGCCCAGGCGGACCAGCCCGGTCGGGGCCGGCCCCAGGAGGTAGCGGCCGTACTCGTCGAACTTCGACCCGTGGAAGGGGTCGTCGAAGGTGCGCGACGTGGGGCACCACCCCAGCAGGCTCTTGACCCCCCACGCCAGGTGGGGCGAGATGGCCTCGACCGCGGTCACCCGTCCGTCCGGGTGGGCCACGGCCAGAACGGCCGTCCCGTCCTCGAGGAATCCGGCCGCGGCTTCTCCGGGCGCCGGCATCTGCCACCGGGCGAGTGCCACGGAGCGTTCCTCCCCGGGACGGCCCACCACCCACCACCCGGCCAGGCCGGCGATCACCACCGCCGCTGCCAGCGCCAGCACGGCCCGGAGGTCCCTCATGGCGCCTCGACCTGCTCGAGCGGAGCCGCCAGGATCACGGCTTGCCCGGTGGTCGCAGCCACAGCGAGACCTGGGCCGGCTGCACGGTTCTCTGGACGACGGCCACGAGGTCATCGGCCACCGTTTCCAGGTCGACCTCCTGGCGAAGGCGGGCAGTGAACTCCGCCATGGTGCGCGTCGCGTCGTATCTCCGCCGATAGAACCGCTGGTCGATGATCGACTGGATGGTCCGGCGGCCCGGGCGGAACATCGCCGCCACCACGAGCGTGGACCCGGCGATCACCAGCGAGTTGTCGCTGCCGCCGAGCGATCGGGCGATCGCGCCGAGTCCCACGACCCCGCCCACGTAGACCCCGGCCAGTACGGCGGTCAACAGGCCGTACACGATGGTCCGGTTGACCAACCGGCCCAGGTCGTACAGGTGATACCGGAACACGGCCACCGCGATGGCGGCGGGGACGCCGAAGCCCACCAGGAGGAAGAACACGATCATGGGCACCAGACCGAAGATGCCGCCTGCGCTGGTTCCCGCAACGAACCCCGCGAGGCCAGAGACCCCTGCCGCCACCGCCGCGTAGGCCACCCACTTGAGCTGAAGTCGCTCCACACCCGACGCTCGGGAGTACCGGCGGAGGGGCGCGCCGAGGCAGGCCGCCGCTGCCGTTCCCCACACCAGCGCCATCATGATGAACGCCACCCAGGACCCGCCCGAGGATCCGATCCCGACTGGGTTCTGCAGCGTCACCCCATAGTTGGTGAACGTCCCCTGGAGCTCTCCGGGCTGGAACGCCTGGCCCCCCAGGAACAGGATCGACCCGATCATCACGATCCATTTCGGGATCAGCCAGCGAGGCGAAGGCACGTGACCGTCGGGAAACAACAGGAGCAGGAGCGGAACCGCGGAGAGGGGAAGGAAGATCGCCCACCCCCGGACCCAGGCCACCCAGGCCGCCGCAGGAAGCGAGCCGGGGGCGGTGACGGTTCCTCGCAGAACGTAGTGCTCGCCGAACGGGAAAAGGACCAGGCCGAGCCCGACGGCGCACATGAGCCAGCCCACTGCGTTCCTGCGGCGCGACGCGACGAGGGCTCCCACCACGGCGAACCCGATCCCCGCGACCGCCTGCGTGGCCTCGCCTAGGCTTTGGGTCGACCGGTCGGCACCGAGGATCGACCAGTTCCCCCAGATCAACACGACCGTCGCCCCGGCCAGGGCGACCGTGGCGAGACAGGCGGACCACGCCGCGGTCGTCCCGACCAGGCGCCTCATGTGACCCGGAGCCGCCACGGTCATGGCTTGTCGCCGATGGGAGCACGCGATGGTTCTCGGGCAACTCTGTGCGTCCGCGGCCAGCGCCGTCTGCGCAGGATCCCCGAGCGCCTGGCGGGGTCGACGGCGAATACGACGAACAGGATCGCCGCAACGGCCAGGATGGCTGCCCACCGAACATGGGCCGGCACCCAGCCGGTCTCCCAGGCATCCGGGAACATGGGCCAGTACCGCCCCGCCGACAGCATGGCCATGACGAAGGCGAGCAGCACCGGCCCGGCGGTCGCCCCAGCCCTTCCGTGCCCGACCCACCGAACGGCGGCGGCCCCCGCGGCCAGCGCGACCGACAGCAGCGCCGCAGCCTCCAGGGTCAATCCGGCCACGGGCAGTGAGGTACCAACCTGCGGGCCCGAATCGGCCAGCATTGACGCCACCCCCAGCGTCACCGCCCACCCCAGAGCCAGGACCGGGACTCCGAGCACCAGGCGAAGCCCTCGCCGGAGCGCCAGGCTGGCCGCGACGGGTTCAACGGTCGCCCCGGCTTCATCGTCGATGATGAACCCGGCTCCCAGGCACAACAGCACCGCTGCGATGCGTAGCGGCATGAGCGACAGGCCCTCCGGCGAAGACAGCTCGCCCTTCCCCGCCCACAGCACGAGCTGAGCTGCGGCCGCGCCTGCCACCACGGCGGGCCATCGGATGGTTCGGGCCGTCGGCCACAGCAGCTGGAGCGCCTGTCGGAACCGGACGCTCCGCGGCCGAGTCGGCTCGTCCGTGGTCCTCAGGCTCTTGGCTTCGGCGAGACCGGCGGGGCGCATCAAGAGGCCAACTGGAGCGCTCCGGAGACGGAGGCGACGGCCAGTCCGCCGACCAGCGAGGCCCGGACCCATCGGGTCCATCCGAAGCGAAGAAGCGCAACGGCCAGGACGACCGCCACCAGCCCGCACAGGTAGACGGCGTGGAACGCGGCAAGCAGACCCCCGTCGTCCACGAAGCTCGGATCGATCGGGACCAGCCGTCTCCAGTCCGGGTCTCCGGCGGCGTTCACGATCCAGTTGACCGCCACGAACAGCGCCACGACGGCGAGGGGGCCGGCAAGGGCCGTGGGGAACCATCGCGCCACGGCGATGCCGATCAGGACCAGCAGTCCGGCCATCAGGGGCCCCTGCACCAGGTCGAACAGCGGGAACAGCGCCTGGCCGGAATCGCTGGCCGCCCCCTTGCCGGCCACGCGGATGGCGAGGTCCCCGGCCAGGAGCAGCACGGTCACGGCTGCCACGACCCACACCGCGGCCAGCGCCATGGCCACCGTCCGCGCGGCCGGAGACAGCGGGGCGGCCTGGAACAGCTCCTCGGAGCGGTCCCGGCGGCTCTTCGCCGCCTGGAGGTTCGCCGCCAGGAGGGCGCCGAAGGAGATCACGAGCGCCGAGATCTGGAGCAGCCACCCCACGTTGTGCTCCGTGGTGGCATCGGGGGACAGCAGGAACGGTGCCGACTGCACGACCGCGAGCGCGATGGCGACGAGGATGGCCGGGTGCCGGACCAACCGCCGTCCCTCCACCCGAGCCAGGGTCATCACGGCGCGTGCGGTCGCCGGAGGTGAGGCGATCTCCTCGAGGAGCGGACCGTCCGGTCGGGTCGCGATCATGGCGAGGCCGCCAGGACCTGCATGACGCCGCCGACAGCGGTGAGCGCCAGGACGACCCCGCCGTAGATCCGAAGGCCCCGGCCGAGAGGCCGCCGGGCCAGGGCGGCCAGGCCGAGGAGCAGGATGATGCCGCCCAGGTAGACGAGATGCCAGGGCATCACAGAGGCGGAGCCGACCCCGGCACTCGAGTAGTCGGTCACCGGGACCAACCAGCGCAGGCCCCCTGAAGCCAGGTCGCCGAGGGAGTTCATGGCGAAGATCCCGGCGAAGACCACGGGCACTGCGACCGGAGTGATGAACCACCTGGCCAGCACAACGCCGGCCACGCCGAGGAAGGCGACGATCAGCGGGCCCTGGATGAAGTCGGGAAGCCCGTACATGATCGTCCTCGGCGTGATGTCGAGCCGGGCGGAGGCTCCGGCCCACGGCCTGGTCACCGCGGCGAGCACGCCGGCGGTCACGAGGGCCGCCGCGAGCGGGCCGGCCACCGAGAGCAGGTGGGCGGCGGTTCGGTCCGCGTCCCGGAGCGGGAGCGAGGCGTACAGCTCCTCGGTCCGGTCCCGCCGGCTCCGGGTGGCGCACAGGTTCGCGGCGATGAACGTCCCGATGGCGATGGCGAAATACCCGATCCCCACCAGGAAGAGGAACCTGAACGCCCCCGGCCCCCGGATCCCGGTGACCACGAGCAGGGCCGGCGGGACCAGGATGGCCGGATGGGTGACCAGCCGTCGTGCCTCGACCCGGGTCAGGGCCAGGACCGATCGGAGTCGTGGGCCCGGGACCATGGCCACGCGCGGCGTCGTCGTCGCCACGGCCACGCTCACGCTGCCGTCTCCTCCTCGATGGCCCGGTGCCCCACCAGGAGCAGATACGCGTCCTCGATGCTCGGCTCGACCAGCTCGGCGTCAGCGGGAGCGTCCCCGATGTGCCGGTGTCGGCCCTCGCCGGTTCGCCACGACAGGCGGGCCCGCGCGTCCCGTTCGTCGGCGATCCACACGCGCCCCCTGGCCATCTCGGCCAGCTGGTGCGGGGCGCCGTCGAACAGGATCTGCCCCTCGTCCATCACCAGGACCCGGTGGCACAGGGCGGCCACGTCCTCGGTCTGATGGGTGGAGAGCATCACGGTCTGACGGGTGGCGATGTCGCTGATGACCTCCCGGAACCGGAGGCGCTGCTGCGGGTCCAGGCCGGCCGTCGGCTCGTCCAGCACCAGGAGCGCAGGGTCGCCCAGCAGGGACTGGGCCAGCGCGACCCTCCGGCGCATCCCACCCGACAGCGCCTTGATCCTGGTCGAGGCGACGTTCCCCAGGTCGACCAGCTCCAGGACCCGCCGGACCTCGGCGTGGCGGGGGCGGCGGTCCGTCATCTCCTTGAGGATGGCCACGTAGTCCACGAACTCGAACGCGGTGAAGTTCCGGTGGTAGCCGGGCTCCTGCGGCATGTAGCCCAGGCGGCGCCGGATGGGGATGCGATCCTCGCTTCGCCCCGGGTCCCGCCCAAGCAGGCGGACCGCTCCGCTGTCGGGGGCCAGCACCGTGGCCAGGATCCGCAGGAGAGTCGTCTTGCCGGCGCCGTTCGGACCGAGCAGACCGGTGATGCCGGGCCCGGCGTCGAACGTCACCCCGGCCACGGCCCGCGTTCGATGGAACCGCTTCTCCACCTCGATCACCTGCACGGCTGGCTCCGTCATTCCGTCCACCGTCAGCTCCCTCCTCGCATCGCGCTAGCTCCGCCCATTCTGTTCGAAGGCCTCCGATCGCCGGGCCAGGACCACGCCGGCCACGGCGACGAGGGCCAGGCACAGCAGCTGTCCGGTGGCATGGAAGGCTGCCACGCCATCTCCCGCCACATGCCCGGCCACGCTCACGGCGATCACCCAGGCGGCCGCCACGCCGACCGCGGACGGGACCGGCTCCGCCACGGTCGAAACGGCCAGGGTCACCAGCGTGAGGGCCGAGGCTGGCAGCAGCCAGGCCACCGCGGTCCAGTCGAGCGTGGGTAGCGCCAGCGCGGCCAGGCCGATCAGGACGAGCGACGTCACCAGCACGGAGGTGCTCCGGACCAGCAGCAGCCGGAAGCTCCGAAGCGGCGCGGCCATCCCAATCTCGTAGGTCGGGTCGATCCCCGGGCCGAACGCCGCGGCCACGCCGGCCACGGGGACCAGGGGGGCCATCACCAGGAACATCACCAGGCCCACGTGGTCGCCGTGGGCGGCGAGCACCGCGAAGGCCAGGGCCACGGCCACGGCGCCCAGCCATGAGATCCGCAGCGACGGAGTTGCCGCGAGGAGCCTCGACGTGTGGTCCGGGAGGCCCAGCCGGAGCAGGACGCGCTCCACGGGCCCCGGCCGGGGAGCGTCGACGGCCTCCTCGATCTCCATCCACGCGCGTTCGATCCCGCCGCGATCCACCGCAGGCACGAGCAGGTCCCGGCACCGGCCGCACGCGAGGAGGTGTGCTTCCAGGGAGAAGGCTCCGGCCCGGTCCAGCTCACCCCCTGCGTACCGGGACACTGTTGCGCTGTCCGCGTGCCACTGGGTGTTCATGCCAGCGCCTCCCGGAGCTCGGCCCGGGCTCGCATCAGCCGGGTCTTCACGGTGCCCGTGGGAAGGCCCAGGAGCCGTCCCGCTTCCCGCATAGTCAGGCCGTCCAGCGCCGTGGCCTCGATGACCGCTCGAAGCTCGGGCGACAGCCGGTTCAGCGCCCCTCCCAGGTCCCCGTACTCCACGCCGAGCAGCACCTGCTCCTCCGCGGAGGGCTCGGTGCGGCCGGACATCGAGGGCAGCCGGCGGGCCGCGGCCGACCCCTTGCGGAGCCGGTCGATCAGCCGCCGGATCCCGATCCCCCAGATCCAGGCCGCCACCGCCCCGGAGCCCCGATAGGCATCCGGCTTCCGCCACACCGCAACGAACGTGTCCTGCACGACTTCCTCCACGACGCCTCCGTCGGAACACCTTCGCGAGAGGCGGAGGAACAGCCACGGCGCGTGTCGCTCGTACAGCGCCCGGAGCGCGCCCCGGTCACGCCGGGCGATCGCCTCCAGGAGCACCTGATCGCTCCTGGCGTCCGCCCCTCCCGCATCCACACTCATCTGTCGCGTCGCGTGCGCCGGATGGTTCATCCGTGCGGACGGTTCTCCGGCCAGAGCGGGTCGTTGCGGTGACGGGTATGCCGTCCGTGGCGGAGCTGCGGGGCACGCGCCCCCCAACCATTGTTCACCTCCCGGTGCGCTCCGCGAAAGCCGGAGGATGGGCCGGTCATTCTCCCTGCGCGAACCGTGAGGGGGGCAGCACGCGACAAGACGGGTGTGATGAGGAGCCATCGGCTGCAGGGCCCCGCATTCGGTGCGATCGCGCTTGCGCTCGCCGTGCTCTCGGCGGAGGCCTCACCGGCGTCGGCCGAGCCGGGGGTGCGGATCGAGAGCGGCATCGTGTTCGCGACGCACGACGGCGTCTCCCTGAAGCTCGACGCGTACCTCCCGACGTCCTCGGGGCCGCATCCGGGTGTGATCCTGATCCACGGCGGCGGGTGGTATACCGGCCTTCGGGGGTGGGACCACCAGCTCGCCGTGGCCCTGGCGGGCGCGGGGTTCGCGGGGTTCGGCGTCGACTACCGGCTGGCTCCGGAGTTCGTGTACCCGGCCCAGGTGGAGGACCTCCAGGCCGCCGTACGGTGGGTCCGCGCGCATGCATCGGAGTTCGATGTCGACCCCGAACGGGTGGGCGCGCTCGGGGAGTCCGCCGGCGGGCACCTCGCCGCCCTCTTGGCGGTGCTCGGGAGCGGTGCGCGCGACGCTGGCTCGCGCGTCGACGCAGCCGTGTCGCTATCTGGGCCGATGGACCTCAGCGCGTTGCTGGCCGACCGGGGGAACGCCCGTGTGGGGAAGACGCTGACGGGGCGGGAGGCCATCGAGCAGTTCCTCGGCTGCCGGGGGCACGCGTGCGCCGGCCCGCTCCGCAACGCCTCCCCCCTGACATACGTCGATGCCTCCGACGCCCCCATGCTCCTGGCGAACAGCACCCACGAGGTCATCCCCCTGTCCCAGGCGACCGAGATGGCGGCAGCCTTCCGTGAAGCGCACGTCCCTATCCGGTTGCTCGAGATCCCGGGGACCGCGCACGGCTTCTCCTATCTCCTCTCTCGGATCCCGGGCTCCGGGGACACCGTCCTGAATACGGCCATCGCGTTCCTCCGTGCCCGCCTCGGCGAGAGCCGAACCCCTGCCCCCACGCCGCCCGCTGGCCGCGGTCCCGGGGCCGCCGTGCTGGTCGTGGCGATGGCCCTGGCCGGCATCGCGGGGAGCGCGTTCCTGGTCAGGCGGGCCCGCGCCAGGCGGGCACGCCTTCTCCGCCGGGCTCTCCAGGATCAGGGACCGGTGGAACCTTCGGCCTTGTCCGAAACGACGACGCGGACGCCGGCTCCTGGCTCCTGATCGCGGTGGGACGACTCGAACTTCACCTCGACCAGCTCGCCGGCCACGCGGGAGGCCTCGTGGGCCAGGCGGACCAGGGCCTGCCGGTCGGCCTCGGTGGAGGGTGGTCCGGCCAGGCTGCGCGGCCACAGGCGCGCCGCTCGGACCACGTTCACCTCGGCCGCGTACAGGGTCAGCTGAGCCCCCAGGTAGATCCACGCCAGCAGGCCGATGACCACGGCGAACGAGCCGTACAGCGGCGTCGCGTTCGCCACCTGGTGGGTCACGTAGTACCCGCCGACCGTCTGCAGGAGGGTCCACAGGACCGCGCCCAGGATCGCCCCGGGAAGGATCTCCCGGACCGGGAGGTGCCTCACCGTAAGGAGCTGGAAGGCCACGGCGTACAACACCAGGTTCAGGAGCAGGGAGCCGGCGATCCCCGCGATCCGCAGGACCATCGAGAACGAGCCGGACGTGGACCCCAGCCCGGACAGGAACGTCGAGGCCAGCGCGAAGGTCCCCAGCAGCAGCAGCAGCCCCAGCCCGCGCATCCTGGTCTTCAGGAAGTTCGGGCGGGCCGACAGGGGCACGTCCCAGATCGCGTTCATGGCCTCCTGCGCGGCGTTGGTGACGCCCATGCCCGCCCACAGCGCGCCGGCCAGGCCGATCCCGAGGGCCACGCCGCTTCCCGAGATCGACCCGATCTTCAGGTAGCTGGACACGGCCGGGAAGTTGTCCTTCACCGAGTTGATGACTCGGTGCTGGAGGTCGACGTTGCCGTGCAGGACGAAGCCAAGCACCGCGGCGAACACCAGCAGCAGCGGGAATAGCGAGAAGAACCCGTAGTACGCGATGAGGGCGGCCTTGCTCCCGGCCTGGTCCTCGCCGAACTTCTTGACCACGGCGAGCGGGAACCCCAGCCAGGGGTGGCGCTGCTGGTACCGGTCGATGCGGCGAACCAGTCTCCCGATCACTGTGTCTGAACGGTACCCGCCTTTTCCTCGGCGAATGCGCGGACGGGGCGTCCGCTCGTGGCAAGCTAGCGCCGTCGTGGAACGGATCCGGGTGATGCTCGCGGAGGACGAGCCCGAGACCAGGGAGGCGCTGGCCGCCCTGCTGGGGGCCGAGGACGAGCTGATCGTGGTGGGGGCGGCCGAGGACGCCGACGGGGCCATCGAGCTGGCCAGGCGGGAGCGGCCCGAGGTGGCCCTCCTGGACGTCCGGATGCCCGGCGGGGGTGGGGTGCGCGCGGCGCAGGAGATCCGCGCGGCGAACCCCGAGATCCGCGTCCTCGCGCTGTCGGCGCTGGACGACAAGGCCACCGTGCTGGAGATGCTCCGCTCCGGCGCCGTGGGGTACCTGGTGAAGGGGGCCTCCAGCGACGAGATCCTGGAGGCGGTGCGCCGGTCCGTGCGCGGCGAGTCGGTCCTGTCGCCCGAGGTGACCGGGAGCGTCATCAGGGAGCTGGTCGGCCAGCTCACCCTTCGCGACCAGGAAGCCGAGCTCCGGCGGCGCCGGGTGGACCTCATGCGCCGGGTGGTCCAGGGCGAGGGCGTCGAGATGGCCTTCCAGCCCATCAAGGACCTCCGGACCGGCGAGACGGTGGGGCAGGAGGCGCTTGCCCGGTTCGGCGGGAAGCCCCCCACGTCGCCGGAGGTGTGGTTCCACGAGGCCGGCGAGATCGGCCTGCGGGTCGACCTCGAGCTGACCACCGCGCGGGCCGCCCTGGCCCAACTCGACCGGATCCAGCCTCCGATCTACCTGGCGGTGAACCTGTCACCCGACACGGCGGTGTCCCCGATGTTCCTCCGCCTGCTGGCGGAGACGCCGGTGGACCGCGTGGTCTTCGAGATCAGCGAGCACGCCCGGGTCCACGACTACGACGCGCTCAACCGCTCGCTGGCCGAGATCCGAGCCCTGGGCGGCCGGCTGGCCATCGACGACGCGGGAGCCGGCTTCGCCAGCCTCCACCACATCCTGCGGCTGTCCCCGGACATCATCAAGCTCGACATCTCGCTGACCCGGGGGGTGGACGGCGACCGGGCCCGCCATGCGCTGGCCTCCGCGCTCACGTCGTTCGCCGCGGAGATCGGCGCCACCATCGTGGCGGAGGGCATCGAGACCCGCGAGGAGCTGGAGGCGCTGCGGACCCTGGGGGTCACCCACGGACAGGGGTACTACCTGGGGCGACCGGGGCCGCTGCCAGTCGAGCGCGCCGACCGGGCGGGGCGCGCCCCGCGGCCCTGAGCCTGGGGCTGCTGCGGGCCGGGGAATGACGCCAGCGACGTCGCCACCTGCTCCACGACCTCGAACCCCAGGCCCTCGTACAGCCGGACGGGGCCGGGCTCGTCGGCGAACAGGTACGTCTCGGCGGCCCCCGCGTCCCTGGCCTCCTGCAGCATGGCCGAGATGATCGAGCGGGCCACCCCGCGCCGCCGGAACGCAGGGAACGTGACCACGTCGTCGACGTAGGCGGCCCCGCCCCGCGCGAGCATCGAGCCGATCCCAGCGACGCGGGTGCCGTCGCGGACCATGAACCACTGCTTCCCGGCCGGGACCGCCACGTCTCGGTGCCGCCGCAGCACCTGCTCGGCCACGGCCGGCTCGGTGATCCCGAACTCACGTAGGGCCGAACGCTCCTGTTCCCAGAACGCATCGTCGAGGCGCACGACCTCCTCCACCTGGTGGGCCGGCGCCATGAGGGGAGCCTTCGGCCCGTGCCGCATGAGGTCGTCCCAGTGCAGCCCTTGCCCCTCCGCGCCCAGGTCCCGCACCAGGCGGGCGGTGGCGCGGGGCCGCATGATCCAGATGTGCTCGTGGGTGCCTCCCGACGCCCTGAGGGCGGGGTGCAGGACCTCGCGGACCTCCCGGAGGGAAAGGCCGGCGTCCGCCGCGTCGACCACCGCGTAGTTCGCCTCCCACAGCAAGGGGAACCTGGAGTCGGCCACCACCGAACCCCACCACCTCCGCTCCACCCGCTCGTGCAGGTCGTCCAGGAAGCGGAACAGCTCGTCGAGGGCGGGGGAGAACGACACCGCCGGCAAGCCTAGCGGCCCCACGGCGTGCGCTAGGCTGGCCCGGCCATGATCACGTGCCGGCTGTACAGGGACGGCATCCTGAAGGAGGAGGCGTTCGACCCCACGCGGGCCAGCGACCTGATCACCGAAAGCGGGGCCCGGGTGTGGCTCGACCTGGAGGAGCCCACCGACGACGAGCTGGCCATGATCCAGGAGGAGTTCGACCTGCACCCCCTGGCCATCGAGGACACCCGTCACCGGGGCCAGCGGCCCAAGGTGGAGGTGTACGAGGGCTACTTCTTCGTGGTCATGCACTCGCTGTCCCTGGACGCGGACGACGAGATGGTCGACAGCGAGGTCCACGCCTTCGCCGGACACCGGTACCTGATCACCATCCGCTATGCGCCGGCCTTCGACCTCACGGACGTCCTGAAGCGATGGGACCGCCAGCCGGAGCTGACCGGGCAGGGCGGCGGGTTCCTGCTGTACGTGCTCCTGGACGAGATCGTGGACGCCTACTTCGACCTCATCGAGCGGTACGAGGACCTGTCCGAGGACATCGAGGACCGGGTGTTCGCCGACGAGCCCGACCCCGACGTGCAGGAGGCCATCTTCCGGCTGAAGCGCCGAGTGGTGGTGTTCCGCCGCCTGGTCATCCCGCTGCGCGAGGTGTTGGACCTGGTCCAGGAGCAGCCGGGGTTCGTCACCCAGAAGCTCGGGCCGTACTACCGGGACGTGGCCGACCACGTGATCCGGACCCTGGAGTTCGCCGACAACATCCGGGACCTGCTGACCTCGGTCCTGGAGGCCCAGCTGTCCCAGGTGTCGAACCGGCTGAACCTGGTCATGAAGCGGCTCACCTCCTGGGCGGCGATCATCCTGGTCCCGACGCTGATCGCCGGGATCTACGGGATGAACTTCGTGCACATGCCGGAGCTGAAGTGGCGCTTCGGATACGCGTACGCGCTCGGGCTCATGGCCCTGTTCATGTTCGTGCTGTACCGGATGTTCAAGAAGCGGGACTGGTTGTAGCGGTGTGCCGGGCCCTGAAGGTGGTGTGCGTGGCCGCCGGCGGGCCCTCGTTGGCGGCGCTGAAGCGGGCCGCGACGGGGGCCGAATGGGAGCTCACCGCGGGGGCCACTTCGCCCGATGAGGCGCTGGAGCAGATCGAGCGCGAGCATCCGCACGTCCTGGTGACGTGGGGGTCGTTCGGTGACCTGGTCCGGGAGGTCCGGGGGCGCCGCCCTGGCATGCGCATCGTGTGGGTGGGCCGGGGCGAGGAGGTCCCGGAGGCGAACGCCAGCATCCGTTCCCTGGAGGACGTGCGCGCCTCCATCAAGGGCCTGCCGCTGCCCGGCGGCCCCGTCCGCTCGTAGGAGGGAGGGGCCGCCGGTCCGAGGCGGCGAGGCTGGTCAGCGCTGTTGCAGTTTGACCGACCGGACGGAGATCACGCCCGCCCCGAGCGGCGCGAGCTTCCGGAAGGCCCGGGGGGAGAGGTCCAGGATCCGGGACCGGCTCCCGAAGGGGCCACGGTCGAGGACCCGGACGAAGACGTACGTGCTGCCGTGGCGGACGGAGACCAGCGAACCGCAGGGGAGGGTTCGGCTGGCCGCGTACATCCCACGAAGGGGGACGCCGCAGGCGCCGATGGTGCCGGTCTGGTCGTACCACGTGGCCAGGCCGGCCTGAAGCGACAGGGCCTGGTGAAAGTGTTGCATCCGCCACCGGTGCCGCAGGACGTGGGAGAACTCGCTCCGCTGGTAGCTGCCGGCGTGGGGGTGGTTCCGCTGCCACCTGGTGTAGGCGGCGTCGAGGGCCTTGCTGTGGTGCCAGCCCTCGTGCCAGACGATGGGATCGAACTGCCACCACCGGGAGACTGTTCCGTGCGCTCCGGCGGCGGTGGCGGGTACGAGCACCAGGAGCGCGGTCAGGGCCAGCGCCGCCGCCGTGCGGCGACGCCGTGGGTTCACATGATCCATACGCGTTCTCACCCCCGCGGACGGGCATCGGAGTTATCGGCCCCCGGCAGATCCGCGGTAGGTCGTGGGTGTTGGATCACCTCCTCCTTCTGTCGACGTCCGACCTGTTGTGCCCTCCGTCCGTCCCTCCAGGCCCTCGCCAGGCACGCCGAAGGCACGCGAAGGCGGAGGGGGTGTGGGAGGGGTGGGATGGGATTCGGGCGCGCCGAGTATACGGAGGGCCGCCCACGAGTGACAACGTCGTACGACGTAGTTTGTTACGAAAATGGATAGATGGAGAATTCGTGCTAGCGCACCGTGACCAGGCGGTTCGGGGCTCGGGCACGGGTGGCGAGGGTACGATGGAGCCGTGCTGAAGAAGATCCTGCTGGCCGCGCCACGCGGGTACTGCGCGGGCGTGGAGCGCGCCGTCGACACCGTCGAGCAGGCCCTCGCTGCCCACGGCCCGCCCGTGTACGTTCGCAAGCAGATCGTCCACAACATGCACGTTGTCCGCGAGCTCGAAGCGAAGGGAGCCGTGTTCGTGGAGGACGAGGCGGAAGCCCCGGAGGGGGCCTTGGTGGTGCTCTCGGCGCACGGCGTGGCTCCTGACGTGTATGCGAACGCCGCCGCGCGCGGTCTCTCGGTGGTCGACGCCACCTGCCCCCTGGTCACCAAGGTGCACCTGGAAGCCCAGCGCTTCGCCCGGGAAGAGCGAACCATCCTGCTGATCGGCCACGCGGGCCACGAGGAGGTCGTGGGCACCAGCGGGCAGGCCCCCGAGCGGATCGTCCTGGTGGGCAGCCCGGAGGAGGCCGAGCGGGTTCAGGTTTCCAATCCGGACAACGTGGCCTACCTGACCCAGACCACGCTCTCGGTGGACGAGACCAACGAGATCATCGACGTCCTCCGGAGGCGGTTCCCGGACATCCAGGGGCCCCCCAAGGACGACATCTGCTACGCCACCCAGAACCGCCAGGACGCGGTGAAGGAGATCGCGCGGCGCTCCGACGTGGTGCTGGTGATCGGATCGGCCAACTCCTCGAACTCCCGCCGGCTGGCCGAGGTGGCCGGGGAGACCGGGACGCCCGCCCACCTGGTGGACGACGAGTCCAAGGTCGACTCGGCCTGGCTGGAGGGCGCCGAGGTGGTGGGGGTGACCTCGGGCGCGTCCGCCCCCGAATGGCTGGTGCACAGAATGGTGGCCTGGCTGGGCAGCAAGGGAGCCACCCAGGTCGAGGAGATCCGCGTGCGCAAGGAGAACGTGCACTTCTCCATGCCCCCCGCGCTACGCAGGCTTTCTCTGACGGCTGCTAAGCAATAGCTAAGATCGCTCCGCCGTTCCGCTCAAAGGAGGATCTCCGATGGAGGAACAGCGTGGCTCTCTCCCCCCGGAGGAGAAAACCCGGCGACTGGAGCAGGCCCTCCAAGACGTCATCCGGGCTTGTCAGAACCCGACGCCCACCCAGGCCCAGTACTGGAACGACGAGATCAAGAAGATTGCCGTGGAGGCTCTGAGAGACACCGGCTCCTGGCACTGACACTGCGCCCCAACGTGGTCACCCGCAAGCGGGAGCGCACCATCCTGGAGCGGTCCGTCCACGCCATCGCCAGCCATGCCCGGGACGCCTACGCCCTCATCGAGCAGCTCCACGCCTTCGGCTTGTCGGGCGATGGCCCCGACCATGCTCGCGGCCAAACGGCTCCGCATGGAGCTACTCACGACGAAGGGCGAGCTGGAGTGGGAGCTCGGCAGGCTCCCGCTGACCATTAGCCGCACCTGAGGTAGCCGAAAGGGGCTGGCCGGGCCGTGAGCCCGCCCCCGGCGAAACGAATCCGGCTAGAACTGCGCGACGACCTCTCGCACCTCGATGCTGTCGAAGCTGATGAAATCGGGCCGAGGCATGTTCGGTATGGCTTCGGCGCCCGCTCGCGCAGCTTCCACGGTTTCGAAGATGACCATGCCCGAGCCATGCTCTCCGTCGCTCGACCGCGTCCAGTAGCCGGAGACGGCCCCGGGTGCCTGCTTCACTGCGGGAACCACGTTCGATTCGAGGTGTGCCTGGGCTTCCTCGGCCCGGCCTGGCTCGATGGTTACGGTGGCGAGAACAGCGTGCATGGCGCCCTCCTGTCGGCGTCGGGCAGGCTGCCAGCCTATTGCGAACGGAGTCGTTCGCTCAAACGGACCGCCCCACTCCCGCCCGCGATTCCTCCTCGAACAGCTCGATGGCCGCAGCGACGTCCTCGGGCGATGGGTCCCGGCGCCGCCGGGACGGGCAACTTCGAGATCTACACCATGAAGGAGACCGGGAAGAAGCTCCTGCGGCTCACCAAGAACGCCGTGAACGACGGCACCCCTTTCTGATCGCCCACCGGACCGGCTATCTACATCTCGACGGAAGCCAATTCGGCCAGCATGCAGTTGGCCGTCGGTGCCCGGCCCGCGACCTCAGCCCACTTCGAAGCAGTGAGGGTGATCTCGGACGGCGAGGAGGGTGTCGGTGAGGATATCGTGGACGATCCGGCCTCGAACAACGAGGACGCCTGTGACCAGCCAGTGGAGGAGCCGTCTGCCAACGCTCTCGCGGCCATGACAGGCCTGGACGGACTGCTAACCAATGGGATCGAGCATTTCGAAACGACTGACGAGCGGGATATCTTCGACATCTTTGTGCAGATCCACACAATGTACGGGGCGCTCCCGGCGGTGTTCGATTACGGGGCGAGCAAATTCGGAATCAATTGGGCCGGCATCCACGATTTCCTGGACCGGATCCTGAACGGGAGCGGCCCGCTGACGGAGAAAGCCCGGACCGGTGCGGAGCCGCAACTCAAGGACCTTCAGGATGTTCTGGGCTTCATCTCGAAGGGCATCGCTGGTGATCCGGAGGGGGCCGGGGCAGGCGCCGCCCTCGATGCGGCCGCCAAGGACGTGGACTCGATCCTGAAGGATCTGCACAATGATCCGTCGCTGACGCGGGGCGAGCTGGAGCATGCGATTCGCGGTGTGGAGCAGTACCTCGCCGGCGCCCTCACGGATTTCCCCTCGGTGTTCACGCTCCCCTTCGCTGAGGTCTGGGGACCCCTGACGAACGTCCGCCTTCTCGTGCTCGACGCCAAGGGCGCGCTCGAATCCCACGATCGGAAGGAGATGAAGTCGAAGCTCGAAGAGGCTCGGACGATCAAGAAGGCCCTCGAGAAGAAGCTGGAGGCCCTGGCTCGTGGATGAGCGAGCCCGTCCTCAGCCTTCGCGGAACGCGCCGGCGGGGGCGGCGCACAGCTTGGCCAGCTCGTCGGCGCCTTCCTCGGGGCCGATGGAGATGACCCGGTCGCCGGCCTGGAGCTCGAACCGGGCCCGGGGGCGGTAGATCCACCGGCGGCCCCGCTGCACGGCCAGCACCAGCATCCCCGTCTCCGTCTCGACCGCGAGCTGGCGGAGCGAGTGGCCGTCCGCAGCGGAACCCGGCTCCACCAACGTCTCCACCGCGACCTCCTCGGTCTCCTCCAGGGCCATGCGCACCACCGGATGCAGCTCCTCGCCCTGCTCCACCAGCCAGGTCATGTCGCGTGCGGCGTCGAAGATGGTCTCGCTGGCGTACCCGAGGCGGAGCAGGCCCCGCAGCTCGTCGGAGTTGCGGGCCTCGGGGGCCGCCTTCAGGACCCAGGACTCCAGCTCGTCGTGCAGGAAGTCGCTGCGGGCCTCCAGCGTGGCCACCTCGGCGGCCAGGGCGGGGTCGTTGAACAGCAGCGTGGAGTAGGCCAGCCCCACCGCCACCTCCGCCGAGTTCTTCATCTCCACCAGGATGTCCACGGCCCGGTCCAGCTCGTCCAGCGGAGGAGGTTCGTAGTCGGGGCCGGCCGGCAGCGGGGGGGCGCCGGCGATCTCCCGGATCAGGTTCACGCCCTCCTCCGGGCCCTGGAACAGCAGGACGTCGCCCTCGGTGATCACGGTGTCGCCGTCGGGGTCGAACTCCCACTCGCTGCCCCGGCGGACGGCGATCAGCCACATGCCGATCTCCGAGGGCAGCATCAGCTCGGCCAGGGACTGCCCGATGGCGTGCGCGCCATCCCGGACCTTCACCCGCCCGATGACCTCGTCGGCGTGGCGGAGGTCCCGCCTGAGCGCGTCGGGGATGCCCAGCTTGGCCTGGACCACCCGGGCGATGTCGGAGGCGGCGTCGCCGATCTTCTCGATGGCCGCCGCGATGTGCAGCACGCCGCCCATGGCTTCGGCGTCCTCGGGGCTGCGAGCCGCCAGCATGGCCACCTCGCGGAGCCGCCGGAGGTAGCCGTCCATGCGGTCCTCGAGCTTCTCGACCTCCCCGGCCAGGTCCTCCTCGTTGAAGAAGACGGCGCCGTAGGCCAGGTCGACCATCAGCTCGGAGGCGTCCTTCGCCTCGACGAGCAGCTCCTTGACGTTTCTCGGTGGTTCCGGGTCAGCCATGCGTGACTACCCCCAATAGTGACAGAACGAACAGGAACGAGAGCACGCCGGCCAGGTCCATGACGCTGGTGATGACGGGGACCGACTGGTTGTCCGGGTCTAGGCCGAACCGGGCTGACAGCACGGCCACGTAGTAGCCGACCACGATGGCCACGACGGTGGCGATCATGCCGGTCAGCAACGTGCCGCCGATCATTACCCCTGCTCCCAGGGACCGGCCCACGAACAGCCCGTACACGTACCCGATCACCCCGACCACCGTGAACACGACCGCGCCGGTGACGAACACGAGCGCCCCGTCCAGCAGCGCGGCGCCCTCGGGCCACGCCTTCGGGGACAGCAGACCGAGGTGGAGCTTGGAGGACAGCCGCGAGGAGAGGATTCCCCCGAGGGCCCCGGCGTTCGACACCAGCGGCGGGATGATCGCGAGCAGCGCCGGAAACTCGTGGAAGCGCTGGATGCGCGGCTCCACCAGGGTCCCGGCCAGGATGTCCAGCAGGGGAGTGAGGAGGATCACCCCGGTCATCTCCAGGATGGCCCGGCGGGCGGCCGGCAGGCGCGACAGGAACCCCCGGACGGTTGCGTACAGGCACACCACGATGGCCGTGGCCGCCACGATCGTGGACAGGATGTGGACGTCGCGGACGATGAACGTGGCCAGGAACAGCGACGGGATGGTGACCATGTCGCCGGACGCGGTGACGATGGGGGTGGAGACGGCGTCCAGGTCGTAGCCCCGCCGCACGGCCACGAGGGACAGCCCGATGGTGAGCCCCATGGCCACCGCCGACCCCAGCACGCCGCCAATCACCGAGATGGTCACGAAGTCGAAGAACGAGATGGAGGGCAGCCCGAACGCCAGCGCGGACAGCCGGGCCAGCGCCGCCAGGTACAGGCACGACGAGAAGGTGGTGATGACCCCGACGTAGACGTTCTGGAACAGCACGCCGCGGCGGTCCCAGGTCACCTCGAACAGACCGGCGTGGGTGCTCGTTCCCAGCCGGGCGCCGATGGCGCCGAAGATGGTCCCCTTCATGCCGACGGCGGCCGGGATGAGGATGAACAGCGACGGGAGCTCGACGAGCGTCTTGGAGATGGAGCCGAGGGTTATGCCGGCGACGAGGCCCGCGGCCGTGGAGAGCAGGAGCGCGCCGAGGCCCTGGCGGAGGGTCCGTCGCTCGGCCAGGAAGTAGGCCCACAGGCGCTGTGCGCGGCGGGGAGGAAAGGCCATAACGGCACGCTCATCGGTCTCATCTCGTCTCGGATCATGGGCATGGGGAACCCGCGGCAGTATGGCTTCCGACATCCGGCCGCGGCAACCCGAGCACCGGGTGTTCGTATGGGAGCATGGGTGGCGATGACGCTGCAATTCACGGAGTGGGCCGTGCAGATCCTCCGCCGTAGCCACGAGGCGGCCCGGCGGTTCAACCCGGACGCCACGGTTCGGATGTTCCGGGCCGGCACCGGCACCGAGGTTCGTTTCGAGCTAACGGATCAGGCTCAGGATGGCGACGAGCGCGTGCAGGGGGACGGGTTCGAGCTGCTGGTGCAGCCCTGGCTGTCCGGCCTGGTCGACGTGGTGGAGCCCCACGACCAGCTGGTGCTGCGCCCGGCGGGCTCGCCGCCCAACCCCCACTAAGGGTCAGAAGCCCGCGGGTTCCGCCACCGCCTCGATCCGGTGGGCCAGGGCGAGGTCCTTCTCCGTCACCGCGTCCTCCGACCACGTGTGCAGCGCAACCCGGACCCGGTTGTAGTGGTTCTCCAGATCGGGATGGTGGTTTGCCTCCTCGGCCGCCTCGGCCAGCCGGTCGATGAACGCGATGGCATCCAGGAACGTGGGGAACTTGTACTGCTTGAAGATTTCCGGATGGCCCTTGTCGGACTTGTATCGCCACCCTGGAAGATCTTCCAGGGCCCGGCTGATCTGGTCCTCGGTCAGTTCGCCCACAGAGGCCAAGCCTAGCCCAGCGGACCGCGTCGATACGGACGCTGCCGACCCAGTCTGATGTCTCGACTTCCGGTGGCACGCAGCAGCATGCTTCGGTCGCGTGTCCTTAATGCCGTGAGCGACGAAGCGACCGTGACCGAGCGGCTCGACCAGACCGCCCAATCCAGCGTGGGCGGACTGGCCCAGCTCTACCTGGCCCACGCTCCCGACGCCCGCCGCCTCGCGTACCTCCTCACCGGCGACCTCGCGCTGGCCGAGGACTTCGTCCAGGAAGCGTTCGCGCGCCTGGTGGGCCGGCTGGCCCACCTCCGCGACCGCCGGGCGTTCGACGCCTACCTGCGGCGAACGATCGTCAACATCTCCAGGAACTACTTCCGCCGCCGTGCTGTGGAGCGAGCGTACCTGCAGCGGGAGGCACGGTCGCCCCGACCCAGCCAGCACCAGCCCGACGTGGCCACGCGCGAGGCCATGCGCCAAGCCCTGCTTGCACTGCCCGCCAGGCAGCGAGCCGCCATCGTCCTTCGGTTCTACGAGGATCTCCCCGAGCGCGAGATCGCGGAGATCCTGCGGTGCCGGCCGGGAACGGTGCGATCCCTTATCACCCGCGGCGTGCAGGCTCTCCGAGACGACATGCGAGGTGACCAAGATGCGGACTGACACGGCCGGGGACGACATCCGGGACCTCCTCCGCCTTCTGGCGGATGAGGTGCCCCAGGAGAACGTCGTGCCGCCGGAGGCGATCGGACGGGCTCGGAAGCGCCTCATCAGGAACAGCGTGATCATGGTGGTGGTCCTCACCGTGGCCGCGTTCGGCACGCTAAGCGGTGTGGATGCGCTACGGGGCACGCAGCGAACCACGCCAGCCCACACTCCGACCCCGGGAGGTCCGGTCAGCAATGGTCGGATCGCGTTCGTCTCATCGGATGCGGGAGCCTACGTCTACAACGCCAAGGAACACAGCTACGAGGCAACGGACTACCTCTACACCGTCGCCCCTGATGGGAGCGACGTCCGGCTGGCGGCGGATACCCAGGCCGAGCATCCGGACTGGTCGCCAGACGGTTCGACCGTCGCTTTCGACAGCGGACGGGTGTGGTTGGTCCAGGA
>WNGG01004456.1_pt1 | contig 36834 bp, 31 predicted proteins | sample 5400661 | NCBI WGS metagenome assembly WNGG01 (sample SAMN13153372, study PRJNA577476) | soil metagenome | isolation source: 100 cm soil or saprolite under Garry oak tree replicate 1 | place: USA:California | collected 2016-06-15
ATGTGTCAACGTCGAAGCGCCAGGGGAGACAATGCCCGGGGTAACGCGCAAGCAGAAAAGCAGCAATCTGCAAGCCTTTCAGATCGAAGTCCCCGCTATAGAAAAAGCGGTTGTCAGGAGACTCTGCAAGCAATCGGTCTAGTAGGGTGAGTGCGGCTGCACTGGGCCAGCCAGAAGTGCAGATGAGCGTGTGCAAGCATGTATCCATCTCCTGTGCAGCGATTACCTCTTCGAATACCTGGGGATTCTCAAATACATAGATATCCCTGCCTGCCGCTACGACGCGTTGCCAGTCAAGTACCTGCCTCAAAGGAAGGAGCAGTACGCGTTTGCCTGCTGCCTGCAAGAGCGGGTCCGGTGAGCCATCGACATAAATAGCATCCGCGAGGTTGAAGACGGCCACATTTGATGAAATGGTATCAACGAGCAGTCCCATATCATTGTACAGGCGAAGTGTTTGCGTACGATTTTGAAGAGGCAGGACGGTGTGCTGCGGGCCGCTTTTCAGATCACCGAGGGCAAGCAGAAAGAGACGGCCCGCAGCTCTATCAGGATCGAGCGCATGCGGATCGCCGCTGGTGCGCTGCGCAAAAAGGGCCAGGCGTTCGGGCTGACCAGGTGAAGGCAGCCGGTCGAGTACCTTTACTATGTGGCGCACAAGGGTAAGTTGCTGCTCCTGCTCCTCAGATGGAGCGTTTTTGTAACGCGAAAAGAGCCATTCCAACCCATGTGACCCATACATGAGCCAGGAACAACTACGCGATTCTTCAGGTAGTTCTGCGACAATTGATGCGAGAGCCGCATGGTAATGAGCTTGGTGCTGTGAGTGCGCGAGGCGTCGTTCGGAGCGCGTCACAAGAGGTTGGTCAGGAAAGAAAGCGGTGAGTACATCTGGCAACGCGCAGTTAAAACTATACTTGAGCGCCTTTTCAACATCGGTCAGCTTGATTTTCACGCTGGCATCAGGATACGGGGGCTTTCCCAGGAAACTGGCAATATTGCGCCGTTCACCCGGTGTGCTTGCCTCTAAGATTACCTGTCCGCCTACATATCCCATCTGTAAGTATTTCTCACGCAGCAAGTTGAGCAGGCGGGATAATCCTGCCTGCTTGAAGAATGCCACTGCTTTCCCTATAAGCAGATTTGCCTCTTCGTTTTCCACGTCTCGCATCTCAAGCTTCAGCTTTCCTGAAAGGTTGTCTCATGTGTGAGCGGGCCCATCCTATTGACGAGATTGGGTTCCTGGCTCCAGAAAGAAGCGGTCGCGGTAGCTACGGGCGAGCCTTTTTCATGGATCATCAGGTATCTTGCGCAGGCAGGTATCTTCGCACCAGTACCACTGATCTGAGGCCCCGTCATGATCCACTGGAAACCTTGCAAGACAAGAAATTCCAGAATGCGCTGGGTGTTGGCAACGCTGACCTTGTCAAAGGCTTCGTCTAACGCCAGCAAGCGAGGAGCTCCTGGCGCTGCACTCTGGTAAAGAGCACCCAGGGCAGCAAAAAGTGGTACATAGAGCGCGAAGAGCTGCTCGGCTCCACTACGTGTCCCTGCCATACGATCAGTGAGTCGCTGGCGCTGGCCGCCGATGGGAGTAACCAGTACATCGAAATGGAACCACTCCCGGTAGTCAAAGATCTGCTCAAGCGCATCCATAAAATTGATGTCCGCGCTCTCCTGCTGGCGCAGTCTCACGGCTTCGATCTCCCGGCGAAACGCACCCATAAGAGTTTCTGTTTCTTCTGGCGTCAATGCCTGTGCTGGCTTGCGCAGGAGTTTGTAGTGTTGTGCAAGGTGGCTGCCTAATTGTGCCAGGTCGTATTCAGCCGGAGGTTTCCACTGCAAGGCATAGTGTTCACCGATCATCGGTAAGCCGCTGAGAACCTGGTTGATTTGTTGCACCCACTCCTCAGCCTCAAAAATGGCGGTCCGAATCGCCTCAGCCATTTCCTGTAAGAGGAATTCTTCGAACAGCAGGCGCTCTTCCTGCCCCAGCAGGGTTTTTTGCATCTCTACGTGGTCACTGAGTATCTCCAATAGTTCTACCGGCCGGCTTTTGTTTTCGTTGAGAAAGCGAATAAACCCCAGGTCATCCAGGTCAGGTCCGTATTCGTGCAGCACGGATTGTTCCTGGGCAAACATCTTTAAGAGGCCATTGTAGGCGTCCCGGTATATCTCCTCCAGGTGCTCCTTGTGTGCTGGGATGTTCTCATCACGTAGGGAACTGCCCAGTAATTTCTGTGCGGCGCTGCTGTACTGTTCATTGGCGGTAAGTTGCAGCGTGTCTACCAGTACTTCAACAGGATAGGCTCCCAGGAGATCAACAAAGCGGCGCTGTTTCTCGATGCGCTCACTCGTTACCTGTTGCAGGTGCGTCACTGCTTCGGCGAGATTGTTCTGTATATTACTGGCACGCTCATCGGCGCGGGCGTAGCTCGTTTTTGCCTCTTCGAGTTGCGCGGCTAATGTCTCGCTCTGCTCGCGCAGGGAACGCAATCGCTCGCTCAATTCTTGAGCGTCAGAAGTCTCGGCTATGCGTTGAAGTTCATCTTCCTCTGCCCGCGCCTGCAGTACCTGGGCGTAAATACGCTCGTACAAACTGGCGGCATTTGCCATGGTTTTCCGTGCCTGTTCGCGGGATGCTGTGGCCTGCTGGCATTCTTCCCAGGTGTGAATAACACTTGCCAGCTGGTTTTGCAACGATTGCGCCTGGTTTTTCAGCTTGACGACTCCCATAAGAGCATTCTGCGTGCTTCTCAAGTCGCTGGCTAAAGGAGCGATTCCTTTGCTCTCTCGCTCTAACTGGGCAATGAGCATGTTACAGCCCTGGCGTGCCTCTTGTGTCTGCAGGCGCGCTTTCTGGTACTTGCTTCGAACATCATCCAATGCGAGCCTGGTCTGTGCGAGTTCAGCATAGACTTCTTCGCTGCCACTATTGGGTAATACTTTGCGTAACTGGACTTGCTTCTCCTGCACATACAGCAACTGCTTTTCATAGGCCGCCAGTTGATCGTGAAACCAGCTTAGTTCATCTTCTAGTCTGGCTCGCTTCTCATTCAGTTCATTGAGCTCGCGTTGTCGTGCGCGGAGACGAGTAGCCTTGCCGATATAGCGCGCTGTTCCTCCTTCTGCGTGTCCTATCAGCAAGCCATGTGTCCAGGAACCGCCCTCATGCATGGAGAACCTTGCCGTCTCAATAGAAGCTCCAATGGTCGCAAGAATTGCTGTTGCCGTTTCCTCCCAGGCTGGAGAGTCACCAATGAGAGTTTCCTCCAGCGCTGTATCAAAGCAAAGCATATTAGTATGCCTGTGACCGTCTGGAGTGCTGGTAAACTGGTACGACAGGGCTTCCATATTCAGGCGACAATCGCTCAATCCTTCTTCTAACAGCAGCGCATCAGCAGTAGCTGCCTGGGAAGGTGTGACCACAAGGGCATCAAGGAGACCTGCATCTTCGAGCATGAATTCGATGCGTCCTGCCTCAGCGCTCTCTCTATCGACACCAGGAGCAAAATCGAGCAGTGCATACAGCGGTAGAGCGGCGATGCCCTGTTCAGCCAGTTTGGCGCGGGCAAGGGTGTGCCGTGCTGAACGGAGCGGTGTGAAATCTGGCTCGGAAAGTTTCAGCTCGTACAGTGCCCGGGCCTCGGAAACCTCGTGTCCCTTGCTACCCGCCAATAGTTGTAGCTCGTTCAGTTCCCCCTGCATCTGGTCTGCTGCGTCGTTCAACTCGTTCTCAAGTGTCTCAATGGCCTGGCGATAACCCTTGATGACGGCAGCGAATTGTTCGACTACTCGCGCACTGGAGGACTCATCCTCCGTTATTTCAGCTTGCGACGGCAGAACTTCAACAAGAAGGGTCTCTACAGGAGAGGAAGTGGATTCATGAGAAGGAAAGAGCTGCTTCAGCATCGTGTTGAGGCTTTGCTGTGCCTCGTGTGCATGGTCTTGCACCAAATGAAAACGGCGGCGGACATCATCCAACTCTTGAAAGCGTGTGGTTTCGAGATTGCGAGTATACTGTAGCTTCGTTTCCAGTTTGTCACGCTGCTGGTGTAGTTCCTCGAGGTGATGTAACCAGGCGATACGCTCTTCAGACTGCACACCTGTCAGGGCGGTGATACCTGGGGGCACTGCAGGTGCAGAAAGTGTTTCTGTGGAAAGACTGGCGATCTGTCGCAGGCTCTCTTCCAGTTGCACTGCGGCCAGCTCCCAGTAGCACTCTTCCCTTGCGATGGCACATAATCCATGCAAGTGGGTGCTACTGTCTGCCTTCATCTTTTCAAAGCGCGAGCGCTGGCGTCCCTGGTGTTCTATGCTGGCACGCTCTGCCTGGCGCGCGGCCTCCAGGCTTTCCCCCTGCAGCCGTTCCTGCACCTGCACTTCTTTTGTGCGCTCGCGGGCTGTTGTCAGCTGCCTGGCAACCTGCAATCCCTCGCTAGTTTCCAGTGTCTTGATCTGAGCATTCACTTGATATTGCTCAGTCTGTAATGCCTGAGAACGGACCTGCGCTCTCTGGCGCTCGTTCTCTGTCGAAGATAGTTCTTTGCGCAGCCTGGTGACCCGACTTTGTACACTATCCTCTGCAAGTTGCGTTCCCAGGTACTCATATGCAGACACGCGAGCTCTTCCGAGCACGAGGTTCTGCTGAGCCCGGTGCAAGCGGGCGACCCCGTTGTATGCCTCTTGAATACGCTCTATCTCGCCCTGGATCGCGTCAATACGCTCGATGGTGCCGATTACACGCGAGGTTGTCTCGCCAGAGATTTTACGTAGGGATTGTTTGAGATAATCGTGTACCTTTGAAAAACTTAACTCACTGCTGAGATTGGGACGACGTAGTATCAGGAGTAGATTGATGAGTTTCTGAAAATCTTTGAGGTCGGCAAAACCGAAGAGATAGCGGGCGACCTGCCGTTCATATTCAGCCTGGGATTCACAGATGATACCATGCCCTTCCAGTTGTTGTTTAAATCTGGCATGATCGTAGGCGCGTTTGTCATGTTTGCTGCCGGTCTCATAAACCGTGTGCAGGTCATATCCCAGGCGGGAGCCATCGGTAATTAAAAAACGTAGTGGGCGTATACGGTCACTGGCATTGATGTTGCCAGCAAGGCTGATACCAATAGTCAGAAAGCGCGTCTTCTCGCGTTCGCCATTCACCCAACGCTGGCGCAGTTCATCGGCAATGGGTGGATTATCCGGGTCGCACCACTCGAACTCCAGGGCAATGTAGGCGCTACGTCGTTCGTGGCTAAAAGGCGTAGCTGATTCCGTTCCACCAAGTACGTAATACTCAATATGCCGTTCGCGACCACCAAAGGTATCGAGGCGATTGGGACGCAGATCGCCGTCGAGAGCGAGAGGCAGAGCTGCCATGAGAACTGTAGATTTTCCACTGGCATTCTCCCCGGCCAGGAAGAGCCGCCCATGCGGAATCTCGAATTCCTGCAGACCATACAGCCAGAAATTTGTTAGCATGATACGGCGCAAACGGTAGCCACGCGGACCACCTGCATACGCCTGAAGCATATCAACGAGCAAAGCTGCCCGCTGCACTGCGGCTTCTTCGCTCTCGCCATTTAGTGACTTCGACCACGCGGTAAAATTATCGAATGTTTGTTGCATCTTTCCACTCTCCTTCTGTACGGGCATGCAGTCACGCCTCTTCAACCCGGCTGGATGACCACAAAGTATCACGGTCGCTAAGGCCTCGTTTCATCTTGCCGTTGAGTGAAGCCTTTGCACGCGGCGCGGCGGGAGCTTGCCGGACGCCGTCCGGAGGATGGTGTAGTCCTGGCTCCTGCCCGGTTTTTTCATAGGTGGCAGAATAGCGTGCGGCAGCCGGCAAGATCAGCACATTGCCCGCTTCATCTGGACCCCGCAGGAGACCAACCTGTCGCATCTTCTTGTAAACTTCGTTCAGCAGGCTGCGCGAACTTTTGTTACGAGCTTCGTTGCCCCAGTTCTCTCCAAATTGTTCACGAACGGAATAAAATAACTCGGTCATATCCTCTGCTGTGACGTGTAAGCAACCATATATATCAGGTGAAGGCCATATGCCAGACTCAACCTGTATTCTGATGGCTCGACAGAGGAGCAGAGCCATCTGGTCGTTTGTGCCGAATGGCGTCAAGCTCGTTACCGGGCCGGCTGACATGCCGCTTGCCCGCACAATGCAGGCGTAGTCGCGATTTACTTCAAGTAACCAGCCGAAGGTGTCGAGCAGTTCACTGGCCGTAGCGTCAGCCCGTGCCAGTAATTCGGCGAAGGCGGCAGGATCATCATACCTGAATAATGCAGGTCCCAGGAGAAGAGCGCGCCAGGCTCGTACGAGGCTGGGAGTAATCTCCGCCTCTGGTAGCAATGCTGGTTGCAGGGTTGTGGTATGATCGTCAAGCCTGGAGGAGATGGCTGCCACAAACTGTGAATTGAATGCGGCAACGAGCGAGCGAATGACATCAGTAAACTCATACAGAACATCGGCGCCGGGTGTTTGCTCAACCCACTCCCTTGTCTGCCCATCGACCAGTTGTATACCTCCCAGGTCTTCCAGGTAGTGGAGAGCACGTTGGATGCTATAGCGCTCTGAGGGTCTGCGAAAATCAAATCTCACTGCCCCGTCCGCGCCGGAAATAGACTGTTCCTGAATCTGTTCAGCCAGTTGCGAGAGCAAAAATTGCTGGTCAATGCCGCGACCGCTCAGTTGGCGGTTTTCAGCATACCAGAGAATCCAGGTGAGGCAAGCAAAATCACCCGGCTCTTTCAGTCTGTCGTAAAGATAGCCAGGCGTTACTGCGCTGAGATGACGCACCAGGCGAATAACGGTCGGACCGCGTTGAATGCGCCAGCCTGTATACTGGTCATGCCAGGTCTGCAACGTATGGTAGTGACGATGTATCAGCCTGAACAGCTCTGGCTGTTTGGGTAGGATTATCTCCTTTTCCATCAGTGCCACGTGCGCCTTCATCAGGTCAGCGCTGTAGGCTCGCTGGCGAGAGGCAGCCAGGTGGTTTGCACGGCTGGTCGTGGAAGGCTCAGGCAGTTTAGCATCTGCCATGAGAATATCCTGCGCCTGTATTTCTTGCTCTTCTATCATACGGCTAACCCATCCAATTCCTCGCATTGCAAACGATAGCGTGGCAGGAGCAAAACTCCATCGGGTGCCAGCAGTGTGGCGTAGGTTTGCTCATCGGGATTAAGCAAGACAATGGTAGAGCCATCGGGCGCACTATACTGGTGGCTGGCACTGCTCAGGCAGCCATCAATTACCGCCGTCAAAATAGCTCGTTCTTCTACGCTAATACTGGCTATCGTTCCTATGTCGAGATACTTTGCAGAGAAAATCCGCGCAAACTGCTCGCGCTCCTCCTGGAGCCGCTCTTGATACTCTGCCACTAGCTGGCGAACAATGGCGCGGTTATCGATCACCGGATCTTCCAGGGAATGGTCGCCTCGATTAGCACGGCTGATGGGCCGCAAATGAAGCTCAACGGTGGCAGGTTCTTGCCATGCGCTGCCCTTCCCTGGATCATAAGCAGCGCTGGGGGACCCTGCCAGGCTTTCCGGTAAATGTACCGGTAAGAGATTAGCAAAAGCGGCGCTGAAGAGTTGTTGGGCCCTCTCTCCATCACTCGCTTGAAGCAATTGATACGCGAGCGCATTGAGGCTGGCGGCATAATTGGCACTCGGTCTCGCGTTAGCAGCCAGTGCTGTCGCGCGGCGAACCACCTTGTCCACTTCGGCGAGCGCATTGCGGCGGAAGGAATCGGCATTTTTACCTGGGGCAAACCAGCTTGTAAGGGCCTCCACCTGGTTGCGAGCCTCCTGTAGCAAATCAGCTTGCGTTCGTTGCTGCTCTATCGTTGGTGCAGGTGGTTCAAGATATTGCGCGATGATTTCGATGAGCTGTTCTTTCTTGCCTGTTGCTGCCCAATCGGCGAGTAGTGTCCGAATCTGGCGGCTATATTCTGTCAGTGCTTGAGCAAAACTCTGCACATAGGCCACGACGGCTGCTTTATATGCCTGGTAAGACTCTAGATCAGCTTGACCGTGTTGCGTGGCGTTTACCATCGTAGCGAGATATTGTGCCGCTTCATGCGCCATGGTGTTCCATACCTCGAACACGCGCTGCCACTCTTCAGCCATCTCACGACTGTGCGTCACCGTCAATGCGAGTGGAGGCAAACGCAGAGCTTCATCGAGAAGCTGGAGAGAATGCCAGAGACGCGGGAGATCGCCCTGGCGGAGCGACCCTCGAACGGCGCGGGCGCGCATCTGCTCATCAAGGAAGGTTTCGATTGCAATCGCCTCGGGTGTTGCTTGATAGAGCAGGGCAGGCGAAAGGAAGCTAGCGATAGAGGTAGCGCGACTTGAGTCATAAATAGTCGTCAGATTGCCCCATTCTTTCAGGGCGGCGAGATCATTCTGGCATTGCTCAAGTGTGTAATCGGCGTCGAATGTGCTGCGAACTGCATCACGGATTTCCTGGGCCGTAAGCTGGTAATGATACAACTCTCGATGGTGCTTGAGGAAGGTGCGCATAATAATGCGGTACCAACGCACACGATTGGAAGTAACCAGATAGCTAAAAATTGGTAATCGATCAGTCAAATAGAAGGCAGAAGAAGATGAGATATGCTCGGATGCAGCGATTGTCGCTGTGGCTGGCATATCCTGTGAAACGAGTATATTATCCTCAAATGTTTTCTCGGTCATTCTTCTTATAGCCTTTTCGGGATCGGACATGGACTCAGCGTCCCCATATGCTCTTGCTTCGACAAAGCCGCTTCTGACGTTTCGTAATATTGTAACACGAAAACACGTTCTATACGTATTTTTTGTGCTGCAGGTTATCTCTCCCCCAAATTGTCTTATTGCTTTCATTCCCAGTGGCCGCGGGAAAAACGGTAATGAGCCGACAGGGAAATTTTGGCCAATCCAGTGAAATATGTAACTTTATAGTAGTTATATAGTAGGAAATATAAGAAGCCGCTTGCTATATAGAAGTTGGTCTCGAAGCGGACAATCCAGGTTTGGAATAGTACTAAAAACTTGTTACTAATGTGCCTACCTTTCCGTTTTGTTTTGATATAGAGGTGCTTTTTAAGGAATCTCTAATGTTTTTCTCAGGATTTTTTAATGAATTCTGTCGGAGTAAGTTCTTCATAAAGTAGGCTTGTATATGGTTAGGACAAATTTAAACACCCGCACTTATCAACCAATCAATTCTTACGGAGTCATCGGCGATTGTCATTCTGTAGTTCTGGTAGCTCCAGATGGATCAGTGGACTGGGGATGTCTGCCAGACTTTGATAGTCCAGCCATCTTCTGTCGCCTGCTGGATGCTGAAAGAGGTGGATACTTCCAGATTGCTCCAAAGGACAGTACCATCCCAGGGGCGCAACGCTACCTTCGTGGTAGCAATGTGCTTCAGACCAAATTTGCCAGCATCACCGGTGAGGTGGTGCTGACTGATTTTATGCCGGTAGAGACGTTACGTGCCTGGCCGTACCAGGGGATGAATAATAATACCTGGACGCGCGAAGATGGTTCCTGCCATTGCCTGGTACGAGCTGTTGAATGCACGCATGGAGAGCTGCCGATCACAATGGTGCTCAAAGCCAGTCCAAATTACGCGGCCGAGGCAAGCGAGATCACCCTTCTTCCAGACAACATAGGGGCGCTTGTCTCGGGCGGGCGGCAAAACATGGGCCTTGCAATAGTGGGCGCCTATCGCGCCTCCTCGTTCTCTATGCAAGTTGTAGCAGACGAGGAAGGCCTGCATCCATCCATTGTGGCGCAGATAACGCTACGTGAAGGCGAACGCATTGTGTTTGCAGTGGGTATGGGGCGTAATGCCCAGGCAACGCGCAGGCTGGTGGAGTCTGAACTGCCACAGCGTCACTTTGATGCAGAGCTGGCGCATACTCTTCACTGCTGGCGTAGATGGGTGGCAAGCTGCAACTACCAGGGACCTTACGCCGAATGGGTACAACGCAGTGCACTTGTGCTTAAAATGATGACGTATGCTCCGACAGGTTCCATTGTCGCTGCTCCCACCACCTCTCTACCAGAAAACCTGTCTGGAGAGCGGAACTGGGACTACCGTTTCACCTGGCTGCGGGATGCCACTTTCACCCTGTATGCCTTCAACATGCTTGGCTTCACGGAAGAGGCTCGGGCCTTTACTCACTGGCTGCAACGTCTCTCTTACACCAACGGCGAAGGCCTGCAGATCATGTACGGCATTCGGGGTGAGCGTGAACTCACCGAGTGCGACTTGTCTCACCTTAGTGGTTATTGGGACTCACGACCTGTACGTATCGGCAACGTTGCAGCGAAACAGAAGCAGCTAGACATCTTCGGCGAGATATTGGATTGCATTCACCTCTACCGCCGCGAGGGCTGTTTCGAACGCTACGGCGAAAAGCTGGAGGGGCCACTGTGGGCAATGATGCGCACACTGGTGGAGCACGTGTGTGCGCACTGGCAAGAATGCGATGAAGGCATCTGGGAGGTCCGTGGCGGGTCGCGCCACTTTGTCTACTCCAAAGTCATGTGCTGGGTCGCACTCGATCGCGCGATCAAAGCGGCTTTAGAACTACACTTAGAAGTAGACCTGCAAAGGTGGTGTCTCGTACGTGACCAGATTCGCGCCGATATCCTGTCACGCGGCTATAATACCGGGCTGGGCGCCTTCTCCCAGGCGTACGATGACACAGCACTGGACGCCTCGAACCTGCTGCTGCCACTGGTTGGCTTCATCCCACCAGATGATCCGCGGATGCGCTCAACAGTTGATCGTATCATCGAGCACCTGACGGATGAGCAGGGTTTCGTCTATCGCTACCTGTCAGACGATGGGCTGCCTGGCTCGGAGGGCACTTTCGCCATTTGTACCTTCTGGCTGGTAGATAACCTGGCTATGCAAGGGCGCGTTGACGAGGCCCGGTCCCTCTTCGAGCGCTTGCTGCCCTACGCTGGGCGGCTGGGGCTGTTCTCTGAGGAGATCGACACGCACAATAACATTGCGCTGGGAAACTACCCGCAGGCGTACACACATATCGCTCTCATCAACAGCGCGATCAACCTTCAAAAGGCCGAAGAACGCGAACATCATACCGACCCGGTTATTGCTGCAATCAAGTTGCAGGATAGGAATAATAGTAACCGATAAATAAATCATCTTTGTAGTGGGTGGAGTGTAAGACATCAATCCAGGGGGGCGAACAACAGGTTCGCCCTCCTTATTTGTTCATTCTGGGCCTTTTAATGCGCCGGATCTAACTGACCCGCAGTGGGTTCTGCTCAGCAAAACCATGCCTCGGTTAAATGTGGTACTACTTTAGCAGTACCATAGTTTTCTACAGCCCGAGCAATGAATAGATTGTCACCTGCGGCAGAAAGTGCCAGCGACTTGATATGGAAAAATGTCTCGACAGCGCTGGCATGAGCCAGTTCAGCCTGTTCTACCAGGGCTGCTACATCGCGTTGCAGCCGGTCCATGCGCGGATCGGAATGTCTCCAGCGGTATGTATAGGAAACGGCGTCAAGCTCGCCCAGCCATTCCTGGCTGCCAGGTGTATCCAGCAGAGCCGAGCCAGGAGGAACGAGCAGGCGAATTGAGAAGTGTACTGGGTCAATGTGTTCAACCAGGTGGCGCTCTTCAAAAAAGGACATCAATGCAATGTAGCTGTCCAGCGTCTCCCATGGAGAGAACGGCAAAAGCGAAGGGCGTAAAGGTATACCCACATGTTCGCACAGATCGAATACCTCGGCTACGTCGGCTCCTGTGTGCCCTTTGTCAAGATGACGGAGCACGCTGTCGTTGATTGATTCTACGGCAGATACAATAAAGGCGCACCCCAGGTCTTTGAGCTCTGGCAAGAGATGGCGCTGCTTCAGCACGTGCTCAATTTTGATTGTCGCGTCGAAGGTTACGCCGGGAAACTCCTGTTGCATTGCGCGGGTAATACGCATGGCATGTGTCGGGCCATTGAAGAAGTCAGGGTCACCGAAGGTGATATGACGGGCTCCCTGTTCTACCTGCGAACGGATGTCGGCCAGGACAGCCTCTGCAGGTATAGCGAAGAAGCGTCCATGATAGACAGGCGTGATCGGGCAGTGCAGGCACCTGTGCTTGCAGCCTCGCGTTGCTTCAGTGTACCCTGTAAGCACTGTCTTCCCGTCTACCTCTAGCCGAGCATAGCGAAGCAGCGGAGGCAAGAGCTGGCGTTCTGGCACAGGGAAAATCGTGCGCTGTATCCAGGGTTCACTGCTGGACCGGCGTGTGCTAACTCCTGGAATGGGAGCCGTATCGTCCTGCTCCAGGGCGGCAACCAGTTTAAGGAGAGGAACCTCGTGCTCGCCGCCGATAACCGAATCGGCGGCGCTTTGCAACAGGTAGGCAGCGTTGAGCCAGGCATAATGACCATAAAAGCAGATATGCGCACCTGGATTAAGTGAGCGCACGCGCTGGGCAACCTGCTGCCCGAGGCGCAGGGCAGTATGCATTGGTACGGAGATAGCAACGAAACGCGCCTGTGTGATCGCCTCGCTGGTCAATGCCTCAACAGCAGTATCGACAGCTACAGGAACATAACCTGTCTGCCGGAGGAGAGCGAGCAGCATAGCGAGCTGAAACGGTTGATGGCCTAGCTCATAGCAGGAGACGAGCAGGATATCGCCGGGAGCTCTCATTTCTTGCGCGGCGCTCCGCCCCCGCCTTTGCTACTCGGCCCGGCCCCGGTACCAACTTCTTCCGGCACCCAGCCTTCCGGCATCTTTGCTTCTTCTCCGAAGAAGAATTCCTCCATCTGCTCACGCAGTATTTTACGTGCCTCTGGATCGGCCATGTTGAGTCCATAGTGGTTGATAATGAGCGTACTCTGCGCAGGCCACATATCATAGGCTTGCTTAGAAACATGCTCATAGATGCGCTGACCCAACGTACCAGGGAAAGGAGGCTTATCCAGGCCTGGCAGCTCTCGTCCAAGTTTGACACACTTGACCATTCGCGTCATAATGAAAACTCCTGGTTACTATTACCATTGATCTTATACAGATACTACAAAATGCAGGACGACATGTCAAATATTATACCGCCAAAGGGTTCCCCGCGAGTCATTTTTCTGGGCATGCAGGGTAATTTCTCGCCTCCCTCTCTACGTGCCCTGCTGAATTATGACGTAGAGATCTGCGCGGTAGTCGTTCCTGCTCCGCAAGTGCCTGGCAGCGAGTCCCAGGCTATACGCCGGCGAGAACGACCAAGTTTGATGCGCCCTGTGCTCCCGCTGCTGGATGCCTCCGTCGTAGAACTTGCCTGGGAAAACAATATACCTGTTTGGGAAGTACAACATCTATCTGATGCCTTGACTATCTCCACCCTTGCTGCTTACGAACCGGACGCTATTTGTATAGCTTGTTTCTCACAGCGCATCCCACCTGCTATCCTGGAACTTCCGCGTTTCGGTTGTCTCAATGTGCATCCATCGCTACTGCCGGCCAATCGCGGCCCGGTTCCTTTATTCTGGACATTTCGCGAAGGGGCTGAACAGACAGGCGTCTCTATTCACCTGGTCGATGAAGGGATGGACAGTGGCGATATTCTAGCACAGGAAGCCATTCATGTGCCAGATGGCATCAGCTATGCTCACCTGGAGATGCACTGTGCAGTGCATGGTGGAGAACTGCTGGCACAAACTGTATGGAATCTATACAGGGGTCTTGCCAGGCGTGTTGTCCAGGAAAAATCTAAGAGTAGCTATCATACTTTTCCTTCCACCGATGATTTTGTCATACATGCTGGGGAGTGGAGTGCCCGCCACGTCTACAATTTTATCTGCGGCATAGTAGAGTGGGGAGGTCCCGTCAAAATCAATAGCGGTAGTGAGTTTTTCGAAGTCCGAGCAGCAATTTCCTATAGCCATTGGAATACAGAAAATGTTCCTGAGGAAATAGGACAAGCACTGCTGGTGCAGTGCAAGGAAGGATGGGTCAGGGTGAAAAAGTGACCTTACGTCCCGTTATGAAGCAGGTATTCTCAGGCAAGCAAACGTTCGATAGTATGTAGAAATTCGTCCAGTTCAAGCGGCTTGTTCATGCCGACAATATGGCGTTTGTCGATATCCTGCCTGGGCAGGCGCGCACTGACCACAACGGCAGGAACATGCTCCAGTTCCTTTTTGGCATGCAGCTGGTCATACAATTCTATACCGTTCATCGAAGGTAGATGATAATCTAGAATAAATAGATTGGGCTTGATGCTCGTAACGGCCTTCAAACACTGAAAGCCGTCGGTAAGCAGCATAGCTTGATAATTTGTCTCCTGTAAAATAGCCTGGACGAGGAAAGAACCAATGTCTTCGTCATCCTCCACCACAATGATAGTCTTGACAGCTCCATTTTCCTGAGTGGAAGATGATTCTGAGTCATAGGGCATACTTATACTCCAATGCTAGCACCTTTTCTCGGAATATGCACTTTATGTAGTATTAAACTGTGGAAGTAAAAATAGTACGATGTATATCACGTACAAGTACGGGTTCAAGTTTCATGAAGTTGCCGGCACTCTTCTGTGGTATCATCTTGGTGATCATTACACACTCTTGCAGAAGGGCGAAGCAATATCCGAAAGAAGATAAGAAGCAGTGTTCCGTTATCCAACAGCAAGTTTAAAGCCAGGCCGCGAAGAAAGCCTACTCGGTGGGCATCTGTGGATTTTCTCAGGTGCCCTGCAACAACCTCCGCGCTGGATTGAGGCGGGTGGGCTGGTTGATGTCAAAACTTCTACCGGCCAGTTCGTAGCGCGCGGTTATTATAATCCACGAACCGATATCGCTATCCGCATCCTGACGCACTCCATCGAAGAACCTATTGACATCGAGTTTTTACGCAGACACATCTGCAGCGCGATGGAGTTGCGACATGTATTAGATGTTACACAGACAAACATGTACCGGCTGATCCATGCAGAAGGCGATGGCCTACCCGGGCTGGTTGTGGACCGTTACGCAGATATACTCGTCGCGCAGATTCATACGGCCGGCATGGAACACCTGCAACCTTTGCTCGTCGACGCGCTCATGACAGAAACCGGAGCACATGGTCTACTGCTGCGCAATGATGGTCAAGCACGACGCCGCGAAGGCCTGGAGGTAGAAGAGCCATTAGCAGTGGCCGGTGAAGTTCCAGAGCAGATAGCGGTGCGCGAAAATGGCGTACAGTTTCTAGTCGACCCATGGCAGGGACAGAAGACGGGCTTTTTCATCGACCAACGCGATAAACGCCAGGCTATGCGTAAATACGCACAGGGCAAACGCGTCCTCAACTGCTTCAGCTACACTGGTGGTTTTTCCGTCTATGCCGCTCTCAGCAGTCCCACGACGAGCGTAACCAGCGTTGACATCTCAGCAGCAGCAATTGAAAAGGCGCAGCAGCACTTCGCGCTAAACAATCTTGACCCTGATGCTCATCGATTTGTCGTGGCCGATGTGTTTGATTACCTGGAGCAGGCACAAAGTATGGAGGAGCAATTTGACGTTGTGATACTCGATCCACCAGCCTTTGCCAAAACGCAAGGTGCGCGAGCACAGGCTCTCAAGGCCTACCGCCGTTTGAACATGCTCGGCATGCAGGTAGTGCGGCCTGGAGGCATGCTACTGACGTGTTCCTGCTCCGGTGTAGTTGGTCTGGATGACTTGCTGGGCGGTCTATACACATAGCGTCGATCACCCCGTCAACCTGGCTATGCCGGAGACGGCTTATTTGAAGGCTGTTTTTTGCCGGGTGGGGTGAGATAGCCCTAAACAGACCATTGACACCTCTCCTCGCATCAGGTACAATACTCATAAAGCGCGAAATACGCATCTTTCCCGGGAAGAGTAAGCGGCCAGGACACTGATAGAGAAGGGATGGCCACAGGCTGGAAGCTCCCACAGTCCCACCGCCGAACGTGACCCGGATAATTGTTGAAGAAATCCATCATGGAGAGTAGATCGGCACGGGTTAGCCCGTTATAGCGAAGCCCTGATACAGCAACAGCCTCCCAATCAGGAGGGTAGTGCAAGGTCAGGGCGGTGAGAGCGCTGGTACGCAACGACCGGCGAACTGAGGTGGTACCGCGAAGGTTATGCCCTTACGTCCTCATGAAGGATGTAAGGGTTTTTTATTGTGTTCGGGATGATCCATCTATAGGACACAAAGCAAAGGAGCAGCACGTGAGCCTACCAAAGTATTACAGTCCTAACACAGCGGAGCCTCAACTTCAGACATTCTGGCAGCAGGCGGGTACCTACCACTTCTCACCTGGAGCCGAAGCTCCAGTTTACTCAATTGATATAGATCCTCCTACCGTCTCCGGGAACTTGCACCTGGGACACGTCTACTCGTACAGTCACACGGACTTTATGGCCCGTTTCTGGCGCATGAACGGTTATAACGTCTACTACCCCATGGGTTATGATGATAACGGTCTGCCCACGGAGAAACTCGTAGAGAAGCGGCTCGGCATCACCGCAATCAAGGTAGGGCGTAGAGCTTTCATCGAAAAATGCCTCGCGGTAAGTGTGGAGGAAGAGAAAAATTACGAGGCGCTCTGGCAAAGGCTAGGGCTCTCAATAGATTGGCGTTACACCTATCGCACCATCGATGAGCTATCCAGGCGTACCTCCCAGCTCTCGTTTCTTGATCTCTATCGCAAGGGTCTGGCTTATCGTCGCGAAGCCCCGACGATCTGGTGCCCAGAGTGCCACACGGCTATTGCACAGGCCGAACTGAATGACCTGGAGCGGAATAGCGAGTTTGTCACGCTTGCTTTTAGCCTTGAAGATGGTTCGACTCTTCCTATTGCCACCACTCGTGCGGAGCTGCTGCCAGCCTGCGTTGCCGTTTTCGTCCACCCTGACGACCGGCGTTTCCAGCACCTCATTGGACAGAGTGTAAAGGAACCGCTCTACGGGCGAGAGGTACCACTGCTGGCGGACCAGGAAGCAAACCCGGAGAAGGGTACAGGTGCTGTCATGTGCTGTACCTTTGGTGACGCTACTGATGTCGAGTGGTGGTATAAGCACGACCTGCCGCTCAAAGCAGTCATTGGCCGTGATGGCCGCCTGACTCAGGAAGCCGGTGAGTTCGCTGGTTTGACCACTGATGAAGCTCGTCACAGAATCATCGAAACCCTGGAAGCGCGAGGCCTGCTTCTTGAGCGGCAGCCCGTTACCCAGTCAATACGCGTTCACGAGCGCTGCGACACGCCGGTCGAGTACATTGTAACGCAGCAGTGGTTTATCCGCGTGCTCGGTTTTAAAAAAGAGCTGCTCGATGCTGGGGAACAGGTTACCTGGCACCCGGCTCATATGAAGGCACGCTATCGCGAATGGGTCGTGAATCTACATTGGGACTGGTGCATCTCACGGCAGCGCTACTTTGGCATAACTTTCCCACTGTGGTATTGCGACGCCTGCGGTGAAATCCTGCTGGCCGACGAAGAGCAGCTTCCAGTAGACCCGACTGAACAGCAGCCGGCAAAGCCGTGTGCCTGTGGGAGCACATCCTTTACGCCGGAACGAGATGTCATGGATACCTGGGCAACTTCCTCCCTCTCGCCGCAAATTGCCGGGCGCTGGTTGTCAGATAATCAGTTCTACGCACAAGTCTTCCCGTTTTCGCTGCGCCCGCAGGCGCACGAGATCATCCGGACCTGGGCGTTCTACACCATCGTCAAATCCTACCACCATTTTGGCCGCCTGCCATGGAAGGAGATAGCTATCTCCGGCTGGGGCCTGGCAGGTGCCGGGGGGGAAAAAATCAGCAAGAGCCGCGGGGGCGGCCCGATGTCGCCAATGAAGATGATCGAAAAATACTCGGCAGACGCAGTCCGCTACTGGGCGGCCAGCACAGGCTACGGTAAAGATTCGATGATCAGCGAGGAGAAAATCCAGACAGGGGCGAAGCTGGTCACAAAGCTGTGGAACGTTGCCAGGTTCGCTCAACGCTTCCTGGAAAACTACCGGCCACCGGACAAGCATCCAGCTCTCTTGCCGACTGATCGCTGGATACTCACACGCACCCAGCGGCTCATTCATCGTGTAACAGAGCTTTTCCGCAAGTATGATTATGCTGCAGCCAAAAGCGAGACCGAGAGTTTCTTCTGGCACGACCTGGCAGACAACTACCTGGAGATGTCCAAGGGGCGCCTCTACGCCGGGGAAAGCGAGAGGCGAGAAGGGGCATGCTATACGCTGTATCATGTCCTGCTATCGGTAATAAAGCTCCTTGCTCCGTTCCTTCCATATATAACCGAAGAGATATTCCAGGCGCTCTTCGCAGCTAGTGAGATGGAGGGGTCGATCCACAACACGCGCTGGCCTATCTGCGATGAAACGCTCATCGACGAGACAGCAGAGTCGGCTGGTGATGCAATAGTGGAGGTTACCACAGCCGTCCGCCGTTACAAGAGCGAGTCTAACCTCTCCCTGGGAACGGAACTGCAGCGCCTCCAACTCGTCACAAGCGACCCTTCCCTGGCTGCGCTGCTACGCGAAGCCTTGCCCGACATCACTAGCGTCACCCGCGCCAGGAGAGTAGAGGCAAGCGAACGACTTGAGGAAGGTCTGGAAATCATCAAGGCGGAAGGCAGGATCGCTGTAGCGCTGGCCCGGTGAGCGCAACCTGCCTTTGAACTCTGGCTGCATTTTCTGAGTAAAAGAGGATTTTATGAACCACGACGACCATCTGTATTTCCTGCGGAACGGCATTCCCAAGGCTGGAGGGGTGTGGGCTGATCTCGGCTCAGGAACAGGCGCCTTCACTCTGGCACTCGCCGACCTGCTTGGGCAAACGGGACAGATCCATTCAGTAGACAAAGACAGGAATGCACTGCGGGAACAGGAGCGGGCGTTACGCGCCCGTTTCCCTGCTAACGCCGTTCACTACATTGCTGCCGACTTTACCCACCGACTTGACTTGCCACCCCTGGATGGCGTGGTCATGGCGAACTCGCTTCATTATGTGCGTGATAAGCCTGCGATGCTGCTGCTAGTACGCAGCTACCTGCGGCCTGGTGGGCGTTTGATTCTGGTAGAGTATAACTCCGACCGGGGCAATATGTGGGTGCCATATCCTCTCGCATACAGCACCTGGGAATCTCTGGCACACCAGAACGGGTTCGCTGGCACACAGCTACTCGCTACACGGCCCAGCCGTTTCCTTGGAGAGATGTACTCTGCGGTGTCCCAAAGAGAGTAAAATACTTGCTCATTATTCACATGGTGGTTGACGTAAGAGTATTAAACACAAGGTTCAATGTGAAGAAAAGCCCTGGACAGTTTGAACAGTCACACTGTGTCACCCTGAGCGCAGCGAAGGGTCTGTCTCGAGAGGCAGAGAGATGCTTCGCTGCGCTCAGCATGACAGTGTATGGATTACCGTCATCATCACTTGGTTTCCCATCATCGTACCATAGTCGTTGAGGCGCCTCTCAACGGCTTGGAAGCGGTAGACACGATGAGAGTGAATAAGGTCATGAGACAGTTATCATGAATACATCGTATTAAGGAGAGAACGTCCCAATGACTCAAACTGTGAATGGTCGAAAGGGTACGCCGCCGCCGCAGAAACAGTACCGACCAGGACAACGACAACAAGAACGCCTGAGCCGCGAAGCCCGCCGGCGGCGGCGGCGGATAGTGATAAGTGCAAGCCTGCTAGGGATGGTATTGATCGTGCTGGCAGGTATCGGTATCTGGCAGTATCCACATGTCGTCGCCTTGTTTCAGAAGCCCCCGGCAAAGGCTAGAAAACATGTAAATGTAATAAGCACTTCTTGCTCCGTCGCAACCACCAGCTCGTCGTTGTATACTCCTACACCTAAAGCGGGTCCGGCTGCTCCTCCAACAGTAACCACAACTCCGGCTACGCTGGCTGGTGGGCTGCAATGCATAGATCTTAAGGTTGGAAGTGGTCCGACTGCGCAAATAGGCACCGCCCTCTCGGTGCAATATACTGGCTGGCTGGCAAAGAGCGGCAAGAAGTTTGATAGTTCTTTTGATCGACACGCGCAAGCATTCGATATATTGCTTGGTCAGAAGCAGGTTATCAAGGGGTGGGAGCAAGGATTGATTGGCATAAGGGCCGGAGGCATCCGCCGCCTCATCATTCCACCGGCGCTGGCATTTGGAGACCAGGGGCAGCCGCCAACGATTCCCGCCAAGGCCACGCTGGTTTTTGATGTGATCGCTGTCAGCGAAAATACCTGCTCAGTTGCTACTATTAATAACATCTACAACTCAACGCCCACGCCAAATCCTTCGACCCCTGTAGTCGGGCCTGTTATACCTGCGACGCCCACAGCGGGTCTGCCAACGCCTCCGGCAATAACTACCACTCCGGGGATACTGACGAATGGTCTAAAATGTATAGACCTTAAGGTTGGTACTGGCGCTCCCGCCGAAAGTGGTAGTACCGTGAATGTCCAGTACACGGGCTGGCTCGCGGCAAACAGCAAGGAATTTGACAGTTCCTATGATCATGGTGGTAAGCCCTTTGGGGTGACCATCGGTCAGGGAAAGGTGATTAAAGGATGGGAGGAAGGACTGGTTGGCATAAAGGTGGGTGGAACTCGCCGCCTTATTATCCCGGCTGCCCTGGCCTATGGCCCCCAGGGTTCACCTCCCGTGATCCCGGCCAATGCTGTGCTGATTTTTGACATCACGGTGGTAAGCATTACATAAGGAGATTCCATCGCCGCTGTCTATCCGACAACCGGCTAGGCAGCGGTTCATTTAGCTCCTGCGAGTAGTTCCCCTTCGATCCTTGCTCGAATCTCGTCGCGCACGCGGCGATAAACCGCTAATTGCTCGGTCTCACTTCCTGTAGCTTTTGATGGGTCTTCAAGTGACCAGTGTCGACGGTGGCTGGCGCTGGGGAAAACAGGGCACGTTTCAGCGGCTGTATCGCATACAGTAATGACTTCTTCGAACGACTCACCCAGGTAGCGCTCTAGGGTCTTCGATGCTTGTCTAGAGATATCGATGCCCAGTTCGGCCATTGCCTGGATGGCGAGAGGACGCACAAAAGTGGCCTCGGTGCCAGCGCTAAACACCTCGAATTGCTCGCCTCCCAGGTGCCGCAGCAGCCCTTCTGCCATCTGCGAACGGGCCGAATTGTGGGTACAGATGAAGAGCACGCGGGGCTCCATATCGTCCTCTCTTTCTCGCGCTCAGACTGTATTATTGACCTCAGCGTAAAAATCTAAAGTGAGTAGCCAGCATGAGCGAAACAGTGACGCAGGGTTTGCTTACGATGCCTGAGCCGTGCGCGAGCCAGCAGCAGGGCGTTGTCAAGCTCACCAAGATTCTTGCAACACACATTCTTCAGTTCGCGCCGCTTGAGCAAATTCCAGACGCCTTCCTGCGGATTGAACTGGGGCGCATAGGCAGGCAAACGTTCCAGGTGGATGCGTGCAGCAGCACCAGCCGCCAAGAAATCTTTGATCGCCTGGCAGTGATGGATGGCGGAACCATCCCAGATGATGAGCAAATTCCCTGGGATTTGACGCAGGAGTTGCTTGAGAAAGCGTACCACGTCCTCTCCTTTGTAGGAATGATCTTGCGTTTGCATGAACAGTCTCCCCCCTGGTGTCAGTGCTCCGATGGCCGAGATGTGGTCACGGGTCAGCGGGACGCGCAGAACCGGCGTTTGGCCTACCGGGGCATAGGTGCGCACCGCCATCGGCAACAGATAAAAGCCCGACTCATCTACAAAAACAATCTGTCGCTTCTCCTGCTCGGCTTTTTTTTGAGAGCAGGCCAGCGCTCTTCGCGCCACGTCTTGATGGCCTGCTCATTTCTTTGGCTGGCCAGTTCGACTGGTTTTTGCTGGCTATGTCTGATGGCTCGCAGGAGGCGACTACAATGGGCTGGATGATACCTGACGCCAAATTGCTCCTTGATCAGCACCGCTACCCGAGCCGTGGTCCACACTTCGCCGCGAAACCCATAGTGCTCGGCTCCTTTGGCCAGCAAGTCGGGCACCTGGGCACGCTGTTCTTGAGTCAGTTTCGGTTGGGGACCGGGAGGTGGTTGGTGGCGCAGCGCACCAGGACCATCTTTCTTGGCTCGGCTCATCCATTGACTCACCGCACCTTCGGTCACGCCGAGGGCCTCCGCGATGTCTTTTTGTTTCCAGCCTTGCTGATACAGTTGCCAGGCACGCAGTCGGCGACCCTCGCGCCAGTCTTTGGGAAGGGGTTCTTTCTTACTCATACCCCCTTTCATCGGCTCGCTTGGTTCACTACTTTAGGTCTTCATGTTGAGATCAATAGAAGATAGCTACTTCGCTGATTGAATATATCACATTATTCCTGAGCGAACAGGATATTGCATCCTTTTGGGCAAATTTGCGTCTATGGGTATGGAAGAAAAGAACAACTATTGAAGGAGGGAAAGCTTAACATGCTTTCAGGCGATATACATTTTCTTCTCCGCAAGCAGCAATACGAGGAGGCCTTGCAACGGGCGGCAGAGGAGCGGCTGGTGCGAGCTTCCAAGGAAGTGATCAATAACGAGGTGTTGCATCTGAGGATTGCACATTGGGTTGGTATCCAAATGATAAAATGGGGCAGCAAACTGGAGCAATGGGACAGAACACTACTCGGTCGTGTTCTGATCTCTAGGGGAGGGGGATAAATACTTGCAATGTTCATAACTACGGAGAATGTGTGGCAGGAGTTCAATATAAAACTCAAGCAGTTTATCATCAGACGTGTTCCCGATGAGCAGAGTGCTGAGGATATCCTGCAAGACGTTTTTGTCAAAATCCATACACACATAGAGATGCTCAAAGATGGGCACAAATTGCAAAGCTGGATCTACCAGATAACGCGCAATGCTGTCTATGATTATTACCGGGATCAGAGGATTACTGCGGGTATTCCCGAGACGCTCGATCTTCCTGAAGAGCCAGGTGAGAATGATGTAGAGCGCATGCTGGCTCTTTCCCTCAAGGAGATGATTGATTGCCTGCCCGATGTCTACCGGCAGGCGCTGATTTTGACGGAGTACGAGGGACTCACGCAAAAGGAGTTCGCGCGAAAACTTGGTCTCTCGTTCTCCGGCGCTAAATCGCGTGTCCAACGGGCGAGGGAGAAGTTGAGAGAAATGTTGCTGGAATGCTGTCACCTGGAGTTTGACCGCAGGGGAAGGATTATCGATTACTATCCAAAGTGTGCCTGCTGTGCGAATGGCGGGTGTGGTTTCGAAGGATTTTCTTTTCACCCAGGGCATAGGCCGTAACATCTGTGCCTGCTGTGCGAATGGCGGGTGTGGCTTCGAAGGTAGTTTGGCGTAACAGCGGTTTGCGTCCTTTCGGCGAAATCACCGTCTTTAGAGATGAATATCGAAGCGATGGCTCGATGTCATATAAAAATGTGGACCTTGCCAGTCAAGAGTCAGAAAGGATATGAACGATGAACATAGTGCCAGAGAACGATGAGCAGTTACGAGCGGCAGTAAGCGAGCGCTACGCGCGCACCGCGCAGCAGGTGTTGAGCGCTGGAACATTCACTGCCAGCGGCTGTTGCGGTAGTGGCTGCTGCACTACAACGAATGGTGATGCTATTACCAGCAACCTCTATAGCAGCGCGGAACTGGGTGAGTTGCCGGTGGCGGCGGCGCTTGCCTCGCTGGGCTGCGGCAATCCCAATGCGCTGGCCGAACTGAGGCTGGGGGAAAAAGTGCTTGATCTTGGCAGTGGAGGTGGCGTCGATGTGCTGCTTTCCGCGCGGCGCGTTGGCTCTACAGGCTTTGCTTATGGCCTGGATATGACCGATGCCATGCTCGAACTGGCCGAACGCAACCGGATTGAGGCGAAGGTAGAAAACGTGCGTTTCCTCAAGGGTGTGATCGAGGATATTCCCTCTGTAGAGGGGCCAATAGCTCCCGCAGGTCGGCACCGAGCAAATAGGCATTGTAAAGGTGGGTCCCGCTCAGGTCAGCTTCCTCCATATGGTCATCACCTCAATACTCTACTGGCATGTGTTCAGCAATCATTACAGATGATTGCCCCGCCAGCTTCAGGGACAAATCCTTCAGGCCATTGCGTTGGCGGTAGGATAAAAGGTGCCCCGTTCGTGCCCCTCTGCTGATCGGGTTTTGTGTTATATCTAGCTCCTTTCAATATCGCTCCCCTCAAGTCCGTTTCATCGTTCATCTTGGCCCCCATTAAGTAGGCCCCACTCAGGTCAGCACAGACTTGTTTACCACCGCTCAGGTCGATACAGCCCAAGTTGGCGTAGCTCAGGTCAGTACAGCCTTTTTCGCCCCTGTCAAGTTCTCCACAGGTCAGGTAGGCACCTTTCAGGTTGGCTCCACTTAGGTTGGCATCGACGAAGGTGGCCCCAGCCAAGAGGGCACCGCTCAGGTTGACTCCACTTAGGATGGCATTGTCAAAATTTGCTCCGAGCAGATTGGCAGTGTTCAGGCTGATAATGGGTTGCGGCCCGTTTATGAGCTTTGCTTCCCAAAGAAACCGGATAAGGGTTGCCTTGCGCACTCCGTCCAAATCGCGTAGTGTTGTCCATGTCCGCGCTACTGCAAGTGCTTGATATTCGTCTCCTGGTTTATATGTCTTAAACTCATCAGGTTTTGCGATCAACAGGTCTTGCATGCGATCAAAATACGTGTCGAGTGTGGTCTGACGGTGTTGATCTAATGCCTGCTGTTGGGCTGCCTCCTCTTGTTGCCTCGTCAACTGTTGCTGCTGCACTGCCATCTGATTATTAGACTGCTGCTGTGCATTGAACTGGTACACGGACCAAAGCAAACCAGCTACCGCAATAAGGATCGTAAGCGGAGTGGCCCATGTCTTGAAAAAGTTACTCACGGCGTTGCGTGTTGTGTGGCGCTCTCCCAGCCTCTGCCTGGTATACTGCTGGGAACGGACTCGTGGGGGGCTGGATGTACGAATGCGTTTGCCTTTGCGTTCGGGCATCTTTGTCTTCTCTTCGGAAGGGCTTGATCCTTTGTCTTCGACAGCCATCAGTTTCGCTCCTGTATGGTATTGACGGTTCTCCGAAAATAATTCTCGTGCCAGAGAAGCTGGGAGGTATACTCCATTTGAATGTACGTATCTGGCTCAGAGAGTCAGAGGGCTTTAGGCTCATTTGACAAGGAGAGAAGCTGTCTCCAGTGAGTCATTATTAAAACGAGCAGCGTAAGAACTTTTAGGGTATGGATTTCTGAATTAGTGGCATGTTGGGTAGGGAAGTGAAGAACACCATGTGGTTGGTGGTGATCGGCGGGTAAAGCGGCATTGTACTTTGTACACGAAGTCGGGGAGTGAATGATAAAAGAGACCTGCGTAAACTATGTGGATATACCACAAGAGCCTACGCAGGCCAAATGTTGCAGTCTCAATTCGAGACAGGTACCAGTATCTTCCGGTGCTTCAATTGCTCCAAAGCGATCCGGTGCTGTCTTTTACGATGCTGATGGTCATATCGTCCGTGGCAGGTTGGACATAAACAGATGAGCCGTGGTGTAGGATTGCCTCTATCATGATCTGCATGAGCAGCGTGTAAGTAGACAGGATATTTTTTCCCTGTGCGTTTGGATTTCCGCTTTCTGCCTTGTTTGACATGGCAAAACTCACATCGCTTACCTGCTTGTTCCTTACACTGTCGTGCTAAGTGTTCCCAATTTTTGGGGTACAACCTCCTTCGTGTGCCATTCACACGGTACTCCTTTTGGTAGGGAGTAGCCACACGTGGTAGAATACCTGCATGCGGGACTCCCGCTACTTATAGAGGCAAGTGCTCTGTGCTTGGGTTGGCAAACATGAGAACAGAGTGCTTGCTACTCTTCTGGCTCGTTGTCTCCTTCCTCTTCGAGATCGTCAATGATGTAGATCGTGAGCGTTGGTGGTGCCGGTGGTGTTGGCGCGTGAAGCTTCCTGACCTCCGACAAACGTAGTGGCTTGAAGTACAGATCGCGCTCAATGCCAAGTCCCATGACGTTGACTGACTCAAGCTCCGAAAGAGAGAAGTAGCCAAGTTCAGGATAATCGCCGTACACCCATCCGAAAAAGAGAAAATCAACTTTCTCTTTGTCTGTGTCGTAATACCCGTCTGCATCAACTGGCGAGCCTTCATAGGCATACCATGTCCAGGGGGACAGAGGATGAAAGAACTTACAGATCACCAGTGGGTCTTTCTCGTTCTCCTGAGAATAGAGCGGTGGCAATTGTTGCCGATGCTCCTCTGGTAACAGTTCCATGTTTTACTGCTCCTTTCCTGTTGTCTGGTCATGCGTAACACGATAATACGCGTTGCCGATTTCCTCCCAGTTCACCTTTGCAAGTGCCCAGGTGAGCAGATCAAGGTACATTGATGCCTGTTCTTTGAGTGGGTTGAAATCTTCGACAAGTTGTCTGATTGTTTGGCCTGCGGCAAAAGCAGTCTTGGCGGTGCGCCCGACATCCTGCATTGCCGTAGAGGTGGCGCTCTCATTGGATAACCAGTTATACACTGCCCATGTGGGATAGTTCGTCCATCCGTTGTAGGTCTCAGGGTGTTTCTGTTTCTTCATGCGGCTCCTTTCCCTGGTGACTGGTAGGGATGGTGAACGACACTGCCCAGGTACGCTGTGTGGTGAGGTCGCGCATGACGATATCAATCAGGTACGACACGGTACTGGATGGGAGGACTGCTATTCCTTCCGCTCTGTGGTTGCTGTCGAGTTTCTGCAAAACCTCGTTGATGGCGGTTGCGGCGATCCGCGCTGCATCGTCTCTCATAAGCGATTTCAAGAAACTTCCCTTCCTTTCTCGGCAAGGTAAAGCCGTGCTACAAATTCAACAATCTGCTCAATGGGTTCACTGACGACAAGTTCACATGCCTTGTCTGCGATTGTCTGCATATCCTCATCAGAAAGGCTTGCGACCAGGTGATAGGGGATACCTGATGCATTGAGGGAAAGCCTGCTGATACTGAGGATATCAAACGTCCTGCTCCACTCAAGCGAGTCCGTGAGTTTCCTCCTTTCCTGTGCTTTTGCACAACTGCAACAAATTGTTCAGGTGCTACAAAACAAGCTCCGCGTTTGGAGCTTCCTGGTACAACACCAGTAAATATTGAGTATGGCAAGCGGGCGGCGAAAAAACAATGCAATAAAATACGGATGGAATACGAACGGTGAGATAGCGTTAGCTGGTGGAGCTGAAGGAAGTGTTAGCTGGCAATAACACATTGCCGTGTGGATCGCTGCGAAGGGGGATAGGGAACGACAGGAAAACGAGAGCACTATAAGCCGTACCGGAAGTGGGGTTTTTGTTGTGCCTGCTGATTTCTGCTATAGGGTGGTTTTTGGGGGGAATTTGGTGGGGTTGGCAGATTTTGTGCCTGGTGTCGGGATTTATGCATTCTGCGACATAAGGGATATGCTTTTTCTACCGACGAGAAAGTTATTTTTCCCTAGAGCAGGATGATTGTAGAATATCAAATCATTTCTTTCCCCACAGCTTGATTGTGTTATCCCCACTGCCACTGGCAAGCATCTGTCCATCGGCACTGATGGCTACACTAGAAACGGAGCCTTCATGCCCTGTGAGGGTGCGCAGGAGGCCTCCTGTCTTCAGGTTCCATAGCTTGATTGTGCTATCCCCACTGCCACTGGCAAGGGTCTGTCCATCGGCACTGATGGCTACACTCCAAACGGAGCGCTGATGCTCTGTGAGGGTGCGAATACAAAGCCAGGAGAAATCTACAGGCGTTACCAGAGGTTCAGGTTTTCTCGTTTGTTGCTGTAGCACATTCGCAGGAGTTTCTGTCGGCTCTGGTTTCGATGGCTCGATAGGGAGCGTTTGTGAGGAAGGAGTAAGCGATGACATGACTTTCACTGCTACTTTGCGGATACCTTCGGTCACGTTGAAAAACGCCTCATCCTGATAATGCCATCCAGAACTCATGACAGGAATAGCATCTGTCGGAAGAGCCTGAAGCTTTCCAAGCACATCTTGCCAGTAGACAGGACGAAGTATAATCGGTATGACATGTGCTTCTCCCTGTTCATGACGCTCTATCGCTCGCTGCATCTCAATACTATAGCAATAGTCTGAGGCCATAAAGTCTGGACTCACCAACAGAAGAATGATGTGAGCAGAAGATTTTGACTGGCATGAGCATCTACCTACTTGGCGCGTTCATCTATTCTGACTTGAAGTCGTGCTTATTATATGCTCACTCAGCTTAGATGACAAGAGAGGTAAGAAGTGCTTAACAAGCCTAATGCAGGATATTTCCAGGGTCGTAGAAGGTTTTTTAGTCGGCGTTGGACTAACAAGGTCAGTGCGAGGCGAATTAAACTAGTCTTTATATGCTACATAGATTGGCGTATAGAGAAGAACCCGCTTCTCTTTTGTTGGAATTCCTTGTGGTTGCTCACTATCGTGTACGCGATAGGCAAAGAACTCCATTTGAATTCTAGGGTCAGAATTATAGGTATCAGCGTGCCAGATCGCTCCCAGTCCCTTATATCTAGGGGGGCGTCCGGGGACAATCTCATTAATCCGCTTGTTAATATAATCTACCAAGCGCGGCAAATCGGATGAACTAATCCTCGCTGTCTCATCGGGAACAAAACCAATGAGATGCTGAGGAGACCCAACAAGACCGAGCGATGTTTGCTGAGTCCCACCACCAAAGTAGATTAAGCCTGGGTCGTCAGGTCGGCGACGAAAGCCAGGATGAGAAGGAATGAGAACGGAAAACAGGGGAAGTGTATCATGAATATACTCCGCTGGCTGATCGACAGTTCTAACAGTATGCTCCTGCTTAATTCGCTCGATGATTTGCTGCATCTTCTGATGCTGACTTGGCTCATCTTGCCGAGGTAGTTGGTCTAGTTCTATATCTTTATACTGGAAGTGAGAGATGCGATACAACCGTTCGGCGAGTTGTTGCCACCAATTACGTGATCGCTGGCAGTCATACATCCCTATCTTACGTTGGGAGATATAGAGATACCGCTTGAGGGATGGGGATTTCTTACTCATAATCGTTATTATCCTACGCCAAGCCGAATTCTGGATGTTCTGCATCTGGCCGTTGGATTCGTTGCGCTTGCTTGAATGTGCCAAACTGCGATAAGTTATTCATCGCCAAAGTAGTCCAAGTCAATCTTTTTCACGACATACCTAATATGATCTTCAAGTTATCAATCCCACTTGCATAGCTCCTCGCCTGCTGAGAGAAATTGGAGGTAGTAATCAGAATGCCTTTACGTGCTTTCTTTCCCATCAAAGCACCAGCAAAACCTTGCACAACGGGACTTCCAACAGTGGCTTCCCATCGCTTTGCTTGTAAGTAGATCGCATCTAAGCCCAGCTTATCTTCTTTGATAATGCCATCTATACCCCCATCGCCAACTTGACCAACAGCTTGCCCAGCATCTTTTCTAGAACCACCATAGCCCATCGCAACCAGGAGATCAACGACGAGACTTTCAAAAAACTTTGGTGGGCTATTTTTAATTTGTTCAAGGATTTCCTGCGCGAGCGTTTGTCGTAGGCTGTCCAGTCCCCGGTTTACTGAACATTTAAACCAGCTACTCGTTGATTAAAGTGCGTTGTGACTTGCTGCTCTATTAACTTTGGAAGGTCTGGGCTCATCGCATCAGGTTGAAGGATAGGGAGTGTTTCAGATGGGAGTATTCCTTCGCGCAAGCCGCCAATCTCTGTACGGATACGCTTTAACAGTACCAGACTGTACAGATTGTTGGCGGCATCACGTATCCACTGTTCAATTTGTTCCTCCGTGGTGGCTTCAATACGGGAGAGAATTGATTGGTCATAACAGTGCTTTCCCATGAGTGCACTTCGTATTGCATGTGGCACGAGTAGATAGTTTTCCACTTCACGAGCGTTAAGAAAGTATACGTTACTCCCTAGTCTTTCCTCTAAGCTATATATGTCAGACTGTCGGCGCTCATCACGGTCAAGCAGGAACAGATGCCGGACAGGTGCTTTCTGTGAAATATCTCTTAAGAGATCACTTCGTATAGGGGCATGGCTTCCTCCGCCCATAGATACCACATTGATGTTACGTTCAAAAAGGTTTCTACCAAGTTTCTCGCTGAACTCTATAAACACATCGCGATCACTCGTGCCTTCGACAAAGAGCACAGCATCGCTTAAGAGGACATCACTATTTCGGACTCCAATATCCTCAAGCACGGCTTCAAGTGAAGCAGCATCACAGCGTTTAATCGCTGTTACTCCTTCCGAGTACGTCACCTGATAAAGGCTATAGGGTCGTGTGAGATTAATAAAGACGGAGGAGTGGGTGGTGATGAAGACCTGTTGTCCTCCCTCAAGCAGTTTTTCAAGTAAAAAGCGTTGCGCACCAGCGTGTAAATGACTTTCTGGCTCTTCTAGGAAAAGGGTATTTTCGGTACTTCCTGTCAGAAGCACGTATGCTACCATCAATAGCTGCTCGATGCCTCCCCCCATTTCATGAAGATACACGAGGTATCCCTTTAGAGTTCTAAAGGCAACAGAAGTAGAAGTATTGCTTATTGAAGCGTGTAGTCGTCCAATGTCTGGAAGAGCAGCATGAACAAAGTGTTCAATCTGATCGAACTTGTCTCGATCGTTTGAGGCAAGTGTGTGTAGGACTTGAGCAAGATTTGAACCGTTTTGACTAAGACTAGGTGTGCCCATAACAGGTAACGCGGACTCGCTATGACGAAAGGCACTGAAGAAGAAGGCGTGTGAAAAAAACGCTCCTAGTCGTTGGAATATCCATGTCGTCACAGGGTCTGATGCCCAAGCACCTGAGATATCGGCAGGCGAAACCTGCGCGTTATTGTTGTGGTGGCCTTGGTCAATATCCAATAATGCAGCAGCCAAGGGTTTTTCGACGGCTTGTTGGCTTACACTACCTATATGAACGAATGTATACTGTGGGTTGCCTACCCGCTCATCACCTTCCATTCTTTGAATAACTGCCCATGTGCCATCCTCAGCAAGTAGCTTGGTTTCCCGTAAGTGCAAAAGCTGAGGATTATAGCCAGGAGCCTTAAATACAAATTGAATTTCACCTAACAGGGAGCTATCCAGTATTGCTGTTCGACGTGATGCGTCAAGCCCAGCGGCAATCAGCATATCGACAAACGCTTCTCGTTCTTGGGGTCGGAACTTGAATAGCAGGTTTATCTCTAGCCGACGTGTCGTATCTCGTCCTGTGATGACATCAAGCAGCATGGCACTTCTTGTAAGTGCCGCGTTTAAACCTTGTAGAGCGCCAAAGACAGCCGACTTACCTGCATTGTTTTGACCAATCAGCACATTAAACTGCTGAAGGTGATCAAGCTTGACATCTTCAAGAGAGCGATAGTTTTTTACTTCAAGGCAGTATAGCCACATACTAATATCTTGCGCCTCTGCTTTCCATTTTGCTTCTTTGCTGTAGTATCGAAGCTTTCAAGAGAACAGTATCGCAGAAGTTACTATTTCTGTCTATGCGGAAGATGATTTACGCTGTGAACTGGCTTTGCAACTGCATTTTTTAATCTCGATACAGAGAACTTTTAGATCATTCGTTCAAAATAAGCTCATCACTCGTTTATTTCAAATAAGCTGTCTGCATGGCAGTATGACAAGTCGTGTCTGTATTCGAGTAGAAAGGAGTATACCCGAAGAAAGCAAGCTGTCAAACTGAGATTGGGGCTTCTACAAGGGGTGGTCATCGTTGTAAACGGTCACTGCTCCTTGTTTCTTCAACCGTTCTCGAAACCGTGCATAATTCACTCTGCGTCGTTGGTACACTGCATGTAAGACTCTCCGACGCTTTTCGCGGGCTTTCTGCACTACACGCGTTGGTGAGATTGTGGGTGGGTGTCAGGTTATATTCTGTCATATTGTTTCTGCTGGCAGCCTAGCGTGTTTCCGGTGAGATGTCAACAAAAAGAAACACAGGGTAGCGCATTACTACCCTGTGTGATGACCAGTATGGCGGGTTCATCCTCCGGTTACATCATCCTCGCCCTCCCTGGTACTGTGCCGTTTCCTGTTGGGCTTCTGCTTCAAGCGCTTCCCTGTTGGCGTCAATCCAGATGGATAGCTCTAAGAGTCCCTGAGCAGTGAGCGCTACGCTTTCTTGCTGTTTTTTTACACTCTAGGCATTTTCAGGTTTACGAGCACGGATGAACGCGCTAACGAATTTTCCATCTACCTCAGCACATTCGGCTTCTGAAAGCGAAGCGATGGAAGTGCCTGCTCCACTCTCAGCAATATCGTTGAGGGAATAGCGACGTGTGACCTCAATTTCAATATTAGCAAAGCCTGCCTCTTTTAACAGTTGCCGGTAAGTATCCTCTTCCAATGCACCGGCAATACATCCAGCCCATGCTTCCAAGTCAGCACGGATGACAGGCGGTATGTGTCCTTGAAAAACAATATCTGAGACGGCAAACCGCCCTCCTGGCACGAGTACACGGTACGCCTCATGCAGTACCTGGCCTTTATCAGCAGAGAGGTTAATAACACAGTTGGAGATCACTACGTCAACACTGGTGGCTGCCAGAGGAATATTTTCTATTACCCCTTTCAAAAAGCGCACATTCTCTACCCCTGACTCTTTACGGTTGCGCTCGGCCAGTTCGAGCATGGCATCGGTCATATCCAGACCATAGGCAAAGCCTGTAGAGCCAACGCGCCGCGCGGAAAGCAGCACATCAATTCCCCCACCGCTTCCCAGGTCAAGCACCTTTTCACCTGGTTTCAATTCGGCTAATGCCGTGGGATTACCACAACCAAGCGAGGCAAGTGCTGCGGTAATTGGTAACGCACTCAGTTCTGCGCTGCTATAGATGTCGCTAGTAACAACGTCACTGCTACCTTGTCCCCCACAGCAGTCACTTCCACAACAACTGCCAGAAGCACTTGTGCCTATTACCTGCACTGCTGTTCTTCCATAACGCTCACGTACAGCCTCACGCAATTGTTCGCCATTATCAGGTACGATATGCATCAGTTTGTCCTTTCTGTTGCTTGAACAGTATGTCTTTGATACTTTATAGACGAGGGTTTTTCAAAAAGGACGCAACAACCTCAGCCCTCTGTTAAACTGAAGGCAGTATACCATACCTGGTTAGATCGTTCATTAATCACACTACCAAGGCTATCAAACGTAAGCTAGAACAACACATGCAGGCACTTTCCCCTGATGTATACTTATGAAGATGCTGGCACCGGCGCAAATAAGCGTGACTGGTCGAGGATAGACCGAAGGACAAGAAGCATTTCTTTGTAATCGCATCGAGTGATAAAATTCGGTGCTTGTTGAGGATATTCCCCTACCCGATGGCGTTGTAGACGTGGTGATTTCCAACTGCGTCATCAATCTGTCTGCCGATAAAGGCCAGGTGCTGCGCGAAGCCTACCGGGTGCTTACACCAGGCGGCCGGTTTGCGGTTTCGGATATCGTCTTTCAAGGAGAAATCCCACGGACTATTCGCCGGGACCTCGAGGCATGGGCCGGCTGTCTTGCTGGGGCGCTAGAGGAGCATACCTACCGGCGACTGCTGGACGAGGCAGGGTTTATCGACCTTGAGGTAGAGGTCACACGACGCTACTCGCTACAGGAGGCCGCTGAGAGCGGGGCAAGCGCTGCTATGGCTGCGCTCCCGGCAGAGGAACGCGCTGGCATCGAGGAAAAATTCGTCAGCGCTTTCATCCGCGCCCGCAAGCCCTTGTAGAGGGGAGGAGACATGGCATCCTGCCCTTTTTGTCGCCTCGCTGCCGAAGGGCTTCCTGCGCATGGCCTGTATGAGGATCCCCAGTTTGTCGTCATTCTTGATAAGGCGTCGTTGGGCTTCGGTCACTGTATGCTCATTCCCAAGCAGCATGTGGTCGAGGTTCACGAACTCAGTCAAGAAATGTATGTGGCTCTCTTCCTGCTTGCCAAAGCTATTGCGGCGCGTTTGAAAGCAGCGACAGGAGCCAGAGCCATCGGCTACAGTGCCTTCGGCGGTGGTCTTCCCCATGCGCACCTGCATCTGGTCCCCCACGATGATCCTCAGGTTCTGGTGGACTCGCTCAAGTACGTGCGTTATCCCTCTGAGGCAGAGTTACAAGAGCAAGCGCAACAGCTTCGCCCTTTCTTTACTGACCTGTCTCCCCACGGTTCAGGCCACCTGGAGAACCCGTTATCGTAGAAGGTGAAACTTTGCACGACCATACATTGACTTTTGGAAAATGAGTGGGTATAGTTGCTAAAAACATAGACAAATATTGCATTGCCTACGCTCCTAGCCTTAACCTACGCCTGTTGACGAACGAACTAGGCGGGCGGTTGGACTATGGCCAACCGTTTTGTTTTTTCCATTCCTGATGTCGCTGCATGAGTAAGGCTTTCACGGCTGTTTTATTCTTGCATGCCTCTAATGCAGTATCTCCCACTCGTCGTGCAATGTTGGTAGCGGCATTTAGGTCGGCGTGCGTGCTGTAACCACAGACCACGCAGCAAAACGTTTGCTGGTTGGGGCGATTGGCTCTATCTACATAATGACACGCACTGCATTCTTGAGAAGTATAGGCACTTCTCACTCTGGTCGCTTGCACGCCATGTTTAGCGGCGTTCCAGGCAATCTGCTCGGGAATGTGCGCGAGATTGGAAGCGCGCATGTAGGCATTCATAGCTCTGGCCTTGTGCTTCATTGTAGCAACCGATAGGTGCTCATAAGCAAACTGTACATCAGGATGTTCAGTAAAGCACTATTGACCGCCTGGTTGATCTCTTGACGCACATGCCGGATTAAGCGTTGCCCGCTTCGGCTTGTGGTCGAAGGAAGCTTCCCGGCCCCCTTTTTTTCGAGACACTTACGAAGCTTGGCTTTGCGTCGTCGTTTCTCTCGATCGCGTTTCTGTCGCTCTCGTAGCTTGCCGTGAAAGGTTCCGTAGTGCTTACCCGTACTTGTGGTTACGAAGTTGGCAATCCCGACGTCGACACCGATCACAGGTGCGGATGGCTCCGTCTGGACTGGTATCACTTCATCGTAACTGAGCGTCAGCCACCACCCGGTATCGCGCTTGTTGAGGACCACGCTCGTATTAATCGTTTTCCCCTGTAATGTCTGCCGGTGATAGTCTGCCAGCTTGACCGGAACAAGTAACTGTTTGCGAAATTCGAGGGTGCTGATCTTGAGCCAGTAGTCGAAGGTGGAGTCTTGCGAGGGTTCGAGCACGATCACATTGGCATTGGCCTGGATGCAGGTTTGGCGCAGAGTGGGAATGTTCCACTCCTTCCAGGTTGGTTCTTCGATCTGTGGGTCCAGTGTGCCGCCAGCCTGTTGTTCGCGGTAGTCCAAGAGGTCTTCGAGATAGTCCTGATAGGCGTTGGCATAATTGGTTCTCCAGGATTGCGCAATGCCTGCCGCTTGCTGGATAGCCACACGATGCCAGCGTTCCGATAAGGGGGCAGAAAAGACGGGGGGATGGAACTTATCAGGGGATGCATCAGTACAAAAGAGGATGACATACTGCTGACACAGCGCCAAATAGACCGAGGCCAGGGCATCCAATGCGGCAAGTTTGCCCCCATTGATCGCTTCCAGCCGGATATGGGTCACGGCTTTCGTGATGGTCTGCGGTTCGTCTTGCCCTGTGCGACGCTGGTGACGCTGTTTCATCGCTCTTGCTTCTCCTTGCACTGCCTCTTTATACCGCTTCTTCGTAAGAGGGGAAGCAGTGGTCGTCTTCCCCTCTTACGCCTACGCTGTGCGCTCATGGGTGTGCGCTGCTGTTCACACCGGTTCTTGCGGCGCCTTCTGCCGCCTGCGCATCTGCCGGGTGGTGCCTCGCTGCCCATGCAAAAAGTCGCTGGCCGCCCGTTCGCTGGCCCTGGCTGCCTTCCCCAGCCCTCGGACGATGATGGCCGCTCCCGTTTAAAATAGAGAGCAATGAAGCGGTTTACGCAACTGGCTAGATAATATGTAAACCTTCAATATCCAGGACCTTGATTTCGCGACCCAGGGCTCTGCTAAACGCATCAGCAATGGCTTTGGCAGTATCAGGTCGAATAGGTTTCCCTTCTTCAGCGCGCTTGGCGATGTCAGCGGATATCCCAGCTTCCTGGGCGAGCTTCCTGAACGACCAGCCTAAGTTGATGCGATATTCGTACACCGTTGTCATAACTCGAAACTATCCTACACCTTCCTTCAGTATTAGAGATAATTTATCATATACCTACGCTATTTGCAATACAAAGCCGAAGACGTAGCAACAGCACATGCATCATTCGTCGTCATCGACGAGAGAGAAGATACTTCCAGCAATTTGGGAATTATTACCAAAAGAACGTTCCGTATAGGACATCTTTTCAGATTTTCCTCAATTTTGCTTGACATGGGGATAAAATCTGTGTATACTTCTAGCAATTTGAAACAGTTCCCGAACGAATGTTCCGTTGTATGGAAAAGGCCTGGTACCGTTATGCTTGCAATGCACCGGATAAGAAGGACGAAGCTGCTAACGCGGCAGGTTTGTTTCCTTTCCCATCCGTTGGGTGGGCCTGGTGCCTTTTCAGAGAAGAGAATTTCTTCCTCATCCCGTTGATTCAGGGATGAGGAATTTTTTTTGACTTGTACGGTCAGAACCGCACTAGAGATGACTCTAGCGGGACCTTTTCTGGACACTTAATTAAGTAGAGTCTCTGGTATTGAGCGTTTAGAGCGCTCATCCATTTCGACCTGTTGTCATGATGTATGAAGCACTGGAGGTTAACAATGATTCGAGTCGCATCTCATCCTCGAACCGAACTTGAGATGATTAACGGTAATT
>WNGG01004631.1_pt1 | contig 36795 bp, 27 predicted proteins | sample 5400661 | NCBI WGS metagenome assembly WNGG01 (sample SAMN13153372, study PRJNA577476) | soil metagenome | isolation source: 100 cm soil or saprolite under Garry oak tree replicate 1 | place: USA:California | collected 2016-06-15
CGGTCCTCCAGGCCGTCCTCCACCACCGCCACGTCCTTCAGGCGCACGGGAGCCCCGTTCTTGTAGGTGATGACCAGGTTGGCGAAGGCCTCGATGTCGATGGCCTCGCCCTCGGCCCGGACGTTCATCTCGCGCTCCGCGGCCTCGATCCGCCCCGCCGGCACCTCGAGGTGCTCCCGGGCGATGGCGTTGTTGACGTCGGCCACGGTCAGCCCCTGGGCCTCCATCCGCACCGCGTCGTACCAGACCCGGACCGAGCGGTCGCGGTAGCCGGTGAGCTGCACGTCCCCCACCCCCTGCACGGTCTGGAGCTGGGGCTTGATCACGTTGCGGATGTAGTCGGCCACGAAGGTGGGGGGACGGTTGCCGGCCAGGGAGAGGCGGATGATCGGCTGGTCCTCGGGGTTCCGCTTGGACACCACCGGCGGGTCGATGCCCTTGGGGAGGCGGGCGGCGGCCTGGGCGATCTTGGTCTGGACGTCCTGCAGGGCGGCGTCGATGTTGCGGGAGAGCTCGAACTCGATGTTGATGCTGGCCGCGCCCTGGCGAGAGGTGGACGAGATCTCCTTGACGCCCTCCACCGAGGTGACCACGTCCTCGATGGTGTCCACGACGTCGGTCTCCATGACCTCGGGGGACGCTCCCTCGTAGGTCACCGAGATGTTGACGAGGGGGAAGTCCACGTCGGGGTTCTGGCTGATGCCGAGGCCCCGGAAGACCGTCCCCGCCCCCGTGAAGCAAAGGAGGCCGAAGCCGATGAGGCCGAACATCAGCACCCACGCGAAGACGTGGTTGCGGATCGAGATGTCCGCCAGGGTGGAGCCGGTGGCGATCTGGCGGGCGTCCTCCTCGGGCTCCGGACCGGGGGGGCGCGAGGGGCCGCTCATGGCTTGTCCGCGGCGGCGACCGGCGAGGCGGCGACCGGTTGCACGTCGATGCCGTCGGCCAGGCGGTCGGAGCCCTCGGTGACGACCATCTCCTGCGGCTTCACCCCCGAGAGGATCTCCACCACCCCGGTGCCGGTGCGCAGGCCGATCTCGATCGGCCGCAGCCGGGCCTTGCCGTTCTCGACCACGTAGGTGACGAAGCCCTGCTCGCTCGCCTGGACCGCCCCCTCCGGGACCACGATCGCCTCCTTCCGCGACTCCCCCGCCAGGGTGACCTCGGCGAAGAAGCCGGGCTTGAGCACCCCGGGGTTCTTCACCCAGGCCAGCACCTCGACCTGGCGGGTGGTGGGATCGGCCACCGAGCCCACGTGGTAGATCGAGGCCTGGAAGTCGCGGGGGCCCAGGGCGGCCACGCGGAAGATCGCGGTCCCGTTCTGCCGGGCGCGCAGCGACTCGCCCTCGGAGACCTTGAAGCGCAGGCGTAGCCGGCCCGTGTCGACCAGGGTGGCGAGGACCGTGCCCAGCTTCACGTACTGGCCGGTGTCCACGGACCGGGTGTTGATCACGCCCGCGTGGGGGGCCCGGACCTCGGCCTTGTGGAAGTTCTGCTGGGCGATGCCGAGGGCGGCGCGCGCCACCGCCACCGCCGCGGAGAGGCGGGCGTTCTCGCCCTGCGAGCGCGTCATCTCCTCCGCCGCCACGAGCTGGTTCCGGGCCAGCTCCTCGCGGCGCCTCAGGTCGGCCTGGGCCCGGCCGAGCTCGGCGATGGCCTGGTCGAGCGCGGCCCGGGCGCCCTCGAGCTCGAGGCGGTAACGGTCGGGGTCGATCCGGGCGAGCAGGGTCTTCGGGTTCACGCTGTCCCCCTCGTGGAACCGCACCTCGGTCACCGCCCCTTCCACCTCCGCGGTCACCTGCACCATCTCCTCCGCTTCCAGCGAGCCGAGGGCCTTGATCTGGTACACGACCTCCCGGACGGCCGCGGGGGCGACGCGGACCATGAGGGGTGCCCGGCCGGGCTTGGCGGCGGCGCCCTGGGTGCCGCTGCAGCCGCCGATGGCGAGGCCCGCGCTGAAGGCGCCGACGAGCAGCCGGTGGGAGCGGTTCGGAGAGCTCACGTCTGTCCTCATTTGCATGGAGGCGCGCCGGCGCCAGGCAGCCCCCATTCTCTGCGACGGCCGGCCGGATTCCAAGTCAGGGAGCGTAAAATGATGTCAGTCGTGGCCGCGCGCCGAAAGCCATGGCACACAATGGGATGCAGCTGAGATGAGAACCATCGAAGAGGGGCGCGTTCTTCACCAGATGTCCTGCGTCCGCCGCCGCCCTTCGCCGTGAACCGGCGCCTCCCCGACGCGCCGCTCGCCGTCGCCGCCCTCTTCACCGTAGTCTTCTACTTCTGGACGGCGGCGGGCGGATACCCTTTTTCCGTCGGTCAGCACCAGGGGGAGGACAGCCTCTACAACCGCCTCGCGGAGGCTTTCCGTCACGGACAGCTCCATCTGCTGGTCGCACCGCGGCCGGAGGTGTTCGAGATGACCAACCCCTACGAGCCGGGGAAGAACGCGGGCCTCCGTCTCCATGACGCCTCGCTCTACCACGGGAGGCACTACGTCTACTTCGGGATCGGGCCCGTCCTCCTCCTTTATCTGCCCTGGCAGCTCCTGGGGCTGGGTGACCTGCCCGACCCTCTCGCCGCCGCGATACTTGCTTCCCTGGGTGTCGTCTTCTGGAGCCTCGCCCTCCGCCATCTCGTGCGCGCTCACCTGCCAGGAACACCGCCGTGGATGGAAGCAGGAGCCTTCCTGATTCTTGGCCTCACCGATGTCGTTCCCTTCATCCTCCGCGGTCCCCTGGTCTATGAGGTGGCCATAGCGGGAGGGCAACTCTTCCTGGGAGCCGGCACCTGGCTGCTTCTCACCGCCCGGGGGCGTCCGCTGGCCCTGGCGCTGGGCGGTGCCGGCCTCGGCCTGGCCGTGGCCTGCCGGCCGAACCACGTCCTCGTCGTCCCCATCCTGCTGCTGCTCGCCTGGCCGGATCTGCGACGAGCGGAGCGTCGGCGACGCGCCGCGGCGTTCCTGCTCGCTCCGCTCGTGGTCGTGGGCTTGCTGCTGGGAGCATACAACCGCGCCCGGTTCGGGTCCTGGACCGAGTTCGGCACCGGCTACCAGCTCTCGGGGGTGCGACCGATCTCCCGGCTGGACCCGCGGGGATTGCCGCCCATCCTCTACTTGCAGTTCCTCGCCCCGCCGGCCCTGCGTCTCGACTTCCCGTTCGTCGTACCCGACGCAGACTACCCAGGCCGGCTGCCCGAGGGCTTCTTCATCTCTTCCCACACGACCGGGCTTCTCTTCCACGCCCCCTTCGTCTTGATCCTCCTCCTCGCGCCCCGCCTGCTGCGCGCCGCCTCGGTAGCCGAGGTGGAGCGCCTGCGCTGGTCCCTTTGGATCCTGGTGAGCGCAGGCGTGGTCAGCCCTCTCCTCACCGGCTTCGTGTTCTCGTCCGCCGCCATGCGCTTCCAGGCCGACTTCGCGGCCCTCCTCCTCCTGCCCGCCCTCCTCCTGTGGCTCCTGGCCGGGCGGTCGACGACCGGCCCCGCGCGCTGGCTCTGGGGCGCGGCGGGCGCCCTCGCCCTCGGTTGGTCCCTCGTGGCCGGGCTCTGCCTCAGCATCACGGGGGGAAGCGATTGGCTGCGGACGGAGAATCCCCCCGCCTTCGAAGGCCTCGGCCGGCGATTCGAGCCGCTGCGGCTCCTCCTCGGCCGCCTGTTCGTCCTCGACGGCCGCGGCGTCGCCCGGATGCGCGTCGCCTTCCCCGAGCGGCTGGCCTACGAGAGGGAACCCCTCCTCAGCTCGGGGAGCCCGGACCGCTTCGACGTGATCTGGGTACGGCAGCCGGGGCCCGGCCTCTTCGCCTTCGAGCTCGACCCGGGGGAAGGCGAGCCGCAGGCCAGCCGCCCCCTGCGGCTGGAGCCCGGGCGCTTCTACGACCTCGAAGTGGACCTCGACCACGTGGGCAGGAGCGTGCGGGTGGCGGTCGACGGGCGGGAGACCGTCACCTTTGCCGCCCGGATCGGTCCCGTCCACGCCAACCGGCTCTGGCCCGCCCGGGGCCCGCGAGGGCACGGGGCCATGGGCCTCAGCGGCTTCTCCGGCATTCTCATCCCCGAGGACATGGTCCGGGCGGGACCGCCGGGACTCGAGGCGCTGCCCCCGGTGGCGGGTACCCCCGCGATCCATACCGACGCCGCGGATCCCCCTCCGGCCGGCGCGAAGCCGGGCCAGCTCTGGGTCCCGGCCCCGAAGGATGGGGCTTATCTGTTCACCGGCTCCACCTGGCGCTGGGTGCCCCAGCGCTTCTTGGACCGCGTGCGCTTCGATCGCACCGTCGCCTTTGCGCAGGTCACCGGCGCTGCCCCCGAGCCGCTGGTGGCCTGGAGTGACGGCGAGGTCGCCGACGCCGTCTTCGTCCGCCACCTCGACGGGGGGCGCGTCGCCTTCGGGCTCGCCCACTGGCGAGGCCGCTGGGACCTGGACCCGTTGGGCGCGCCGGTCGACGTCGCCTCGTCGGAGCACGCCTTGAGGGTCGTCGTGGACCGGGCCGAGGGCCACGTCTCGGTGAGCCTCGACGGCCGGATCGCCTTCGAAAGCAGGGGAGCCGTTGCTCCGCTTTGGCGGTCGGGCCTTTTCGTGGGCCAGAGCCCGCCGGGGACCCCTTTGGGACGGGGGCTGCTTTCGGCCCGACTTCGCCCGTCGCCCTAGCGGACTCCCGTCCGCGCCCCCCCTCATAGCAACCGCACCTTCAGCCGGCAGTGCCCGCAGGGCTCGGTGTAGTAGGCGAGCACCGCGGCCGAGCCGTCGCGGGAAGGCATCTTCTCGCTCCAGATCTCCCGGGCCGTGCCGGCGCGGATGTCCTCCAGAATGCGCCGGTTCATCCCGTTCCGGTTCGTGGCGAGAACGTAGAAGTCACCCGAGGGCGGCCCTTTGTCTTCCAGTCGGAAGGACTTTCCCGCCTCCGCGTGGAGGAGGAGGCTGCTCTCGCGTCGCTCCAGCTCGACCATGAGGGGATCCACGGGTGCGACCACCACGACATAGGCCCCGTTCGGCACCCGGTCGTAGAGGGCCTGGGCCATGGCGCCGCTGGCCACAACCCAGTAGTCCCCCATGAAGTCCTCGTTCTTCGAGTGCGGGAGGAGGGGGTTCTTGTATACGTAGGCGTACTTCCCCCATGAGGTCACGCTGTGGACCACGGACACCAGGACGAGACCGGCCAGCGCCATCTTCATGGGATCCGCCAGCCGGCGGAGTCCGAGGGCGGCACTGACGGCGAGAAGAGGCATGGCGAAAAGGAGGTGCCGCTCCTCGTCGTAGAGCACGGGGCGGAGGACGAGCACTGCCGCCCAGGGAGTCACGGCGAAAAGGGCCACCCAGACGGGAAGACTTTGGAGGAAGAGGGCGACGGGCCCCGAGCGGTGACGGAGGAAGTCCCGGGTGACCACGAGCAGGAAGCCGAGGGCCCCCACCGTCAGGAGCGAAAGGCCGACCGGCTCCCAAGAGACCGGTATCCATGCTGGCCCGTACCACCAAGGCAGCTCGGTCGCGGAGTAACTCCATCCGAAAGCCCTCACCCTTCCGATCCAGGTGAACCTGGAAAAGAGGCCAAAGGACTGCGCAAACCCCCGGATCCCGGCCTCCCAGAGAGTCGGCCACAAGCTCCAGACGATCAGCGGGCCCGTCAGCAGGGGCAGGAGCGCCCGCGGCCAGCGGCGCTGCGCGCTCAGGCCTCGCGGCTCCCGAAGGGCCACGTAGAGGCACATGCTGCACAGGAGCAGCCAATGGCTGAACACGGGAGCCCTCAAGAGGTACGGCAGTACGGAGAGGACGGTCAAGACGAGGAGCCAGCCAGGCCGGGAGAGGAGCCCCGCGGGAGTGACCACCTTCTCGTGGAGGACGATCCACATGAGGAGCGTGCAGAGCAGATAGCCGCAGGCAAACGGAAAGTCCTTGACGTTCAAGATGGAATGTCCGAGAAACCGGATGTTGCTCGCCAGGAGAGCGAACGCGAGGCAGGCGGTTCCGGGTGTCTCGCCCGCCCTTCGGAGAAGGCCGTAAACTCCGACCAGGGTGAGGGGCAGGAGAGTGAAGGTGACGGCGTGGCGGACCCAGAGGGGGTCGCCGAGGAACCGGAAGGCGGCGTCGAAGAAAGCCAGCACGTACTCCCATAGCGGTCCGTACCACTTGATCGCCTCGAAGGGCACCGGGAGGTCCTGGCCGTGCCATTTCCCGACCAGCCACAGCATGTAGGCTCGATGCGCGGGCGTGTCCCAAGTGCTCGTGCCCACCCGGGTCAGGACAAAACCCGCGAGGAGGGCGCCCGCGTAGAGCACGGCCAGGCACCTCGCGGGATGTCGGACAAGCGGATGAAGGAGAGCCTCCAGCCGGTGGGCCGCCTGACGCATGAACGAGGTCGGCCCGGGATGGTGGCGGGAGGGATCCGGCGTCTTGGGGCCGTCGCTCAACACGGCCACCTCCTGGCCGTCTCTGGACATGGTGCCGGACAAGCCTATGAGGCCGGCCGAGGACCGTCAACACCCGAGCCTGGCCGCTCGCAGACCGGTGGGCGAACGGGCCGCGGGTGGCGTCTTGGCCCACGGCTCGTAGAATGAGGGGTGCCGCCATGGAACCCGCGGCCACCCGGCCCACGAGCCGCCAGGGAGGAGCTGCCGACCCCATGCACGACCCACGGGTCCCGGAGACGCTGGAGGGGTGGAGCGTGCTCCACCAGATGTTCCGCGTCCGCTGGAGCGAGTGGACGGCGCTGCCGTCCGAGCGGCGGGCGGAGAAGGCGGCGGAGGCCGCGCAGCTCCTCGCTCTCATGCACCGCGGCGCGGAAGGGGCCACGGTGCCGGTGACCATGCTGGGCCACAAGGGCGACCTCATGCTCGTCCACTTCCGGCGGAGCTTCGAAGGCCTCCAGACCGCCCAGCTCCAGGTGGCGCGCCTCGGCCTCTCCGCTCATCTCGAGGCCAGCACCTCCTACGTCTCGATGGTCGAGCTGGGTATGTACGAGATGACCGCGCAGATCCACGGCCGGCTCCGCGAGAAGGGCCTGCGGCCGGGATCGGACGAGTTCGATCTGGCCTTCGACGCCGAGATGGAGGAGCAGCGCCAGCGCGTGGTCAACCGGCTCTTCATGGAGATCCCAGCGCGGAGGCACGTTTGCTTCTATCCCATGAACAAGCGCCGGGGCGAGACGAAGAACTGGTATGCGGTGCCGGTGGAGGAGCGTGCGCGGATGATGCGCGACCACGGCGTCATCGGCCGGCAGTACGCGGGCGCGGTTACCCAGATCATCTCCGGCTCGATCGGCTTCGACGACTGGGAATGGGGGGTCGACCTCTTCGCCGACGACCCCCTCGTCTTCAAGAAGCTCATCTACGACATGCGCTTCGACGAGGCGAGCGCCTGGTACGCGGAGTTCGGGCCGTTCTACGTGGGCCTGCAGTTCTCTCCCTCCGAGCTGCCGCGGTACCTCGAAGGTGAGGTGCCGGCCTTCCTTCCGTCGGCGAGCGGCCAGGGTTGATTGGGCCTTCTAGCTGCCAGGCGGCTCGTTCAGGACCGTCCAGTAGAGACCGATCTGACGGGTGGCGGTGACGAAGCTCTCGAACTCGACCGGCTTGCGGACGTAGCTGTTCGCGCCCAGCTCGTAGGTCTGGGCGACGTCCGTCTGCTCCGTCGAGCTGGTCAGCATCACGACCGGGATCCGTCGGGTCCGCTCGTCCTCCCGGATCCGCTTCAACACGTCGATGCCGTTCAGCAGGGGCAGCTTGATGTCCAGCAGCACCACCACCGGCTGCTCGGCAGGGTCGCGCCCCGCGTGGGTCCCCGTGCCGAACAGGTAGTCGAGGGCTTCCACCCCGTTGCGGGCCACCACCACCAGGTTCGTGATCTTGGCCTCCGTGAGGGCCCGGATCGTGAGCTCGACGTCGTCGCGATTGTCGTCCACGAGGAGGATGGTCCCGCTGTGCTTCATGGCCTTTGCTCCAGTGTGAAGTAGAACGTGGCGCCCTTGCCGACCTCTCCCTCGGCCCAGATCTGCCCCCCGTGGCGGGCCACGATCCGCTGGACGGTGGCGAGGCCGATCCCCGTCCCCTCGAAGTCCTCGTCGCCGTGGAGGCGCTGGAAGGCCCCGAACAGCTTGTCCGCGTACGTCATGTCGAAGCCCGCCCCGTTGTCGCGCACGTAGAACGGCGCTTTCCGGCCGTCCGCCTTCAAGCCGACTTCGATGAGGGCGTCGGCCCTCTTCCCCGTGAACTTCCAGGCGTTGCCCATCAGGTTCTCGAGCACGATGGTCAGGAGATGGGAATCGGCCTGCGCGCTCAGGCCGTCGTGTATCTCGACCCTTACGGCGCGTGCGGGCTGATGCCTCGAGAGCTCGGCCGCCACCCGGCGGGCCACCTCGCTCACGTTGACCTTTTTCCGGACCAGCTCCCGGCGGCTGAGCCGCGCCAGGCCGAGCAGGTCGTCGATCAGCCCGGACATCCGCTGGGTGCCGGCCCGAACCCGCTCCAGGTAGTGACGGGCCCGCTCGTCGAGCTTGGGTCCGTAGTCGCTCTGCAGGGCCTTGCTGAAGCCGTCGATGGCCCGCAAGGGGGCTCGCAGGTCGTGGGAGACCGAGTACGAGAAGGCCTCCAGCTCCTGGTTCGCCGCGGCCAGGTCGCGGGTCCGCGTCTCCACGCGCGCCTCCAGCTCGCGGCGCGCTTCTTCGAGGTCGGAGTTCTGCCGCGCGATCTGGTCCAGCATCTCGTTGAAGGTGACGACGAGCAGGCCGATCTCGTCGCGTCCTTCGGCGACCGCCCGCACCGAGTAGTCCTTCTGCGCCGAGACCGCGCGGGCGGTCTCGGCCAGGTGCAGGATCGGCCGCGAGATCGTCTTCTCGATGAGCCGGGAGATGGCGACGGCCAGCAGGAGCGACCCCGCCAAGATGACGACCACGATCCCGGCATATCGGCGCTGCCGGTCGTGGAGCTCCCTCAGGTCGGCGCGGATGAGGAGCGAGCCGATGGGCTTCCCCTCGAAGCGGATGGGCTCGGAGACGAGCAGCTGATCGGACCGGAAGAGGGGGCCCTCCGCGAGCCCGGCGGGGACAGGAAAGAGGGTCGCCGCCGAATCCTGGTCGCGGGCATAGGTGGCGAAGGGCCGGCTCCCCTCCTGGGCGAGGACGAGGGCGGCCACGACCGCGGGCTCGGCCCGGAGGCCGCCCAGGGTGGCGGTGGCGGCTTCGGGGTCGTTGAAGAGAAGGGGGGAGATGCTGTTGAAGCTGATGATCTGCGCCTCCGTCAGGATCCGGCGCGCCATCCTCTGGCGATACGTGTAGGCGTCGTAGACGAGGAAGGCGACGCTCGCCGAGACCAGGGCCGTCAGGCTGCTCAGCATGCCGATGCTGATGAGCTTCTGCCTGATGGTCAGGCCGCGAAGGATGCGCATCTCAGAGGGCGTCGCCCCGGGAGATGACCCGCTGGGCCAGGCGGATGAGCTGCGAGCTCATCTTCAGCCGCGCCCGCTCCACCTGGTCCAGGTTGATCTCGAAGCGGACGACGTCGTTCCTCAGCTTGAAGGCGATCATTCCCCCCCGGTCCGTGAAGCCGTCCATCTCGCCCACGGTGAGCACGGTGGTGCCCTGGAGCGCCTTCAGGATCTCCGCCAGGCGCGGCTTCTCCGAGGAGCCGACGAAGAGGATCTGGGCCCGGCTCCCCGCCTCGGAGGTGCCGATCCGCCGGACCTCCACCTTCCGGTCGAGGATGGTTTTCCCCGCGAGCATCTTGTCGAGGACGCCCCCGAAGGGGTCCTCGCCCAGGACCGCGATGACGAAGGTCGCGCCGAGCCTCTTCTCGTCCGGCCACTTCACGAACTTGGCGAAGTTGTAGAGGAAGGCCGCCTTTACCTCGTACTCGGTCGGCCGCGGCGCCTCCACCGGCTCCAGGAGGCCGGCCAGGACGACGGTCAGCCCGAGGGCCAGGACCCAGACCCTCACCATCGCAGCCGGGCCTCGCCGTAAACGGAGCGCTGGATCTCGATCGGGTTCGTGCCCCCGCCCCCGAACTCGAGGTGGCGCGCGCGGAGCAGGTCCTGGCCGGCCACGGCGAGCTCGAGCCGAGGCACGACGAGCCAGGATGCTCGAGCGTCGAGGGCCGTGTAGGCGGGGACCTTCTGGGCCGGCAGATGGTCGAGCCACCGCAGGCTGAGGTCCAGGTCCAGATGGCCCGGCAGTCTCCAGGAGGACTGGAGGCGGGCGGCGTGCCGGGGGCTCGCGCCCTCGGCGGCGACCGACGAAGTGTCCGTGCTGCCGGGCTTGGCCTCGAGGTTGAGGTTCAGGTAGGAATACTCCCCATTGACCACAAAGCGCGGCGAGAGGTGGGCGGCCGCGCTCAGCTCCACCCCGGAGGAGCGGCCGCGGAGCATGTTTCCGATGAGCAGGGGCAGGATCTGGCGGCCGTCCTCCGCGAACGGCCGGCCCTGCTCGAGGCTGGAGAGGTTGGCGTACCGATCGTGGAAGAGGGCGACCTCCAGGCTCAGCCGGTCGGCCGGCTGGATGCGATACCCCGCCTCGTAGGCGAGCGTCCTCTCGGAAGTGAAGTCTCTGTTGCCTTCGATACGGGCGAAAAGGGGATTCACGGGGCTCAGGGCGAAGGTGAGGAACAGGTCGCGCTCGACCCGGGAGGGCGTGCGCACGGCTCGGGTCACTGCGGCCCACAGGGCCTGACGCGGGCGAGGGACCCAGAGCAGGCGGCCGCTCGGCTGAAGCTCGAACCCCGTGTACTGGTTCCGCTCCAGCTTGGTGCCGAGGCTGAGCTGGAGACGGTCCTTCACGAGGCCGATCTCGTCGTGGACGAAGGCGCTGAAGATGTGGTCGGTGCGATCCGCGGGAATGAAGGCCAGGGTCTCGATCGCCCCCGTTCTCCCGTCAGAGACCCGGTACCCGAGGCCCGAGACCAACACGTTTCGGTCACCCCAGGCCAATCGGTGTTGGAGGTCGACGTCGAAGGTGTCGCGGACCTCCCGGAAGTTGGGCTCCACGCGGCGGGTGCGGTCGTAGTAGGCGAGGACGGTCACGGCCGAGCCCTTCATCGGGTGGTCCCAGCGAGCGGTGAGGTTCCCTCCCGAGAGCTGGCCCTGGCTCTCGACGATCCGGGAGTACGGAGGATCGTAGTAGCTCAGGGTGGTGCGCTCGCCGGTCCTGCCGGAATAGAGGTCTCCCTGGACGGTCAGCCGATCGTCGCCCCGCAGCTTCCAGTCCGTGCGGAACCCTCCCTGGGCCAGGTGCCACGCGTCGAAGTCGTCGCCATCGGCGTGGAACTCGGCGGCGCGTTTGAAGTACTTGGCGTACACGCGGTAATGACCCGCCTCTCCCACCTTGCCACCGTAACGGGCGTTGACGAACGCCCGCTCCTCGTTTCCCCCGCCTGCGGAAACGAACACTCCCTGGGTGTCCTTGGCCTCCTTGGTGATGATGTTGACGATCCCGTTCACCGCGTTCGCCCCCCAGAGCGTCCCTCCGGGGCCCCGCACCACCTCGACCCGCTCGATGTCCTCGAGGATCGTGTCCTGCACCTCCCAGTACGTGCCCGCGAACAGAGGGGTGTAGAGGCTGCGGCCGTCCATCAGGGCGAGTTGCGAGCGGGCAAGACGGCTGGTGAAGCCGCGAATTCCGATCGCCCATTGGCTCGAGTTGATGCGCGCCACGTGGAGTCCCGGCACCAGGCGGAGAGCTTCCGGGATGCTGGTGGCTCCCGAGCGGCGCATGTCTTCCGCCGTGATGACTTGAATGGCGGCCGGCGTCCGGAACCGCGGTTCTTCCGTCTTGGACACCGAGGTGACCTTCGTCTGGGCGAGCTCTTCCAGGCTGATCGACGTGAGATCCCGCTGGTCGTCGGCGGCCCGGGATGCGGACGGGCCGAGGACGGCAAAAATCCCGAGCCAGCCCACGGGGTTGATCCAGGTGCTCCCGGTTTTCGGCTTGCTTAGATCCAATTTACTCTGCCCTGGCTGTAGCGTGGCCCATCAGAGATCTGGGAAACGTTCGCCTATAATACAAGCATTTGCAGGCGCACGAAAACATGGTCACCAGCGTCCGGATCCTCCACCTCGAGGACAACCCGACGGATTCGGAGCTCGTGGGATTGGCGCTCCGCGAGGCCGGACTGAGCTGGGACATCGTGCGGGTGGAGACCCGCGAGTCCTTCGTGGCGGCTCTCGAGAAGGGCGGCTTCGACCTCATCGTCTCCGACTACCGGCTGCCCACATTCGACGGACTGGAGGCCCTGCGCGAGACCAGGACGCGCCGGCCGGAGCTGGCCTTCGTCTTCTTCACCGCCACCCTGGGGGAAGAGCGCGCGGTCGAGGCCCTCAAGGCGGGGGCCACGGACTTCGTGGCGAAGGGGAATCGGGAGCGACTCGCCCCCGCCCTCCAGCGGGCGGTGGCGGAGGCCGCGGAGCGCACCGCCCGAAGACGCGTCGAGGAGGCACTCCGGGAGAAGGAGGCGAGCTTCCGCCTGCTCTTCGACAGCAACCCGCTCCCCATGTGGGTGTTCGACCGGGAGACCTTGCGGTTCCTGGAGGTGAACGGAGCGGCCGTCGCGCACTACGGGTACCCCCGCAAAGAGTTCCTGGCCATGCGGATCAACGACATTCGCCCTCCGGAGGACGCATCCCGGATCGAGTCCTCCGTGCGGACCGAAGGCGCCGCGCCGATCGTCCGGCGTTCGGAGACCTGGCGCCACCGGCTGAAGGACGGCCGGACGATCGACGTGGAGATCGTGGCCCACGATCTCGAGTTCGGGGGCCGGCCCGGGCGCCTCGTGGTCGCCCACGACGTCACCGAGCGGAAGCGGCTCGAGGGGCAGCTCCTCCAGTCCCAGAAGCTGGAAGCGATCGGGCAACTGGCGGGAGGCGTCCAGCAGATCCGGCGGGCCGCCGAGCGGGGAGCCACCCTGACCCGCCAGCTCCTCGCGTTCAGCCGGAAGCAGGTGCGCGAGCCGAAGGTGCTGGACCTCAACCGCGCGCTGGCGGACGTTCAGGGGATGTTGGGGCGGTTGATCGGCGAGAACATCGAGATCGTGACCTCGCCCGAGGCGGGTCTCGGGCACGTGGAAGCCGACCCTGGTCAGATGGAGCAGGTCCTCCTGAACCTGGCCGTCAACGCCCGGGACGCGATGCCCCAGGGGGGCAAGCTGATCCTGGAGACGACGAACGTGGACCTCGACGAGGCCTACGCGCGGACCCATACCGGGTCCCGGCCCGGGCCTCACGTGCGGCTGGCCGTGAGCGACACCGGTCACGGGATGGACGCCCCGACCCTGGCGCGCCTTTTCGAGCCGTTCTTCACCACCAAGCCGCGAGGCAAGGGGACGGGCCTCGGCCTCGCCACCGTCTACGGCATCGTGAAGCAGAGCGAGGGGCACATCGACGTCTACAGCGAGCCCGGACGCGGCTCGACCTTCAAGATCTACCTGCCGCGGGTCGATGAGAAAGGCGCCGCCCCGGTGGAGACCCGGCCCGAGAGCGGCGTCAGCCCGGGCGGCACGGAGACCATCCTTCTGGTCGAGGACGACGAGGCGCTGCGGGCGCTCATCGGGGAGATCCTGGGGGGGTACGGGTACGTCGTGCTCCAGGCCTCGGGGCCCGAGCCCGGTCTGCGCACCGCCCAATCACACCCCGGGGCGATTCATCTGCTGATGACGGACGTGATCATGCCCCAGATGAACGGGCGGGACCTGGCCGCGCGCCTGCACGCGGTCCGCCCGGACACGAAGGTCCTCTACATGTCCGGGTACACGGACGAGGCCATCGGCCACCACGGGGTCATCAGCCCCGGCACCCATTTTCTCCAGAAGCCGTTCGCGATGAAGGCCCTGCTGCGGAAGGTGCGCACGGTGCTCGAGGACGCACGGCCTCCGGAGGAGCCTTGACGAGGCTTCCCTAACGCGGCTCCGCGAACACGCGCAGGATCTCCAGCAGGAAGGCGGTGTTGGCCAGGGCCTGGAGGCCCACGAGCGCGAGCAGGCTTGCGTCGAGGGCGCGCGGGGGACTCAGCCGGTCCGTCCCCACCGCCACGAGGGCCACCACCGCGAACGTCCACTGGCAGGAGTAGAGGAAGAGCGAGGTGCCGAAGACCAGGTGGAGCGCGGCCTGGATGACAAGCCACAGGACGAGCGCGAGAGGGAGCGGCTCCCGCACGCGGACGAGGCCGAGGCCGGCGAGGAGCAGCAGGGCCGTCCAGAGGACAGCGTGGACGGCTCCCTCGGGGCGCAGGGCGGCAAGCGACGGGTCGGGGAAGTCCACGGTCGTCCGTGGAGTGCCCGTCTCGGTCACGAGCAGCCGGGGAGCGGTCAGGCTGAAGAAGAAGAGGTGGGCCAGGAGGTCGCCCGTCCGCTCGGCGAGCTCGAAGTTCCGGACGAAGCTCTGCCGGTCCTCGCGGGCCAGCGGGTCGGCTCGGTAGAAAGGGCTGGCCCCGGGATACACCACGGACTGCAACGCGCTCAGGAGCGCGGTCGCGAGGAGGACGAGCAGGAGGTAGCGGGCGAGCCCGCCCACGAGACGCCCCACCCGGCCCTCGGAGACGAGCCAGCGAGCCCGCACGAGAACGGCCGCGGCCAGGTTCGTCACTGCCATCCCGAAGGCGGCCGTCCCCGCGACGACCAGGCCGTCCCGGGGCGGACGGGGCCGGGTGCCGAGGGCGAACAAGACGAGGAGACTGAGCCCCGAGAAGATCCAGCTCTCGGGGAGCGAGCCAAAGACGAACTGGCTCGCGGAGAGGCCGAAGACCAGGCTCCAGAGAACGACGCGAAGGGAGGCGAGGCCCAGCCCGCGCAGGAGGACGGAGAAGACCGCGACCCCGCCCCCGCCCGCGGCCGCGCTGAGGGTGATCGCGGCCACGCGCCCCGAGGCCTCCACTCCCAGGCCACGGAGCCCCGCCCGCAGGGCGACGCCGATCGGGTTCAGGAGCAGCACGAACAGGGGGTGGAATTGCGCGCGGAGGTGCGGGCCTTGGGGGCGGGTGAGATCCATGATCCGGCTCGGGATGTCCGCGTCGAAGGCCTCGTCGAGGTAGTAGAAGAGCCGGGGGGACCGCAGGTGGAAGGCGAGCCCCCAGCCCAGGTAGAGGGCGAAGAAGGCCAGGCCGAGGCCCCACTGCACCCAAGGGGGCCGGGGACCCGGAGCGGGAAGCGGTCGTCGCGTGGCGGGGCTCACAGGGTGCGGGCCGCGGCCCCGACTATACTCGGTCCCAAGGGGGCAGGGAGGTCGTCATGCGGGTACTTCACGGTGTCCGGAGGCTCGCCGCGGTGACGCTGGCTGCGCCCCTCGCCGCCTGCGGCGGGAGCGACGGACCCGCGAGCCCGTCGCCGACCGCCGCAACCTGCGGCGCGGGAACGCCCGTCCAAGGCACGCCGCCCCTCACCTCGCAGCTCTTGGCCGGCGGCTTCCATAGCCCCCTCGACCTGCAGGCCGCCCCCGGCGACCGCGAGCGGCTCTACGTCGTGGAGCAGGGCGGGCGGATCCAGGTCGTGCGCAGCGGCCAGTTGGCGGGAACCCCCTTCCTCGACATCGCCTCCCGCATCAGCAGCGGCGGCGAGCGGGGCCTCCTCGGCCTCGCCTTCCACCCGCAGTTCGCCACCAACCGCCGCCTCTTCGTGAACTACACGGACCGGCAGGGGGACACCCACATCGCCGAGTTCCGCGCGGCGAGCGCCGACCAGGCCGATCCGCAGAGCGAGCGCCAACTGCTCTTCGTCTCCCAGCCCTTCGCAAACCACAACGGGGGCGGGCTCGCGTTCGGCAACGACGGGATGCTCTACATCGGCCTGGGGGACGGCGGCTCGGGGGGCGATCCCTTCGGCAACGGCCAGAGCCTGGGCACCCGGCTCGGCAAGATGCTGCGGATCGACGTGGACGGCGGCACGCCCTACGCCGTCCCTTCCGACAACCCGTTCGCCTCGCGGTCCGGGGCCCTCCCGGAGATCTGGGCGTACGGCCTGCGCAACCCGTTCCGCTTCTCCTTCGACCGCGCGACCGGCGACCTCTACATCGGCGACGTGGGCCAGAACCGCTTCGAGGAGGTCGACGTGGGCGTCGCCTCGCGCCGGGGAGGTGAGAACTACGGCTGGAACATCATGGAAGGCAACTCCTGCTACGCCCCGGCGAGCGGCTGCAGCATGGCCGGACTCACCCTGCCCGTGCTCGACTACGGCCACGGCGACGGCTGCTCGATCACGGGGGGCTACGTCTACCGCGGCTGCCGCATGCCCGGGTACGCAGGGACCTACTTCTACGGCGACTACTGCGCCGGCTTCGTGCGCTCCTTCCGCCTGGAGAACGGCCGGGCCGTAGACCAGCGCGACTGGACCTCCGCGATCGGCCGGGGCCTCATCCGGAACATCACGTCCTTCGGCGTGGACCTGGACGGCGAGGTCTACGTCGTGGACTACCACGGCGAGGTCTACCGGGTCGTCCCCGCGAGCTGATCACGAGGCCGCCGCCGGTGCGGCCGGCGTGGCCGCGTCCGGGGGCTCGCCGCCGACGTGCTCCTGGGCCGCCAGCAGGGCCCGGGCGGAAGGGCGCATGCCGGGAAGATGCCTGGCGAAGACGAGCCCACCGAGGATCGAGACGACCCCTCCCGCGGCCACGGTGACGGGAGCGCCCAGGCGGTGGGCCGAAGCGCCCGCCCCCAGCGCCCCGAAGGGGGCCATGCCCATGAACATCATCGAGTAGGCGGCCATGATGCGCCCCCGCAAGGCGTCGGGGGTGAGCACCTGGAGCAGGGTGTTGGAAGCGGCCATCTGCATCATCATGAAAAAGCCCGTGAAGGCGAGGATCCCCGCGGAGAGCCAGAAGGAGCGGGAGACGGAGAAGAGGAGAAGCGCGGTACCGAAGCCCGTCGCGGAAACCGCGACCCAGCGCCCCAGGCCACGCGGGCTCTCCCGGAGCGCGAGGAGCAGGGCCGCCGTCAGGGCGCCCACCCCGGAGGCGCCGAGCAGGATGCCGAGGCCGCGCGCGCCACCCCCCAGGATCCGGTCCGCGAAGATCGGCATGAGCACCGTAAAGGGCATCCCCATCAGGCTCACCAGGCCGAGGAGGAGGAGCAGCGCCCTCACCGGCGGGTGCTCGGCCACGAAGCGCCAGGCGGTTCGGATCTCCGCGAGGGCCGAGGCCGGCGGCCTTCCCGACGGCCGGCGAGCGAGCCGGATGAGGGCCAGGCTCGCGATCACTGCCAGGAAGCTCAGGGCGTTCAGGACGAAGCACCAGCCCTCCCCCACGGCGGCCACCAGGACCCCGGCCAGGGCGGGGCCGAGGATCCGGGCCGCGTTCACCACCGAGGAGTTCAGGGCGATGGCGTTGGGCAGGTCCTCCCGCCCCACCATCTCCACCACGAAGGACTGCCGGGTGGGGACGTCGAAGGCATTGACGACCCCGAGAAGCCCCGCCAGGACGAAGACCCGCGCGATGGTCACGTGGCCGAGGAGGGTGAGGGCGCCCAGAGCGCCTGCCAGCAGGGCGGAGGCCGACTGGGTGAAGATCAGCAGCCGGCGACGGTCCGTGCGGTCCGCGGCCGCTCCTCCCAGGGGGGCCAGGAAGAAGACGGGCGCCTGTCCCACGAACCCGGCCAGGCCCAGCAGGAGGGGCGAGTCGGTGAGCCGGTAGACGAGCCAGGCCTGGGCCACCGACTGGAGCCAGGTCCCTACGAGGGAGACGAGCTGCCCGCCGATGTAGAGGCGGAAGTTGTGGTGGCGGAGAGCGCGGAAGAGCCGCGCCTCAGACATGCAGCTCCGTGCCCTCGCAGCCCTGCCGCTCGACCTGGATCGTCACATGCCCGATCTCGAAGCGCGCGGTGATCGTCTCCCGGATGGCTCCCAGCACCTCCGAGTCGGAGGCCCCCGGCGTGATCACCGCGTGGGCGGTGAGGACGTGGCTGTGGGAGGTGAGGGTCCAGACGTGCAGGTCGTGGACGCGCTCCACCCCGGTCACCCCCTCGATGGCCCGCCTCACCTCGGCCAGCTCGATGTGGGAAGGCGCCCCCTCGAGCAGCACGTGCACCGCCTCGCGGAGCAGCGACCAGGTGCGGGGGAGGATGAAGAGCCCGATGCCGGCGGAGACGATGGGATCGGCGTAGTACCAGCCGGTCGTCCACATGACGAGCGCGGCCACGATCACCCCCAGGGACGAGAGCGTGTCGGAGAGGACCTCGAAGTAGGCTCCCTTCACGTTCAGGCTGTCCCGGGAGCCGGAGCGCAGGAGGACGACCCCAGCCAGGTTCACCCCCAGGCCCAGCACGCCCAGGGCGAGCATGGCGCCGCTCGCCACCGCGGGCGGGTTGCGGAACCGTTCCAGGGCCTCGTACAGGATGAAGAAGCAGATGCCCACCAGGACGGCCCCGTTCACGAGCGCGGCCAGGATCTCGACCCGGTGGTAGCCGTAGGTCCGCGCCTCGGTGGGGGGCCGCTCCGCCACCTTCATCGCGAAGAGGGCGAGACCGAGGCCCACCACGTCGGTCAACAGGTGGCCCGCGTCGGCCAGGAGGGCGAGGCTGCCCGTCAGCAGGCCGCCCACGGCCTGCACCGCCAGGAGCAGGGCGGTGAGGACCAGGACGGTCAGGAGGCGCTGTCGGTTGTGTCCGCGCGAGGGATGCGCGTGATCGTGGCCCAAGGATTCCCTTCTCATCACGGCCGCGCCCCCGACGCGTGGCAAGGGCGCCAACCGCCATACAGGATGGTGGCATGGACCCGGGGAAGAAGGAAAGCCAGATCGCGATCCTCACGAACGAGAGCGAACGATTTCTCGGGTCCCAAGCGTCGCAGAATGGAGCAGAGCCGCAGCACGACCGCGAACGGAGCAGCACGAGCCGAGCGAGCGTCGCTGCTCACCTTCGAGACGCCTACCGGAAAGCTGAACGGGCTGTGGCGAAGCTATTCTCCCCGCTGAGGAGTGCAGAACTTGCAGTACTTGATCGGCAGCCCGGTGGTTCTTGCGTACGTGTGAGCCTCCGTCAACGTGGCGTGCCCCTTGTAACTACCCTGGCCGTACCGGTGAACGCCGCCCCGCTTCCTGAGCTGCGAGCAACCAACCCTGTGAATTGTCACGTGTGGGTTGTTCCTGTTTTCGTAGGTCTCGTAACTGATCTTGGTGGTGGTTACTCCAGGCGACGGATTGCTCGCTTCCCGTGGTGAGGAAGGCGGCAGTGTAGCTCCTCCTCCGTTCGATTCGTAGAAGCCCAGAAGCTTTTCGATAGCGCTGGCGGGAGTGTCAACGAGTGGGGTGGCCACGCTCTGCAGACGGCGGAAGACATCGTCGGGAACGCGAATGACAGGCATCATCTCTTTCCTCCCGTCCCACATTGTACATGGTGTAACATCAGTAGTCAATGGTGCAGTTGCACTCAGGAGGGCCCATCCCGCCCGCCGTGCGCGCGCCTGGTGACAGGTTGCCAGGACCTTCCGGAGGCCCGGTTTGCAGGGCGACGGTCAGCCCGCTGCTGCCTCCGTTGCGCAGTTCTCCGCGTGTACGCCGGGGCCTACCTCTTGGTCCCCCTTGGCGCTCGTCAAGGGCAGTGGCGGCTCTGGCGGCCCGCCGAGAAAAAGCCGCCCTCACCGTGGACGGTGAGGGCGGCCCCGTCCGAACCGGCCGGCGGATTACTTGAAGCGGACGATCAGGAAGAGCCCGCCGCTGGCCCGGCGTACTCGCAGGCGAGCCAGACCCGTGGGACGGGCCCGGTCGATCTCGGCCTTGAAAGCCTCGACGCTCGCCACGTCCCGACCGTTGACGCTCACGATCACGTCGCTCGGCTGGAGGCCGGCCTCTTCGGCCGGGCTGCCCGCCACCACCTCGGCCACGACCACTCCCTTCGTATCGGTGGGGATGCCGAGAGTACCGGCGAGGTCGGGGGTCAGGGTCTGGATCCTCACCCCGACCGCGCCCTTCGCGCCCGCTTCCTCGCCCTGGGCCCCCTCCTTCTCGTCGGGGAACGCCCCGAGGGTCGCGCGGACGCTCTTCGCCGAGCCTTCGCGGATCACGTCGAGCTGGATGGTCGAGCCCGGAGCCAGCACCGCCACCCGCCGGCTCAGCTCGCCGCTGTTGTCGATCGGCTTGCCGTCGAGGCGCACCACCACGTCCCCCGGCTTGAGGCCGGCCTTCTCCGCCCGACAAGCGCGCCCTTGGCCTCGGAGAGCTTGAGCGACTTCGCCAGGTCCTCGTCGAGGCCCTGGATCTGGACGCCCAGCCAGCCGCGCACGACCTTCCCGTGCGCCCGGAGCTGGGGGAGGATCTCCTTGGCGGCGTTGATCGGCACCGCGAAGCCGACGCCCGAGGACTGGTTGGAGCCCGTGGTGATGATCAGGGTGTTGATCCCCACCGCCCGCCCCTGGGTGTCGAGGAGCGGTCCCCCGGAGTTGCCGGGATTGATCGAGGCGTCGGTCTGGATCATCTCGATCGGGGTCCCGCGGGTGGTGAGGTCGAGGGGCCGGCCCTTGTAGGACACCACCCCGACGGTCACGCTGTTGCCGCCGAGGCCGAAGGGGTTGCCGATGGCCATCACCCACTCGCCCACGTCGAGGCGATCGGAGTCGCCCAGCTCGATCGCGGTCAGGGGTTCCCGAGGCTCGATCTTGAGGAGGGCCACGTCGGTGCGGGCGTCCTTCCCCACGAGCTTGGCCTCGTACTTCTTCCCGTTGGCCAGGGTCACCCGGATGGCGTCGGCGCCGTCCACCACGTGGCGGTTGGTGAGGACGTACCCCTCCTTGTCGACGATGAAGCCGGAGCCCAGGCTGCGCTGGGTCTCCTTTTCCGGGCCCTCCCCGCGGCCCTCGGGCCGGGAGAAGGGGTTGCGGGCATCGCCGAAGAAATACCGGAACGGGTCGTCCATGACCGAGTGCTTGACGACCTTGGTGGTGCTGATGTTCACGACCCCGTCGGTCTCGCGGCGCGCCACCCCCCGGAACGTGTCGGGGGTGAGCGGAGGCGCCGCCGGCGCCTGGACGGCCGGGGCCGAGCCCGCCTGGACGGAGGTGGCCGGCTGGAGCTGCAGGGCCAAAGCACCTCCCGCCACCAGGGAGAGGGCGGCCACGGAGAAGAGCGACAGGTTCGCGCGCGTGCGTGCACTCATCGAAGTTGCCTCCTGCGGGCAATTGAGCCCGTCGGTTCCAATCTGGGCCGGGAGGATTGCGGGGAGGTTGCCGGAGGATTACAGGCGTGTAAGGTCCGGGGCCGGGCGGGCGGCGGACAGGCGCAGCGAGAAGCACGAGCCGCGGCCGGGGGTGCTCTCCACCCCCACCTGACCCTGGTGCGCGGCCACGATGGCCTTGACCAGGCTCAGGCCGAGCCCCAGGCCACGCTCGGTGCGGCTGACGTCGCCGCGGTAGAGCCGGTCCCAGACCCTCGGCAGCTCCTCGGGCGGGATGCCCACCCCCGTGTCCCTGACCTCGATGCGGACGCCGCCCCCCTCCGCCCGCGCGCCGAGGTCGACCCGGCCACCGCGCGAGGTGTACTTCAGCGCGTTGTCGAGGAGGTTGGCCAGGACCTGGCGCAGGCGGCTGCGGTCGGCCGTGACCGTCAGCTCCTCCGGGCACGCCACCTCCACCGTGATCCCCTTCTCCTCGGCCAGGTCCGCATAGAGCTCCACCGCGGACCGGAGAAGGGGCAAGACCGCCACGGGCTCGAGGTTGAGGCGCATCGCTCCCGCCTCCGCTTCCGAAATGTCCATGAGGCCCTCGAGCAGGGCGACCACTTGCTCGGCCTGCTCGAGACCGTCGGCCAGGGCCTCGCGATACGCGGCCGCGTCGCCTCCCGAATGGAGGACCGCCTCCGAGATGGCCCGCAGGCGCATGACGGGCGTGCGCAGGTCGTGGGCCACGTTGTCGAGGGACTCGCGCATCCCGGCCATGAGGGCCGAGATCCGTTCCAGCATCGAGTTGAAGAGCGCGCCCAGGGCGTCCAGGGGGTCCGAGGAGCCGCGCGCCGGGACGCGGGCGTCCAGGCGGCCCGTCTCCACGATCGAGCGGGCGGCGGCGGAAAGGTCGCGCAGCGGCCGGAGGGCGGCGTGGGTGAGCACCGCCCCGCCCAGCAGGCCCACCACGAGCATGGCCGCGAAGACGGTGGCGAGCACCACGCGGAAACGCTCGAGCAGCTCGTCGCGGGCGGCGGTGCTGCGGCCCACCTCGAGGATGGTGCCGTCCGCCAGCCGGACGGAAGCCACCTCGAGCACCGGGCCGCCCCCCCCGGTGGAGAGGCGGCTCCAGCGCCGCTCCCCGGGCGGCGGAGCGGCCGGGAGCCGCGAGAGGTCGAAGGAACCCCAGCGGGCGGGCAGGTTCAGGAACACGGCGATCTCCGCGTGGCCGAGCACACGCACGAACAGGTCGGCCTGGGTCCCCATCTCCTGGGCGGTGGCGAAGGTGCGCCGTAGGGCGGGCAGGCCGCCGGACTCGTAGTCCGCCACGTAGGCGGCGAGGGTCGTCACGATCGCATCGTGGTCACGCTGCTCCAGGGATGCGTCGAGGAGGACGTACGAGAGCACGAAAAGGCCGGAGGAGCCGGCCACGAACAGGGCCGCGTACCACAGGGCCACCCGGAAGCCCAGGGTGGGCCGCAGCCGCTCAAGAAGCCCGGAGGACATAGCCGACGCCCCGCACGGTGTGGATGAGCTTCTCCTCAAAGTCCCGGTCCACCTTGTCCCGCAGCCGATGCACGAGCACGTCCACCACGTTGGTGCGGGGGTCGAAGTTGTAGTCCCAGACGTGGGAGAGGATGGCCGACTTCGAGACCACCCGCCCGCTCTGCCGCATCAGGTACTCCAGGAGGGCGAACTCGCGGGGGCGCAGCTCCAGGCGCCGGCCGCCCCGGGTCACTTCCCGGGTGAGGAGGTCGAGGGTGAGGTCGGAGGCGGCGAGGCGGGTGGCCTCGGGAGCGCCGGTGGCGCGGCGGATGAGGGCATGCAGGCGGGCCACCAGCTCCGAGAGGGCGAAGGGCTTGGTGAGGTAATCGTCGCCCCCGCCCTGCAGTCCGCGCACCCGGTCGTCCACCGAGCGCTTCGCGCTGAGGATGATCACCGGCGTCCGGCGGCCCTTCTTCCGCAGCTCCTCGATCAGGCTCAGGCCGTCGCGCGCCGGGAGCATGAGGTCCACCACCGCCGCGTCGTAGGGCTCGGCGAGGGCGAGGCGCAACCCCTCCTCGCCGTCCCGCGCATGGTCCACCGTGAAGCCCGCCTCCCGCAGGCCCTTCCGGACGAACTCCGCGATCGTCGCGTCGTCCTCGACGAGGAGGGCCCGCATCGTCGCCATGATCCCACGGCAGGCTCCGGGCGACGAGCGGGCGTCCTCGGCACGACGGTCAGGCCACGACCGGAGCCTGGAGACCGCGGTACTAACCTGACGTCGCGATACCGCGCACCTCCCGCCCCTTCCAGAACTCGTAGATCACGGGATAGACGAGCAGCTCCATCAGGAACGACGTGAAGATTCCGCCGATCATCGGCGCCGCGATCCGGCGCATCACATCGGCGCCGGTGCCGGTGGACCACATGATGGGAACGAGGCCCATGAACATCACCGCCACCGTCATGACCTTGGGGCGCAGCCGCTTGACCGCACCTTCGACAATGACTTCCTTGAGATCCTCCAGGTGCCGCATTCGTCCCTCGGCCTTCGCGTTCTCGTAGGCGAGGTCGAGGTAGAGCAGCATGAAGACGCCTGTCTCCGCGTCGACTCCCAGAAGGGCGATGAGCCCGACCCACACGGCGATCGACACGTTGTAGCCGAGGAACCAGAGGAAGAAGACGGCCCCGATCGCGGAGAAGGGGACGGCGAGCAGGATGATAAGGGTCTTCGTTCCCGAGCCCGTGTTGAAGTACAGGAGCAGGAAGATGATTATCAGGGTCAGGGGGACCACCATCAGGAGCCGCTGCCGCACGCGCAGCAGGTACTCGTACTGGCCGCTCCACTGGAGCTGGTAGCCCGGCGGGACCGTGACCTTGCTTTGCACGGTCTCCTTGGCGTCTTCAACGTAGCCGCCGAGGTCGCGGCCAGTGACGTCGAGATAGACGAAGCCGGCCTTGAAGCCTTCCTCGTTCTTGATCATCGGCGGGCCCGTCACGAGCTCGAGGCTCGCGAGCTGCTCCAGCGGCACCTGCGCGCCCGACGGGGTCGGCACCAGGACCCGGCGGAGCTTGGGCAGCTCGTCGCGCAGGTCGCGCGCGTAGCGGACGTTGACCGGGTAGCGCTCGCGGCCCTCGACGGTGGTGGTGACGTTCATCCCGCCGATGGCCGATTCGACGATGTCGTTCACGTCGCCCGGGGACAGGCCGTAGCGTGCCGCCTCCACGCGCCTGACCTTGAAGTCGAGGTAGTAGCCGCCGGTGACGCGCTCGAAGAAGGCGCTCCTCGTCCCGGGCACCGCCTGCAGGACCTTCTCCAGCGCGAGCCCGACCGTCTGGATCGTGTCGAGGTCCGGGCCGAGCACCTTCACGCCCACCGGCGTCCGGATGCCGGTCGTGATCATGTCGATGCGGGTCTTGACCGGGAAGAGCCAGGCGTTGGCGAAGGAGGGAACCTGGACCGCGCGGTCCATCTCCTCGATCAGCTTCTCCCAGCCGAGGCGCCGCTCCTCCGGCCAGAGCCAGCGGAACGGCGGCTTGAGGCGGTCGGGCAAGCGATTCGAGTACCAGCGCTCTACGGGCCGGCTCCCCCACTCGCGCTCGGGCTTGAGGACGACCGTCGTCTCGACCATGCTGAGCGGCGCGGGGTCGGTGGAGGTCTCGGCCTTGCCGATCTTTCCGAACACGCTCTCGACCTCGGGAAACGTGCGCAGGATCTTGTCCTGGAGCTGGAGGTACTTCCCGGCTTCGGTCACGGAGATCCCCGGGAGCGTGATCGGCATGTAGAGGATCGTCCCCTCGTTGAGCGGGGGCATGAACTCTTCGCCCAGAGACAAGAACACGGGCACGGTGACCGCCATGGCGAGGAGCGCCGCCGTGACCACCAGCCAGCGGTACCTGAGCACGAACAGCAGGGCCGGATGGTACAGGCCCATGAGCACGCGGCTGATCCAGGTCTTTTCTTCGGGCTCCGCCTTGGACACCACGATGCGAGTCGCGAGGCCCGACAGCCAGCGTGGCCGGAACCGGAAGGGCTCCATGCGGGTGAGAAGGAGCCGCAGGGCGGGATCGAGCGTGATCGCCAGGACGGCCGCCACTGCCATCGCGGTGTTCTTCGTGAACGCCAGCGGCTTGAAGAGGCGTCCTTCCTGCGCCTGGAGCGCGAAGATCGGCAGGAAGGCGACCGCGATCACCAACAGCGAGAAGAACGACGGTCCCCCGACCTCCTTGACGGCGTCGACGATGACCCGCCGGTAGTCCCCGAGGCGGCCCTCGGCCTCCCAGTGTTCGAGCTTCTTGTGCGTCTGTTCGACGACGACGATCGCGGCGTCCACCAGGGCGCCAATCGCGATTGCGATGCCGGAGAGCGACATGATGTTGGACGTCAGGTCCATGGCGTGCATCGGGATGAACGCGATGACGACGGCCACGGGGATCGTGACGATGGGGATGGCGGCGCTCGGCAGGTGCCGCAGGAACAGTAGGATCACGAGGCTGACGATGATCAGCTCCTCGATCAGGGTGTGGATGAGGGTCGCGATCGAGCGGTGGATGAGGTCGGAGCGGTCATAGGTCGTGACCACTTCGATCCCCTCCGGGAAGCCGGGCTTCACCTCCGCGAGCTTCGCCTTCACGCGCTCGATCACGTCGAGGGCGTTCTGGTGGTGGCGCACCACGACGATGCCGCCCGTGGTCTCGCCCTCGCCGTTCAGCTCGGCGATCCCGCGCCGCATTTCGGCGCCCAGGGTCACCGTGGCCACGTTGCGGATGAGAATGGGGGTGCCCTTGTCGTCGGTCATCAAGGGGAGGTCGGCGATGTCTTCCACCGACTTGAGGTAGCCGCGGCCACGGACCAGGTATTCCTTGCCCGTGAACTCCACCACGCGGCCGCCGACGTCGCGGTTCGTGTGGCGGATGACGTCCATGACCCTGCTCAACGCAATGTTGAAGGCGAGCAGCCGGTTCGGATCCACGTTGACCTGGTACTGCTTGACGAAGCCGCCCACGGTCGCGACCTCGGCGACCCCCGGGACCGACTCCAGCCAGTAGCGCACGTACCAGTCGTTGAAAGAGCGCAGCTCCGCGAGGTTGTGCCTGCCGCCCCTGTCCACGAGGGCATACTCGTAGGCCCAGCCGACGCCGGTAGCGTCGGGGCCGAGGGTGGGTGCGATGCCCTCGGGCAGCTTGCCCCGGATCTTGTCGAGGTATTCGAGGACGCGCGAGCGGCCCCAGTAGAGGTCCGTCCCCTCGTCGAAGATCACGTAGACGTAGGAGAAGCCGTAGTCGGAGCCGCCGCGGACGACGGAGACGTGGGGCGCCGCGAGCATGGCGGAGACGATCGGGTACGTGACCTGGTCCTCCACCAGGTCCGGGCTGCGCCCCGGCCACTCGGTGTAGATGATGACCTGGGGGTCGGAGAGGTCCGGGATCGCGTCGAGCGGCACCTGCCTCATGGAGTAGATGCCGCCCGCGACCGCCAAGGCAGTCAACAGGATGACGAGGAACTTGTTCCGGGCCGACCACTCTATGATGGCGTTGATCATGATGGCTACCTCGACGTGATCGTCGTCTGTGCCGTGCCGAGGACCTGGCCGCCTTTGCGGACGGTGAGCGTGGTGTCGAAGCTCCACGCGATCGGGATCTCGACCTCGCCCTCGTAGGCGCCGCCGCCCGCCGGCTTCAGTGACCCGCGCACGTCCACCTGGGCCATGCCCGCCATCTGTGGCATGAAGAGGCGGATGCCGACTTCGGCGTCCGGGATGGGCCGGCCCGAAGCATCCTTGATGACGGCTCGGACGCGGTTGCGGCCGACCTTTGCGGGCGCAGGTTCCGTGGTGACCTCTGCCGTGACCTCCGACGCGGAAGCGGCTTGCGCTTCCGCCGGCACCGGCCGGCCCATCGCGTCGAGAGCGCCCTTCAGGCGGCTCTCCGAGTCCAGGATGAAGTGGGCGGCGGTGACGACGCGCTCGCCCTCGTCGAGTCCCCCTTCGATCACGCGCCCCGCGGCCACCTCCGGGCCTACCTTGATCCCACGCGGCTCGAGATAGCCGTCCCCCTTGTCCACGAAGACGTACTGGCTCGCGCCGGTGTCGAGGACGGCGTCCCTGGGCACCACGAGACGCCTCCCCAGATCGCGCCTGAAGACGACGTCGACGAACGCCTCGGGCCTCAGGTCGAGCTTCGGGTTCGGGAACTCCAGGCGCACCTGGATCGTCCGTGTCTTCGGGTCGACGAAGGGCGCGATGAACGTCACGCGGCCGCGGAGGAGCGTCTGCTCGGCCTCGTAGGGGAGCGAGACCTCGGCCGCTTGCCCGACCCGCACGAACGGCGCTTCGTACTCGTAGACGGAGGCCTGGACCCAGACCCGCGAGAGATCGACGATCGTGTAGAGGTCCATGTCCGGAGTGACCGTCTTGCCGTGGTGGTAGGCCATGCGCTCGGTCACTACGCCGTTCACGTGCGAGAAGACGGTAACGGTGCGCGAGACCTTCCCGTCGCGTTCGAGGGCCTGGATCTGGGATGCCGTCAGGTCCCAAAGCTCGAGACGTCGTCGAGCGGATTCAAGGAGCGCCTCGGAGCCTTGCGAGACGCGCGCGAATGAGCTGCCCGCCAGCTCGCCCTTGGCCCGAAGCGCGAGCAGGTACTCTTCCTGGCTCGCCACCAGCTCGGGGCTGTAGATCGTAAAGAGCGGCTGGCCCCTCTTCACGGGGGCTCCCACGAAGTCGACGAAGACGTCCTCGATCCACCCGCTCACCTTCGTATGCACGTGCGCGAGCTGCGTCTCGTCGTAGGCGACTCTTCCAACGGCCCGCGTCTCCACGACCGCCGGCTGGTAGGCTGCAGCGTCGAACTTGACGCCGATCTGTTGCTGGCGCTCTGGAGTGATGCGTATCCGCTGCGCGCCGGTGTTCGCCGCCGGGGTTGGCGGTGCGCCGGTCATCGCCTCGTTCGATTCCATCGGCGCCGCACCCGAGGCCTGTGGAGATCCGACCGCTGGGGAGGCCGCGGCCTCAAGCGGGACGAGCTTCATGCTGCAGATGGGACAATTCCCGGGCTTCTCCGCCCGAAAGTTGGGATGCATCGGGCAGTAGTAGGCGCCGGACCCATGTTCGCCAGCCGGTCCCCCGCGCCCGCTCATGAAGCGATAGGTCCAGACGCCGCCGGCGGCCAGGACGACGAGGATGATGGCGATCAGCGCGGGACGGCGGCGCGGACGTACAGGGGGGCGTTCCATGATCGTTTCCATGACTTCCTCCGTTAGCGAGCCGCGGCCGGCGCGGGACCCACGTGCACGGCCAGGCGGGCCAGGGCCTTCTCGTGAGCCGCGAGCTGCTCCTGGTAGGCAAGGTCGTAGTCGAGCAGCCGGCGCCAGCTCGTGATCAGGGTGAGGAACTCCGTCTTCCCGACGCGGTACTGGGCGAGGGCGGAGTCGAGGGAAAGCCGCGCCTGCTTGAGGATCCCCTCGTCGTAGAGGCGCAGCAGGCGGTCCGCGCTCGAAGCCGTCTGATAGGCCTCGGTCACGGCGTAGCGAATATCGGCGCGGGCCATGTCGACGCCGCTGCGGGCACCGCCGAGGCTTGCCACGGCCTCCTCGAGGGCGTGGCCCTGCCGGCCGTGCAGGTTCGGCAGGGTCAGGGTGCCGCCGAACGAGTACATCGGATCCAGGCGGCCGCGGTTGTGGTAAGTGAAGTTGACGCTGAAGTCCGGCTTGCGGTCTCGCTTGGCGAGATCCGCCTGTCGCTCGGCCTGCGCGACCATGCGCGCCTTCTCCGTGATCGCCGGAGACTGCTCTTCGGCCTGCCGCAGCAGCGCGTCGAGTGGTCCGGGAAGCGGAGTGGGAGTGACGGGCGTAGGCCGTCCGAGAGGGTCGGCCGTCCGGCGGTACAGGAGGCTTCGAAGGCGCTCTTCGAGGATCGCGCGGCGCGCGGCGTGCTCGGTGCGCCGCTCCTCCAGCCGCGACATCTCGACCTCCGCGTCGAGCACGTCCTGCTGTGACGTCTGCCCTACGGAGAGGCGCGTGTGGGCTACCTTGATGAGCTGGTCCAGTAGCCGCGCGCTCTCCTCGACGAGGTCCAAGCCAGCATGCGTGGCGTAGAGGTCGTAGTAGGCCTCGGCCACCTCGGCGGCGACACGCCGTCGCGCTCCCTCGTAGGCCGATTGGGCCGCTTCGACTTCCTCCTGGGCCGCTTCCTTGCGGAGGCGCCGCCTGCCGGGGAAGGGCAGATCCTGCGAGACGCCGACGTAAGCCTCGCTGAAGTCGCGCTCTCCAAGGGTCTGGAACGGGACGGGCCGGCCCTCGTTGATGACGCCGTACATCAGCATCGGGTCGGGCAGCGCCGCTGCCTGACCGACTCGCGCACGCTTGGCTTCGAGCGTGCGCGCGGCGACTTGGATCTCCGGGTTGTGCTCCAGCGCTTCGCGGACCAGCTCGGCCAGCGAGAGCTCCTTCGGTTCCTCCTGGGCGGGCGCATCCCGCGGGACCGCCAGCAACACCAATAGCGAGACCACTGCGCGCATGCTTCTCCTCCAAGCTCACGGGTGCGTTACCCGGGGAAGGGACACGTCTCCCCGGGGACGGCGAGCGCAAGGAGGAGCGGCTAGACGCGGAGGACGGAGAGAGGCGGAGGGGCGAGGTCCGCCCAGGTGTTCCGGTGCGACCGCCTGGGCGTCAAGGATGAGGTGAGCACGAGCGCCGGCGGCGTGGAGGGGAGCAGCGCGTCATGGTTGACGACGAAGCTCCACTGGGGCTTTCCGGCTCCCTGCTGGCTCGGGCCGGCGGCGGCCTTTTCGACCGGGACATTACGGCAGCAGTCGTCGCTCTTGCCGGGCTGGTTGCACTCGGATGCCTTGGTCTGGCAGCACGCCATCGCCGCCGGCCCCGAGTCGTCGCAGTAGAGGCCCGCGAGGGGTGACCCGACAATGGCCCCCGCCAGCGCGAGCGTCGCCACCGCTCTCATGGTCACCTGCAGAATAACACGCGACAAGACCTGTGAGTAGTGGGTCAGTTTGGCGACTGACCCCGAAACGTTCCGAAATAGCCGGCGGTATTAGGCGGCGCTGTTCTTGGCCTGCTCCTTGACTTCCTCGCAGCAGCACTTCTCAACGGCCTTCTTGGCGAGGCGGCAGTAGAGTTTGCCATCGCGCTTTTCGCAGCAGCACTTGTCTACCTCCTTGCCGGTCAGCGTGCAGCGCATCCTTGTTGCGGGCTTGACGGCGGACTTGTCGTCCGTGGCCGACTTCTTGGCACAACAGGAGGGCTTCTTGGGCTCGTCCGCCGCGAACGCAAGGACGCTCAGTAGCCCAGCACAGCAGAGCGCCAGGGCGGTTCTCTTGGTCATGTATGTTCCTTCCACCCGCCTCAGCGGGACACCCTGAAAACGAGGTCCATGACCTCGTCGTAGACTTCTTGCTCGCGACCTTCCCTGATCGCGGTGGTAGCGCACTTCTCCAGGTAGTTTCGGACCATCACCCGGCTGGCTCCACGGAGCGCCTCCTGGGCCGCGGAGATCTGCGTAAGGATATCGGCACACGGCCGGTTCTGCTCCAGCATCCGTTCCACGCCTTCGACTTGGCCCTTGAGTCGAGCCAGCCGCTTGCGAAGCTCGGCTTTGCGTTCGTCGGGAACAAACGCTCCATTTGTCAGCCGCAGGGGCGTGCGCGCTGTCTTACGGGTCATCAGACCCATGATATACCCCACGGGGTATACCGTCAAGGCCCTCGCCGGCAGCCGATGGGTTGCACCCCCGCGCCTGATCCGACGCGTTCCGCTGCCGCTCGAGCCGAGAGCCCCTGCTCCGGCGTTGACACTTCGCGCGCTCCGTGGTCCGATGGTTCCGGATGAGGCGCGTGGTCGCTTGGTGGAAACGGTCGTCGGTCCTGGCGTTGTGCTTCGCCTGCGTCGCCACCTTTCTCCTTCCCTGCCTCTGCGCGGCCGAGCAAACGGCGGGCCACGCCGGTCACTGCGGTGACGCCAAGAGCGGCCTGAAGGCCGCCCTGGGCCGGTGTTGTTGCAGCGACCTCCCGGCCGCGACTCAGACGGCCGCCAAGCTCGCTCCGCCTGCTCCCGGCGCGCCCCTGCTGCTGGACGCACTGGCCGTCCCCTTCGTTGTCGTCCGGGCTCCCGCTGAGGCGACGGCCCTCCGATCGCTCCATGGGCCGCCGGTCTCCCGAGTCCTGCGCATCTGATCCTCTCCCGATAGGCGACCGACGTCCGGCTCGAAGTGGCCCGCGAAGTGGCGGCCACGACGGGCGATGTCTGCTCGCGACGCTCGCGGTCGGCGCTCTCGCGCCGGCCATGGTGTCGACCCGCCATTCCGCAACGAGGGTTGAGATGAGAACGAGACCGTTCGCCGCTTTGCTCATTGGATTCTTGCTGTCAGGTTGCGCGGCAACCACTCCGCCACCCCGGCTCTCTGCGGTGGACCCGGCGGACTCCGGGGCCCCGGAGGGGCAGGTTCCGCCTCCGTCCGCGCTGCTCCGACTGCCGGCGAGAGACCCCACCACGCCTTCGCCGGCCCCGGAGCCCATGACGAACGAACACCACAAGGCGGCGTCTCCGGGTGAAACGGCGGCGGCCGCGGATGTGTATTCGTGCCCCATGCACCCGCAGGTGAGGGAAAGCAAGCCCGGCACGTGCCCGATCTGCGGCGCGACCCTCGTGAAGCAGCCGGGGCAACCCAAGAGCGAGCCCAGGCCGTGAGGCGCATCCTGCTCGCGGCCGGCTCCACCGCGCTCCTGGCGGGCTGCGCGAGCGTCGACCCGCATCCCGCTTTCACCGACATGGAGAAACCCGTGTCCGACCGGACCGGCGCCCACGCGACGTGGGTGCGGACGACCGCGGAGGGCGACAAGGTGGCAGGCGCCGTCCGCGAGCTGCTGAAGGACGACCTCACCGCGGACGCGGCCGTCCGCATCGCCCTCGTCAACAATCGTTCGCTCCAGGCCGCGTTCGAGGAGATCGGTGTCTCCCAGGCCGACCTCGCGCAATCAGCGCTCCTCAGGAACCTGGAGTTCGATGGCTTCCTGCGGTTCCCGAAAGGCGAGCCGTCCGGGAACAACGTGGAGCTGGGAGTCGTCCAGGACGTGCTGGACATCTTCACACGGCCCCTTCGGAGGAAGATCGGCGCCGCGCAACTCGAGCAGACAAAGCTCCGCGTGGGCAGCGCGGTCGTCGAGCTGGCCGCGGAGGTGAAGACCGCGTGCTTCAACTTGCAGGCGCGCCGCCAGCTCGTGGGCCGGCTCGAGCTGATCATGGAGGTCAACCGCGCCGCCGCCGAGTTCGCTCGGAAGCAGCACGATGCGGGTACGATGAACGACCTCGATTTTGCGACGCACCAGGCGACGTACAACCAGTCCAAGGTCGAGGTTGCCGTCGAGGCGGCGCGGGTGCGCAGTGACCGCGAGCGGCTCAACCGGCTGCTCGGCCTGTGGGGGGCCGACACCGGCTGGAGGATCGCGGGCCAGTTGCCGCCGATCCCCGGTGACGAGATCCCGCTCGACGGGCTGGAGTCGCTGGCCATCTCGCAGCGCCTCGACGTCGCCGCCGCGCGCTGGGGCGTGGACGTCGTCGGACGCGCTCTCGCGCTGAAGCGAGGGACGCGGTACCTCCCGGTCGGCATCAAGGTCGGGGTCCAGACCGAGAAGGACAGTGGCGGGCAGCGAGTCACCGGCCCGTCGGTCGCGCTGCAGCTCCCCATCTTCGACACGGGAAGGGCATCGATCGCTCGTCTGGAGGCCCAGCACCGACAGGCTCAGCGACAGCTCGAGGCCCTCGCGATCAACGTCCGCTCCGAGGTGCGGGAGGCCCGGGACCTCCTCCTGGCCACGCGGGACGTGGCGCGGTACTACGGCAGCGTCCTGCTGCCAGAGCGCGTGGAGATCCTGGACCTGACTCTCAAGAGCCACAACATGATGCTCAAAGGCACCTACGACCTGCTGCTGGCCAAGCAGAGCGAGGTGGCGACCGAACGTTCCTACGTCGAGGCGTGGCGGGACTACTGGATCGCCCGGACGCGGCTGGAACGGGCGGTGGGCGGACGCCTCGACGCCGGGGTCGCGCCGGCCGCGATGTCGAAGGAAGGAGGCAGCCGGTGACATTCACGAGGAGGCGATACCTGCTCGGCGGCGCTCTCGCGGCGGGCTCAGCTTTCCTGGACCGCATCGCCCGCGGCTTGGGAAGCCGGGCTCTCGCGCAGGAGGATCCGCACGCGGGGCACGCGATGCCCATGGGGCGCGAGACGCCGACGCCGCCTTCCCCTCCGCCATGGGCAGGCGCCCGCGGCCGCCTGCCCTACACGCCCGTCGTTACTCCCAACGGCGCGACTCTTCCATGGGTGATGAAGAACGGCGCGAAGGAGTTCCACCTGATCGCGGAGCCGGTCAAGCGCGAGTTCGCGCCGGACATGGTCGTGAACTGCTGGGGCTACAACGGCCTGACGCCGGGTCCGACGATCGAGGCAATCGAAGGCGACCGGGTGCGCATCCTGGTCACGAACAAGCTTCCGGAGCACACGGGCATCCACTGGCACGGGATCTTCTTGCCGAACGGCATGGACGGCGTGGCCGGCCTCAACCAGCCCCACATCGAGCCCGGGGAGACCTACGCCTACGAGTTCACCCTGCGGCAGCATGGCACCCACATGTACCACCCCCATGCCGACGAGACGGTGCAGATGGCGTTGGGGATGATGGGGTTCTTCATCATCCATCCGAAGCAGCGCACCGATCCGCCCATCGACCGGGACTTCTGTATCTTCCCCCACGAGTGGTTCGTGGACCCCGGGACCTACACCCCGAACCCGAACGTCATGACGGACTTCAACATCTTCACCTTCAACAGCCGGGCCTTCCCGGGAACCGCGCCCCTGGTGGTCCGACGAGGTGAGCGGGTGCGCATGCGCTTCGGCAACCTCAGCATGGACAGCCATCCCATCCACATTCACGGGCACCGCTTCTGGGTCGTTGAGACCGACGGGGGCCAGATCCCGAAGACAGCCTGGTGGCCGGAGACCACGGTCAACGTGGTTCCGGGAACGACGCGCGCCGTCGAGTTCGTGGCCGACGTACCGGGGGACTGGATCCTGCATTGTCACAAGACTCACCACGCCATGAACGCCATGAACCATGCGATCCCCAACGTGATCGGCATCGACCGGAAGGCGGTGGAGGAGAGCATCGGCTCGCTCATCCCCGGGTACGTCGCGATGGGCTCGGACGGCATGGCCGAGCACGCCACCCACGCCGAGCACCTGAAGGGCGTGAAGAACACGCTTCCCATGATGACCGGCCCCGGCCCTTTCGGGAACATCGAGATGGGCGGGATGTTCACGATCGTCAAGATCCGCGAAGGGATCACGAGCTACGAGGACCCGGGCTGGTACGACTACCCGAAGGGCACCGTCGCCGGGAAGGTCGACGGTCCACCCGATGAAGCGGGCGCGAAGACGCACGAGCATCACCATGATGACCGTTAGGCGACGTCTCGAGAACGCACGATGAGCCGCTCGGCGAAGGCGATGCTCTTCGCGTTCGGCGGCGTGGCCGCCGCTGGCGGAGGAGCGCTCGCCGTGCTCGTGCAGCACGGGGTCAGCGCCCGGGACGAGCCCACCGCGATAGAGGCATGGATAGCGCGGCGGGCGCGGCGGCTCGCCACGCCCCGCAACCAGCGCGAGGCCCAGAACCCGGTGCCGGTCACGCCAGAGGTCCTCGACCGTGCCCGGGCGCACTTCGCCGACCACTGCGCCTCGTGCCACGGCAACGATGGCCGGGGCAGGACGAGCATCGGTCAGAACCTCTACCCCAAGGCTCCGGACATGCGGCACGCGGAGACGCAATCTCTGTCCGACGGCGAGCTCTTCGCGATCATCAAGAACGGTGTCCGGCTGACGGGGATGCCCGCCTGGGGGAGCGACACCGCAGAGGACGACAAGGAGACGTGGGAGCTGGTCCACTTCATTAGACACCTGCCGAGGATCTCCGAAGCCGAGCTTCAGGAGATGAAGGACCTCAATCCGAAGAGCCCCAGGGAATACGAGGAAGAAGAGGAAGCGCGGCGCTTTCTCGCGGGGAGCGCCGAGGCTCCAGCCCCGCCGTCCGAACACAAACACTGATCAAGGAGGAGAAGATGCGCAAGGTCGCGGTCGTTCTGTCGGTGGTAATTCTCGCCGCCTTCGGCGGCCGGCTCTCGGCCCATCCGGGGCACGAGCACAAGGCGCTCGGAACGGTAGCGGTCGTGGATCGCTCCCACATCGAGATCAAGACCAAGGACGGGAAGACCGTCTCGGTGCAATTGGACGCCGAGACGAAGTACATGAGCGGAAAGACCGCGGCGGCGGTCGCCGATGTCAAGGTCGGCTACTGGGCGTCATGGAAACCCCAGGGGACCCGAAGCCGCACGAGCATCACTGATCGAGCTTGTGGTCGGGACAGGTGGCCCTCGCTCAGGGTCCCGCCGCTCGGGGCGGAGACGGATGAGCGCAATGCCATCAAGACGTGCCTCCAGTCGTACGACGCCGCCCTCAATTCCAAGAGCCGTATAGGTCGCGCGGGTTTCAGCGGCCAGCTCGAGGCTCGTGTCAGCCCGACAAACAGCCCGCGAATCCGCAACGCTCATTCGTTGGACGGAGTATTTTCGACACGGATCGTTCCCCGGAAACAGGTTTGCGTCGCCATCGGCTTTGTTTTCTAGCTGACGTTCGCAAATCACGCGATGGAAGTACCCATTCCGCGCGAAGCCGATGGACACTATGATGGCTCGTTGACCGAAGGAGCCCCCCCATGCTCGCCGCCCTGACCCTCGCCCTCCTGGCATCGGCGCCCCCGGCCGCGGAATTTCCGGGCGTGCAGCCACAGCTCGCGGCCGCTGGCGCGAGGGTGGGCCTGGTCTTCGGCGAGGACCGCGCGATCTTCTTCGCGGGATCCCGGGATGGGGGCCGGACGTTCTCGGCGCCGGTCCTGGTACCGAGCCAGGGGCGTCTGGCCCTCGGGCGCCACCGGGGTCCGCGCGTCGCCCTGACCGGGCGGGCGGTGGTGGTCACGGCGATCCTGGCCGCGGGACGTGACGACGGCGACCTGTGGGCCTGGCGCTCGACGGACGACGGCCTCACCTGGTCGGCACCGGCGCGCCTGAACGGCGCCGCGACCTCGGCCCGCGAGGGCCTGCATGGAATGGCCGCAGCCGGGGACACGGTGGCCGTGGCCTGGCTCGACCTGCGCGCGCCCGGGACCCGCATCTACGCGGCCGTGTCGCCCGACGGCGGGGCCACCTGGTCCGAGGACCGGCTCGCCTATCGATCTCCCTCGGGATCGGTCTGTCAATGCTGCCACCCCTCGGTGGCGGTGTCGGCCAAGGGGGAGATCGCGGTCATGTTCCGGAACGCGGTCGAGGGCGCCCGCGACCTGTACGTGACGCGGTCCCCCGACGGCGGCCGGACGTTCGAGCCCGCGGTCAAGCTCGGGAGCGGCAGCTGGAAGGTCGAGGCCTGCCCGATGGACGGCGGGGGATTGGCGATCGACGGGCGCGGGGCCGTGGTCACCGTCTGGCGGCGCGAGACGGAGTTGTTCCTGGCCCGCCCCGGCGAGCCCGAGGAGCGCCTGGCCACCGGCCACGATCCCGTGATCGTGGTCGGGGGCGACGGTTCCTGGTCGGTGGCGTGGCGGGGCGAGGAAGGGCTGCTGATCAGGGACGCGAGGCACCCCGAGCCGCGCCGCTTGACCGAAGGAGGCCAGGCGCCGGCCCTGCTCGCCCTGCCCGAGGGGTCACTGCTCGCGGCCTGGGAGCGCG
>WNGG01001947.1_pt1 | contig 36770 bp, 34 predicted proteins | sample 5400661 | NCBI WGS metagenome assembly WNGG01 (sample SAMN13153372, study PRJNA577476) | soil metagenome | isolation source: 100 cm soil or saprolite under Garry oak tree replicate 1 | place: USA:California | collected 2016-06-15
AGCCAGGCCAGGCTCGCGGCCTGCCCGGCCATCGAGCCGACGGTGCCCGCGACCAGGCCGGGCAGGTCTTGCTTCTCCTCCGGCGGCATGGGCGGCATGTCCCCCAGGTCGGCGGGTTCGCGCTGTCCGTCAGCCACGATCGCCAGCATGCGCATCGCCCCGACGCCGTCGGACAGGGCATGGTGGAGCTTGATGATGAGCGCCGCCTCGCCGCCCTCGATGCCTTCGACCAGGGTGACCTCCCACAGCGGGCGGGCCCGGTCGAAGGCGGCCATCGCCGACCGGCGCGCGAGCATCAGGACCGCGTCTCGAGTGCCGGGCGGGGGAGCGGCGATCCGGTTCAGGTGGAAGTCCAGGTCGAAATGCGGATCGTAGCTCCAACGGGGGACGGTGAGGCGGAGCGGGGACTCGACGACGCGCTGGCGGGCGAGGCGGGTATCGGGAAGACCACGATGCTCGCGGCGGCGGCCAGCTACGCGGAAAGCCGCGGTGCCCGGGTGGCCTGGGGCTGGGGCTGGCCCGGTGAGGGCGCGCCCGGGTACTGGCCGTGGGTTCAGGTGATGCGGACCTTCGGCCTGGATATCCCCTGGCCGGGACGAGGGGACTGGCCCGGTCCCGAGGACGAGCCGGCCTCCGGCCGCTTCCAGCTGTTCGACGAGGTGACCTCGCTCCTGCTCGCCGAGTCGCGGCTTCAGCCGCTGCTCGTGCTCCTTGATGACCTGCAGTGGGCCGACCAGGCCTCGCAGCTGCTGCTTGATTTCCTCGCCCGGCGGCTGCCCGCGGGCGCCGTGGCGGTCGTGGGCAGCTACCGTGATGTCGATCCGGCGCCCGGGCCCTCGCTGGCGTCACTGGCGGCCAGGACCACCGTGCTGCCGCTGGCCGGCCTGGGCGTCGGTGAGGTGGCCGCGATGGTCGCGGAGGTCGTCGGAGACCAGCGTGCGGCCGGCGTGGCGGCCGATGTGCACCGGCGGACCGGCGGCAACCCGTTCTTCGTGCAGCAGGTGTCGTGGCTGCTGAAAAGCGGCCAGAGCGGCTTCCCGCCCGGCGTCCGCGAGGCGCTGAGCCGCAGGTTCGGCGGCCTTCCCGGCTCATCGGCCGCCGTGCTGCGCGCGGCCGCCGTGGCGGGCCAGAGGTTTTCCGCCGACCTCGTGGCCCAGGCCATGGCCGAACCCGCCGAGGCGGTGGCCGTCGCGCTCAGCGAGGCGGTCCTGGCGCGCGTGCTGAGCCGCGATGCGTCCGGTGACTACCGCTTCGCGCACGACCTGTTCCGCGAGTATGCCTACGATCAGCTGCCCGCGGCCGACCGGGCCCGGCTGCATCAGCGGGTCGGCCGCCGGCTCGAGGCCGAGCGGGCGGCGGGCGGCGACGTGTCGCTGGCCGAGCTCGCCCGGCACTTCGTGCACGCCGACCCGGCGTCGGCCCAGGCCCGGCGTTACTGCGTCGCGGCCGCCCGGGAGGCCACCAGTCAGCTGGCCTACGAAGAGGCGGCCCGGCATTGGGAGCGTGCCCTGGCCGCGGCGGGCGACGGTGCGGCGGCCCGGGCCGAGATGCTGCTCGAACTGGCGGAGGCCAGGCGCCGGGCCGGCCAGGGACAGGCGGCCGGCCAGGCGTACCTGCGTGTCGCGGAGCTGGCCCGGCGCGCGCAGGACCCGCGGGGGCTCGGCCGGGCCGCGCTCGGCCTGCATGCCCTCGGCAGCCGCGCCTGGTGGCCGCCCGCCGACGTGGTCGCGCTCCTTTCCGAGGCGCTCGAAGCGCTCGGTCCCGGGCCAGCCGGGGACGGCGGGTCGCTGCGCCTGCGCGTGATGGCGAGCCTGGCCCGCACCCTGGCCTGGCACGGACTCGACGGGTCGCGGGCCCGGGCGCTGGCCGCGGCGGCGGTGCAGGCCGCCCGGGCGGACGGCGACCCGCTCACGCTCGCCACCTGCCTGCTGGCCCAGCACCATGCGGTCTGGGCCCCTGGCACCGCGCGGGAGCGGCTGCGGATCGCCGCCGAGGTCGCCGAGCTAGCGGACCAGGCGGGCGACCACGAGACGCTGCTCGAAGCCCGCCTGCTGGCGGCCACCGACCTGCTTGAACTGGCCGACCCGGCGTTCCGGGCCGAACTCGATCAGTTCCTGCGCCTGGCCGAGGCGGCCCGCCAGCCACGGTTCCGCTACGCCGCGCTCGTCCGCCGCGCCATGCTGGCGCTGCTCGCCGGGCGGCTCGCCGCGGCCGAACGGCTGATCGGCCAGGCCAGCCTGCTGGGCGAGGAGTGCGGCGAGCCCGGTGCCGCTGACGTCGGCTACGACCAGGGCTGGGATCTGCTGACCGCGCAGGGGCGGCTCGGCGACCTGGCCGGCGCGCTGCCGGAGATGTTCCCCGATCCGGAGTCCGTGCAGGCGCGCGGCTCGCGAGCGCTGGTACTGCTCGCGTCCGGGGCCAGGGCCGAGGCGGCCGAGGCGGTCGCACCCCTGCTGGCGGGCGATCCCGGGCTGCCGCCCGATCGCCAGCGGCTGCTCGGCCTGGCCTACGGCGCCGAGCTCGCCGCCGCGTTCGGGGCCGTGCCCGCCGCCGAGAAGCTGTACGCCGCCCTGCTGCCGTCCGAGGGCGAGGCGGTCGTTTCCGGCGCGGCCATCACGTTCAGGGGCGCGGTCGCGCACTACCTCGGCGTCCTCGCGGCCATGCTCGGCCGCACCGCCGAGGCGGCGGGCCACCTGGACCAGGCGATCGCGGCGCACGAGCGGCTCGGCGCCGTGACCTGGTCCCTGCGCAGCCGGTATGAGCTGGCCAGGGTGTGGCTGGGTGAGCCCGGGCGGCGCGATGCGGCGATCGCCGCGCTGGCCGGGGTGGCCCGCGCGGCCCACGAGCTCGGCCTGACGCACCTGGCCCGCGACGCCGAGGCCGCCGGGTTCGCGGCCGGCCAGGCGCCGGTCACCACCGGGGTGTTCGCCCGTGACGGCGCCCTGTGGACCCTGAGCTACGGCGGCGTGACGGTACGGATGCGCGACGCCAAGGGCCTGGCCGACCTGGCGGTCCTGCTCGCGGTCCCCGGCCGGGAGGTCCCCGCGGCCGACCTGATCGCGGCGGCGGGCGCGGGCCAGGCCGGGCGGGCCGATCTGCGGCTCGGCGCCGACGAGGTGCTCGACGCGACCGCACGCCGGCAGATCCGGGCCCGGCTGGCCGACCTGGGCGAGGACATAGCGGAGGCGGAAAGCTGGAGTGACGCCGAACGGGCCGCCCGGGCCCGGGCCGAGCGGGACGCGCTGCTGCACGAGCTGGCGGTCGCCGCAGGTTCCGGCGGGCAGCCTCGCCTGCTCGGCGACCAGTCGGAACGCGCGCGCAAGACGGTCACCGCCCGCCTCCGCGACATCATCGCGCGGATCGAGCCCGTGCACCCGGCGCTCGCCGCGCACCTGCGGGCGAGCGTGACGACCGGCACGCGCTGCTCGTATTCACCGCCGACGCCGGTGACCTGGCAGCTCAAGCCCGGCGCCTAGCGCTTCCTAGCGGCCGTCTCGCGCCTTCTCGGCGAAGGAGGACGCGATGTATGACGTGATCATTGTGGGCGCCCGGGTCGCGGGCGCCGCGACGGCGATGCTGCTGGCCCGGCGGGGCCTGAAGGTGCTCGTGCTGGACCGCGCCACGTTCCCGAGCGACACCCTGTCCACCCATCAGGTGCAGGTCCCCGGCGTGGCCCGGCTGGCCAGGTGGGGCGTGCTCGAGGCGGTTCTCGCGGCGGGCACCCCGGCCACCCGGGGTGTCCGGTTCGACCAGGGCGGCGCCGTATTCACCGGGAGGTTCCCTGCCTACCAGGGGGCCGACATGATGTGCAGCCCGCGCCGCACGTTGCTCGACAAGGTGCTCGTGGACGCCGCGCGGGCATCCGGAGCCGAGGTCAGGGAGAACTTCGCGGTCGAGGAACTGCTTGGTGACGGCCGGGTCACCGGCGTCCGCGGGCGGGAGAAAGGCGCGCCCGCCGTCACCGAGCAGGCGCGGCTGATCATTGGCGCGGACGGCAAGCACTCGGTCGTGGCCAAGTCGGTGAACGCGCGCGCCTACCGGGCGGAGCCACCTCGGTCGATCGCCTTCTACACCTACTGGGCCGACGTGCCCGCCATCGCGGAGCCGGTCCAGGGAGCCGGCCCGGTCGGCGAGCTATACGGCCGTCCCGGCTGCGCCGTCGGCGCCTGGCCGACCAACGACGGCCTGCTCATGACGTACCTGGCCTGGCCGATCGCGCGGTTCGAGGATTTCCGCCGCGACGTGGAGGGCCACTTTCTCCGCACGCTCGACGCCGTCGGCCTCGGCGACCGGATCCGGGCCGGGCGGCGCGCGGAACGCTTCCGCGGCAGCCCCGACCTGCCCAGCTACTTCCGCCGTCCGTACGGTCCCGGCTGGGCCCTCGTCGGCGACGCCGGCCTGCTCCTGGACCCGATCACCGGCCAGGGCATCAGCCACGCGTTCCGCGACGCGGAACTGCTCGCGGACGCGGCCGCCGACGGGCTCGGCGGTATCCGCCCGCTCGACGAGGCGCTGCGCCGTTATCACCAGGCACGCGACCGCGCCGCCCGGCCGATGTACGATTTCACCGCCCGTCTCGCCGCCATCGCCCCGCCGCTGCCCGCCGAGATGGCACTGTTCAAGGCGATAGAGCGCCGTCAGGAAGACGCGGACCTGTTCGCGGGCGTGCTCACCGGATCGGTCCCGCTGCGCCAGTTCATGTCTCCCCGCACCATGGTCCGCCTGGTCGGCGTCCGGGGATTCGCCCGGCTGGTGCTGGGCAGCGCCGGTCAGCGCGCGAAATCTCAGTAACTGACAAATCATGCCCGGCTCCCAGCCGGGCTGATCCGGTAATCAAGTCAAACAAGCGCAATAGCGGCCCCGCTGGCGCGGCGGGAAACGAGTCAGCGCCCGCCGGCGGACTGCCCGGCAGGCGTCGGCCGATTACATGCGGTTGAGACCGTCGATGACTTTCTGCAGCGCATCCCGGTCGGCCGCGGCCGGATCCGCCTTGACGGCCTTGGCCCCGTGGGTGCCAGGCTGACGCCGCGGCAACGGAGCCATAGCGCCCTGATCAGCGGTAGCAGGATTGCCGACGGGCGGGCCGCCATCGTATGCGCCAATGGGGACGCTATTGCGGTCCTTGGCGCCGCGTATTTTCCTGAACCGGATAAAAGGCACCCTCATGCGCGGACGCCCGGGAAATCCGGTGTCACACGGAAAGCTCGGACTCTATTCGCTTGAGGTGGTGCCGGGCGAGCGCCAGGTTGGCCTTCGGCCGGTCGAGCGCGAGATAGAGGAAAAGGTTACTGCCGCCCTGTGAACCTGACAGCACGCGGATCAGGTGGTACTGCTTGGCGAGCGTTATGAGAATGTCCTCGATCGTGTCGTTCAGGTTGAGCGACTGCATGGTGCGCATCTTGGCCCGGACCACCTCGGTGTTACCCGCGGCCGCCAGGTCCAGGTCAAGGTACTTGCCACCGCCGAGGGTGCCGAGCGGCATGCCGCTCTCCCAGTCGACCAGCGCGGCGCCTAGAGCGCCCTCTATGTTCATCGCTTCCTTGAGCGCTGTTTCGATGTTCATGGGCCCCAATCCCCTCCTGGCACACGGGCGATCCCCGTCCATACGAGTGGTGCATACACTAGCGAATGCTGACTCTCTTTGCCGTATAAGTTAGACATATTTTGTTTACTTACAAGATGTGACGATTGTGCTACTTAATGTCCCAGTACGCGCCGTCGTCAGGTCCTCCTCTGATGGGGGGTATAGCGAGCTTTGAGAGCATTGATTGCGGTATATTCCTGCTGCGGCGACGGCCCGAGGGTCGCCAGCGGACGGGCCGGCTGAGGCGGGTGGAGGGGATCGTGTCCAGCCTTACGGAGTCACTCCGCCAGGTCATGGCGGTCGAGGGCGTCCGGGCAGCGGCGGTGATAGGCATCGCGACCGGCATGGTCGTGCGGTCGGCCGGCGAACAGGGTACGGATTTCGCGGCGGCCGCGGCCAGCATGGCCGACGAGGCCAGGACGGTCCGGGCCGTGCTCGGGCCCGGCAGGCCGGGCGGCAGCCTCGACGAGATCTCCCTGGTGACCGAGGGCCGGCTGCACGTGTCCAAGGTCCTGGACTCGCGGCTGGGCGAGGGCCTGCTCCTGTTCGTCGACCTGGACCGGACCCGGGCGAACATCGCCCTGGCGTCGCTGCGGGTCGGCCAGCTGGCTCCGGCGGTCCTGGCGTAGGCATGCAGAACCAGGGAACTGAGAACGGCGCCGCCGGGCCCCTGCGCGAGGCCCTCACGGCGTGCACGGCCGCGGGACTGTCGGGCACGCTGCGGGTGACCGGCGAACCGGGCGGCGCGATCCACCTCGCGGGCGGCCGGGTGTCCGCCATCGAGACGCCCGGTGCGCCCAGTCCCGAGGTCCTCCTGCTGCGCTCGCATCGCGTGACCGAGTCGGGCTGGGACGCCGCGTTCGCCGCGGCCGCCTCGGCGGGCGGTCCGATGAGCACCGAGCTCACGGTCCGCGGGATGGTCGGGGCCGGCGAGCTCGAGGCGCTGCTGCGGACCGCCCTGGCCGACGCCATGTTCGTCCTGGCCAGCGGGTCCGTGGCGGAATGCCAGGCCGAGCCGGGGACGGTCGACTACGTGCTGCCGCTGTACCCGGCCGCGGAAGCGGACGCGTTGCTGGCCGAGGCCGCGCGCCGTATCCGGGTGCTCGCCGCTCTGCCCGGCCCCGGCCGGACCGACCGGATCATCGCCGCTCCCGGGATGGTGCGGCCGGGCGTCCGGCTGGGTGACGGCCAGGACGAGATCCTGGCGCTGGCCGATGGCCGCCGGACCTCCCGTGACCTGGCGTTCGCCCTTGGCCGCGGCGTCTACGCCACGATCTTGCAGCTAGCCCGGATGCACGAGGCTGGCCTGCTGGTCACCGCGGCCCAGCGGGACGCGCCGCCGTCGGCCGGCGGGGCGCCAGGCCGTCCAGCCGCGGATGACGGGCGGGCCGGAAGCTTGCCGCGCCGCCAGCGGGACCAGCCGGCCCTGGCCCGGCGGCCGTGGGCCCCCGGCCGGGCCCCGGAGATGCGTACGCCGCTCGGCCTGCTGCGGCCGCGGGCGGGCCGTGACGCCGGCCCGGGCGAGCCGTCATGACGACAGGCGACAAACCGGAAACCGGAAAGAGGAAAGGGGGGCCGATGACCGAGGACAAGTTGCTGGCCGAGATGCAGGCGCTGCGGGACAGGATCACGGGGATCACGGGCACCGCAGTGGCGAGCCGTGACGGCCTGATCATCAGGGAAGACACGGGCGGCGTGGACGCCGACAACCTGGCCGCCCTGACCGCCACCGCGCTGGCCCTGGCCCAGCGCCTGGCCAGCGAGGCGGGCCAGGGCACCCTGCGCGAAGCCATGACGCGCAGCAGCGGCGGCTACGTCGCCATCTACGCCGTGGGGGCGGCCGCCGTCCTGGTCCTGCTCGGCGACGAAGGCCTAGATATCACCCGACTGCACCGCGAGTCCCGGGCCGCCGTGGACACCATCGAGTCTCTGCTGGCCTGAGTCCCGCAGCGTCTAAGTCCTACAGCGGGCGGCCGCGGATCGAGGCGTCCAGGACCTCGGCGGTGTGCGCGACCGCGATGTCCCGGCCGCGCTCGGCCAGCGCGGACGCGATCTGCAGCGAGCAGCCGGGGTTGGCCGAGATGAGCAGCGGCGCGCCGGTGGCCAGCACCGATTCGGCCTTGCGGGCGCCCAGTTCGCTGGCCGCCGCGGGCTGCAGCAGGTTGTACACGCCCGCCGAACCGCAGCAGGTCCCCGCGTCGGGCAGCTCAACCAGGTCAAGGCCGGGGATCGCCCGCAGCAGCTCGCGCGGCTGCCTGGTGATCCGCTGCGCGTGCGCCAGGTGGCAGGCGTCGTGGTAGGCGGCGGTGACCGGCAGCGGATGGCGCCGCGCCACCGGCCCGAGCTCGGTCAGGAACTCGGCGAGATCCCGGACCTTGGCGCTCATCTCGGCCGCGCGCTCGGCCCACCCCGCCTCGGCCCGGCCAAGCAGCCGCTCGTACTCCTTCATGGCCGAACCGCAGCCGGCCGAGTTGACCACGACCGCGTCCACGCCGGCCTGCTCGAACATGGCGATCGTGCGCCGGGCGAACGCGACGGCTTCGGCCTCCCGGCCGGAGTGCAGCGACAGCGCGCCGCAGCAGCCCTGCCCCCGCGGGATGATCACGTCGCAGCCCTCGGCCGCGAGCACCCGGGCGGTCGCGGCGTTCACCTGCGGGAAGAACACCGACTGCACGCACCCGGTGAGCATGCCCACGACCGCCCGCCGGGTGCCGAGCGCGGGCACGCGCCCGGGCAGCGGCCGCCCCGCCGCTGCGGAAACGCCCGGCCGTGCCAGCCCGCCCGAACCCAGCCCCGCCGAAGCCAGGCCCCCCGAAGCGAGCCGGAGCGCCGCCCCGAGCACGGGGGAGACCCGCCCGGGCAGGCGGGACCGGGCCAGCCTGCGGTCGAGCCCGGTCCGCTGCGCGGCCCGCAGCGGGGCGGCCAGCGCGCGGAGCCGCCGGGGGTAAGGGAACAGGGAGAAGATGGCCGCCCGCGCGGCCCGCTCCCGCATCGTCCTGGGCGCGGCCCCGGCGGACGGTACAGCGGACGAGACAGCGGACGAGACAGCGGCCGGTGCCCCGGCGGGCGCCGCGGTCCGGGCCTCCTCGGTCCACACCCGGGCCGCCTCGATGAGCTGGTCGTACTGCACGCCCGAGGGGCACGCGGTCATGCAGGCCATGCAGCCCAGGCAGCGGTCGAAATGCGCCGCGGCGGTATCGGACAGCGGAGCCCCGTCGAGGATCTGGTTCACCAGGTAGATCCGGCCCCGCGGGGAGTCCATCTCCTCGGCCCACAGCTGGTAGGTCGGGCAGGCCGGCAGGCAGAAACCGCAGTGCACGCAGTCCTTCGCCACCTCGCGCAGCGTGTTCTCGTCCTGCACTAGATACCTCCACCGAAACGGCCGGGGAACAGCCGGCGGTCCGGATCGAACTGATCCTTGACCGCCTGCATCAGGGCGGAACCAGGGACTGTCGCGTCCCGGGTCGCTGCCAGCACCGCCGGCGGCGCGGCCAGCACGGCCACGCTGCCGCGAGGACCCGCGGAGCCCGCCGCGCCGGCCAGCCGCTCCCGCAGCGCGGTGACGAACCGGACGGCGGCCTCGTCCCCGGCCGCCGGATCCGGGCAGGCCTGCAAGATCCCCGCGCCGGCCGAGCCGGTCACCGCGAGCCTGACCCCGGCGCTCGCGCCCGCCGCGATGAGCGCCTCGAGCACGGAGCCCAGCGCGCTGACCCAGAACGAGACCCGTACAACCGCATCAGGTGACGGCAGCGAGCCCCACCGGGCGGGCGCCGTCTCCGCGACCCCCGTGGCGCCGCCGGCCGCCGCCAGCAGCCCGGACATCTGCTCGGCCCGTTCGGCCACGCCCGGGGAGGTGCCCTCCAGCAGCACGCCGACCCGCAGCGGGCGCGGGGACTGCGGCGAGCCGGCCGGCCAGTCGAGCTCCACCGCCGAAGGCACCAGGGACGATCGCGCCGCCGCGGCGACCGCTGCGACGGCGCCGTCACGATCGGCCGGGCCGAACTCCGCCGTCACCCACGCCACCGCGGCGGGCAGCGGGTGCAGCCGGAAGGTCGCCTCGGTGATCAGCCCCAGCGTGCCCTGCGAGCCGGAGAAGAGCTTGCCGATGTCGTAGCCGGCCACGTTCTTGACCACCTTGCCGCCGGAGTGCGCGATCACCCCGTCGGCCCGCACCAGGGTCAGGCCGATCACCAGGTCGCGCGGGGAGCCGTAGCGGAACCGGCGCGGCCCGGCCGTGCCGGTGGCGACCACCCCGCCCACGGTCGCGTCGGCCGGGGCGTCGAGCGCCAGTTCCTGGCCCGCCGACGCGAGCGCCCCGGCCAGCTGCCCGATCGTCACGCCGGCCTGCACCCGCGCCACCAGGTCGCCGGCCGCGTGCTCGAGGACCTGGTCCATCGAGCGCAGGTCCAGGACCAGGTCGCAGCGGGACGGCGGCCAGCCCCAGGAGAGCCCCGTCCCGGCGCCGCGCGGCACCACCGCGAGTCCGGCCGCCGCCGCCGCCCGGAGCAGTGCCGATGCCTCCGGCGTACTCGCGGGCGAGGCGACGAACGACGGAATCACGCCCGCCACCGCGTCCGCGGCGGAACCTTCCGACAGCGACGGGCAGGCGGCGGCGAGCGCCTGCCGGACGGCAGGAACCACGGCCCGTTCGGTATCCATCTAAGAAGATCTCCGCCTGTCCTGCCGCCACGGCGGGATGCGGCGCCCGCCGGCGGCCAGGTACCTCCCCGCACAGCCGGGGGGTGGGGAAGATCTTGCCCGGGTTGCACAGGCTGGCCGGGTCGAACGCGCACCGGACCAGCTGCATGGTGTCCAGGTCGTCGGCGTCGAACATCTTCGGCATGTACCGGGACTTGTCCACGCCGACGCCGTGCTCGCCGGTGATCGACCCGCCGTGCTCCAGGCACGCGTCCAGGATCGCGCCGGACAGCTCCTCGGCCGCGACGGTCTCGCCCGGCGACGCGTCGTCGTAGAGCACCAGCGGGTGCAGGTTCCCGTCGCCGGCGTGGAACACGTTGGCCACCCGGACCCCCGCTTCCGCCGACAGCGCCGCGATCTTCGCCAGCACGGCGCCCAGCGACGTCCGCGGCACCACGCCGTCCTGGACGATGAACGCCGGGCTGATCCGGCCCACCGCGGCGAACGCCGACTTGCGGCCGGCCCAGATCACCGCGCGCTCGGCCGGGTCGTCGGCCGCCCTGATCTCCGTCGCGCCCGCGGCCTGGCACAGGGCCAGGACGGTGGCCAGTTCGGCCTCGACCTCCGCGGCCGGGCCGTCCAGCTCGACGATCAGCACGGCGCCCGCACCGGGCGGGTAATTGCAGTGCACGGCGGCCTCGGCCGCCTCGATGGACAGCGCGTCCATCATCTCGATCGCGGCGGGCACGATGCCGGCCGCGATGATGTCGGACACCGCGCGGCCGCCCTCGCTGGTGGTGGCGTACGCGGCCAGCAGGGTGTGCACCACCTCGGGCAGCGGCATCAGCTTGACCACGATCTTGGTCACGATGCCGAGCGTGCCCTCCGAGCCGGTGAACGCGCCGAGCAGGTCGTAGCCCGGACTCACGCCGGTGCCGTCGCCGAGCCAGGCCAGCTCGCCGGACGGCGTGACGATCTCCAGGCCCATCACGTGGTGGACGGTGAACCCGTGCTTGAGGCAGTGCGCCCCGCCGGAGTTCTCCGCCACGTTGCCGCCGACCGAGCAGACCACCTGGCTCGACGGGTCCGGCGCGTAGAACAGCCCGAACGGCGCCGCGGCCTTGCTCACCGACAGGTTGGTCACGCCGGGCTCGACCACGGCCCGCCGGCTCACCGGGTCGATCTCGAGGATCTTCCGCATCCGGGACATCACGACCAGCACGCCGTCCTGATGCGGCAGCGCGCCGCCGGAGAGCCCGGTGCCGCTGCCGCGGGCCACGAACGGCACCCCGGCCCGCGCGCATGCCGTCACGACCGCGGCCACCTCGGCCGCCGAGGCGGGCAGCACCACCAGGGCCGGCACGCACCGGTGCGAGGTGAGCCCGTCGCACTCGTAGGTGCGCAGCTCCAGCGGGTCGGTGATGACGTTGCCCGCGCCGCAGATATCCCGCATCCGCGGTACCAGAGCCGCCAGCTCGTTCATAGGCTGTCTCCCGCCCGCCTGCGGCCGCGCCACCTCGTCGCCGACCTGTGCTGATTGTCCCCCTTTCCCGCCTCGGTGAACAGAAACCCCTACGGCATCCGCTCGTACGCCGGGATGGTCAGGAAGTCGACGAAGGTGTCGGCCAGCGCCACCTCGGTGAACAGCGCGACGGCCTGGCCGTACCGCTCGGCGTCGAAGCCTTCCCCGGTCGTGGCGCGGATCTTGGTCAGCTCCTCGTCGATGAGCCGCTCGACCAGGTCCCGCCGCACCAGGGTGCCGTCGTCCAGGGCGACGTCGTTGTGGATCCACTGCCAGACCTGGGAGCGGGAGATCTCCGCCGTGGCCGCGTCCTCCATCAGGTTGAAGATGCCCACCGCGCCGTTGCCGTCCAGCCAGTTGGCCAGGTACTGGAGCGCGACGCTGATGTCGTTGCGCAGCCCGGCCTCGGTGATCACGCCGGGCGTCTTGGCCACCGCGAGCAGGTCCTGGGCCGTGACGCTGACCTCCTCGCGGAGCTTGGCGATCTGGTTCGGCTCCGGGCCGAGGACGCCGTCGAAGACCTCCTTGCAGATCGGCACCAGGTCGGGGTGGGCGACCCAGGAGCCGTCGAAGCCGTCCTGCGACTCACGGGTCTTGTCCTCCCTGACCTTGACCAGGGCCTTGGCGTTGACCTCGGGGTCACGCCTGCTCGGGATGAACGCGGCCATGCCGCCCATGGCGTGCGCCCCGCGCCGGTGGCAGGTCTTGACCAGCAGTTCGGTGTAGGCGCGCATGAACGGGGCGGTCATCGTGACCGAGTTCCGCTCGGGCAGCACGAACTCGCGGCCCCGGGTGCGGAACTTCTTGATCACGCTGAACAGGTAGTCCCAGCGGCCCGCGTTCAGCCCGGCCGAATGCTCCCTGAGCTCGTACAGGATCTCCTCCATCTCGAACGCCGCCGGGATGGTCTCGATCAGCACGGTGGCCCGGATCGTGCCGCGCGGGATGCCGAGGGCGTCCTGGGCCAGGTTGAACGCGTCGTTCCACAGCCGCGCCTCGAGGTGGCTCTCGTTCTTGGCCAGGTAGAAGTACGGCCCCTTGCCTTTGTCCAGCTGCCGCTGCGCGCAGGTGGCCATGTACAGCGCGAAGTCGGTCAGGCTGCCCGAGGCCCGCACGCCGTCGATGAGGATGTGCTTTTCGTCCAGGTGCCAGCCGCGCGGCCGGACCACGATCGTGGCCAGCTCGCCGGCCGGCCGCAGCGCGTATTCCTTTCCCTCGGCGCTGGTGAAGTCGATCGTCCGGTCCAGCGCGTCCTTGAGGTTGAGCTGGCCGGTGATCATGTTGTCCCAGAGCGGGGTATTGGCGTCCTCGAAGTCGGCCAGCCAGACGTTCGCCCCGGAATTAAGGGCATTGACCGTCATCTTCTTGTCGGTCGGGCCGGTGATCTCCACCCGGCGGTCCACCAGGCCGGGCGCGGGCGGGGCCACGCGCCAGCTCAGGTCCTCGCGGATGCCGGCTGTCTCGGGCAGGAAGTCGAGCATCGCGCCGCCGGAGAGCTCGGCCTGGCGGCGCCGGCGCGCGGCCAGCAGTTCGGCCCGGCGCGGGCCGAGTTCGCCGTGGAGGGCGACGATGAGGTCGATGGCCTGCGGCGTAAGGATCTCGTCGTAGCGATCACCGTACGGACCTGTGATCTCCACGCGTTCGGTTCCCGGCATGTCTAGCTCCTCCTCGAGTCTGCCCTACATCCTAGGCGGGCGGTCCGGCCCGGGGCAGGGCTGGCCGCGACGCACGGTCACCGACCGCAGCAACCGGCCAGGACGGGCCGGCGTCTCGGCTCTGGGTCTCGGGGTCTGGCGTCATCTCGGGGTCTGGCGTCATCTCGGGGTCTGGCGCAAATCGCGGGACGATAACGTCGGCCTTCCGCCAGTATGCCTCATATGCCTCATATGCCTCACTGGTCACTGCCGGCGGTAGCCGGTGTGGGGTGTGTGGGCCCCGGCCCCCATCTAACGGGGTCTGTGGGCCCCGCACCCCATTCCGCGCCCGCGCCCGCCGCCGGTGCCGCGCCCGCCGCCGGTGCCGCGCCCGCCGCCGGTGCCGCGCCCGCTGCCGGTGCCGCGCCCGCCGCCGGTGCCGCGCCCGCCGCCGGTGCCCGGACGGCGTGGGCGCGGACAAGGGCTGGCTTTACCACTTCTCGTATAAACTTCACGTCAGCATGAGCCCGCGGCTGGCATTCAGCGCGGACACCGCCGGGGGCAACGTTAACCATTTCTGGCGGCAACGGTACTTCGTCGGCGGTCATGACTGCATGAAGAATAGTAATGCCATGCAATGGAAGAAGAGCACCCCGACGGCCAGGGAAATTCGCTCTTATGCTGCGGCCACGGATGTCCGGACCGGCATGGCGAAACTGTATGCGCTACCGGGCCTGCGTCTCCTCGGCACCAGGCGCTACAGCGCGACCTGCACGACCGCACAGGTCAACGCCTTCCTGCAATTCTTTTACGGCACTTCGCAGAAGACGCTGGCCATGGACAAGATAAAGACTGTCACGGTGAGCTTCTGGACCATTCAGCCGATGGCCGGTCAAGGTAAGCACGACTGGCCGGTCCTCGATCGTGCACCTGGCCATCAGCGAGGTGCTCGCTTACAACCAGCGCCTGACCATCACGGCGCCCTGAAAGAAAAAGCCCGCGAAGTGCCGCCGAACTGTCCCAGGATAGCCTGTCGGTAGTTTCGGGTAAGCCCGGATTCCCTGGCCTGGCCGGCGCCGATGCTACCAAGAGCCGAACCGGAATGATAGGATGACCTACCCGTCCTGCCAGCAACGCGGCCCAAATTGAGTCAAGGAAAGTATACCAATAAATATGGCGCTCAGTCAAACCAATTCATCCGGGACCACGGCCATAAGTCAGGAGCAGGCCTATCTCGATGTGCTTTACCGGCTGCTGGATGAGGCACGCGACCGGACCGAGCGCGCGCTCGCCGGGACGCACGGCAGCGGCGGCGCCGGGGGCACGTTCCAGGCCCGGGTCGAGCGCGACATCATGGCGGCCGAACAGGCGCGGCGGCTGGCCCAGCTGAACGCGGTCGAGCACGGCCTGTGCTTCGGCCGCACCGACGCCGAGCCCACCGCCGAGCGCGCGGGCACGCTGTATATCGGCCGGATCGGCCTGCGGGACGACGAGCACGAGCCGCGGCTCATCGACTGGCGCGCGCCGGCCGCGCAGCCCTTCTACGCCGCCACCCCCAAGGACCCGAACGGCCTGATCCGCCGCCGCCACATCTACACCAGGAGCCGCACCGTCACCGGCGTCGATGACGAGGTCTTCGACCTGGACCGGCTGTCCGAGCCGGACCGCAGGAACCTGTCCGGCGAGGCCATGCTGATCGCCAGCATCACCAGCAGCCGCACCGGCCGGATGAGCGACGTGGTAGCCACCATCCAGGCCGAACAGGACCGGGTCATCCGCGCCACCCTGCAGGGCGTGCTGGTGGTGCAGGGCGGCCCGGGCACCGGCAAGACAGTCGCGGCCCTGCACCGCGCCGCGTACCTGCTCTACACCCACCGCCGCACGCTCGAGCGCCGCGGCGTGCTGGTCATCGGCCCGAACGCCACCTTCCTCCGGTACATCAGCCAGGTCCTGCCGTCGCTGGGCGAGACCGACGTGGTGCTCAGCTCGATCGCCGAGCTGTTCCCCGGCGTCAACGTCGGCCCCGACGACAACCCCGAGGCCGCCGTGGTCAAGGGCGACCAGAAGATGGTCGCCGTGCTCCGCCGCGCCGTGCGCAACCTGCAGCAAGTGCCGCCCGGCGACCTGGAGGTCACCGCGGACGACGTGACGATGCCGGTGCCGCGGGAGGTCGTCCTGCGCGCCCGCGACCGGGCCCGCGGGCTGCGCAAGCCGCACAACGTGGCCCGCAAGCTGTTCATCACCGAGCTGCTCAGCGCGCTCGCGCAGGCCGAGGCGCGGGCGCTCGGCCGCGCGCTCGACCCCGAGGACGTCCCGTACGCGCGGGCCAGGCTGTGGGACGAGCCGCCGGTCCGGGCCGCGCTCGACGGGCTGTGGCCGTTCCTCACCCCGCAGCGGCTGGTGGCCGGCCTGCTGGCCGAGGAAGGTGCCCTCCGCCGGGCCGCTCCCGGTTTTACCGCGGCCGAACGGGCTGCGCTGCTACGCCCCGGCGCCCCTGATTCGTGGACCGTGGCGGACGTGCCGCTGCTCGACGAGGCCGCCCAGCTCCTCGGCACCGACGACACCGCGGAGAAGGTCCGCCGCCGGGCCGCCGAGCGGGAGCGGCGGCTGGAGGAGAAGTACGCCAGGGAGGTGCTCGAGATCACCGGCCTGGCCGGGCAGGGCTTCGTGGACGCGGCCACGCTGGCGGACTGGAACCGCGACTCGGGCCAGCAGCTCACCACGGCCGAACGGGCCTGGGCCGACCCCTCCTGGGCCTACGGGCACGTGATCGTGGACGAGGCGCAGGAGCTCTCCGCGATGGCCTGGCGGATGGTGATGCGCCGGATCCCGACCCGGTCCCTCACCGTGGTCGGCGACGTGGCCCAGCGGGGCAGCGCGGCCGGCGCCCGTTCCTGGGCGGAGGCGCTCGACCCCTACGTGAAGGGCCGCTGGCGCGAGGAGCTGCTCACCGTCAACTACCGCACCCCCGCCGAGATCATGGCGGTGGCCGCCGGCGTGCTGGCCTCCGTCGCCCCCGGCGAGCGCCCGCCCGAGTCCGTCCGCGAGGAAGGCGTCCCCCCGCGCGCCGTGGCCGTCACCGCCGCATCTCCCACATCAGCTCCACCCTCCCCCCTCGCCACCAGCGCCGTATCTCCCACGCCCGCTCCACCCTCCCCCCTCGCAACTAGCGCCGCAACCGCGGTGGCGGAGGAACTCGCCGAGATGGCGGCCGACGGGAAGCTGGCGGTGATCGCGCCGGGGAGGCTGGTCGCGGAGCTGGCCCGGGCGATCCCCGCGGCGGTGCCGGGCGACCGGACCGAGGTGCTCGACTCGCCGGTCGCGCTGCTGACCGTGGGCCAGTCCAAGGGCCTGGAGTTCGACCGCGTGGTGCTGGCTGACCCGGCCGGGATCCTGGCCCAGTCGCCGGCCGGCGGCCACGACCTGTACGTCGCGATCACCCGCGCCACGCACCGCCTCACCGTCGTCCACGACGGCGACCTGCCGCCCTGCCTCTCCCGCCTATCCCAGGCGCCCCTCCCGTGACGCCAAGCCCTCGACGCCGCCGAGCCCGCCCGCGCCCATACCATGATCATGGCCAGAAAGGGCCGAATAGTGACCAAAACTGGCCACGATCATGAAACGGGGAGGCGTGTGCACGAGGTAGTGCGGGTGCTCGCCGCGCGGGGGCGTGCGGGGAGCCTGCCGGGCGCGCGAGGACGGGTTCCGGGTGGCGCTGGCCACCGACGCCGCCACCGGCCAGTCCATCGACCTGCGCCCGCTGGCCGCTACCCCCGCCGAACTGCGCCTGGCGCTGCGCGCCAGCGCCGAACTGCGCCTGCCGGCCCTGCCGCAGCCCCCCTGACCCTTGCCGCCCCCTCCCGCGCCCGAAATACACCTTTTGCCCCGTATGGCGATTCAATGGTTGTGGCAGCGTACTGAAAAGAATCAATACGCTGCCACAACCATGTGATCGGAACCGGCGCCATCCAGTTACCAGGGGAGCGTGCCGTAGTCGCTGGCGGAGCCGCCCGCGGTCCACAGGTGGCCCCACAGGATGCCGCTGGGGCCGTCCGCGTCCAGAGTGGCCAGATGGACGCTGGCTTCGGCCCCCTCGGCGACCGAACGGAACCCGCTGTGGCGGTTGAGATCCGTGGCGGTGTAGCCCGGGTTGGCCGCGTTGACCTTGATCGGGGTGTCCCGCAGTTCCTTGGCGTACATCGCGGTGATCATGTTGAGCGCGCTCTTGGACGACGGGTAGGCCAGCTCGGCCGGCATCTGGGCCAGCGGGCTGGCCGGGTCGGTCTGCGAGGTGATCGAGCCGACCTCGCTGGACACGTTGACGATCCGCGCGGCAGGCGCCCGGCGCAGCAGCGGCAGCATCGCGTTGGTCACGATGACCACGCCGAACACGTTGGTCTCGTAGACCTCGCGCATCTCATCGACGTCCGTCTCGCTCGGCGGCCCGCCGCGGGCAATGGCCGCGTTGTTGACCAGGATGTCCAGACGGCCGTACTCCCGGTCGATCCAGCTGGCGGCCTCCTGGGCCGACTTGGCGTCGGTCACGTCGAGCGGGACGTACCGGGCCTCGGCGCCGTTCCGGAGACCGGCGCGCAGCGCACGCTCTGCCGCGACGCCCCGCTCCTGGTCCCGAGCGCCGGCCAGCACGGTGGCGCCGCGGGCGCCAAGCTGGCGCGCGGTCTCGAAGCCGATTCCCTTGTTGGCCCCGGTGATCAGGGCGATTGTCGTAGCCATGGCATCGACGCTATTGAGCGCGGCGGCCGGGCGGGAGAGACCCGCCGTGACTGGGACTGGCAGTACCACCCAACCGGGACCAGCCGGGAGCGAGAATGAAAGACTTGACATCCTCCCTCGCTTGAAGGCGGGGGATTCCAGCTGCTACGCCGATGGGAGCAGCAGGTGAGGTTCGCGGTTCACCGGCCGGGCAGCCCCGTCGCCTCCCCGCCAGTGAAGGGGGATGGGGAGGTGGGTGGGGTGCCCCGCCGCGATGTTGATGGCCGCGTTCACATCCGCGTGGCAGGCGAAACCGCAGGCAGTGCACCGGAACCGCGCTTGGCTCTCACGCGACTTCAACCAGCGGAACCGCACCCAGCCGGCCTTGGGCACCCGGACCTGGCCGACCTGGCGAGACACCCGCCGCACGTCCCACTGCCTGCCGCGCCCCACGATGCGGAATTCCTCGTGCCGCCCGGCCTTGCGCCACGACGGCCGCCCGGCCGGGTTGCCCGGGTCGACGAACGCCGCCATCGCCCGGGCGAAGTCGCGCAGCGCCTGCTGCTGGACGGTCTGGGAGCCGGCCGCCAGCCACGGGTGCGCGGCCCGCGCCTGGGTGAGCTGCCGGCACTGCTCCAGGTAGCCCGGCGCGCCCTTCCGGCCCGGGCGCCAGTGGGAGTGCTGCTCGACGGCCAGGTTCCACAGGTACCGGGCGTGGCCGCAGTGGTCCCGCAGCACCGCTTCCTGGGCGGGCGTGGGGAGCAGCCGGTACCGGGACATGCGAACACACTATCGGGCACCGCCGACATTTCCGGGGGGTGACGCGGCGTTTCCTGCCCGGCCTGAGGGCCGGGGTCTCCACGCCGCGATTCTGATGAACTCGACCCGCCGCACCGAGCTGGCGGCGTTCCTGCGGGCCAGGCGCGCCCGGCTGAGCCCGCGCCAGGCCGGGCTGCCCGAGGCGGCCATCCCGGGGCGGCGCCGCACGCCGGGGCTGCGCCGCCAAGAGGTGGCCCAGCTGGCCGGCCTGTCGGTGGACTACTACATCCGGCTGGAGCAGGCCCGCGGGCCGCACCCGTCCCGGCAGGTGCTGGCCGCGCTGGCCCGGGCGCTGATGCTCACCGCGGACGAGCGCGACTACCTGTTCCGCATGGCCGGGGAGTCCCCGCCGCCGGTGCCTCAGCCGGGCCGGGAAATCACGCCGGGCATCAGGCACCTGCTCGACAGCATGCCTGGCACCCCGGCCTATGTGGTCGACGCGGCCTACAACGTGCTCGCCTGGAACCAGCTCGCGACCCATTTCATCGGCGACCTGTCCGGGTACCAGGACCGGAACATGATCCGCTGGACGTTCCTGCGGGCGGCGCAGGAGATTGTCTGGAGCGACGCGGACTTCGTCCGCTTCACCAGGTCCACCGTCGCCGACCTGCGCGCCGCCTACGCGCGCTATCCGGGCGATCCCGGCATCGACAGCCTGGTCACCGAGATGCTGGCCCTCTCGCCCCGGTTCGCCGGCATGTGGGCCGAGCACGAGGTCGAGGTGCGCGGCCCGATGCTCAAGCACGTCAACCACCCGCTGGCCGGCCCGCTGGAGTTCGAGTGCCAGGTGCTGCACATCGCCGAGACCGGCCAGCGCCTCATCGCCTACTGCGCCGCCCCCGGCTCCGCCACCGAGGCCGCCTTCGGCCGGCTCGCCGATCACACTGCCGCACGGGCCTGACGGATCACCCGGAACTCCAGGCTTCCAGATTCGCCATGTTCCTCATACACCCGGGATCCGGGAAAGGTTGACCAGGGCGGGATACCCGGGCCGTTCGGGATATTGATGACGGCGGAACCGGCCGCGGCGGGCAGATATGGCGCGGCCGGGGTGTTATTCAAGTGCGGTGCCGTGCGCGGCGTGGCACCATCGGGGGACGAGTAACCACGGATGTCGGAGGACAATGAGCACGGTCTTTGACGAGCAGCCAGACCTCGACCTGGAGGAGCGGCACGCGCTGCGGCGGGTCGCCGGGCTCTCCACCGAGCTGCAGGACATCAGCGAGGTCGAGTACCGGGCGCTGCGGCTCGAGCGGGTCGTGCTGATCGGGGTGTGGGTCGAGGGCAGCCTGGCCAGCGCCGAGAATTCGCTGCGCGAGCTGAGCCGGCTGGCGGAAACGGCGGGCTCCGAGGTGCTCGACGCCCTCATCCAGCGGCGCAGCCGGGTCGACACGGCCACCTATGTGGGGTCGGGCAAGGCGCGCGAGCTGGCGGACATCGTGGCGGCGGCGGGCGCCGACACCGTGATCTGCGACGGCGAGCTCAGCCCGAGCCAGCTGCGCCGGCTGGAAAGCGTGGTGCAGGTCAAGGTCGTCGACCGGACCGCGCTGATCCTGGACATCTTCGCCCAGCACGCGCGCAGCCGCGAGGGCAAGGCCCAGGTCGAGCTGGCCCAGCTGCAGTACATGCTGCCCAGGCTCCGGGGCTGGGGCGAGTCGCTGTCCCGGCAGGCCGGCGGCCGGGTGGCCGGCGGCGGCGGCATCGGCACCCGCGGCCCGGGCGAGACCAAGCTGGAGACCGACCGGCGGCGGCTGCGGGCGCGCATCTCCCGGCTGCAAAGGGACATGACGAACATGTCGACGGGCCGGAAGGTGCAGCGCGGGCAGCGCCGCCGCCACGACGTGCCGTCGGTGGTGATCGCCGGGTACACCAACGCGGGTAAGTCGAGCCTGCTCAACGCGCTCACCGGCGCCGGGGTCCTGGTCGAGGACGCGTTGTTCGCCACCCTCGACCCGGCCGTCAGGCGCGCCGTGACGCCGTCCGGGCGCGGCTACACCCTGACCGACACCGTCGGGTTCGTCCGGCACCTGCCGCACCAGCTGGTCGAGGCATTCAGGTCGACGCTGGAGGAGAACGCCGAGGCGGACCTCATCCTGCACGTGGTGGACGGGTCCGACGCCGAGCCGGAGGCGCAGATCGCCGCGGTCCGCGGCGTGCTGGCCGAGATCGGCGCGGGGCAGGTGCCCGAGCTCGTGGTGGTCAACAAGATCGACTCGGCCGACCCGGTCGTGCTGCAGGGCCTGCGCGCGCGGGAGCCGGGCAGCCTCAGCGTCTCCGCCAGGACGGGGGCGGGCCTGGCGGCGCTGCGCGACGCCATCGAGGCCGCGCTGCCCCGGCTGGACGTTCAGGTCAAGGTCACCGTGCCGTACAGCCGCGGCGATCTGGTCGCGCGGGCGCACGCCGAGGGGGAGGTGCTCGCGGCCGAACACGTCGAGCACGGTACGCTACTCGAGGCCCGGGTTCCGCCCGGGCTGGCGGCGCAACTCGGGGCGTTGCTGGACGATTGTGTCCAGGTCCATGCGTGATAGCGGTCACGTTTGACGGGCATTTTCTCCTCGTCTGCGGGCGCTTTAACCACGCAAGCGGATAAGGTTCGGCATTTTGCCGAAAGGCTTGTCTGCGGTGGTAGCGGTGCAATACCGTGTCTGGATCGATATGTTGGCTGCCGCACCCGCTCGGTCCCGGAGTCCCGTACCGATCGGCACCGTCGCCATCGCGTGGTGCGCAGTGAAGATCGTCCAGTGCCCGCCGGGCCTTCCGGCGTGCACGTGTCATGGCAGGTGAAACGCTCATGGCGGATGGGATCACCAGTCCTGGGGGGGACCGTCGGTGACTGTTCGGCTGCTGACCAACATCGGTCGCCTGTGGACTGGCTCCGAGATCCTGAGTAACGCCGCCATCGTAACCGGCGACGACCGGATCGCCTGGGTCGGGCCCGCGGCCGAGTTGCCTCAGCGCATCCCCGGAGTGGTCGACGACATCGTCGACGTGGACCATGTGGAGAACCTGGGCGGCGGCCTGGTCACGCCCGGGCTGATCGACGCCCATACCCACCCGGTGTACGCGGGCAACCGCTGGGCGGAGCTCGCCATGCGGTCCAGCGGCTCGTCGCCCGCGGAGATCACCGCCGCGGGCGGCGGCGTGTCGTCCACCGTCACCGTGACCCGCGGCACCGACCCATGGACGCTGTGCAACGGCGTGCGCCTGCGGCTGGGCCGCTGGCTGCGGTCCGGGACCACGACGCTGGAGGCCAAGACCGGATACCACCTGACCAGGGACGGCGAGCTGGCCGACGTCCGGATGCTGCGCAGCCTCGAGGGCGAGCAGGGCATGCCGCGGGTGCACGTCACGTTCCTGGCCGCGCACGCGGTGCCGCCCGAGTTCTTCGGCCGCCGCCACGACTACATCGACGCGGTCAGCTCCTGGTCCGCGGACGCCTCCGCCGTCGGCGCCGACAGCGTGGACGTGTACTGCGAGGAAGGCCGTTTTTCCGAGGACGAGGCGCGCTGGATCCTGTCCGCCGGCCGTCGCTCGGGCCTGCTGCCGCGGCTGCACGCCTGCGGTGACTCACGCACCGGCGCGGCCCGGCTGGCCGCCGAGATGGGCTGCGCGTCCGCCGACCTGCTGCACGAGGCCACCGACGAGGACGTCGCGGCGCTGGCCCAGGCCGGCGTGGCCGCCGTGGTGTGCCCGGGCACGGCCCTGCAGACCAGCGCCCGGCCGCCGGTGCGGGCCCTGCTCGACAAGAGCGTCGCCGTGGCGCTCGGCTCCGACCACACCCCGGGCGGCACCGGCATCACCTCGATGGCGCTGGTCATCTCGCTGGCCGTGTCCTACTTCGGGATGAGCGTGGAGGAAGCCCTGCGGGCCGCCACCATCGGCGGCGCGCACGCGCTGCGCGCTCCCGACCGCGGCGCGATGGTCCGCGGCAGGCTCGCCGACATGGTCCTGTGGGACGCCGACCACGAGGGCGCGTTCGCCTGGTCCTACGGACTGACCCCCCGCCGGGTCTGGCTCGGCGGCGAGCCCATCGCGGCCAGCTAGCCCCGTCCGCCCGGTTGTCGCGTCAGTTCGGCACGCGCGCCGCCGGCATGGCATGCTGCCGTCATGGCTGCGCGCACCGCCCTCAATCGACCCGCCACTGAGGTTGCTCCCGTCACGCTCGTTGTCGGCGAGGAGGAATTCCTGGTCGATCGGGCCGTCCATGACCTGATCGCCGCCGCCCGCGACGCCGGGCTGGGCGGCGACGTCCATGACCTGAACGGGTCCGAGCTCGGCCCGGGCGAGCTCGAAATGCTCGCCTCGCCCTCGCTGTTCGGCGGCGGCTGCGTGCTGGTGGTCAGGTCCGCCCAGAACGTGGGCAAGGAGGTAGCCGCCGAGCTGGCCAGGTACGTGAAGAACCCGGCGCCGGACGTGGTCCTCGTGCTGACCCACGCGGGCGGGGCCAAGGGCAAGGAGCTCCTGGCCGCCGCCAAGGCCGCCGGAGCGCAGCTGATCGAGTGCCCGAAGGTCACCAGGTTCGCCGAGCGGCTCGACTTCATCAGGACGGAGTTCCGCCGGGCGGGCCAGCGGGCCGACGACGGCGCCGCCCGCGCTCTGCTGGACGCGGTGGGTTCGGACCTGCGGGAGCTCGCGGCCGCCTGCAGCCAGCTCGCCGCCGACACCGAGGGTAGCGGGGCCGGCATCGACGAGGCGGTCGTGGCCAGGTACTACCGGGGCCGGGCCGAGGCCACGGGGTTCACCGTCGCGGACCGCGCGGTCGAGGGGCACCTGGCGCAGGCGCTCGAGCAGCTGCGCTGGGCGCTGGACGTGGGCGTGTCCCCGGTGCTGATCTGCAGCGCGCTCGCGCAGGGGGTGCGGCTGCTCGGCCGGGTCGGGTCCGCGCCGCGCGGCGCCAGCAGCGCCGCGCTCGCGGCCGAGGTCGGCGCCCCGCCGTGGAAGGTCGACCGGGTCCGCCAGCAGCTGCGCGGCTGGCACCCGAACGGCATCGCCCGCGCGCTGCACGCGGTGGCCGAAGCAGACGCGCAAGTCAAGGGCGAGGCGGCCAGCGCGGCCTACGCGCTGGAGCGAGCGGTACGCCGGATCGTCGCCAGCCGGTCCGGCGACCAGGGCTGACGAGAACGCAGGCTGAAGAGAGCCCGGGCCGTCGCCGACCCGGGCTGGACCGAGAGAACCTAGCTGGCCGTCAGTTCGGCGTAGCGCTTGGCGATCGCGGACTTGCGGTTCGCGGCCTGGTTCTTGTGGATGACGCCCTTGCTGGCCGCCTTGTCCAGCTGCCGGCAGGCGGCGCGCAGGGCGGTTCCTGCCTCGTCGAGGTTCCCTCCGTCCGCGGCCTCGCGGAACTTGCGCACGGACGTGCGCAGCGACGACTTCGCGGCTTTGTTCCGCTGGTGCGCCTTCTCGTTTTGCTTATTACGCTTTATCTGAGACTTTATGTTGGCCACGCGTGGGAGTCCTTCAGGGTTGTCTGTGGGTGCCGCGACGTAGAAGCTTATCCGAGCCGGACCCCCCTACTCAAACCAGCGGCGCTCAAACCACGAGTCCGGCAAGGGCACTACGCCGGACATGGGATCATGGAACACCCAGGCCGCTAGCCGGCGAGTCACCCGAACGGATGCGCGTGTCACCACCTAGCCCCACCAGCCAGCCGGACCTGAAAACCCAGAAGAACCGGCCGAGCCAGGACGCCCGCCCGGCGCCTGCCCACACCGATCAGGCCGTGATCAGGAACTTCTGCATCATCGCGCACATCGATCACGGCAAGTCGACGCTGGCTGACCGGATGCTGCAGTTCACCGGGGTGGTGGAGGGCCGCCAGATGCGGGCACAGTACCTGGACCGGATGGACATCGAGCGCGAGCGCGGCATCACGATCAAGAGCCAGGCGGTCCGGCTGCCCTGGGCCAGCGGCGGCACCGAGTACGTGCTCAACCTCATCGACACCCCCGGGCACGTCGACTTCAGCTACGAGGTCTCCCGCAGCCTGGCCGCCTGCGAGGGCGCCGTGCTGCTCGTCGACGCGGCCCAGGGGATCGAGGCGCAGACGCTGGCGAACCTGTACCTGGCGCTGGACGCCGACCTGAAGATCATCCCGGTGCTGAACAAGATCGACCTGCCGGCCGCCCAGCCCGACCGCTATGCCGCCGAGCTGGCCGGCATCATCGGCTGCGACCCCGGCGAGGTGCTCCGGGTCAGCGCCAAGACCGGCGAGGGCGTCGAGGATCTGCTGCACGAGATCGTCCGGCTCGTCCCGTCCCCGGCAGGCGACCCGGACGCCCCGGCCCGGGCGCTCATCTTCGACTCGATCTACGACACCTACCGCGGCGTGGTGACCTATGTCCGGGTGATGGACGGCCGGCTCTCCAAACGCGAGCGCAGCCTGATGATGTCCACCGGCTCGGCGCACGAGACGCTCGAGGTGGGAGTGATCTCGCCGGAGCCCACGCCGAGCGAGGGCCTGGCCGCGGGAGAGGTCGGCTACCTGATCACCGGGGTCAAGGACGTCCGGCAGGCCCGGGTCGGCGACACCGTGACCAGCTCCGCCCGCCCGGCCACCGACGCCCTGGCGGGCTACTCCACGCCCAAGCCGATGGTCTTCTCCGGCCTGTACCCGGTGGACGGCGACGACTACCCCGACCTGCGCGACGCGCTGGACAAGCTGCGGCTGAACGACGCCGCGCTGCTGTACGAGCCGGAGACGAGCGACGCGCTGGGGTTCGGCTTCCGCTGCGGCTTCCTCGGCCTGCTGCACATGGAGATCGTCCGCGAGCGGCTGGAGCGCGAGTTCGACCTGTCCCTGATCTCCACCGCGCCGAACGCCGTCTACCGCGTGGTCATGGACACCGGCCAGGAGATCCGGGTGACCAACCCGAGCGACTTCCCTGGCGGCTCGGAGCCGGGAAAGGGCAAGGTGGACCGCGTCTACGAGCCGGTGGTGCGCGCGACGGTGATCTCCCCGGCCGAGTACATCGGCACGATCATGGAGCTGTGCCAGAGCCGGCGCGGTGCCCTGATCGGCATGGACTACCTGTCCGCGGACCGGGTGGAGATCCGCTACACGCTGCCGCTGGCCGAGATCATCTTCGACTTCTTCGACAACCTCAAGTCCCGGACCCGCGGCTACGCCTCGCTGGACTACGAGCCCGACGGCGAGCAGCAGGCCGACCTGGTCAAGGTCGACATCCTGCTGCAGGGCCAGCCGGTGGACGCGTTCAGCCAGATCGTGCACGCCGACAATGCGCGCGAGTACGGCCTGGCCATGACCGCGAAGCTGAAGGAGCTGATCCCGCGCCAGCAGTATGAGGTGCCGATCCAGGCGGCCGTCGGCGCCCGCATCATCGCCCGCGAGAACATCCGCGCGCTGCGCAAGGACGTGCTGGCCAAGTGCTACGGCGGCGACATCACGCGCAAGCGCAAGCTGCTGGAGCGGCAGAAGGAAGGCAAGAAGCGGATGAAGACCATCGGCCGCGTCGACGTGCCGCAGGAGGCGTTCGTGGCGGCCCTGTCCACCCAGCCGGGCGACAAGAAAAACCGCTAAAAGATCAGGGCCCGAACGGTGCTGGTACCTGCCCCTGCGTCCGCCCCGTGCTCGTGATGAACGGGGCCAGCTGCGCGTGCTGGAAGGGCTGAACCTGGATCTGCGGGAACGGCTCCTGCTGGAACATGCCCTGCTGGAACGGCACCGGCTGGGCGTGCGCGGTGGCGATGGCGGTGACCAGCGCGGCCAGCGTGAATATCACCAGTGCGGTGATGACCAGCGCCGCGGCCGAATGCCAGCTGGTGGCCGGCTCGGCGCCGGGCGGCACGGCGGGACTGGCATGCGGGTAAGCCAGGCCCGGTGGATAGGGGAGCGGCCCGGCCGGCAGGTCGGCGGTGAGCGCCCAGAGGTCGGCGTAGGTACGGGACGCATAGGCCCTCGCGACACGGTCGCCGAGCTCGTCCTGGGTCAGCCGTCCCTCGGTGAAAGCCGCCCGGAGCACCCCCACGGTCCGCTCGCGATCCGCGCTGCCCGCCAGCCAAGCCGGGTGCACCCCGGTGCCCGCGGGCACATCGGGGAAAGGCGGAACTTCCTGACCTGGACCGTATGCCACCTGAGCCTCCCGAGGACGCCTCTTAGAGTGTAGACGCGCGAGCGTCGCCAGGAGTGCCAATGGCTCGGTTACGAAGTGAGCGCGGTGCCGAGGTTGGTGTAGGCCTGGTTGATCCCGTCGACCGCCTGCTGCACGCCGGACGACCGGGCCTCGCTGATGTACTGGCTCGCCGTGGTGGCCGCGCCCAGGTGGCCGAAGATGTCCGAGGTCTTCGACACCGACGCGGCCAGCGCGGCGTTGGCCGCCGTTGCCTTCGACGGCATCGCGGTGCTCCGGAGCTGTGCGGCGAACGTGCGGAGTGTCGCGGAAACCTTGAGGTCCAGGGCGGTGACGCAGTTCAGCTTGCCCTTGCACGCTGACACGTTGGCCGAGTAATTGTTGAGCGCGCTGCGCACCGGGGTGACATCCGCCGAGATTTCCTCGGCCGCGGTCAGGGCGCTGACGCCGTGGCCGGCGGTCACCCCTTGGACCACGCCCCCGCCGACCGCGATCAGCACCCCGAGCACGATGAACACGATCACGAGCTTCCGGGCCGTCTCGGACAGGACGAGCCGCCACGACAGCCCGTCCGGCCTCTCCCACGGCCCGGCGGCCCCCGGGTCGCCGAACAGCTCCGCGGGATACGCGCTGGTCAGCATCAGGCCAAAGCCGAGCGTCCTGATCTGGTAGCGCATCGCCGCGGCCAGGGCCTGGTGGATCGGGTCCGGCATCCGTCCCGAGAACAGCACGATCAGCCAGGTCACGAACAGGAAGATGGTGAACGCGCCGTAGGAGACGACCGCCTGGACGATCCAGCAGGGGATCATCAGGAAGAACCGGAACAGCACGGCCAGCCGGTTCAGCTGGCCGGGCATCACCGCCACCCGGACCGGATAGTCCGCGTCGTCCAGCGAGAACGGCGGGTACACGTCGGTGAGCAGGTACATGTAGGCGTACACCCGGGTCAGCCAGCGCAGGTAGCCGGTGAGGAAGTCGGCCGCGAAGACGGGCAGCCGCCCGGTGAACAAGGCGCCGAACCAGCCGATGATCACGACCACCACGGCGGCGACCCCGAGCAGCCACAGGACGACGAGCTGCGGGATGACCATGAAGATGCGGAACCCGACGGTCAGCCGCGACTGCGGGGCCGAACCCGCGAACGCGACGAGCACCGGTGCGGGCGCCGACTGCTCGGTGGCCGCCGCCGGGCCGCTGGTGGCGTAGTACGCAGACATATCCCCTGCTCCTCACTGTCCCCCTGTGGGCGCGACCGATCATATCGGTCCAGCCGCCATCGCCCGGGGTGAAACGGAGTCTGCGGTTGCGTGTATACGAAGACGTTACCGGAGCCGCACGAAGCTGGCCGCGCGATTATATCCGCAGCTCAGCGCGCTATCGGGAGGTAATCCTGGCTGATCTAGCCGGGGCCGGGACCGATGCCGCCCTGCGCCGAGATCATGGCGCCCACGATGGACAGGGCGATCAGGACACCCCAGAAGATAACCGCCATGTACCCCAGCACCAGGCCACTGGTCGCCAGCCCGTCACCGCGCTGCCCGGTCAGCCGCATCTCGCGCTTGGCCATGTGCCCGCAGATGATCGCCGGGATGGCGGTCAGGCCCATCGTGAAGAACTCGGCCACGCCCAGCACCAACGACGCCCTGGCCAGCGAGTTGGTGGTGACAGGCGGCTGGTAGACGGTCACCGGCCAGGCCGTGGGCATGGCCCCCGCGGGCAGGTCGGCGGTGAGCGCCATCAGCTCGGCGTAGGTCTTAGCGGCGTACGCCCGGCCCATCCGCTCGTTGTACTCATCCTGAGTCAGCCGGCCCTCCGCGAATCCGGCCTTCAGCACGTCGACCGCGCGTTCCCGGTCCGCCGAGGCCGCGCGCATGCCCGGGTTGACCCGGGCCTGGACCTGGTATCCGGCCGACGGGATCTGATAGCCGGCGGGCGGAACGTGGTAGCCGCCCGGCGGAACGTGGTAGCCGCCCGGCGGCACCTGGTATCCGGCCGGCGGCACCTGGTATCCGGCCGGCGGAAAATACGGCGTGCCAGGCGGTGCGTACGGGGCGGCCGGCGGGAGGTAGGGCATGGCGGGCGGGACGTACGGCGTGGGCGGCGGGGCGGGCGGGGCATGCGGGGTCGTCGGCGGAACCTCGGCGGCGGTCGGCCGGCCGTCTTCGGGCGCGGCTGCGTCCTTGGAGTCGGCCTGCCAGTTGTCCCTTGGGTACTGGGCCGGCCATTGCGACTCGTTACCTGCCAACGGTGCCTCCCGTAGACGCGACCCTGGTGCCTCGTGACTCCCGAAAACGCGACCCTTTCAGTCTAAGCGCGCGAATCGCCAATCTGTGCGCCCCGGCACCGATCAGTCTTTCCGGCCGTACTAGCGGGTAGCGTAGCTGGCATGCCTGGCGCCCTGCCCGACGGCGAGCCGGTCCCCGTCGCGGGGACGCTGCCGTCAAGCGCACGAGCGGGCCTGGGCGAGCGGCCGTTCGGCCTCTATGTCCACGTGCCGTTCTGCACCACCCGCTGCGGTTACTGCGACTTCAACACCTACACCGCCGCCGAACTCGGGGCCGGGCCGGCCGCGACCTCGCCCGGCAGCTATCCGGACCTGGCGATCGCCGAGATCAGGTTCGCCCGTGCGGTGCTGGGCGGCGCGGACGTCCCGGTCAGCACGGTGTTCTTCGGCGGGGGGACGCCCACGCTGCTGCCGCCGTCCGCGTTCGGAGCCATCCTGCGCGCCATCGACGCCGAGTTCGGCCTGGCTCCCGGGGCGGAGGTAACCACCGAGGCGAATCCGGAAAGCGTCGACGAAGCCAGCCTGAACGAGCTGCGGGCGCAGGGGCTCACCCGGGTCTCGTTCGGGATGCAGAGCGCGGTACCCGCGGTGCTCGCCGTGCTGGACCGGGTGCACCGGCCCGGGCGCCCGGCCCAGTGCGCCGCCTGGGCCCGCGCGGCCGGGTTCGAGCACGTCAGCCTGGACTTGATCTACGGGACGCCAGGGGAGTCCGACGCGGACTGGCGGCGTTCGCTGGACGCGGCGGTGGCCGCCGGGCCCGACCACGTGTCCGCGTACGCACTCACCGTGGAGACGGGCACGCGGCTCGCGGCGCGCGTCCGGCGCGGCGAGCTGGCCGCCCCGGACGACGACGTGCTCGCCGATCGCTACCTGGCCGCGGACGATGTCCTTACCGCGGCCGGCTACGGCTGGTACGAGATCTCCAACTGGGCGGCCGCCAGGCCGGCCAGGTGCGCGCACAACATGCTGTACTGGACGGGCGGCGACTGGTGGGGGATCGGCCCGGGAGCGCACAGCCACGTCGGCGGGACCCGGTGGTGGAACGTCCGGCACCCGGCCGCCTACGGCGCTCAGATCGCCGCCGGGAACAGCCCGGGCCAGGCCCGGGAGATCTTGTCCGAGGCCGAACGGCAGCTCGAGCGGGTCATGCTGCTCCTGCGCCTCGCCGAGGGCTGCCCGGTCGGGATACTCGGCCCGGCCGGCCGGGCGAACGCGGAACCGATGGTCGCCGACGGGCTGGCCGACGCCGGCGCGCTGGCCGGCGGCCGGATCGTGCTCACCCGGCGCGGCCGCCTGCTCGCCGACGCCGTGACGCAGAAGCTGACCGAACCCTGAGGTCCCTCAGTCCACGATGTGCGCGCAGATCCAGTCGGGCACCTGGTGCCTCTCACCGCGGCTCGCCGCGACGACCCCGCGGATGAGGTACCGCAGCATCAGCACCCAGATGGCGAAGCCGACCGGGAGCACGACGGCGAGGGCGACGGTGACGCTGTCCAGCACAAGCGCGCCGGCCAGGATCAGGCAGCACAGCGCGTAGAGCGTGGCGGTCAGCGACAGGTTCACCGCGGTGGCGGCGTGATACCGCATGAACGGCGACCGCCGCGCCCGGAGCGCGTAGACGGCCAGCGGGATGACGGGGCCGAGGAAGACCGCCCCCAGGTACCCGAACGTCGCCGACGTGAGGTCGCCGTCCCCGGCCCGGGCGAGATCCTCCTCAGGTGCGGGCTTCCTCGTCATCGGTCCTCGCATGCCGTCCGGTACTGTCGTCACGCTATGCGTTTCCGGGCATGGTGACGAAATCGATCAGCTCTTCGACCCGGCCGAGAAGCTCCGGCTCGAGGTCGGCGTAGCTGGTCACCGAGCGCAGGATGCGCTGCCAGGCCGCGGGCACCTCCGGCGGCCATCCGATGGCGCGGAGCACGCCTTCCTTCCACGGCTGCCCGGGCGGAACGTGCGGCCAGGCCGCGATGCCGACCGCGGACGGCCGCACGGCGGCCCAGATGTCGATGAAGGGATGCCCCACGATCAGCACGTCCGGTGAGCGCACGCTGGCCGCGATCCTGGTTTCCTTGGAGCCCGCCACCAGGTGATCCACCAGCACGCCGAGGCGGCGGCCCGGCGCGGGCGAGAAGGTCCTGACGATGGCGGGCAGGTCGTCGATGCCCTCCAGGTACTCGACCACGACGCCGACGTCGCGCAGGTCGTCGCCCCAGATCTTCTCCACCAGCTCGGCGTCGTGCTTGCCCTCGACGTAGATCCGGCTGGCGCGGGCTACCTTGGCCCGGGCCCTTTCTTCCGTGGGCGCGGCCACCGACCCGGAGGCCGTCCGGGCGGGTCCCACGGTCCCGGCCGGGGCAGCCGGAGCGGGCGGGATGAGCGTGACCGGCCGGCCTTCGAGCAGGAACGCGGCCGGAGCCAGCGGGAAGACCCGCCGCTTGCCGTGCCGGTCCTCCAGCGTCACGGCGCCCTTCTCGTAGCCGACCACCGCGCCGCAGAACCGGCCTTCTGAGTCCTCGACTACCAGGCCGCGCTCCGCCTCGACCTTCGGTACTTCGCGCTGGCCGGGTCCGGAGAACCGCCGTCGCCCCGATGTGCCGTCGGCGAGCACGTCAGCGCCGTATTGCCTGCTCCGCAACGGTATCTCCTCCGCTCGTATCCCAGCCGGGCCGCGGGCGTAGCCGTACCTGCGCGCAAGCGTAGCCGAGGAGGCCGCGGCCGGGCCGCCGCCGACACGCCGCTATCGCGGCCCGTGCCAGCCGGGTTACCATCCTGCTGTGGGTCATACCCAGAACGGCATCACCGGGAGTCACGCCGCGGCATGACCTGGCGGCCGTTCGCCTCGCTGTCGCGCGCCGGGAACTTGCTAGACGCCATAGACTTAGCACTCGGGACGTATGAGTGCCAAGGAGGTGAACGCGTGCTCGACGACCGGAAACTGACGGTGCTCCGTGCGATCGTCGAAGACTACGTGTCCACCACTGAACCGGTGGGATCCAAGTCGCTCGTCGACCGGCATCACTTCGACGTGTCGTCGGCGACCATCAGGAACGACATGGCGGTGCTCGAGGAGCAGGGCTTCATCGCTCAGCCGCACACCAGCGCCGGGCGGGTACCGACGGACAAGGGCTACCGGCTCTTCGTCGACCGGCTGTCCAGCGTCAAGCCGCTGTCGGCGGCCGAGCGGCGCGCCATCGAGACATTCCTGGCCGGGGCGTACAGCCTGGACGACGTGGTGATGCGGACGGTGCGGCTGCTGGTCCAGCTGACCCGCCAGGTGGCGGTGGTGCAGTACCCGTCGCTCACCAGGTCCTCGATCCGGCACATCGAGCTGGTCCGGCTCGCCCCGCAGAAGCTGCTGCTCGTGCTCATCACCGACACGGGCCGGGTGGAGCAGTGCACGGTTGACCTGCCCGATCCCTGGGATGACGCCTCGGTGTCCCACGTCCGGGCGGTGGTGAACACCTGCCTGGACGGGCATAAGCTGTCCGACGCCGCCGCGATCGTCAGCGACCTGGCCGAGCGGATCCCGGCCGAGGAGCGGGCGAACGCCAACGCCGTGCTGGCCGTGCTGCTGGCTAGCCTGGTCGAGCGGAACGAGGAGAAGATCGTCTTCGGCGGAGCCGCGAACCTGGCCGCGCACGATTTCAGCAAGGGGTTGCGGGAAGTGCTTGAGGCCCTGGAAGAACAGGTGGTGCTGATGCGGCTGCTCGGGGAGGCGACCGAGCCCGCCATCCTGACCGTCAGGATCGGCGCGGAGAACCAGGTCGCGGGCCTGCAGACCACGTCTGTGGTGTCCACGGGGTACGGGAACGCGGAGCAGCCGCTCGCTAAGCTCGGCGTGCTCGGGCCAACCCGGATGGACTACCCGGGCACGATGGGCGCCGTGCGCGCGGTGGCCCGTTATGTCGGCCAGATCCTGGCGGAGTCCTAGTGGCGACCGACTACTACGCGCTGCTCAAGGTCCGCCGCGACGCGACGCAAGACGAGGTCAAGCGGGCCTACCGGCGGCTGGCCAGGGAACTGCACCCGGACGTGAATCCCGATCCGGAGACCCAGGAGCGGTTCAAGGAGATCACCCAGGCGTACGAGGTGCTGTCGGACACCGACAAGCGCCGGATGTACGACATGGGCGTGGACCCGTTCGCCGCGAGCACGGCGGGCGCCGGAGCCGGCCCGTTCGGCGCGGGGTTCAACCCGCTGAACGACCTGCTCGACCAGTTCTTCGGCGCGGCCGGCGGCGGTGCCACGGCCCGCGGGCCGCGCAGCCGCGCGCAGCGCGGCCGCAACGCGACGATCAGGATCGAGCTGGAGCTCTCCGAGTGCTCGTTCGGGGCCACCCGCGAACTCACCGTGGATACGGCCGTGGTCTGCCCCACCTGCTCCGGTGAGGGCACCGCGCCGGGCACCCACCCGCAGACGTGTGACATCTGCGGCGGGCGCGGTGAGGTGAGCCAGGTGACCCGCTCGTTCATCGGCCAGGTGATGATGGCCCGGGTCTGCCCCGGCTGCGGCGGGTTCGGCACCGTGCTGGTCCGGCCGTGCCCGGAGTGCGACGGCGACGGCCGGGTGCGGACCAGGCGGACGATCAAGGTGCGGATCCCGGCGGGTGTCGAGGACGGCACCCACATCCAGCTGGCTGGCGAGGGTGAAGTCGGCCCCGGCGGCGGTCCCCCCGGCGACCTTTTCCTGGAGATCGTCCAGCGTCCGCACGCCATCTTCGAGCGGCAGGGCGATGACCTGCACTGCACGGTGACGATCCCGATGGTCGCCGCCGCGCTGGGGGCCACGCTGTCGGTGGAGAGCCTGGATGGCCCGGCCGATATCGACATCCGGCCGGGGACCCAGTCCGGGCAGGTGATCCCGCTCTACGGCCAGGGTGTCAAGCACCTGAACGGCAACGGGCGCGGCGACCTGGTCATCCACGTGACCGTCGAGGTACCGACCAAGCTGGACGCCGAGCAGGAGAAGCTGCTGCGCGACCTGGCCAAGCTCCGCGGGGAGGAAGCGCCGCCGGGCCGGTTCGCCCCCGGTCAGCAAGGTTTCTTCTCCAGGCTGCGCGACGCGTTCAACGGACGCTGAGCCTGGCAGCGCTGTGCCAAGCCGGCCCGCGAGTGCAGGCCTTTGCCCAGCACGCACCCCCATATGAGGCAGTAAGTGTCGCAGCCGCCCGTCTTCCTGGCCGACCGCGCGGCGCTGGAATCGGACGTCATCGTCCTGTCCGGCGCCGAGGGTCGGCACGCCGCCACGGTGCGCAGGCTGCGCCCGGGCGAGCGCGCCGACGTGGCCGACGGCGCCGGCCTGGTGGCCGAGTGCGTGGTCGCCGGGCCCAGGACCGGCCAGCACGGTGTCGGCCAGCACGGGGTCGGCCAGCACGGGGTCGGCCAGCACGGTGTCGGCCAGCACGAGGCCGGCCAGCATGGAGCCGGAGGACTCGAGCTCATCGTGCAGGCCCGGCGCGAGGTGCCCCGCCCCGACCCCGCGATCACCGTCGTCCAGGCCATCCCCAAGGGGGACCGGGGCGAGCTGGCCGTCGAGGAGATGACCGAGGTCGGCGTGGACCGTATCGTGCCCTGGGCCGCGGCGCGCTGCGTCCCGGTATGGCACGGCGCGCGCGGGGAGCGCTCGCTGGCCAGGTGGCGGCTGACCGCGCGCGAGTCCGCCAAGCAGTCTCGCCGGGCCTGGATCCCCGAGGTCACCGACGTGGCCTCGGCCGGCCAGGTGGCTCACCTGATCGAGAAGGCGGCCAGCGCGATCGTCCTTGCGCCGGGCGCCACGGCCAGCCTCGGCCGCGTCAGCCTGGCGGAATCGGGCGACCTGCTGGTTGTCGTGGGGCCGGAAGGCGGGATCACCGACGAGGAGGGCGCGGCCTTCCTCGCGGCCGGGGCGACCGCCTGCCGTCTAGGGCCCACCGTGCTGCGGACCTCCACGGCCGGGACCGTGGCCGCCGCCATCCTGCTCACCCGGTCCGGCCGCTGGTCCTGAGGCCGCTGGTCCTGAGGCCGCTGCTCCCGAGGACGCTGCTCCCGAGGACGCTGCTTCCGAGGACGCTGCTCCTAAGGACGAGGCCGGGGACCCGCTGCTGGCCGACCCGGAACCGGAACCGGACGAGGTGGTTTCGGCCGACGAGGTGGTTTTGGCCGACGAGGTGGTTTCGGTCGAGGTGACGCCGCCCGGAGGCGGCGAGCTCGACGTCGGCGAGACCGGCGTCGAGGGACTGGTGCTAACCGGGGCGGACGATGTGGCGCTCACCCTGGGCGATGTGGCGCTCACCCTGGGCGATGTGCCGGTCACCCTAGGCTTGGCCGTTGCCGAAGGCGTCACGGTGGCGCAGGGGTTCCCGGCCGCCGTGGCGGCCTTCTTGCTGCCCGTCGCGCTGGTGTTGGCCGTCGCCGAAGCCGTCGTAGTGCTGCCTGCGGCACTGGCGCTCTGGGTCCCGGTCGCTGTCGCGGTGGCGGTCGCCGTCGCCGTGCTGGTCGCGGTCGCCGTGCCGCTGGCGCCGGGACTGGCGCTGCCGCTGGCCGTACTGGTGCCCGGGCTGCTGCTTGTGCCACTGGGCGGCGTGGTCACCGGGCTCGCCGGGGACACGCTCGGGGTCACCGACTTGGCCGGCTTGGCCGCGGCGGGCGACGAGGACGTCGGCGAGCACGCGGTCGTCTTCCCGCTGCTGCGGCCGGCCGGCGTGCGGCCCTGGCTGGTACCGCCGCCCGTCGAGCCTGCCTGGCTGCCCGATCCGGCCACGCTGGGGGCTCTTGTGCTGATGCTGGAGGAGGAGATCCCGACCGCCGAGGCGATCTGGACCACGGCCTCCCGCAGCGGCGGGACGGCGAGGGCGAAGCCGATGGCGAACACGGCACAGGCGGCCGCCAGGGCCGGCCGGAGCAGTCCGTACCGCCAGTCTCGGGCCTCCCGCCGCGCCCCGCCTCCGGCCCTGCTGCCGCGGCCCGCCGTTTCCTGGCCGCCGCGCGCTACGTTCCAGCGGCGGGCCAGGAAACCACCGCGCGCGGAAGCCCCCGAATGCTTGCTGGCGTAGGCCGGACCGGACTGGACCCGCGCGCGGATGCGCTCAAGCCCGTCCGGGCGCGGCTCGACCTGGTCGGTGGCAGCGTGCAGCGCACCACGCAAGTACTCGGCGAAATCGTGTCCTTGCGGCGGCATGCCGTCGTGGCCGGGTCTGGTCATGACTCCTGCTCCAGGGCCGCGCGCAGGGCGGCCATGCCGCGGGCGGTGTGGCTCTTCACCGCGCCGCGGCTGATCTTCATCGCGGTCGCGATCTCCGCCTCGGACAGGTCGGCGTAGTACCGCAGCACGATCGCCTCACGCTGCCGCTCCGGCAGGCCGCGCAGGGCCACAACGACCGCGTGCCGCTCGAGCAGCACCAGCGCGCCGTGCTCGGCGCTGGGCATGTCCGGCGGGGCCTTCTGCATGTTCTTGTCGATCACCGTCCGGTGCCGCAGGACCGAACGCGACCGGTTCACCACCGCCTGCCGCA
>WNGG01000903.1_pt1 | contig 36676 bp, 36 predicted proteins | sample 5400661 | NCBI WGS metagenome assembly WNGG01 (sample SAMN13153372, study PRJNA577476) | soil metagenome | isolation source: 100 cm soil or saprolite under Garry oak tree replicate 1 | place: USA:California | collected 2016-06-15
CGTCGCGCAAGAAGCCGGCATAAACTTCACCCCCCGCTTTTATCAAATGACGACTCGTCCTCTCGCTGAAGTCGGCTTTGCCGCCATAATAATTTGAGCGCCGGTTGTCGGAAGCCAGAGGGTTGGCTGGATCGTCCACACGACCGTCGGTCTCGACTCTAGTAAAATGATGATAGAGCCCTACGGTCAACAGCCTTGCCGATGAAATGACTCGAGTCCACTGCAGGTTTTGAAACTGGTCGCGCTCGAGTTGGATGTAATCTCTTCCGACAGCTTGCTGGGCCAAAGTGTTCGGCACTTGAAAGTCCGAGCGATAGCCCCCCATCACAAAATCGAAAGCGTCTCGACCGGTCGGCCGCCATTCAATATTGGTGAAGCCCTGAAAGGTGCGGCGGCTGTTGTGCCGAGTCTGTGAGTCCGGCCTGTCGAGCGCGTGCGCCAGAGTTAACGAGTCGGGAGGCGGGTTGAACGCCCGCCCGCTTGTCAGCGCCGTGCCCTGAAAGTAATAGGCGAACTTCTCGTTGGGATGATTTCCGTAATTTGCAAAGATAGAGCCGCGCGACAAATTTCCCGCTGACAGTTCAACTTCGCCGCGACCGTAACCGTGATCGAAGCCCGACCGCACCAGCGTATTCACGATTCCGGCGGTGCGATTGCCGAACTCCGCCGAAAGTCCGCCGGTTGTCACCTCTGCGAACTTTATGTTGCGCGGATCGATGAACGGCGTGATCGCTCCGAAGATGGACAAGTCTGGAATGTTTATTCCATTGACTTGATAACCGACTTGATGTGCGCCTCTGATGTGCAAGTGCTCTTGGGAGCGCCAGGCGGTGCCGGTGTGTGCTTCCAAACCGGCGACCGACTCGCTGGCGCCGGCCTGGTGCGACACGTCGGTCATCGAAAAGCCTGTTGTAACAGAAGAGCCGCGCGGGTCGAGGATTTCCTGGGTCGAAGTCACGTCGACCTGCTCTTCGGCCACGCGGATCTCCTTCAGTGTGACGTTGATTTCGACGCGCTGGCCCGACATCACGACCGCGCGAACTGTGACCACCGAGAAGCCAGTGCTTGCGACTGTGATCTTGTACTCACCGGCGTTAACAAAACGAAATTCAAACAGGCCCTGGTCGTCGGTTGCGGTCTCCAACCGTCGTGCGTCTATGGTATTGGTGAGGCTAACCATCGCCTGAGAGACCGCCGCGCCTTTGGGATCGGTTACGCGACCACCGATCACGCCTTTCGTGTCGGCGCGAGCGATGACCACGCAGGCCGTCACGATCATCAGGATTGAATTCATTAATCGCATACTGTCTTAAGCAGGTTTGACTCTCATGCGTGCGAACGAGTGCGACGCGATCCGGTACGCGCCGCAAAGGCAAGCAATATAAAGGTCGGTCCAAAAATCGCGGTCCCCAACCACGGCGGCAGACCAGGATAGACAAACGGCGTGTACCACACCAAATACAAGAGCGACGACGCACACGTAAGATACAACATTCCGCTGCTTGGGACGAGGCAGAGGAACGGGATGATCCACGCGTAGTACCACGGATATCGCGGAGTCGTTAGCAGCAGGTAAGCGCCGATTATTAGAAAAGACCAACGCGCAAGATCAACCGCGTCGCGCTTGGTTCGCATCAACACCCAAAGCGCAAGGGCGATCAAACATACCGCAGCCGCCATCAAGAAAACGTTTGTCGGGACCGAAACCAGCTTGCGGACGAGATCGAGCAGAAAGTACCTCGCTCCGCTCTCGATGAAACCTTCCTCCTCGACGTATCCGCGCATGAACCCGAACAGGTTTCTTCCCGCTGACAAATAAGGCGCATACGCAAGCACTACAGTTGCGACGAACCCAGCGAGCAGGGTCAAGTTGGCTTTGTGGAATAATCGGCTGACAAGGCGGGCGCCGCTCCGTGTGTTGTCCTCAATGAGGCGCTCGCTACCGCTCGCGGTGTTGACTCGATTTGGTTTTGCGACAAGGAACACGGGGAGCAGAAGAAGCGGGTAGAACTTCACAAGCGTCGCCGCTGCCAGCGCAATTCCAGTCAGCGCATGCCTTCCGGTAGACCAGGCAAGTAACGCAATCGCAAGAAAGGTGATAAGCGCCGCTTCGACGTGACCGCTGTGAGCGCTCTCAAAGATCAACAGCGGGTGCCAAGCGAATAGGATTGCTCGCGCCGGGTCGATGCCGTTCCTCGCAAGCACCAACATTAGCAGCAACGCGGCGATCAGATCGAACGACGACATCGCCGCCTTGAGCGCGGTCACGTTTAGCGGTCGCGCGAGTGATACGAGCCAAAAGATCGCCTGCGCGACCGGCGGATAAGGCGATAGCCATCGCCGGTCCTCCTCGCTGATGTTTGGAAAGTTTCCGCTGTCTCGGAGTCTGGCCAACTCCGGGTCGTCTGGAGCATAACGATAAGGGTTTATTCCAGACGCTTGAACGTAACCGTCCCACGCGTATCGGTAAACGTCTGACGAGAGAAAGGGCCGCTGCGGCACGAGCACTGCACGGAAGGCAAGCGAGAAAAAGATTACCAGGCCAAACGTCACCCAATTAGCAGTTCGAGTACTACCCTTTGACCAGCGAAGCACAACCGCACAAGCAAGCGCGTAAAAGGCGAGCTGAGCGATGAACAGATACATGTAAGCGGCGATCCACTGCGTGAACCGGTGAAGGTCCCTGGCCCAGAAATAGAGCAAGGCGCTTCCCGCGCCCAGCACAAACAACGCGACTGGAACCCGAGCCGCGCGTACGATTGTCCGCCGTCGGCTGGGCTCAGCGACAGTAAGCCTTTGGGCTGTGGCCGTATCCATCATCTTGACACGTTTTTGGTCTCCGACCCGCCTCTTCCCATGATTTGATATAGCTTTTCGCCGGCGCCTTGTGTCTCCTCCGGCAACTCTATCTGAATCGTCAGATGCCCGATGTTGAACCCGGCGCGCAACCGCTCCTGTAGCGTGTCAAGCGCCATCTTCTGTGACACGGTCGGTTCGAGTGTAACGTGGGCCGAAAGCGCTTCCATTCCCGAGCTGATGGTCCACACGTGCAGATCATGCACGTTGGTGACGCCAGGCACTGCGTGCATCGCTTCAACCACCGCGCGGATATTGATGTGCGAAGGCGTCCCTTCCAGCAAGATGTTCACCGATTCGCGAATGAGTTGCCAAGAGCTGTAAATGATAAGCAAGCACATCGCGATGCTGATCAGCGGGTCGGCAATCAACCATCCCCATCTCCAGATCAGGAGTCCCGCTACAATCGCGCCGACCGAACCAAGCACATCGCCCATCACGTGCAGAAACGTCGCGCGAACGTTCAGGTTTTCTTCCGAGGCGTGATGCAGGATGACAGCGCTAATGCCGTTCACAACAAGTCCGCCGGCTGCGATCAGCATTACTTCAAAGCCCCGGACGGCTTCGGGTGTCTTGATTCTCTGGAACGCTTCGTAAGCGATGAGGAGCGAGATCACAACCAGCGCGGCGCCGTTTGCGAGCGCGGCCAGTATCTCCATCCGATAATAGCCGTACGTTTTTTTCGGTGTAACGGGACGTGCAGAGAACCACAGCGCCAGCAACGCGAGCACTAGCGAGGCGACATCTGCGAGCATGTGCCCGGCGTCCGAGAGCAGCGCCAGCGAGTTGGTGATGAACCCGCCGATGGCTTCTGCCAGCATATACGCGAACGTGAGCGCGAGCACCGCGGTCAGACGCCGCCGATTGCTCTTGCGACTGTGAGCGTGATCGTGCTTGTGTTCTCGCGACATTGCGCTATGTGGATTCTCAATACGCGCTGAGTTTATCTTGCCTTTAGGAGGTGCAGCAAGTTGTGCCAAGTTACTCCCTTGAGTCACGCCTAATGCCGACCACTTCCGATCCACTCCGTTCAAGCGAGAAGCACAAATTGTTGCGTAATGAACCAACACACATTCACCATCGACCCAGGAGTCTTCGCGAACCCGGGACTATACAAGATTCTTGCGACCTACAACGACGGCAACAGCAAAGCGCAGATAAAGGATGACTGGATCGGTACACTTGGCCAGCAAGTCTTGCTTGACGTCCGATAAACTGCATCGCTCTGATTTTCTGATTTTCAGTGAGGGGCGGTTGTTGCCTGCCGTTTTAGCGAGATAAGCTCAAGCGTTGTGAATTCAATCCTCAGCGTACGCGACAGGGCAAGCGGGCTTCTAAAGGCAGTGGGCAGCCTGTTGCTCGCGAAGCTAAGTGTTATCGTCGCTTTGTCTGCCCTCGCGCTTTACCTACTCACACCCACGGCGAACTATTATTGGGACGGGCTGGCGTTCGCTTTACGAATCGAGCAAGTGGGCAAACACGGGCAAGCTGAGAGCGCGCTCTTCCATCAAAACCACCTGCTCTATAATGCCGTTTGCTATCTACTGTATCTCATCCCGCGCTCGTTAGGTTTATCCATCCGTGCGCTGTCCGTCATGCAGGTTGCGAGTGCTACATCTTGCGCGGTGGGCGTCAGCATTTTCTTCGCCATGGCTCGACGCATCTCGGGCAGCAAGTACCTCGCGGTTGTTGCCTCCTTTCTGCTCGCAGTATCAACCTGCTGGTGGAAAGCCGCTACAGATGCCGATGCCTACAGCTTGAGCGTCGCTCTGGTTCTCGTTTGCGCCGGCACGCTGTTGAGTAAACATCCGCGGTGGTACTTGGCAGGCGCTTCACTGGCGGGTGCGATGCTCATCCATGAGTTAGCTTCATTGTTCTATCCGGCAGCTTTACTTTTGGTTCTGTTGAGCGGTCGAATTGGAAACCGATTGAGGTTTGCGCTCAGGCTGAGCGTGCTAGCTTGGGGAATCACAATTGTTTCTTATTACGCCGTTGCCGTGTTGATTTTTGGAATTGGCCGACCCTTTGATGTTATCAAGTGGGCCGCATCCAATCCTTACCGAGTGCAGTTCTCCAACCCGCTCTCGTCACTTTCTACGTTTTCCAAATACCAGCTTGATTTGATACTCGGGCATGGGTTTAAGACTTTCCGTCTATTCGGTGGTGCGGTTGAAGTTTCATTCGCGGTCGTAGGCGTGGTTGCCGCTGTCGTCGCTGGGTTAGTGACTGCCCGGCGGGCTAGTTTCACAGAGTTCGCAAAGTCTATTTGGCAAGTGTCGCCGGACCTAGGCGACCAGTGGAAACGAACGATGCCCGGGGTACTCATTTGGATCGGTACATACGCCATGTTTCTGCTTACCTGGGAGCCTTACGTGTTGCATTACCGAGTCTATTATGTGCCCGCAGTTGTGCTGATGTCGGTGCTTGTATTGACTAATTACCGTCGGCGGACACATAGTACGCCATCAGGGGCGGCAGCCTTTGCGGTCGCAGCCCTCTTCTTTTTCAATCTTGCCTTTTTTATCGCGCCGCACATGCGTGCTAAGTCAAACTTGTTGGTGACCGCCGCGAAGGGAGCAAACGAAAAGTGGAACGAGCACACAGTTATATACTACAACGCTAGTAGTCCGCCTGATACAGCGTTTCAATACTTCAACGAAAGAACTGAGTGGCGAGGAGCAACGCCTAAGGCGATCATGAGACTGGATGATGAAATCCGTCGCGTCTATGATGAAGGCGGCACGGTTTGGTTGAACGACGCAGCAGCAAAGGCAGTCGACCCAGTTTGGTTAACGACACGAGCGCGCGGCGAGGAGATCAGTGTTAAGTTAGGGGATGAGTCTTACCGCTATGTCCAACTATTGCCGACGAGCTGAGGCTCCGATCCTGGATAACAAACAATCGAGCAGACAACTTTCAGCTCAGTCCGAATGTACTTTTACAACTTGAGAGGCGACGCCGCCAATGTACACAAGCTTGTGGTTGGAGAAGCCCAACTCGGCGGCGTTGTACAACTCCTCGATTAAGCTCGAACCGTAACGCGAAAGGAAGTAATAAACGTTCAATTCTCGTTCCTGAAGATTCTTGTCGGGATAGAGCATGGTAAACGCTCGTTCGACTTGCCGATAAGCGGTCTCTTCCCGATGCGCGCTCGCGTGGATGAAGCGCGTACGCAAGTGTTCGAGCTGATACATAATTTTCGCGCGAGCTGTTTCCAGCGGATCGCTCAACGTCGCGTCAGTCCTCCGAAGCGCGCCGCGAAGCTTGTCGAGATGTTCGTTTACCACTCGCTCGGTTTCGGTGAACGCGCCGGCCGTGTTGCGATCCAGGCTCTGCTCGACGACCTTTGTCACCGCAGGATGCAAGCCCTCGAAGAAATCTTTAAGCTCGAGGCCGTATTTCTTCAACGTCTTTTGATGACGGCCTTCGACGATCGTGAAGCTCGCGCGCGGTAACACACAAGGTTTCTGTCGGCCGAGCGTTTCATAAACCGCCTGAAGCTGCGCGAAGTACGCGATCTCGGCGGGCCCTCCAATGTAAGCCGCAGTCGGTAACAAGTAATCTTGGACGACTGGTCTCAGCGTCACATTGGGGCTTAACAGCTCTGGGTGACTGCGCGCCAATTCGACAAGCTCTTCTTTGCTCAACGAGCGGTCGCAACCTTTCACGCAGAAACGCCCGTCCTGTTGTGTGACGGCCGCCCGCCGCCCATCATCCATTATGAACAGCGGGACCATGTCTTCGCTCACGTGAATCTGCGCGTGATAGCCGGCGTCCTCGAGCGCGCGACTTCGTTCAACCAGAGCAGCGGCGATCTCGCTGGACTTGTCGATTGCTTCGGCGTAAAGCGGGGACGCTACTTGCTTCAACTCCTCGTCGAGCGGATCGAGCAACACGACTCCGTAGCTGCTGAACAGTCGGGCCAACAACCTCGCGAATGCTTCTGCGAATCCAACGCCTTCGGCATAGCTCTCACGCAAATCACGCTCGAGCGCCGGCGTGAACTCGGAGGGCGCGAGCTGCGCGACGAAATCATCGATCGTTTTGTTGATACCATCGCAGAGCTTAATGCGTCCCACTGGTTCATCGTCTTTGTGACTGCACGCGTCGTAGCGAAGGTCCTTAAGCTGACCTTCGCGATCGATCACCCGGCAATGATTCACTTCTTCGTAGTCGTGGTCCTCGCTCGCGATCCAGAAAACCGGCACAGCTTCAACGCCCTCGTCTCGAAGGCAAGCAGCGAGTTTGATTACAGTCAGAGCTTTGTGAATCGTGTACAGGGGACCCGTGAACAAACCGGCTTGCTGACCGGTAACGATCGCAACCGACCCTGGACGGCGAAGCATCTCGATGTGCTCGAGGGTCAATGCAGGGGATCCGACGCGGCGATTGGTTCGCTCGAGCGCGTCAGGCACTCGCTTGCGATCAAACTCTTGGGCTCCGACTCGGCGGGCATGTTCGGCGAGCGGTTGTACCGTGCGGCCGTAGTCGGTGTAGAACCGCGCGACCTTCGGGTAGTCATACAGGAAGTCATTGAACAGTTTTGTGGTGCGCGGAATTTCGGTGAAGCGCAACGCATCAGTGACGCGAGCGGCAGCGGCTTCGAGGTCTCTACAGTCGGCAGCCATGGTTCAGATAAGTGATGCGTGATCCGTGATGCGTGATTGTTTTGGTCACCCATCACGAATCACGCATCACGATCACTATTCAATCTCCGGGAAAAGGCCGGTATTACGAATCACCGTTCGGATCCGATCGCGGTCAGCATCGCTGACGGGGCTTAGCGGCGCGCGCGGAAAACCTCCGGCGAATCCGAGTATGTCCATAGCGGCTTTCAAACCGGGCACGCTCAAAACCGCCGTTACTGTTTGCGACAGCGGAGAGATGCGATTTTGAAGCTCACGCGCCCGCTGATGATCACCGGCTCTCACCGCCTCATACAGCTCGACGCAGGGTCGCGGCGCGGCGCAGGCAACGCCCAGGATCGCGCCCGCGGCGCCCATCATTAGCGACGTGTAGAGAATGCCGCCGTTTCCGGTCATCACCGCAAAGCTTGGGGGCGCAAGGCGAGCTGTCTCGGAGAGCGCGCCCATGTTCCCAGCGCTGTCCTTCAATCCTACGATGTTCGGGTGCCCGGCGAGCGAGGCTATCGTTTGCGACTCGATCACAACTCCGGTGCTTTGAGGAAAGTTGTAAATCAGGACGGGCACCGGCGAATGCTCGGCCACCTCAGTGAAGTGCGCGGCAAGCGCGTCTTGAGTCATCCTCGATTTGTAATAGTAAGGCGTGACAACGAGAACGGCGTCCGCCCCGCAATCTGCCGCTGCTTTCGATGATTCAATGGCCGCACGCGTTGAAAGCTCATTCACTCCGCCAATGATCGTGTGGTGGCTTGTGGCCGCGCGCTTGACGGTTTCGAGGACCCGGCGGCGCTCGTCCGCAGTGAGATGCACCGCTTCGCCGTTCGAGCCTAGCGCAACGTAACCCGCGAGCCCAGTCTCGTTGTATCGTTCAATGTTTGACGCGAGCGCCCCATAGTCGACCTCGCCGCGCGGGTTGAATGGCGTCGTGATCGGTGGAAGTATTCCGCTTAGCTTTAAGTTGTTCATTGGATTGTCGATGTTACTACGTCCACTAATCTTAGCTAGTTCCAGAGTAAACTCGCATTATAGTTGGCGTAACCGGAGAGCCGCAACGCGTGAGCATCACTCTATTCGCAGGCGAGTCGTGATGTCCGAGAACTCCAAGCGATGGACAGTTGCGCGGGCTGGGCCTCGTTTGTGCTTGATTTGAAAAGACACCACAGTTCTTCCATCGATCTTGATTCCGAACTCGGAGCCGATTGGATGTCCGCCGCGCGGGCGAGACGGCAGCATCGAGACGCGATCGGCGGTCAAACCGTCGATGTCGATTTCATCGAGCAGCGACTCCCATTTCACCTCGCCGGTCGAGCGGTCGAAGATGATGACGCGGCTTCTGTCTTTGCCGCTCTTGAACAGCACCAATTGATGAAGAAGGAACTTGAGCGCTTCGAGGTCGGTGATTCGCGCTCGGCGGAAGTCGGTCGGACTGCAATCGACAAGCCCAAGCTTTCGGATCAGAACATCCGCTACCAATCTGGCGACGTTCAGGTAATTCGACTTCAGTTCATTGATTGATGTGAAGCCCAGAGCTGAAATCATCTTATTCAACTCATCTGGCGAGACGCGGAAGTAACGTTCCGCCCATTTCTCTTCGATCTGAGGAGTCTGGCCCTCTGCGACTGCGACTTTGCGGGACTTGTCGGCCTTGACCGAGACTGGCAGATCGGCTCGATCGCTGAACTCGAGCACGAGATCGGCGGCACGCGCGTCTGCATATTCCAACGCGGTGTGCCGGACTCGGGTGAGATGCGCGGAGCCGGCTTGTTTCAGAAGCTCGGCAGCTCCAGTCTTCACGCCTGATTCAATATTGGCGATCTCTCGCTGAAAAATTGCCCGGCTCGGATGCGACGCAGGGAGCCGATTGATTGCGTCGAGCATCTTGGCTTTGCTTTGCGAAGCGTCGAATGGTGGTTGCTTGATGCGCGAGAGTGAGATCAACTCATTGGCGAGCATGACTTCGGCGTAGGTCCCAAGGCCGTCGTGAAAGATGCCTTCGATAATATCGAAGTCGGTCTTTGAAAGCGCTTTAGACTGACCAGCTTGAACTGGCCCGGCGGAGGCATAACCGCTGGCGACCGCGCTTGCACCTGCGATGACGCCGGCGAGGGCTAAGAGTGTGATCTGGATTCTCACACGACCGGATGCTGAGTGCATGCTTAGCTTCGCAACAACGAAATCCGCCACGCCAAGACAATATCGGTAACGCAGAATCTTTACCATCTACGCTAAGCGGGATTACTATTAGCCAGTGCCTGAACCTGGTTGGGATAAGTTTGAGTGGGATGATGAGAATAAGAAAAATGGGAACGTACAGCATTTGCGCGATCACCGAATCGAGCCAGAAGAGGCGGAGGAGTGTTTCTTTCACGATTATGAATACTCTTCGCACGAGCGGCGATTTGATGACGTGTACATTTTGGATGGCCGAACTGATCGCGGGAGGCGGCTGCGTCTGATCTTCCAGGACAAAGGTGACGGGCTTGCTCGCATCTTCACCGGCTGGGATTTGAAACCTAAGAAACCAAAGAGAAAGAGGAAGAAGAGAAAGAAATGAAAAGGCAATTCGGGAAGCTGCCTAAGGCAGAGCAAGAGAGAATAGAGCTCGAATATCATCACACGGATCCGCACGAGTTTGATGAGGAGATGTCGCGTGCCAAAACACATGTTGTCGAGTCGATACGTTTATCTCGTCGGATGGTTCAGTCCTTGAAGGCTGTGGCCGAATCGGAGGGCGAATCGGGTTATGAAGGGATGGTCAAAAAATGGATCAAAGAGCGCTTGCGTCAAGAGGTGAGTAAGAGAAGCCCCACACAAACAGTTTAGTCAAACCAGAAACCACGAACCAAAGAACGCGAAACCAGTCCTTTGGCGGCGGAAGTTGCGCTCGACAAGAAGGAGAGTGCTTGCGAGGCCGAGCGGCTGACGCCGCGGTAATCAGAGAATGGAAGCGACCCTTTGCATAACCATTTTGCTACTTACAACCCTGGCCACCAAAGGATGGGAAGATTCAAACCCTGTGGACTACTGATTCTCATCCTCTCTCAACCAGATTTGACCTTGCACCAATTCCATTACTTGATAGCAACGGGTCTAACAATGGCGTCGACCGGGGCGCGCAAAGCGGATTTCTGGACGTTGCTTGAGTGTTCGGCGCGCGCCCGGTTACGCCTGGCGTCAAGCGATCGAGAAGTCGATCAAGTGTCGAGCGCGATCGACGCGGTTGACCAACACTCGCACCTCATCTCCCAAGCGATAAACCTTCTTGGTTCGCTCGCCGACGAGTCGGTGCTTGCGTTCCTGATACTCGTAAACATCGTGGGTGAGGGTCGAGACGTGAACAAGGCCCTCGACGAAAACTTCTTTCAGCTCGACGTAGAATCCATACTCCTTGACGGAGGTGATGATACCCTCGAACTCGTCGCCGACGCGATCCGCCATGAATTCTGCTTTTCGCCAGTCCATCAGCTCGCGTTCGGCGTCATCGGCGGCGCGCTCGCGTTCGCTGGACCAATCGCCAATCACTTCAAGCGCGGCGCGCAGCTCGATCTCGCGCTCCTCCTTCAGTAACGGCGTCGCAATGCGCTTGAGTGCGTGCTTCGCTCCCAGATCAAGCTCGGCGTGTTCATTGGGACTGCCGCCCCGCTCGATGATTTCGCGAAGAACCCGATGAACGATCAGATCGGGATAGCGACGGATCGGCGAAGTGAAATGAGTGTAGGTCTTCATCGCCAAGCCGAAGTGCCCGGCGTTCTTCGGCGAATAACGAGCGCGCTGCATCGAGCGAAGCATCAAGTAGGAAAGCATACGCTCTTCGGGCAGTCCGCGAATCTCACGCCCCAGCCGCTGAAACCCCCGCTGCGGAACGGGCCCGTGCATCGAGAACTTGTGCCCGAATGACGCGGCGATTTCGGCGAACTCTTCAACTTTCTCGATTTTCGGCTCCTCGTGAATGCGAAACAACAGCGGCACGCTCAAAGCTTCGAGATGCCTGGCGACGGTTTCGTTCGCCAAAAGCATGAACTCCTCGATCAGACGATGTGCTACGTTGCGTTCGGAGCGAGCGATGCCGCCGATTTGACCTTCGTCATTGAATAACAGCTCGGCTTCGGGCAAATCAAAATCTATCGCGCCTCGCTCTTCTCGCCGCTTGATTAACACCGTCGTCAGGTCGTGCATCTTGAGGATCATTTCTCTGACGCGGGCATAACTCTTTGCGGTCTCGCCTTTCGGGTCGCTGATTATTTCGTTCACTGCCGTGTAAGTCATTCGCTCCCGGCTGTTAATGATCGATGGCGTAAGTCGGTAATCAACTACACGACCGTTTCGGCTAAGCTCAATCAGAGCGGACATCGTCAAACGATCCACTCGCGGCTTGAGCGAGCAAAGGTCGGTCGAGAGCCGCTCCGGGAGCATCGGAATCGCGCGTTCGGGGAAGTACACGGATGTTCCTCGCCGGAAGGCTTCCTCATTGAGGGCGCTGCCTTCGCGCACGTAATAACTGACGTCCGCAATGTGAACGCTGAGCAGCAATCGCCCGTTTGGCAGCTCTGCAAGCGACACCGCGTCATCGAAGTCCCGTGCCGTCTCGCCATCAATCGTGATAGTCAACCAACGTCGCAGGTCAGCTCGCCCTGCGAGTTGTTCTTCGGTTATGGCATCGCTGATGGCTTCGGCTTCGGCGAGCGCGGCGTCAGGAAAGATGTGCGGGAGCTGGTGCTTCCTTATGACTATTTCGAGATCAACGCCGGGCTGTTCCGCTCGACCGAGAACTTCGATTACACGCCCCCATGGCGGGCGCCCAGCAATCGGAGGTCTAGTGATTTCGACATTAACTATGTCGCCATCGGCCGCCCCGAGCGTGTCAGCACGTGCGATGTTGATCTCATGCAGGAAACGTTCATCGATCGGCGAAACGAAGCTTTCGGTCTTGAGCTTGACGAATGTACCGACGACAGTTTTCTTGGCGTGGTCGAGTACAGCCTCGACTCGCCCCTCGCGACCGCGCTCGCTCGCACGGGTAAGGCGCGCGATCACCTTGTCTCCGTGTAGAGCGGGTCCCATCGCGCGAGCGCTTACGAACAGATCTCCCTTCTCGCGTTCTTTCGGATCGTCCGGGACAACGAAAGCGTGGCCAGAGCGCGTGCCTCTAAGAGTGCCGATAACAAGACCGGAAGTTTGTTTTCGCCAGTAACGTCCGCCTTTTGCGGCTGCGAGGCCAGCTCGAACAAACTCTTTCAGGAGCGTCGTCAGGCGCAGCACTTGAGACTCCGAAAGGTTTAGCGCTTGAGCAAGGCGATCAGCAGTGATGGCGCGCTCACGCGATTTGGGCAACGACTCAAGAATTCTTTGCGGCGAAGCGTCCATGGCGAGCATGGCGATTTTGGATTTTAGATTTTGGATTTTGGAACTACATTTCAATTTGTGTTACAAATCCAAAATCCAAAAATGCAAAGTCAAAAATCCAAAATCTAAAATCCAAATCCGAAAATGAAATCCAAAATCTAAAATCCAAAATCCAAAATGAAATTGACACTATTCGCGAGCGGTAGCTAGTATAGGTTTGTTTCGCTTGGAGCGACAATCGCGACGAGTTGCGGATGTGGCGGAATGGCAGACGCGCAGCGCTCAGGACGCTGTGGGAGCAATCCCGTGGAGGTTCAAGTCCTCTCATCCGCATCAATCCTCTACTTGCGGCGCTTTCTCTGATCCCCGCTCTGCTATAATCCACTCGGTTTGTGAATAACCATCGTGCTTTCCATTCGCGCAAAGCTTACGCTGTGGTACCTCAGCCTTGCCGCTTTGGTGTTGGTCGCTTTCGCGGTGGCAATCTATCTTTATCTATCCCACGGACTGCTTAACGCGATCGACACATCGTTGCGAAATCACGCTGAGCGAATCGCCCAAGCCGTAGGCCACCCTTCCGAAACAGAAGAGCCCAGCCAGCCGGGCGTGCTGATACTGGCGCCCCAATTCGTTTCGGTGCTTGATCGAGACGGCAAAGTCACCGATCAAATTCTCGACCCCGAGGGCCACGAGGTGCCGATAATCAAACCGGCGCTGGAACGCGCCGCCAACGATTGGAACCCGCAATACAACGAAGCTTCCCTATCCGAGAGCGAGCACGTTCGGATCATCACTTGGCCCGCCCGCGATGAGGACGGCGAAGTGTTCTTCGTAGTCGTAGGTCAATCGCTCCGGGACGTGCAACGCGCGCAGAAGCAGTTGCTATTGCTGCTTGCAATCGCAAATCCCGTCGCCCTCTTGCTCGCCGGACTAGGGGGACTTTGGCTTGCCAACCAGGCGCTGAAGCCGGTCGATCGATTGACGCGAGCAGCCGAGCGGATAGGCCGCGGCAATCTCAGCGAGCGCGTCGAGGAGCCGCGCTCGGGTGACGAGATCGGCCGTCTGGCAGCGACGTTCAATCAGATGATCGGCCGGCTCGAGCAAGCCTTTGATCGCGAGCGCCGGTTCACCGCAGACGCGTCTCATGAGCTTAAGACACCGTTGGCCGTTCTTCGCGGGGATATAGAAGTGGCGCTTCGACGCGAGCGCTCGCCGGAGGAGTATCAGAGAGTGCTGAAATCGAGTCTGGAAGAAATCGAACAGTTGACTAAGCTTACTGACGATCTCTTGACGCTCGCTCGTTCCGACGCCGACCGCTCAGTGCTCGATCTCGAACAGGTAAGACTTGACCTTTTAGTTGCAGACGCTGGCGCGTATATGTCTCCGCTGGCTGTCAGTGCGAGGGTAGGGCTCATCTACGACGCCCCAGACTCGCCGGTCATTATCGAAGGCGATCAGAAGCGGCTCAAGCAATTGCTGGTGAACCTACTTGATAATGCCATCAAGTACACACCCGCCGGAGGCAGCGCCCGGCTTTCGCTCACCGTCGAAGATTCATTTGCAGTAATCCAAGTCTCAGATACGGGACGCGGCATTCCAGCGACCGCATTGCCCCACGTCTTCGAACGGTTCTACCGTCAGACCGATCCTCGCGACACGCGAGTCACCGGATTTGGGCTCGGCTTGGCGATATCGAAGTGGATCGCAGACGCCCACGGCGGCTCGATCAAGGTTGAAAGCAAAGAAGGAGAGGGTTCGCGGTTTACCGTTCGATTGCCGCTTGAGGGTCTCGAAAACGGCGTGCCCGGGAGCAAGGCGTCAGCAGAAAGCTCCTCATGATCGCGATCGTGATTCATCACTAGTTGCTTCCTGCCCAGTCCTACCAATTTTCAGATTCGACACTCACGGCTCGGCATGTAAGAATCCAATGAGGAGCACCGTAGATCTCCATGAAACGGGTAAAACTATTATCGGCCGGCAAGGGTGCCGCTCTTCTGTTGTTCATCACAATAGCCGCCGCGCTGGTGGTGTACCTCGTCTTTCGAAGCAAGCGTGTTCAGACTGACCAGGCGCGTCCCAAGCTGCAAGGTAAAGTCGTCGCTGTCTTCAGCAATACTCGTTACGCTCACGAGGTGAACGGCCAGATACGGTTCAACATAACAGCCGGCACTGACAGGGCGTACGAGGACGGCACTCACGAGCTCGAACAGGTAAGGGTTGAATCCTACGGCTCAAAAGGCGACCGCCACGATGCCGTCACGGCCGATCGTGCCAAGGTGAGTGACCCCTCCGACCTCGTAAAGCTTGACGCAGAGTTCATATCAAACGTTGTTGTGCAAACCTCGGAAGGACTTACGCTCAAGACAAACTATTTGCATTACGACCAAACGAAGAACACGGTTGATACGAAAGAACCGGTCGAGTTCGAAGGCCGTAACTACGCAGGTCGCGCGACCGGCTTAGTCATCGAGGCTAACGATGAACGCGCGCGATTGCTGAGCGATGTCGACGTGACCATCAAGCCTGAAGCCAGAGCAGGAAGCCAGGGAAGAGTGAATGCCGCTTCGACTGCGGGCAACCAGCGTGAGGAGACTGCAGAGGAAAAGGCCGCGCGCAAAGCTCGAAAGCGCGCGCGAAAAGAGGCGCGCCGAGCTGCAGAAGCGGTCGCACAAACAGCCGCCCCATCCGCTGCGCCTTCGCAAGCCGAACGAAAAGCAGCCTCCAACCGCCCCGAGGTGAAGAAGCCCACAAGAATACAAAGCGTGTCGGCGCTGCTCGAAAAAAAAGAGCATCGCGTGACGTTCGACGGCAACGTGATTGTGACCCAAGACACCGACGAATCGCGCGCCGATCGAATGGTCGCTTACACCGACGCCGGCAATCATCTCGAGCGCATCGAGGCACGCGGCAACGCTTACCTGAAGCAAGCGGAGAAGGGTGAGATAAAGTCTCCCGATATGGATTTCTTTTTCGGCGAGTCGCACCAGCTCGCTCGCGCGGTAGCTGCCGGCGGAGCATACACGAAGTCGCTCGGAGCGGAGCCGGTAAGAGAAGCAAGGGCTCAGACAATAGAGGCGACGTTTGTCGTCGGCCCTAAGGGGAATGTCGTCGACACGATAAAAGCTCAAGGAAGCGCAGACATAAAGATGCACGCTCCGACTGCAGGCAACACCAAGAGCAATCCCACCGAGCGTGAGCTTACAGCCGAAGCCGTCACCCTGACGTTTTTCTCTGATGGGCGAAACATCAAGTTCGCCGAGGCGATTGGCAATAGCGTCATGACGGTTACGCCGGTCCGCGCTGAGCCGCGTGCTGACAAGAAGACGATCCGCGCGCCTCGCATGGATGCTTCCTTCTATGAGACAGGAAATCGGGTCAGGACTTTCAACGCGGCGGATGCCGTGAGAGTCGAAATTGAAGCGATGGCCAAGGGCGGTCATCCGCTGCGCGTAACGACGAGCAAGAAGGCGCGAGCGGATTTCCTGGAAGATTCTCAGGACATTGATCGGGTCTCGCAAGATGGTAACTTCAAGTACAATGAGGGCGAACGCAACGCGGTGGCTGAGCGCGCGGTTTATGACGGACAGAAAGAGATTCTCAATCTTCGCGGGAAGCGACCGATGGCATGGGATGAGAAGGCCCGCACGCAAGCCGACGAGATTGATTACGATCAGCAGCGCGATGAAACACACGCGCGCGGCGATGTTCGCACGACGTATTACAGTCGCGAGACGACCAACGACTCAACGCCGTTCAAGAACACCAAGTCGCCGATCTTCATGACTGCCGAGCGCGCCGACGCGAAAACCGAAGGCATCGCGGTGTACATCGGCAACGCGCGCGGATGGCAGGACGATAACTTCGTGAAAGCCGATCGGATCGAGCTTTATCAGGACGACAAGCGCATGGTCGCGATCGGCCACGTCGAAAGCGCGCTGTATCAGGCGAAGCGAGAAACGTCGCCGGGCAAACGCGAGATCGTGCCGGGATTCGCGACCGCCGAGAAAATGACTTACTCGGACATCGAGCGTAAGGTCCATTACGAAGGCGAAGTTAAGGCCCGTCAAGGCGCCGATCGCATCGAAGCTTCATTCGTCGACGTGTACTTGAAGCAAGAGACAAATGAGGTCGATCACATGAACGCCGAGGGCAACGTGGTCCTGACACAGCCCGGTCGGCGAGGAGTTGGTGATAAGCTCGCCTATGGTGCGGACGATGGGAAAGCGGTCTTAACCGGCAAATCCGCTCGAGTTGATGATGCTGAGAAGGGTTCTACGATGGGCTCTCAATTGACTTTCTACAATCGCGATGATAGGATTATCGTCGAAAATCAACAGGGTACAGGCCGTGTCCGATCGACTCATCGTTTGACAAAGAGCAAGGCGAATTGAAAGCAACGAGATGGCAGAAAACGTGTCCGTGATCGAGATTTCCGCCGCCGCCGAGCCTCAAGCGACGCTCACGTTACAACAAACAAGCACTCTTGGCGTCGAAGGCTTGCGAAAGTCATATCGCAAGCGCGTGGTCGTCGACAACGTTTCGTTGGACATTCGCCAGAACGAAATAGTCGGATTGCTTGGACCAAACGGCGCGGGCAAGACCACGGTCTTTTACATGATTGTTGGGCTCGAGCGTCCGGACGCGGGAAAGATATTCCTCGATTTCAAGGACATTTCCCGGCTGCCGATGTATCTGCGAGCGCGCGACGGCATAAGTTACCTGCCGCAGGAGGCGTCCGTTTTTCGCAAGCTGACGGTTGAGGAGAACATCCTGCTGGTCCTTCAAACGTTGCCGCTCACGAAATCCGACCGCGAGCATCGCCTCGAGTTGTTGCTCAGCGAACTTGACATCGCTTACGTGCGTCACACAAAGGCGTATCAGCTTTCGGGCGGCGAGCGGCGAAGGACGGAGATCGCCCGGTGCCTGGTGATCGAGCCTCGATTCATACTGCTCGACGAGCCTTTCGCGGGGATTGATCCGATAGCTGTGATTGATATACAACGAATCCTGCAAAAGTTGCGCGAGCGCGGAATCGGGGTGCTGATAACCGATCACAACGTGCGTGAGACTCTGGCGATTACGGACAGAGCGTATATAATTAACGACGGGAAGATATTCCGCGCGGGCACACCAGACGAGCTGACGCGCGATGAAGAAGTAAGGCGAGTATATCTCGGAGAGAATTTCAGGATGTAGTCCAAGTAGTCCATAGTCAGTAGCCCGTGGTCAGTAGCGAGCAGTCCGAGGACCACGGACTACGGACTACGGACTATGGACCACTGATTATGTCGGTCAAGCCACATTTAAGCACGAGTCTTTCACAACGGTTGGTATTGACGCCGCAGATGCGGCAGCGGATCGAGCTGTTGGCGATGACCAAGCTCGAGCTTGCCGACATGATGCAGACGGAGCTGTCCGCGAATCCGGTGCTCGACGAAGTAGCACCCGGCGATGGAGCTGACGAAAGTTCGCCGCTTGATGAGGAGATCGCGGCTGTTGATGCTACAACCGCAGATCTCGCCCCTCCAAATGGAGCGGCCTCGCCTGAGCCCGCAGTTTCTGAAGGATTCTTGACGGACTCTCCCGCTCTGGGCGAAACAAACCTCACCAGCCCTGCCGATACTGTCCCGTTGGACGGAGAAGCAGAATCCGAGCGCGAGCGCGATTCGTTTCAAGAGGTGGATTTCGGTTCCACCTTCGAAGAGTATCTCGATCCCGGCTACAAAACCCACGAATACGAAGCGAAGGACGACGTCTCGTTCGAGAATATGCTGAGCAGACGCGACTCGCTTTATGATCAGCTCATCTGGCAATTGCATTTGACTGAGTGCTCCGACGAGGTTCGAGCCGCAGGCGAGGCGATAATCGGCAACCTCGACGAGAACACCGGCTTTCTCGACGCTACCGTCGAAGAGATAACGGAGATGGGTCCGTGGGCGGTGGAAACGGTCGAGCAAGCTCGCGGGCTCGTGCAGCGTCTGGATCCGATTGGGTGTGGGGCGCTCGATGTGCGCGAATCGCTGCTGGTTCAGCTCGACTATTATGGTTGGGGAGACCGGCTGGCAGCCCAGATGGTGCGCGATCATCTTGAGAGTCTTCAAACCCATAAGCTTCCGGACCTTGCGAAGACGCTAGGCGTGCCGCTCGAGCAACTGCTCGAGGAAATGGAGATTGTCAAGAGGCTCGATCCGAAGCCCGGCCGCAAGTATTCCTCCGAGGAGGCACAGCCGGTCGTCCCCGAGGTTACTATCGAGAAGGTCGGTGACGATTACATCATGCGATTTGAAGATGACGGCTTGCCGCACCTGCGGATAAACAGGACCTATCGCCAGATGATGGAGTCTAAAGATTCCTCGAAAGAGACCCGCGATTACATTAAGGAACGGTTTCGCTCGGCGGTCGATCTTCTGAAGAACATCGAGCACCGTCGCCAGACGATTTATCGCGTGTGCCAATCGATCGTGGATCGGCAGCGCGACTTCCTGGATCACGGCATCGAGCACCTGAAGCCGATGATGCTCAAAGACGTTGCCGAAGACATCGGTATGCACCTGAGCACAGTTTCGCGAGTGGTGAATCGAAAGTATGTCAACACACCGCAGGGCGTTTACGAGCTGCGCCGATTCTTCACTGAGGGGATGAGAAGCGACACTGGCGAAGATGTTTCAACACGCGTGCTCAAACTGAAAATCAAAAAGATGATCGAAGCGGAAGATCCACATCACCCCATCACGGATGATGAAGTAGCCAAGCGTCTGGCAAGGGATGGCGTGAAGATGAGCCGGCGGACGGTCGCAAAGTACCGGGACCAGATGCGCATACCCGGCTCGCGAGAGCGGCGCGCCATCGTCTAATCAGGCTGCTGGCTCGGTCCCTTAAAGAGATTATGCTTCCTCCTACTCCCACTTCAGAATCGGCAAGCCCAAGAAAACAAACAGAGGAGCACAGATGGAATACGAGTTCACTGGTCGGCACATCGAGATAACACCAGCCGTGGAACGATTGGTTCGCGAAGAGCTTGGAAAACTTGACCGAATACTCAATTCGGCGCCGATGAGAAGCCACATCATCGTTTCGGCTGAGAAACATCGCAAGCGGACCGAAATCGTCCTATACTGGCGTGACAACGTTTTTACTGCCGTAAGCGAAAACACTGAGCTCAAACAATCGGTCGCTGAAGCGGCGGCCAGAATGCAAAAACAAGTGCTTCGACTAAAGGAACGCTTTCAAGCTCGGAAGCGCGGGCGCCAACCCGCTAAAGCGGTTGCCCCGATTCCGGGTGGCGCTATCGAAGCGGCTAAGGGCGCGCCGCGCATAATCACGCAGAAGCGGTATCGGGTGAAACCCATGACGCCCGAAGAAGCGGCAATAATATTAGCAGACTCGGAGGATCAGTTCATCGTGTTTCGCGACGCCGAGACGAATAAGGTCGGCGTGCTCTACAATCGAACGGACGGTAACTTCGGACTAATCGAACCGTGAAGTGGGGGATGGGGGTTGGGAGTTGGGGACTGGGCTGAACCAGTCCCTAACCCCCATCTCCTAACCCCCCTCTCGTTTATGCCTGTCTCAGTAGTCATCATCACCGGAGTATCGGGCTCTGGGATGTCATCCGCCCTCAAGGCGTTTGAGGATCTCGGCTACTTCGCGATCGACAACCTGCCGGTTCAGCTCATTCCTACCTTCGTGAGACTTTGCGGCGAATCCAAAGAAATCGATCGGACGGCTTTTGTCATCGACGTGCGGTCGCGCGAGTTCCTCAGCTTGTTCCCCCAGATGAATCGGGAGCTGCAAGATAAGGGCGTTAGCGTTACGGTTCTGTTTCTTGAGGCCGACGACGATGTGTTGCTGCGTCGTTACAGCGAGACCCGTCGCCCACATCCGCTCCCCGATCAAAACGTCCTGCACGCGATCAGACAGGAGCGCGAAATGCTTTCGGAGATTCGCGACCTTGCCGATCATGTCATTGACACCTCGGAACATACGGTGCACACCCTGCGAGACGTGATCAAGGATCGCTTCGCTGAAAAAGGTGGCGCGCACGAATTGAATGTGACTGTCTCATCCTTTGGCTTCAGGCATGGCTCTCCGCGCGGATTGGACATGCTCTTCGACGTGAGGTTTCTGCCGAATCCGCATTTCGTCCCTGAGCTGAAGCCGCTGACTGGGCGCGACGCCGCGGTGATCAAGTACTTGCAAGCCGAGAGCGAGGTGGAAGATACTATCGCGCGCCTGGTCGATCTGTTGTCGTATTTGTTACCGCGATTCCTGCGTGAGGGCAAGAGCTATCTGACTGTCGGTGTGGGGTGCACAGGCGGACGCCACCGCTCGGTTATGGTCGCTGATTCAATTAACAGGCGGCTGAATGATATGGGGTACAAGTCGAGAGTTGCGCACCGCGATATCGACAAGGATGAAGTGAGATACAGGAGAGATGCGTGACTCGTGATGCGTGATCAGAGGTGCGAGATCTGAAAGGATGACCGCAAATCACGATCACGTTTCACGAATCACGAATAACGGATCACGCATCACTTTTCACCTATGGTTGGCGGAGTAATAGTAACTCACGGGCAGTTGGCTAACGAGTTGGTTTCGGCAGCCGAGATGATCGTGGGCGAAATAAACCACATTACGGCCGTCTCGATCGGCTGGCACGACGACGTCGATGTAGCCCGCGAGGAGATCGAACGCGCAATTCAACGAGTGGACAGCGGCAGTGGTGTTCTGCTGCTCACCGATATGTTTGGCGGGACCGCGACGAACATTGCGGCGAGCTTCTTGGGAGCCGCGCAAGTTGAAGTGGTTACCGGCGTGAACCTGCCGATGGTGATCAAACTCGCTACCCAGGAGCTGGAAGAGTTGCTGCCCGAGTTGGCGCGCCGTGTCTGCGATCAGGGACAACAGCAGATTCATCTGGCGGGCGACATACTCGCGCCCAAGAAAAAATGAAATTCGAGGATGGAAGATCGAGGATCGAAGAAAGCCGATTGCGTGACGCCTCTGAACCCCGATGAAAATGTCGATACCGTGATGTCGAATCGTAAATCCGAGATTTCGAATCACAAATTCACCGCCCGCGATCCTCGATCCTCAATCGTCGATTCTCGATTGCTTAACGTTTCCGATCTCCGAGTCTATTTCCAAACCGAAGCCGGCATTCTGAAAGCGGTTGACGGCGTCAGCTTTGAGATCGCCGCGGGAGAAACGTTAGGACTGGTTGGCGAGAGCGGCTGCGGAAAGTCCGTCACTGCCTATTCTATCCTCAAGCTTCTGCCCTCGCCGCCAGCTAGGTATGAGGGCGGTGAGATAAGCTTTCGCGGTGAGAGCCTGCTTGAGTTAGACGATAGAGAGTTGCGCCGCGTGAGAGGCAACTTGATCTCGATGATCTTTCAGGAACCGATGTCATCGCTCAATCCGATCATGTCGATTGGAGCGCAGATCGGCGAAGCGATTCGCGAACATCAGAAGAAATCAAACAGAGAAGCAAGGGAGATAGCCGTCGACATGTTGCGACGCGTTGGCATCGGCTCGCCTGAGTCGCGCCTTCGCGAGTATCCACATCAACTGTCTGGAGGAATGAAACAGCGAGCGATGATCGCGATGGCCCTTGCGTGCCGCCCGTCGTTGCTGATTGCCGATGAGCCAACGACCGCTTTGGACGTGACGATACAAGCGCAAATACTCGAGCTACTGAACGAGCTTCAACGTGATCTGAGTATGTCGGTGCTATTGATCACCCACGATCTGGGAGTGGTCGCAGAGACTTGCGATCGCGTCGCGGTTATGTACGCGGGTAAGATCGTAGAGTCCTCGCCGGTTGCAATGCTGTTTGACAGCCCGAAGCATCCTTACACTCATGGATTGTTTCGGTCTTTGCCGACTCTGATCGAAAAAAAGAAGCAACTTGCGGTAATCCCCGGAGCGGTGCCCAGCCCGTTGGACTTCCCTTCGGGCTGCCGCTTCCGCACGCGATGCTCGATGGCACAAGAGATATGCAAACAAGAACCTCCGCTTCGCGAGATAGAACCAGCTCATCTTTCTGCCTGTCACTTCGCCGAGGAAGTTGGCCAGCATCAGCGCGGAGACTTGTAGGTATGGTTCGGTGATGGACGGAAGCGGCAAGGCCGACATTCTGATCGCCAAACCAGCCGGTGCTTCCGAAATACTTGAAAGCCTGAAGCTCGCTAAGCAGCGGATCGCGCAGCGGAGCAAAACCGCGGATGAGGTAACCCTTTCGTTTGAATCACCTCCCGAAGATAGAATCCACGTCACGTTTTAGATCCCAACTCGGGTGTGTCGAATAGACTTCATGCAACTTCGACGGTGAGCGATTCTGCTATATTCTAGTAGGTCGCATGGAAGACCATATCCTCATTGTTGAAGATCTCGTGAAGCACTATGCAATCCGCAAGGGAATCGTGCCTAAGACGGTCGGTTACGTTCGAGCAGTTGACGGCGTGTCGTTCTCTATTCCTCGCGGGAAAACGCTTGGTCTCGTTGGCGAGTCCGGTTGCGGGAAGACTACGACCGGGCGCACGATTTTGAGATTGATCCCGCCAACTTCGGGACGAGTCGTTTTCGACGGTAAGGATGTATTTTCGTTGGGCGAGCGCGAGATGCGACGGCTGCGGCGTGAGATGCAGATCATCTTTCAAGACCCTTATGGCTCGCTGAATCCCCGAATGACGGTGGGCGCAACTCTTGAAGAACCCATTCGCGTCCACGCAATCGATTCCGATGGGAAAACTGAAGACGAGCCGAGCGCTTCCAGAAGGCGGCGGGCACGTGAGCGCGTTGCCGAGCTTCTAAGTGTCGTTGGACTCAGCCCGGAGCACGCGAGCCGCTTTCCGCACGAGTTCTCTGGGGGGCAGCGACAGCGGATTGGGATCGCGAGAGCGCTGGCGCTCAACCCCAAGCTCATCGTTTGCGACGAAGCAGTGTCCGCACTGGACGTTTCGATTCAGGCGCAGATACTAAACCTGCTCGCCGACCTTCAGCAGCGGTTCGGGCTCACATACCTGTTCATCGCGCACGACCTGGCGGTCGTAAGGCACATCTCCGACCGCGTGGCGGTGATGTATATGGGGGAAATAGTCGAGGAGGCCGATACCGAAGAGATATTCGGCAATCCGTTGCATCCATACACGCAAGCGTTGCTGTCTTCAATCCCAGTGCCCGTTCCACGGGCAAAGGGCGAACGACCGCGGCTTCAAGGGGACATTCCGACCCCGATCAATCCTCCGGCCGGGTGTCGATTCCACACGCGCTGTCCGATAGCGATAGAAGAATGCAAGCTTGCGGAGCCGTCGCTGTTGGAGATCAATCCCGGCCATCGCGTGGCGTGTATAAGAACCGACGCTTCAGCACAATTTCGAGGAGCGAATCGAATTTGATCCACTTGCGGTTTCGGAGCCGCCGGATGCTGAGCATCGCGCGTCAACGGTGAGCTTACTTCTTTAGGGTCTTGAGCATCTCTGAGATCTTTTCCGACAGCTCCTCGCCTCTGAGCCCCGTCGCTTTGATCGCGCCGTCCTGATCTATCAATATTGTTTGCGGGATCGCGTACACTCCATACAACCGAGCGAGCTTGTTGCCCCATCCGAGCCCGTCGTAATACTGCGGCCACGAAATCGCTTCCTCTTTCATGTAGGCGTCAAACAATTGGCGATTTGAATCCAGATTTATGCCGATGATCAGGAACTGATCGCGGCCGTGGCGCTTCCAAATCTTTTTGACTTCGGGAATATCGACGCGACAGGGACCGCACCAACTCGCCCAGAAATCCAGGAGCACGATTTTTCCGCGAAGCTTCTCAAGCGCCAGCTCCTCGCCCGTATGAGACTTAACGGAAAAGACCGGCGCGACTCGGCTGTCCACCATCTTTGTATTCGCGATCACCGCCTGCGCCTGACTGACGTCGTTCGCATCCGGATTCAGCTCGATGTACTTTTTCAGCGCGGCGACTCCTTCTTGTTCCTTCCCTGCTTTGATCAGCGCGAAGCCGAGGTTGTAATAAGCTTTCACTACGTTGCCCTTGCTGACCTCGATCGCGCGCTGAAGCGCTTCCACCGCTTGCTCGTAAGACTCCTTCTCGTTCTGCAGGTAAAGCGCGACGCCGAGTATGTTGCAGATCTCTCCTTCATTGGGGGGCTTCAGGTCAGCCGCCTGACGAAACGCAGCTACTGCGTCTTTCAGTTGCCGCAACTGGAAATAGACCTGACCGATCATCTCGAAGCACTGGGCGCACTTGTCGTCGCGAAGCTTCGCGGCCCTGCGAAACTCGTTGATCGCGTCTTGTACCTGTCCCTGTCGCAAGAGTTGACGGCCGTTGTCGAGCGCCTCTTGCACGCCATCAGTCTGTTGCGGCTTTTGCTCGGGAACTGGCTTGGGTTGTTCTTGCGCGTACACTGAGCTCGCGAATGCGAAACTCAACGCTAGAAGCATGACCGACGCTCTGTAAATAAAGTTATTCACGATTCAATTCAACCTCAACTCGGCGCCGGCCGACTGTTGTCCGATTCTGCTGATCACAAGCGTCAGGCCTGCACCAGCCGCCGCTTCACTCGGCATCAAGAAGAACCGCAGTCCTTCTCGCGATTTGGCACCAGCCAGCGGCGAATCGATGTCCAGCTCGTAACTCGAAAAGTCGTTCAAAGACTCCTTGTACCCATGCTTACTATAGGTCGATATCCCATAATAGGAGATCAGTCGTTTGAAAGCGGCACGCGCGCTAACCGATGTGAAGCGGCGGCCCGACTGTTGGCGAATCTCGAAGCGCGCCGTCTTCAAGTCTACGGGCGTCTCTCCTGGATTGGTCACGCTTACGCGCACCGGCAAGACTCCCGCCAAAATCAAGTTTGCGTCGAACGTTCCATACAAAAAATCTTCGTCGGTTATCGCCTGGGCTTCCACTGTGATGCCGCCCGCGGTCGCCTTCGCTTCGTAGCGAGCGGGAGGCAAGCCAGGACGAGTTTTCACGTTGAACGGCTTCCCGCAACCGGCCAATACAACCGATGACAGGGCGGCACAGGCGCAGAATACTCGCGCTTTGGTGCCCCTGCGCATCAACATTGAATCTAAGCGAGCAATAACAGGGTGTCAACTTGCGGCTGTCTCGAACCGTGTGCTAACGTCAACTCTTTCCTTAGACGGCTCGCTTCTTGTCCTACACGGCGTGTTCCGCGAGACTGTTCAGGAATTGAGTCAATGATAATTCCGCATAAAGGCGTGACTCCCCGGGTTGCGGCGACCGCGTTCATCGCTGATGGGGCGAGGGTGATCGGCGATGTACACATCGGCGCGCATTCGAGCGTGTGGTTCAATTGCGTCTTGCGGGGCGATTGCTATCACATCCGAATCGGTGAATGCACCAACATTCAGGACAACACGGTCATTCACGTTACGCAGGGAAGGTTCGCGACGATCATTGGTGACCGTGTGACCGTCGGGCACTCGACGGTGCTTCACGGCTGCACGATCAAGGATCGATGCCTGATTGGAATCGGCGCAATAGTTTTGGATGATGTGCTGATCGAAGAAGAATCTTTCATCGCAGCAGGTTCGCTTGTGACACCCGGCACGGTGATCCCCCCGCGGTCGATGGTTATGGGCGCGCCGGCAAAGATTCGTCGCGAGGTAACCGATGCTGAGGTGGCTCGCATCAATGAACATTGGCAACATTACGTCGAGTATAAGAACGCTTATCTGGCGGAAGAGCGTCATTGAGAATAGAGAACTAGAGTTTGTATGCCGACTCTTGATAAGCTCGGAAACCTAAAACGCACGCACTTCTCGGGCGACTTGCGTCCTGAACACGCGGGCGAAATGGTCAAGCTCATGGGGTGGGTTCACCGCCGGCGCGACTTCGGCCCGCTCACCTTCATCGACCTGCGCGATCGTGAGGGTATCGTGCAGATTGTGTTCGACGAAGAGAAGAACGCCGATGCACACCACCGTGCCAAGGAGCTGCGCAGCGAATACATCATCGCGGTTGTCGGCAAGGTGTTGATGCGCGACAAGGACAAGGTCAACCCAAACATCAAGTCGGGTCGCATCGAAGTGAAGGCACTAGAGCTGTATATTCTGAACGAAGCGAAGACCACGCCCTTCGAGATCGACGCAGGCAGGCCCAGCGAAGAAGTGCGGCTCAAGTATCGGTATCTCGACTTGCGGCGAGATAAGATGCAATACAACATCGGCTTGCGCCATCGCGCGGCGATCACCGTCCGCCGCTTCCTTGACGAGCACGGGTTTTACGAGATCGAAACTCCGATGTTGATTAAGACCACGCCCGAAGGAGCGCGCGATTACATTGTGCCGAGCCGGCTTCAGCCGGGGCGCTTTTACGCGCTGCCTCAGTCGCCTCAGATCTTCAAGCAGCTTCTGATGATCGCAGGTTACGATAAATACTTTCAACTCGCGCATTGCTTCCGAGATGAAGACCTGCGGGCCGACCGCCAACCCGAGTTCACCCAGATCGACGTCGAGATGAGCTTCGTTCGGCCGGACGATATCTTCAAAGTCATGGAGCCGATGATGGCTGAGCTGGCGCGCCTGATCGAGGTGAAGGTCGAACTTCCGTTTCCGCGGCTGAGCTATCACGACGCGATGCGCCGTTTTGGAACCGACAAGCCGGACACCAGATTCGAGCTTGAGCTTGTCGATCTCTCAGACAGACTTGCGACAACGGATTTCACCCCGTATCGCAAGGCGCTCGACGAAGGCGGACAAATCAAAGCAATCAACGTCACCGACGGGGCGAAGTACTCACGCAAGGCTCTGGACGAGCTGACTGAAATTGCGCGGCGGTTTGGAGCAGACGGGATGGCGTGGATCAAGGCGGCGGCTTCGGGCGAGATAAGCTCGCCGCTTTCCAAATCGCTAGGCGACGAGAAAGTCGCGGAACTTGCTTTGGCAGCCGGTACCAGGGCAGGCGACTGCGCGCTGCTCATCGGCGGCAAACCCTCGATCGTTGCGGCGTCGCTGGGGGCGCTCAGGACCGAAGTAGCCGAACGTGAAGGTCTAATCGACCAGAACAAGTTTAACTTCTTGTGGGTCGTGGATTATCCGATGTTCGAGTACCACGAAGAGGATGGCCGCTTCTATCCAATGCACCATCCGTTCACAAGCCCGCGCGAAGAAGACTTCGAAAAGCTGGAATCCGATCCCGGCTCGGTCATGGCGAAGGCGTACGATTTGGTTCTGAACGGAGTTGAGTTGAGCAGCGGCTCGATACGAATTCACTCGCGCGAGTTGCAGCGACGCGTGTTCAAGGTGCTCGGTATGAGCGAAGAGGAAGCCCGCTCGAAGTTCGGCTTCCTGATGGACGCGCTGGAATATGGCACGCCTCCGCACGGCGGGATGGCTATTGGGTTTGACCGGCTGGTTATGCTGTTGGCCAGAGAGAAGTCTATACGCGAGGTCATAGCTTTCCCGAAAACCGCCAGCGCAATGGACTTGATGATCGACTCGCCCAGCGAAGTTTCCGACGAGCAGCTGCACGAGCTTCACATCAAAATCGTGGATTGAGCATTACCTGTTTTCGAACAGGGCCTTCAGGCTTGTATCGTAAGGTTCGCGCGCGACGCCTGCGTCGGTGATGATCGCCGAGACGTAGCGATGCGGCGTCACATCGAAGGCCGGGTTCGCCACCTTTACTCCTTCGGGCGCTATCAGCTCTCCTCGAAAGTGAGTGACTTCCTCATCCGCGCGAGACTCGATTGGGATCTGTTCCCCGGAGTTCAGCGTAAAATCTATTGTCGAGAGCGGAGCTGCGACGTAGAACGGAACGTTGTTTTCGTGCGCAGCGAGCGCAACCATGTAAGTGCCGATTTTATTTGCGACGTCACCGTTGGCGGCGATGCGATCGGCGCCCACGATCGCGCAGTCGACCTCCCCGGATTTCAAGAAGTGCCCCGCCATCCCATCGGTAATAAGCGTAACCGGAATGCCATCCTTTGCCAGCTCCCAGGCCGTGAGCCGCGCGCCTTGAAGAAAGGGCCGAGTCTCGTCGGCGAATACCCGCACTCGCTTGCCGGCTTCGACCGCGGCACGAATGACTCCAAGCGCGGTACCGAATCCAGCGGTCGCCAACGCCCCAGCATTGCAATGCGTTAAAACTGTGGCGTTGTCGGGAATGAGCTCCGCGCCGAAACTTCCCATCCGCTGATTTGCTTCCACGTCTTCTCGATGAACGTCGAGCGCCTCAGCCACGAGTTGCTTCTTGATATCGGCAACTGAAGCACCCTCGCGCCTTGCGTGATTGAACGCCCAACGCATTCGCTCGACCGCCCAGAACAGGTTGACCGCCGTGGGCCGGGTTTCAGACAGGCGTTCGCACACTTGGTGAAAGTCTCTTTCGAGCTGCTCCAGCGAAGCGGCTTCGGAGTTCTTCACGCCCAATGCGATGCCCATTGCGGCAGCCACGCCGATCGCGGGCGCGCCCCGCACGACCATCTCTTCGATTGCCCTTGCCACTTCTTCGTGAGTCTTGAAGACTGGATAAAGCTCGTGAGTCGGAAGGCGCCGCTGGTCGATCATTACCACGCCTTCATCGCTCCACTCGATCGTCTTAATCATCGCGGAAGGATAATAACTGATTCACAGACTCGTTGCACCGTGCACGGGGAAGTGAGAAGCGCCAAGACACAGCGGTTGGTAGCTTGCGTCCACTCCGCTGTCGGTATAACTGGGCGTCCAGCCTGACGGATCTTGAAACAAACGGATCGCTCTGATCCGGCGGTCGCTGCACAGATTGAACCAGTGCCACGTTCCGCGCGGCACGCGGATCAAATCGCCGGCTTCAACCTCAATAGCAACGACCGAGCCCCCGCGCGGACGAATGTGAAACAGCCCGCGTCCCTCGATAATGAAACGCACTTCGTCTTCGTCGTGCCAGTGTTCGCGGTTGAACTTAGCAAGCATCGCTTCGAGGCCGGGCGTCTGCGCGTTCACATCGATAACGTCTGCGGTTACGTAGCCGCCTTGAGTCTTCAGTTTGTCGATCTCGTCCGAATAAGCATCAAGGATTTCTTCAGCAGGCGCGTCGGGTGCAACCGTGTGCGATGGATTCCAGCGCTCGTAATCGATTCCGATTGCCGCGAGACAGGTGGTGATATCGTCTCGATCGCGAATTGTCCGGTTCTCGTCGGGGATTGTGATGATGGCCATTTAACTTTTCCTCACTTCCGCGCGCAATGGACTCGTCCGAGGACTTCCAACAGGAACTCTAAGATCTCGACGTGGCGTTTAGCTTCGCGAAGGTCCTTGCCCCAAGTGTACAAGCCGTGACGCCGGAGCAGAAACCCGTGCGAGCGCGGATGATCCATCAACGCGCCGGAGATCGCCCCGGAAAGCTGCGTCATGTCTTGCGAATTCTCGATGATCGGAAGCCACTCGCAGTGGTCATGCGTTGAGATGCCTTCAAGTCCTTTGAGCATCTCGTAACCTTCAATGCTCAATCCGCCATCGGCCCAGTGCGCGTCGGAAAGAATATTGCTCCAAACCGAATGGGTATGCAATACAGCGCCGGCTCCACGAAGTCGGGCGACTTCGAGATGCAACAGAGTCTCCGCGGATGGGCGGCCATCACCCTCAAGCAGGTCGCCTGCCCCGTCAACGCGCAAGATGTGATCGGCGGCGAGCTTGTCTTTCTCGACGCCGCTGGAAGTGATTGCGATCTCGAGAGGGTCGCGCCTAAGAACCGCGCTCAAGTTGCCGCTCGTGCCCAGCATCCAACCCCGCGCGAAAAAAGCTCGGCCAACATCGACAAGTTCTTCAGCAATTCCTGGGAACAACTCTAAGCTTCTTGGATTGCGCATCAATTCATCCAGTTTCGGAATCCGTCAGGTCATCGTGAAATCTACCACGCAGCCGCGGCAGTGGCCATCCGACATTGCCTGCAAGTCGCGCGTGCGGAGCAACCAGTCATTTTGACCGATCCTCTTCATTCAAGACCAGGCAACTCGACTCGGAAGGCAGGCGCAGGACAGCATCGACGACTTCCGCTTGGAGGTGAGACCGAGGCAATACGCCCAGGTTGGACTGCAGTTTGGCGTTGCGGAGTTTCCTTCTGACGGTCAGTCCATTGACGAGCTGCTGCAGGCCGCTTTGCAAGCCACTAGTCAGAACGAGGCAGCATTTGTCGACAGCAGGCAAGAGCCTTGGCATTCGCAGCTGGCGCCCGGCGAACATGCATCAAGAGGGAAGAGCGGGCCACTTGCTCTTGTGGGATGATGTCGCAGCGTATCCAGTTGTGACCCCATCCTGAGTCGCTATCACGAGAGCCGATAGCCTGCCGATATGTTCAGCGTTTCGCCGGTGATATTGCGGCCTTCCTCGGAAGCAAGAAACAGAGCCATCGCTGCGATCTCCTCTTCTTCAACCATCCGCTTGAGCGCGGTCGGCTCGACGTATTGGCGCTCCATTTCCTCGAATGAAAGATTCAACTCTTTGGCGCGGTCGCGAATCACCCGCTCGATCCTCGGGCCGCGAACTGGACCGGGCGCAATCGCGTTTACGGTGATGTTGTAACGACCGCATTCTTCTGCCAATGTCTGAGTCAAACCGATCATCCCCCATTTTGACGCGCAATACGGACTGCGGAAGGCATAAGCCTGCAGTCCCGCGATCGAGGTGATGTTGATAATGCTGCCGCTGGGTCGCTCGAGCATGTGAGGCAGCACGTGCTTTGCGCACAGGAACGCCCCGGTCAAGTTCACCGAAATAGTGCTCTCCCATTCTTTGAGACTGACCTTTGGGACCAGGGCGGTCGGTCCGGCGATGCCCGCGTTGTTGACCAGAATGTCGATATGTCCGAACTCGGCGATTGCCGCCGAAACCATTCGCTCAACACTCGCTTCGTCCGCGACGTCGGCAGTAAGCGCTAGGGCTTGCCCGCCCAAGTCGCGCACTTGTTGCTCGACAGCTCTAATCTTTTGCTCAGTCGGGCCGGCGACGACCACGCTCGACCCCTCGCGCGCAAACCGAAGCGCTATGGCGCGCCCTATTCCTCCTCCCCCGCCCGTTACGATCGCGACTTTGCCTTGAAGCTTCATGCGACGCTCCTTTGAGAGAGAGCCTATCATAGCTCATCGGCCTGTCAGATTGTAGCCAGCGGCGAATCACCGCCCGCTTTGGGGTACTCGTGGTGACATGATTTGTCTCTATCCCCGTGTCAGTTTGTGTGATTGCCGATTCTCAAGGCCTCGGACCTACTCGAGTTCTGCGCTCGCTCTCCTCAAGGGTCTGGACTTCGCGTACTGCAACTAGCGGGTCAAACAAGGCATCAAAGTTGCTGAAATCAGAAAAGCCGCAACCCGATCAGGGATGACGCGGCGGTGGTTGAAGAACGAAATGATGAGTTGGCAGGCTACAAAGCAAAGTGACGGACGGGCGCGGAAAGAGAGTTTGAGAATGGTTAGCAACGGTCAAAAGAGAAAACTGGTAGCCCTCGATCCCAGCATCAAGAGCGCGGCGGCGCAGCAATTCGAGGCGGGTCTTCGGGCCCGAGTTGTGGGCCAGGATCGAGCAGTCCGCGCCATCTCGTCAATGTATCAAGTCTTTCAGGCGGGAATGACCAATCCGGCGCGCCCGCTGAGCACGATGATGTTTCTTGGGCCTACCGGCTCGGGCAAGACTCACGTCGTCGAGGCCGCCGCCGAGATACTGTTTGGCGACCGGAACGCTGTGATCAGAATGGACTGCGCCGAGTTTCAGCACTCACATGAGATCGCAAAGCTGATCGGCTCGCCGCCCGGCTATCTCGGCCATCGCGAGACCGCGCCTTTGCTGACTCAAGAGAATCTCGACAAATACCGAACCGAGCGCGACTCTTTTACGCTTGTGCTTTTCGACGAAGTTGAGAAGGCATCGGACGCGCTCTGGCAGTTACTGCTCGGCGTCCTGGACAAAGCCACGCTGACACTTGGTGATAATCGCAGAGTCGACTTTTCGCAAACGATGATCTTCATGACGTCGAACCTCGGCGCGAAGGAAATGAGCGAGCTGATTACCGGTTCAATCGGATTCGCTCCCGCGAAGAGCGGAAGCCTTGCCGCCGACGAGCTCGATCAGAAGATTTATCGCACCGCGTCGGAAGCCGCAAGACGAAAGTTTTCGCCCGAGTTCATGAACCGAATCGACAAAGTGGTCGTCTTCCGCAGCCTCAAGCATCCGTGCGATCGAACGGTTCCTGGTGAACCCGCTTGCCAATCTGTCTGCGACGAGCCAGGTGCGTTTGGGAGACGTGGTGGTCGTCGATCTGGACGAGCAGAGTCAGAAGCTCGCGTTCTTTCTGGACGAAGCGGAAGAAACCAGGGCCGCGGCGGCGCTGGAGGCGGTCGCGATACAGGGTGGCCGCGACCGGGACCGCATAGCCGCCTGAACCTACGAAAGACACTTGGCCAACTCACGCGCGAAGTAGGTGAGGATAATGTCCGCTCCAGCGCGCTTGATCGATATCAGCGACTCCAACGCGACGCGTTCTTCTTCTATCCAGCCCAGCCGCGCCGCTGCCTTGATCATCGCGTATTCGCCCGAGACTTGATACGCGGCAACCGGCGAGTCGAATCCCTCCCGAACCGCGCGAATGATGTCCAAGTAAGGAAGCGCGGGTTTCACCAACAATATGTCAGCGCCCTGCTCGTAATCCAACTCGGCTTCGCGCATCGCTTCGCGCGAATTAGCCGGGTCCATTTGATAACCTCGACGGTCCCCGAATTGAGGAGCGGACTGCGCGGCTTCGCGGAAGGGTCCGTAGAAACCCGACGCGTATTTCACCGCGTAGGACATGATCGGAATGTGCTCGAAGCCCGACTCGTCGAGCCCTTCACGAATCGCTGCGACGAATCCATCCATCATATTCGATGGCGCGATGATGTCGGCCCCTGCTTCGGCTTGCGAGACCGCAGTTCGAACCAGAAGCTCGACCGATTGATCGTTGAGCACCTCGCCGGCTTCGATTACTCCGCAGTGTCCGTGATCCGTGTATTCGCAAAGACAGTTGTCGGCGATCACCAGCACGTCTTTCACCTCGCGTTTGACCGCGCGGATCGCGCGCTGAGTGATGCCGTCTTCGCCGTAAGCCTGGCTGCCGAGTGAGTCCTTTTCGTCAGGGACGCCGAAAAGGATCACCGATCTCAAGCCCACGCCGCGCGCGGCCTCGACTTCCTTCACCAGCTCATCGATAGAGAAATTGAAGACGCCGGGCATGGAATTTATCTCACGGCGGACACCTTCGCCTTCGCATACAAACAGGGGATATACAAAATCGTCGGGCGAGAGGCGAGTCTCGCGAACCAAGGCCCGTATCGTCTCGGTCCGCCTGAGCCTTCGAGGCCGTTCAATCAGTTTCATAATTCAAACTCCTAACTGCTGGAGTCCTCTCCCAGCTCTCCGTCTATGTCGATGAAGAAAGACTTCGCGCAATTATGCGAACAGAACCTCTGAGCATATTGCCTGACCGCGCACTTCTCGCAGACGGGCTTGAAGCACAGCGCGCATTTCAATATTCGGAGGACACCCCCCTTCTGATTGCACTGGGAACAGGCCGTCATTGCAGAGATGGAGTATATATCAAACCGCCGGGAGGCGAGTAGAGTAGAATCGAGCTGAAACAACCGAAAGGAAATCTGCGTGAGATTCTTCGATCAGAGCCGCGAGCTTGCAATGTCCTCGAAGATCATCCAAATTGAACCTTCGGACTCGAAAACTAAGAGAATGAACGGAAGAAAAGCTGCCTCATCGCTGATCAAAGCAATCATCGCTTCCTGTTTCCTGGTTTCCACAGTCGCATCAGCGCAGGCTTCGACTTCATTGCTACGCGACGACAAGCAGCTTTGGAATGAGGTTCAGTTGACAGCGCCGCTTTGCGAAAGGGCCGATCTTCAACTGGGCGGCGCGCTGCGAGTTGGCCGCGACATGAGCCACTTGGTTTACGAACGCGTCTCGATAGGTTTCGCCTTCAATCCGAGTAGACATTTCACTCTCACACCAAGCTTTACCAGTCGAGTCAGCCTCTGCCGAATCAGAAGATATTTGAGAACCGAGTCTCGCTGAACAGCGCGTTTAAGTTCGGGCTCGGGAAATTCGCCTTCTCGAGCGGCAATCAAATCGAACGACGGTTTATCAGCTCGCGACGCGCTTTCAGCCGCTATCGCAACCGGCTGCGGATCGAGCACCCAGTCGCTCTGAGCGACTTCAAGTTCGACATATTTGTTGCCGACGAGGTGACTTATGACTGGAGCGTAAAGGTTTGGACGCGCAATCGGTTCTCGATCGGCCTCAAAAGTCAATTCAACAGACATTATACTGGCGAGTTGTTCTATATGAGGCAGAACGACGCGCACGCGCATCCGGGAGATCTCAACGTGCTGGGGACAACGCTGAGGATACGGCTGTGACACACAAACCATACAGACTGAAGTCTGTGCTACTCTCGCGCCCAGACGTTTCTTTTGCTCAATAGAAAATGAAACAGCCCCACTAGCGCGGCGGCATTCATCATCGAGAACACGTACGCAAAATTCAGCAAACGCATCCGACGGTTTCTTTTGGGCAAGTAGCCGCCGGCCAGAACAGCAGTGTAGAACATCAGTTGAGCTATCAAGGTCGCTCGATAGAAGAGCGCCGGACTTGAAGACGCAAGGCCAGTCACCAAGTTGGAAGCAAACAGCAGAAGAAGAAAGATCGGCGCCGCCAATCGCATAAGCTTGTGCGAGTAGAACTGAAGCAGCAACATTCTAGTGGGAATCAGCAGACGCGGCATCAACTGGCAGAGCTGATAGTTGCCGGTGAGCGTTCGGACCTTGCGGGTGAATTCGTGACCAGCAGACTCTGCAATCAGGTCGTGCGCGCGGGCGTTCTCCTCAAACACTACTCGGTGCCCGCCCAGGGCAATTCGCATCGGCGTGTAAACGTCGTCCAATATCGTGCTTTCAGGTAGCGGCTGCCACAGTTCGCGGCGTATAGCGTAGATCGCGCCCGTAGCGCCTATCACAGACCCGGCGCGGCTCTCGCTCTTGCGGATCCATTTCTCATATTTCCAATAGACGCCGACTCCCTCGTTTACCGACGAGCTGGCGCCGCCGTCGAGCAGCAACTCACCGGAAACAGCTCCGACTTCGGGATCTGCGAAGTTGGCTACTAGTTCTCTGATAGCGCCGGGCTCGAACGATTGGCGTGAGTCGGCAAAAAGGATGATCTCTCCGGTCGCCATCTCGACTCCAACATTCAGCGCCGCCGCTTTCCCTTTCCATTCTTCATAAGCGAAGGCTCGCACGCGATCGCAAGCAAAGCCCCGTGCGATTTCGGCGGTGGAATCTGTTGAGCCGTCTGAAACGATGATCACATCGAGCAAGCTGGGTGGATAATCACACCTCAACAGGTTCTCGATTCGTGCCCTTACGTTGAGTTCTCTCTCATAGTTGAAATGACAAAACGGTGATTGTTTCCGCGATGAAACGAGGGGCAACGTAAGTGCGCTCCCAAGCTGAGAATTAGTATTCCCTTCTCGCCCCTGGTGATGGTATAAAGTTGGCGGCACGAACCAGGGAGAGCACTAGGATTTATCGATTTGGAGTCATGTCTATTTCTCTGCCCCGCGTGACGATGTAGCCTTCTGATGCGCGCGACCCTCAGTTCTGCGACAGTTGCTCCCCGCACAATTTTGACAGACGGACTGGCCAGCATAAGTGGGAGATGTGATCAATGACCGAAATTGATTGGGCCGGGCTGCTCGTCGAAGAAGACGTGGAAGGCCTGTGGAATGGACTGTTCCAATTGGTCTGTCGCCATCCCGCCGTGCGTCCACTCCACTTCGCGACCGATGGCGC
>WNGG01004047.1_pt1 | contig 36656 bp, 35 predicted proteins | sample 5400661 | NCBI WGS metagenome assembly WNGG01 (sample SAMN13153372, study PRJNA577476) | soil metagenome | isolation source: 100 cm soil or saprolite under Garry oak tree replicate 1 | place: USA:California | collected 2016-06-15
GACAGCGTCGCCACGATGCCGATCAGCGAGCCGAGACCGCCGATCACCGAGCTGGCCCAAAAGACCGCGGGGTGCGCCAGCCTGCGCGCCTCGAACTGCGCGCGGTAGCGGCGAAGGATGATCAGCACATCGGCGAACAGGACCACGATCGAAATGCACCAGATCACGGTCACCGCTGCCTGCAGCACATCGTAGATCTTGGTCTCCGCGTCGACCGCGTTACCGCTGACCACGCTCGGCACCACGACGAACGCGACCACTGCGAACAGCGCGGCGATCGCGGTCTGTACCCAAACCGCCACGTCAGGCACCCGCGCCCGGTTGACGTGCGACATGACGGGCGGAAGCCGCCTGTCCAGCCCCGACACGAAGATGAGCCGGGCGAAGGAGTAGTTGTACACCACGGTGATGAACAGGAAGAACAGAGCCAGCACGACGGCGGTCGCCTTTCCCGCCGCACTGCCGAGACCCACGCCCACGGCTGCGGCGACGGCGGTGATGCTGGTCGCGCCCGCGCCGTGCACGGTCACCATGACCCCCCAGGTGGCCAGCAGGTATGCGGCCATCACCACGACAGATCCCCACAGCAGGTAACGGGTGATGGCCCTGGCGTGTCTGACCTCGACACCCATGTTCAGCGGGACCTCCACGCCAAGCAGCGCGAGGATCGCCAAGCCAAAGAAGGTCCAGTTGGCGAAGTTGATGCCGTGCGACGAGCCCGGCCGCCATGCGCCGAAGTTCCACGGGTTCGCGGCAGCGTGATGGCCGCGGGCCAGGAAGACGACGCCGCCGGCGAACATGGCCGCGATGGCGAGCCCGTAGAGCACGAACACCACGTTGACCACGTTTTGGGTGACGCGGAACCGCAGCACCGCGAGCAGCGCGGAAACAATGATGACCCCGACGATGATGCCGCCCTGAGCCTGCACGGACAGGCTGTTCAACGCCGGGAAGGCGTAGCCGAGGAACGCGATGGTGGTCGTGCCTGTCGCGACCATCACGAGCACGCCGGGCCACCAGGCGCAAAAGCCGGCGAAAAACCCCCAGAACGGCCCGAACGCCTTATGCGTCCATAGGTAGATCGATCCCTCGCCGGGGAACATGACGCCAAGCTGGCCGGTCGCGATCGCGCACGGGATGAGGAACACGACGAAGCCGATCAGCCACCAGCCGAACGCGGCAGGTCCCGCGGCCTGGATCACCGCCGCGTTCGTGATGAACAGCACGATCGCCACGAAGATCGCAACCATGTCGAAAGTGGTGAGCACGCGCGGCAGAATGCCGCCGGCGACCCGTTCGGATAGCAGCTGTCCGGTTGCTTCCTCTCCTGTGGCGGTCACGATGATTACCTCCCCGGCGAGCGCATGTGCAGCTTTCAGATCTTGGTGAATCAGATCTTGGTGAATCAGATCTTGGCGAAATGGTGGAAGCACTCGTATTCGGCGCCCTCGGCGGCGAACGCCGCCGCCTCGGCCCGCTTGACGGCGAGATACGCGCGCCTGCGCAACGGGCCGAGCGCCTCCATCAGGAGCTCGTCCGCCTCGAGGGCGTCCAGGGCAACGGCGAGCGAGGTGGGAAGGCGATGTGCCCGCAGGCGCAGCCGTTCGGAATCAGTAAGCGTTGCGGGGTCGGTGTTGACGGCCTCGCCCGGGTCAATCTTGTTGCGGAGCCCGTCCAGTCCCGCGTGTATGTACGCGCCGAGCGCCAGATAGGGGTTCGCGCTTGAGTCGGACGGCTTGAGCTCGAGGTTCACCGAGCCCGGGCTGTCGCGCATCGGGGAGCAGATCCGTATCGCGGCCTCGCGGTTGTCCATCCCGTAGACGGTGTAGGCGCCGGCCCAGGTCTGGGGGGCGAGCCGCCGGTAGCTGTTCACGCTGCCGCAGGTCAGCGCGGTCAGCGCGGGCAGGTGGGCGAGCAGGCCGCCGATGAAGTGGTAACCGGTCTCGGACAGCCCGTATGGGCCGCCTGCACCCTGGAAAAGGTTGCGGGCGCCCGCCTGGCCGGCGTCGGCGTCTTCTGCGAGGTCCCACAGCGAGGCGTGCAGGTGGGCGCCGTTACCCGCCTGATCGGCGATGGGCTTGGGGGCAAGGCTCGCCCACAGGCCACGGCGCAGCGCCACCCCGCGGACGGTCTCACGGTAGAGCACGTGGTTGTCGGCGGCCGCAAGCGCGGGCGCGTGCCGGATCGACATCTCCTGCTGGCCGTGGCCGAGCTCGGGATAATAGTGCTCCACCTGCATGCCCTGCGCCTGGAGCGCCGCGGCCAGCTCGACGGTGTAGTCGTGGGCGAGGTGGAACCCGGTTGACGAATAGCACAGGCTGTCGTCGATGGGGACTAGCCGGTCAAGCGCGTCTGGCTGGTCGGTGCCGCCGCGCTCGCGGCGGCCCAGGGTGAACTCCGGCTCGAACGCCGCCCGCATCGCGTAGCCCTCCGCGGCAAGCTCGGCGATCGCCTGCTTGAGGAAGGTCCGCGCGCATGCCTCCCACGGCTTACCGTCCAGCCGGACCAGGTCGGCCGCCATGGCACCCGCGCCCGGCGCATAGGGAAGCGTCACAAAGGTCCGCGGGTCGGGCGTGATACGGACCTCGCCGACCGGACCCATGCCCTCGACCGGCTGCAGCGTGTCCAGCATGGACATCGCCATCATCGCCACGGTGTGGCCGATTCCCGTGCTCAGCCGTTCCGCGAGCAGCGATGCGGACGTCGCCTTGCCGCGTATGATCCCGCCGTGATCAGCGTAAAGAAACCTGACCAGGGTGAGCCCGCCCGCCTCAGCCTCCGCGAGGACCCGCGCGATATGGCTCGCGTCGTCGCGGTTGCTGGCGTGAGTGCTGGTCATGGGTTAGGCGTAACACACCAGCGGCCCACGCGTACAGCGCTCGGTTAGCGGTCCGGGTTGTCACCGGGCCGATCCTGCTGGGCGAGGAACTGCTCGAACTGCGCCGCGAGTTCCTCGGCGGTGGGCAGTTTGTCCAGGTCGTCGGTGAGCAGGTTTTCCCGCTGGCCGGCCTCCGCATACGCCTCGTACTGCTCTTCAAGCGCGCTTACCAGCGACTTGATCTCTTCGGATCCCTCCACCTGCCGGGTAATTTCCGCGTCCGCGCGCTGTGCTCGCTCGCGCAGCGGGTCGGTCGGCAGCGCGAGGCCCGTGGCCTTGATCACCGCGTCCAGCGCTGTCAGGGCCGCCGCCGGGTAGGGCGCCTGCGCCAGATAGTGCGGCACGTGTATCGCGAACCCGACCGCGTCCTTGCCCGACTCACCGAGCCGCAACTCGAGCAGGGCCCCCACGCTCCCAGGCACCTGCACACGGTTGAGGAAGGGCGCGTAGCCGGCCACGAGCTCGGCGCGGGTCGCGTGCGCGGTGAGACCGAGCGGCCGGGTGTGCGGCACCGCCATGGGTATGCCGTGGAACCCGACGCTCACCCGGACCTTCAGCCGGTCCACCAGGCGCAGCACGGCGGCGATGAAAAGCTCCCACTCGTGATCTGGTTCCGGGCCGGCCAGCAGCAGGAACGGCGTGCCGACCTGGTCGTGTACGACGTGCAGGCGCAGCGCGGGGGCGTCGTAGTGCTCCCAGCGGTCCTTCACGAAGGTCATCACGGGCCTGCGGGACCGGTAGTCGAGCAGCCGGTCGACGTCGAAAATCGCCAGGACGCGGTGTTCCAGTGCCCCGAGCAGGTGCTCGGTGACCAAGGCACCAGAGGCGCCGGCGTCGATGAAGCCGTCGAAGCTGTACAGCATGGCCTGATTCGCCAGCTCAGGCAGGTCGGCGTCGAGCGTGTACAGATCTTCCGGATCCGGCAACGGGATCACAGCCTTCCATTGACCTCGCGCGCTTGCGTGCGACGACGCTCAGATAACGACGACGCTCAGATAACACGGTAAGCCCTGCGTTGCACTCCGCAGGGCAGGCCGGGGCGGACCGCACTCGGTGAGGCGACCTGCGCCGCGGTACGCCACCGCTATCTGGGTCGCAGGCGCCAATTTTGGCAAACTCATGGTCAGGCCAATTTCGGCCCGAGCGGCGCATTTTCGCGCGGAATTCCGGTCATGGCCGTGGTACGCTCACGGTCGATCTCGGCTTCCTCGTGAAGTGATTCGGTCAGGCTTTCCGGTCAGCCCCACGGGAGGGCGAGCTAGATCGTGATCAAGATCCGTTACGCGGACCTGCCAGAGGGCTTACACGTCGACGTGCGGTCCGCGAATGCCACGACCGTGATCTACCTGGCCCCTGCGCTGACCCGCGCGCAGCACCGAGCCGCGCTCAGCAAGGCGCGGCAGGCGGCGCGCGTTGGCCGAAGCGCGCCGTTGCCCGTCGTGGAGTATGCGTTCGCCCGCTGCGCCGACAAGACCAGGACCACGGTCCGCGCGGCCGCCGCCGCGGCCCGAGTTCACCCGGTCGGTTTCGCGGTGCCCGCGGCAGTCGTCCTCACCGCGATCGTCCTCTACACCTTCGTCACCTCGGTGACCATTCGTCACACACCGCCACAGGCGGCCGGCTCCGGCCCTGGCCACGGCAGCGCGCGCGGCGCCATGTCCCAAGAACCGCGGGCCGCGCGCCAGCCGATGGTGAGCGGGGGTGCCGGCCCGGGCGGTGGGCACGGCTCGCGAGCCGGTCAGCCCGGAGGATCTGACCGGCGGTCTTCTGTGGCGCCAAGCCCATCTCCGTGGCCGGCTCCCACCTCGGCCCACTGCGTCGCGGTCGGGCCGGTCCAGGTGTGCGTCCAACTGCGGGCCGGGACGGCGTAGGCCCGCCCCGCGTTGGCGCCGAGCCGGGACTTACCGCACTTCCCGCTCGGTGCGCAATGAGGTTGCATGGGCGTCGTGAGAGCGGTATCGACACGCCCGTTCGCCCGCCCGCACGGCCTGTCCAGCGACGACGCCGCGGCGCGGCTCGCCGCGGACGGCCCGAACGTGGTGGCGCAGCGGCGGCGGGTCCCGTTGTGGCGCAGGGTCGCCGCGCAGCTTCGTGATCCGCTGATCCTGGTGCTGATCGCCGCGGCGGCTCTCACGCTGGCCACCGGCGACCTTAGCGACGCCGCCGTCATCCTGATCGTTATCGTCGTGAACACCTCGGTCGGCGTCGGCCAGGAACTGAGTGCTGACCGGGCCATCACCGCGCTGTCCGAGCTTGCCGCGCCGGTGGCGCGGGTGGTGCGGGACGGCGCCGAGCGGCACATTCGGGCATCGGATGTCGCCAGAGGTGACCTTCTCGTGCTGACCGGGGGCGACATTGTGCCTGCGGACGCGGAGGTGATTGAGTCCGCCGCGCTCGGCGTCGACGAATCCTCGCTGACGGGGGAGTCGGTCCCGGTCGGCAAGCAGGCGGGAGACGGCGTTTCGGCCGGCACCGTCGTGGTCAGGGGCCGCGGGCATGCCGTGGTGAGCGCGATCGGCGCGGCCAGCGCGATGGGGCGGATCGCGTCCATGCTGACGGCGGGCCCGCGGCTGACGCCGCTTCAGCGGCGCCTGATGGCGGTCGGGCGGATGCTCGCGGTCGCCGCGGTCGTGCTGTGCGCGATCGTCTTCGCGCTCGGGATCGCGAACGGCCAGCGGCTCGAACTCATGATCATTACCGCGATCAGCCTGGTCGTGGCCGCGGTGCCGGAGTCATTGCCCGCGGTCGTCACCCTGAGTCTCGCCCTTGGCGCGAGACGGATGGCGGCGCGCAGCGCGCTTGTCCGGCGCCTTCCCGCGGTGGAGACGCTCGGCTCGGTGACGGTGCTCGCGACGGACAAGACAGGAACCCTGACCGAGGGCCGGATGGCCGTCGCAAAGTTGTGGACGCCGCGCGGCGAGGCGCTGGTCTCGGGCAGTGGGCACGGCCCAGATGGCGAGATCAGCCGCGCCGGAGAGCGGGTCGCGGCGGCCACTGCCCCCGATCTTGCCGAGCTGTTGTCCGCCGCGATGTTGTGCAACGACGCAAGACTCGTTCCGCCCGGACCGGGCGGCGGGCCGTGGGCGGCCGTCGGCGATCCGACCGAGGCCGCGCTGCTCGCGGCCGGTGCATGGCTCGGCCTGGACCGGTCCGTGCTCGCGAGCCGCCTGCCCAGGGTCGCGGAGGTGCCGTTCGACAGCGCGCGCAAGCGGATGATCACGGCGCACCGGCGCCCTGAGGGCGGGTTCGAGATCCTTTGCAAGGGCGCGCCGGAGGCGCTGCTCGCCGCGGATGTGCTCGCCGACGATGCCCCGACGCTGGCCACGGCCGCGGACCAGGCGGACACCCTGGCCCGGGCCGGGATGCGCGTCATGGCCGTGGCCGCGGGCGAGCTCGCCACACTGCCCGGTGACCCCGCCGGGCTGGAAAAGCCCGGCCAGCCGCTGAGGTTGCTTGGCCTTGTCGCGATCGCCGACCCGGTGCGCGCGAATGCCGCCGCGACGGTGCGCACGTGCCGTGCCGCAGGTATCGCGCCCATCCTGATCACGGGTGACCATCCAGCCACTGCCCGCAGCATCGCGCGAGAGCTTGGCATCATCGGGGACGACGGTGTTGTCGTGGACATGCGCCACGAGGATCTCGGCAACCAGTCGGCCGTCGGCGGGGAGCTGCGCGCGGGCCGCGCGCGCGTGTTCGCCCGCACCACGCCCGAACAAAAGCTCCGCCTGGTCGAGGCGCTTCAGCAGGCGGGTGAGATCGTCGCGATGACCGGCGACGGCGTCAACGACGGCCCCGCGCTGCGCCGCGCCGACATCGGGGTGGCGATGGGCCAGCGGGGCACCGAGGTCGCCAGGCAGGCCGCCGATCTGATCCTGGCAGATGATGATCTCGCCACGGTCGTCGCGGCCGTCGAGGAGGGGCGGCGCATCTACGCCAACGTCCGGAGGTTTCTGCTTTATGGCCTGTCCGGCGGCACCGCCGAGATCGTCATCATGCTGGCCGGGCCGCTGCTCGGCATGCCGGTGCCGTTGCTGCCCGCGCAGATCCTGTGGATCAACCTGATGACCCACGGCCTGCCGGGTGTCGCGCTCGGCGCGGAACCCGCGCCGCGTGACGTGATGAGCCGCTCCCCGCGACCGCCGACCGAGTCCATCCTCGGCGCCGGGCTGTGGCAGCGCATCCTGCGGATCGCGATGGTGATTTCCGCGGTGAGCCTCGGCGCGGGCGCGTGGGCGCACTGGACCGGCCACTCGTGGCAGAGCATCATCTTCCTGATCCTTGGCGCCACCCAGCTTGGGGTGGCGCTCGGCGTGCGGGCGCGAACGTTCACGATGGCCAACCCGTTCCTGCCGCTCGCGGTGGGCAGCGCGTTCGCGCTTCAGGTCCTTGGCCTGTACCTGCCGCCGCTGCGCGACCTGCTCGGCACCCAGCCGTTGCCCGTCACGGATCTGCTCATCGCGTGCGCGGTGTCGCTAGTTGGTTACGCGGCGGCACGCCTGGAGCGACTTGTGCCGCTGGCCCGCGTGGGCCGGTGAACGCTGGCAAGGTGGGCGCTACCTGGCCGCCTTGGCCTTTGCGGCTGCCTTCATTTCCTGCTTGTGCGCCCGCACCTTTCCTAGCGACTGGTCATCGGTAATGTCGGCCACCGAGTGGTGGGCGCCGTCGGCGCCGAACGACCCGGCCGCCTCGCGCCAGCCGCCTGGCTGGACGCCGAACTGCTTGCCGAGCAGCGCCACAAAGATCTGCGCCTTCTGCGCGCCGAAGCCGGGCAGCTTCGCCACCCGGGCGAGGAGATCCTTCCCGGTGGTGGCCTCGGTCCAGATCCGAGCTGTGTCGCCGTCGTAGTCGTCGACGACCATCCGGCACAGGTCCTGCACTCGCCCGGCCATGGCCCTTGGATAGCGGTGCAGCGCGGGCCGCTCGCTGAATACCGCGATGAGCGCATCGGGGTCATAACCCGCGAGTTCCGCCGCTGTCGGCTCGTGCCCCAACCGTTGCGCGAGGTCGTATGGGGCGCTGAAGGCGCGCTCCATGGAGACCTGCTGGTCGAGGAGCATGGCGATCACCAGAGCCAGCGGGCTGGTCTGCAGCAGCGCGTTGGCCTCCGGTTCGATAGGCAGCGTCAGCGTCATGTGAACCCTCCGGTTGCTAAGGCCATCATTCACCATCGCGGCCCGCGGCCGCGGAGGTGGCCAGGCCGAGGGCCGAACCCACTGGTGATCTGCTTTGTGGTAGCTTCCTGCGAATATCAGCAGGGATCACCTGGTTGCGCGGCAGCGGCTGGGAAAGCGGTGGCAGGCCGGTGGGAAGCAGCGGTTCGCGCCGCGTTAGCCGTTAGGTAAATGATGGGACGTTTGCGCCCCCCATGGCGGGCCAGGCCGCGGTCGCGGCGCGTGACGGCCGGGCTTTACGGGCTGCGCGAGCCGGTCATCGTGATCTTGTTCTTGATCGGGTTCTTCACGGTGATCACCGGAAAGCCGCTTGATGGCGTCTTACTGCTGTTTGCCGCGGCCGGTCTGGCCTGGGACGCGGGCCGCTCCCGCGCGCGGGCGACCGGCGTGACCGGCGCCGGCCCGGCGCAGGCCAGCTCTCCCGCGCCGTCGGCGTCGTCAGCGGCGCCCGCGATCGGCCAGCGGCGCGCGTTGCTCATCGTGATCGGGCTGGCGTCGGCGGCTCTCTACGCTGCCGTCGTCGGCTCGTTCACCCGGTACTCGTGGCCAGCGACAGCGGCGGTGACCGGGCTTGGCGCCGTTGTCGTCGCCGTTGGCTGGCGCGGGCCGCTCACCCGCGGGCCCGCGTCGGCGCGGCTGTCGCTGCCAGGCGCGGCGTCGTGGGGTGCGCTGCTGGTGGCGGGCGGTCTGTGGGAACTCGCTGCGCTGCTGCAACAGCCCGATCTGACAACCGAGTCCGTCGCGCACCCGACCATCAGCACGTTAACCGAGCCGCTGCTCGGCTCGCACGGCGGCAGGTCGGTCTTGCTCGGTGCCTGGCTCGCCATTGGCTGGTTCCTGGTACGGCGATGAGCAGCCACGACGTAACTGTCCTCGGTTACCTGCTCATCCTGCTCGCCGGCGTGGCGCTGCAACTCGTCGCCACCAGGACCACGGCCCAGATTCCCTCGCTCGGCCACGTGCTGTCCCGCGTGATGCGAACGAGGACCGGGCGGGTCGGCGTGCTTGTCGCCTGGGCGTGGCTCGGGCTGCATTTCTTCGCGCGCTAGTGGTCGGTAAGGGGGGCCTTTGAGCGAACGGCGTCCAGGTGGGTGGCCAAGCACCGCGGCCCGGAGTCTCACAGGCTGTAGACCCGCTCGGCGTTGCCGCCGAGCACGCCCTCGGTCACGTCGGCGGGCATCCCGAGTTCGCGCACGGCCGTCATGTTGTGGGCGATCCCGGGCGCGCCGGGCCAGTCGCTGCCGAAGATGAACTTGCGCGCCAGCCGGGCAAGGTCGTGGCGCACGTAGTACGTGGGCAGCCGTCGCGGCGGCAGGCCGGCCAGATCGATCCAGACGTTGTCGTAGCCGAGCGCAAGGAACGCCGCCGTATCGAATGACCAGCCACGGCCTCCGTGCGCGAGCACGAACGTGCAGCCGGGAAAGTCGCGCACCACGTCGACCAGATGATCGAGGCTGGCGAACCGGTTGCGCGCCCCCGCGAACGTGCTCGTCCCCGCGTGGACGATCACGGGCACACGCTCGGCCTCGCAGTAGGCGTACACCGGGTACAGCTCAGCCGAGTCCATCGGGAAGCCCGCGTGTACCGGATGCAGCTTCAGCGCTATGGCGCCGAGGTCAAGCTGACGGCGCAACTCGGTAAGCAGCGGGTGGTGGATGTGCGGGTTGATGTTGGCGACGAGCCGGAACCGGTCCGGGTCGAACTTGGCGAACGGGATGGAATCCTCGATAGCCTGCCAGCCGGTGACGCGGGGGCTGTACTCGCTGAACAGCAGCACGCAGTCCACCCCCTCAGCGTCGAGGTGCTCGGCAAGCACGGCAGGGCGGGCACGGCCTTGATCGTCGTAAAGACCCGGCAGGTCGCCGCCTGGGAAGCCGGCCTGCCACACCGGCATCGGGACCTTCAGACCAGGCAGCGCCGCGATGTGCACGTGCGCGTCGACCAGGCGCGCGGTCATTCTCGCGCTGTTCCTTCGCCCGCTGTTCCTGCCTGCGCTGTTCCGCTGTCCTGACCGAGAGCCCCGGGCCACGCGATGTTCGCCAGCCGCACCTCGCCACGCGCGAGTTCGCGCCCGCCGCGGTCGGTGTTCACCACCTGCCAGAGCTGTTGGCTGCGACCGCGGTAGATCGGGGTTGCGACGGCGGTGATCTGGCCGGACCGCGCGGCGCGCAGGAAGTTGGTGTGGTTGGCGACCCCGACGACGCGGCCACGATCGCCGAACCACAGCGCGGCTGCCACGCTCGCGGCTGTCTCGACCAGAGCGCAATGCACCCCGCCATGCAAGATCCCGTAGGGCTGCAGAAGCTCGGGCGTGATCTCGCAGGTCAACACGGTGCGGTCGGCGCCGAACTCGGTGAACTCGATGCCGAGCAGCTTCGCGAAGCCGGCAAACTCATCGGGCAGCCGCATGGTTCTCCTCAACCTCATCTGTGGTGGTGGGGGAGCCGCCGGGCCATACCAAACCAGGCTATTAGTCTGTCTCATGATCGCCTGCCCGGTCGGCCGGGGGAGGTGAATCGCGCGATCAGTGGGAAGGACTGCAACCGTGGGAACGGTCTTGGTTGGCACGGCGTCCTGGACGGACAAGACGCTGCTCGCGTCCGGCTGGTATCCGCAAAGCGCCGCAACACCCGAGCAGCGGCTCAGCTACTACGCCAGCCAGTTCCCGGTGGTCGAGGTGGACTCCACGTACTACGCGCCGCCCGCCCAGCGGACGGTGGAGCTGTGGCGGGACCGCACACCGGCCGGGTTCACCTTCAACATCAAGGCGTTCTCCCTGCTCACGCAGCACCCGACCCGGCCAGGGGCGCTGTACAAGGACCTGCGTGAGCAGCTAGGCGACCCGAAGGGCAACCTCTACGTGCGTGACGTGCCTGCCACCGTGGTGGATGAGGTGTGGCAGCGCTTTCTCGGCGCGCTCCGGCCGCTCCATGACGCGGGCAAGCTTGGCGCGATCTTGTTCCAGTTCCCGCAGTGGTTTGTGATCGGCAGGGCCAGGAAGGAGTATCTGCTGGCCTGCAAGGAGCGCTGCGACCCGATAACCATCTGCGTCGAGTTTCGCAACCATACCTGGATGAGCGAGAACAACCGGGCCGAGACTCTGGATTTCCTGCGCAGTTACGGAGTGCCGTACGTCAGCGTGGACATGCCGCAGGGCTACCCGAGTTCGATCCCGCCGGTGCTCGCGGCGACGGCCCCGTTGGCCGTGGTCCGGTTTCATGGTCATTCAGACACGTGGACGAGCAAGGACATCTACGAGCGCTTTGGCTACCTCTACAGTGACGAGGAACTGCGTGAGTGGGTGCCCGCCCTGCGCGGGCTGGCCGATGAGGCCGGGCTGACCCACGTCCTGATGAACAACTGCTACCGGGATTACGCTCAGGTCAACGCGCGCAAGCTCGCCGACCTGCTCGCCGCGTAGCTAGGTGCGTTGCGCCGAGACCTGGCCGCCCTCTGGCCGCAGCGTTATCCCGGCGGCGCGGGCCTGCTCGACGATCAGCGCGGCGAAGTCTTCCTCCGCGTGCCCCGCTCCGATCGCGGCCTGGATCAGCTGGTGCGCCATCGCGGCGACCGGCATCGGGACCTCAAGCTCGCGGGCCGCTGCGAGGCCCAGGTCGAAGTCCTTGCGCAGCAGGGCGGTGGTGAACGAGGGGTTGAAGTCGAGCTGGGTCAGGGCGGGGGTCTTGTAGCTGGTGAAGGTCGAGCCGAGCACCGAGGAGTTGAGAAACTCAAGGAACGCCGTGCGCGAGACGCCCGCCTTTCCCGCGAGCACCGTGATCTCAGCCAGCGACTGGATGACGACGCCGAGGAACATGTTGTGGCACAGCTTTACCAGCCGGGCAACCTCACCGTCGCCGACGTAGGTGACCGACCGGCCAAGCGCCTGCAGGACGGGCTCTGCGCAGCTGAAGGCATCGGCCGGGCCTGACACGACCAAGGTCGCGTTTCCCGCGGCCACTGCGCCAGGATTGCCGCTGACCGGCGCCGCGAGCAGCGCCGTTCCCGCCGCCTCGGCGTCGGCGCGCACCCGCGCGGACACCTCGGCGGAAACCGTCGAGCAGTCGATGAGGATGCGCGGCGGGCCTGAGGCGATCAGGTCTGCGGCTACCGCGGCGAAGTCTGGAGACGACGAGACCATGACGAATACGAGGTCGCGCCCGGCCAGACTCGCGACGTCGGCCGCGACCGTCGCGCCGGCCTCCCCGAGAGCGGCCGCCTTGGATCGCGTCCGGTTGTACACGGCAACGTCGTACCGGGCCTGGAGCAAGCGGGTGACAAGAACGCTTCCCATCCGGCCGGCGCCGACCCACCCGACCCGCGGGCGCTCGCCGTGGCGCGGTGACGCCGGGCCGGAGGATTGCTCGGCCAGTGCCGTGCGGTGATCCGTTTGGGGAGGCTGTGGGGTCCGGGGGGTCGTCCCCCCTGACGGCGTTTCGCTCACGTGGGCAACGACCTCCACCCGCGTTCGGGTTCAATTCACCGATTATCCGGCCGGCCGCGACCGCCCGCCGGCCGCGGGGCCTTGTGCGTCAGGCCGCTCCGCTCAGTAGGCGGTGAGCTGGCGCACCGCCGACACCACCTTGTCGACGGTCGGGATGACCTGTTGTTCCAGCGCCTGTGCGAACGGAAGCGGAACGCATGCCCCGGCCACCCGCCGCAGCGGCGCATCGAGCAGCTCGAATCCCTCGTCCGCCACGATAGACACCACGGTGGCGCCCCAGCCGCCCTGATATGGGTTCTCCTCCACCACGACAAGCCGGGAGGTTCGCCGCACCGAGGCGAGCACCGTCGCCATATCGAGCGGAACCAGGCACCGCAGATCCACCACCTCGGCCGCTATCCCGTCGCCTGCTAGCTGGTCAGCCGCGGCGAGCGCCAGCGGCACGGTGGCTGCCAGAGCGGCGATGGTGACGTCGGTGCCCTCGCGCACGATCGCGGCGCGGCCAAGTTCAACCACGTGGTCGCCGGGCGGTGCCGGGCCTTTGGTCGCAAGCAGGCCCTTGTGCTCGAAGAACACAACCGGGTCGTCGCTGCGGATAGACGCGGCCATGAGCCCGATCACGTCGGCGGGAAACGCCGGTGCTGCGATCTTCAAGCCAGGTATGGTGAGCGCCCAGTTCTCCACGGCCTGCGAGTGTTGCGCGCCGAAGCCAAGGCCACCACCGTTGGCGGTGCGAATCACGAGCGGGACGATGACCTGCCCCCCGGTCATGTACCTGACCTTGGGTATCTCGTTGGCGATGTAATCCCAGCAGCAGGCGAGGAAGTCGCTGAACATGATCTCGGCGACCGGCCGCAGGCCGGTCATGGCCGCGCCCATCGCGGCCCCCGCGATGGCCTGCTCGGAAATCGGGGTGTCCCACACTCGCTCGGGCCCGAACTCCGCGAGCAGCCCTGTCGTTGTCTTGAACACGCCTTCCGCCGCGCCGATGTCCTCACCGAGGCAGACGACCGCCGGGTCGCGCCGCATCTCACGCGCGATGCCCTCGGCAACCGCCTCGCGGTAGGTCATCACGTCCGCCATGCCGAGCTCCCGTCCGCCCACACGTCGGTGAGCGCCTGCGCCGGGTCGGGGTCGGGCGCGGCTTTCGCCGCCTCGACTGCGTCGGCCACCACCCCGGCCGCACGCTCATCGGCCTGCGCGATGGCCGGCGCCGTCGCGCCCAGGGACTCAAGCCTGCGGCGCGCGATGTCGAGCGGGTCGCGCCGCAGCCAGCCTTGCAGTTCCTCGTCAGGACGGTACGTGCCCGGGTCTGCTCTGCTATGCCCATAGTGCCGGTAGGTGCGCGCCTCAATGATCGTCGGGCCGTCGCCCTGACGCGCTCGCCGCGCGGCAGCGGCGACGGCGTCGCGGACAAGCACCACGTCGTTGCCGTCGACGACGTCGCCGGGCAGGGAGTACGCGGCCGCGCGGTCGGCGGCCGGGTTGGCGACCGAGGTCACCTTCGCGATCGGCGTGTACTCCATGTACAGGTTGTTCTCGCAGATGAACAGCGCCGGCAGCCGCCACACGGCGGCCAGGTTGAGCGCCTCGTGGAAGGCGCCGATGTTGGTCGCGCCATCGCCAAAGAAGGCGACTGCCACCTGCGAGGTCCCGCGCAGGCGCGCGGACCAGGCCGCGCCGGCCGCCATCGGCAGGTGCGCGCCGACGATCGCATACGAGCCGAGCATCCCCGCGTCGGCCTTGGTGAGGTGCATCGAGCCGCCCTTGGCCTTGCACACACCGGTGCTCTTGCTCATCAGCTCGGCCAGGCACTCGGTCGGGGTGGCGCCGCGGGCGATCGCGTGATGGTGGCCGCGGTAGGTCGCGAAGACGTAGTCGTCGTCGCGCAGCGCGGCGCTCGCGCCGACTGCCACCGCTTCATGGCCCGCTGCCAGGTGGGTGGTTCCCTTGACCAGGCCGAGCATGAACAGGTCGTGGGCGGCCTTCTCGGTTGCGCGAATCACCGCCATCCGCTCGTAGAGCGCCAGCAGCTCCGATGCGTCCACGGCCGGTCCCGTGCTTGCCTGCGCTGTCATGGCGGCGAACCGCCGGGCGCTGTGTCGTCGTGCCCCGTGTCCTCGGGCGCTGTTTTCTCTGGCCGGGCGCCAGGGGCGTTGAGGCGCGCCCGGGTGTTGAGGTGCGACTGCGGCTCGCGCAGCGTGCTCAGTGCCCCACCCGCGGTCCAGTACTTGCGCCCGGCGACAAGCAGCTCCTCTGCGGGGAACTTGGTGATGATCTCGCAGCCGTCGCTTGTGACGACGACCTCCTCCTCGATGCGCGCCGCGGACCAGCCGTCCGCCGCCGGCCAGTAGGTCTCAAGCGCGAACACCATGCCCGGTTCGAGCGTCTCGGGATGATCGAGTGACACCAGCCGGCTGAAGATCGGTTTCTCCCAGATGGACAGGCCCACGCCGTGCCCGTACTGCAGCGCGAACGCCGCAGTCTCGTCGGGAAATCCGAACTCGTGCGCCTGCGGCCAGACGGACACGATGTCCGCGGTCGTGGCGCCGGGCTTGACGAGCGCGATCGCGGTGTCCATGTACTCACGGCAGCGCGTGTACGCGTCCCGCTGCGCCCGCGAGGCGCTGCCGACCGCGAACGTCCGGTAGTAACACGTCCGGTAGCCCAGGTGGCTGTGCAGGATGTCGAAGAAGGCCGGATCGCCCGGGCGGATGATCCGGTCGCTGTAGACATGCGGGTGCGGCGAGCAGCGCTCACCGGAGATCGCGTTGACGCCTTCGACGTACTCGCTGCCGAGATCGTAGAGAGCCTTGCTCACCACGCCAACGCATTCGTTCTCGCGGACCCCGGGCCGCAGGAACGCGTAAAGCTCCTCGTAGGCGGCGTCGACCATCGAGCACGCCTGAGTCAAAAGCGCGATCTCATCGCGTGTCTTGACCCGGCGCGCTTCAAGGAAGAGCTGCTGCCCGTCGACGACCTCGACGCCGGCCGCCTGCAGCGCCGCGAGCACCGGCAGCTCGACCACGTCCACACCGAGCGGAGCGTCCGCCACGCCGTGCTCGCAAAGCTCGGCGACGACCTTGCGGGCCAGCTCCTCCGCGACACCGGCTGCCGGGTGGAAGGCGCCGCGAAGCGTCGAGATGCCCGCCCTCGCTCCCGACGGTGCGTCGCCGCGGTCCAGCCAAGGGCTGTACAGCTGGTGATGGCGCGCAGCGGAGCCGAAGTCCCAAATGATCGGCGACCCGCCCCTGGCGAGCAGAGCGAACCGGATCAGCTTGTCCATAGCCCACGTGCCGATATGGGTCGCCGTCAGGTAGCGGATGTTGCCGAAGTCGAAGCTCAGGATCGCGCCGAGGTCGGACTGCTCGAGAGCCGCCTCGAGGCGTGCGATCCGCTCATCGCGCAGCCTGGCGAGGTCGATTCGGGCTTCCCAGTCCACCGCGTTCGGGCCGTAGGTGGCGATCGCCATTGCGGCGCACCCCCTCCGAATAGCTGGCCACCAGTCAAGATGAGACACGCCGCGGCTGTCAACAAATACTGAACGCCCGATCACCTATCGGATACAAACCACACGCCCACGGCAGGCAGCGGCGCGTCGTTGCGATAGCGGTGCGGAGTCGGCGAGGAGAAGCTGACGGACTGGCCGGACGCGACGCGATGCTCCGCGGCCCCGAGCGTCAGGATCAGCTCACCCCTGAACAGGTAGCCGTACTCCGTCCCCGGGTGGCGCATGAGCTTGCCGTCGCTCGATGAGCTGCCGCCCGGCGCGTAGGTGACGAGCAGGAAGTCCACACCCGCGCCCGGCACGTGCCCGAGGCGTTCCCAGGTCACGCCGGAATCGAACCTGAGCACCTCCCGTTCGTCCGGCCGTACCAGCGGGCCCGCGCTCTCCTGCGCCAGGGCGGCGGCGAACCGTGGGTCGGCGCGTGCGGACAGCGCGACCGCGATGAGCGACGGCTCTGGCTCGGCGTCTGGAGCGGAGAAGACATCCTCGATCGAGACGCCGAGCGCCGTCGTGATCGCGTACAGCGTGCTGACGGAGGGCCGGCACTTGCCCGTTTCGATCTGTGAGATCAGGCTCGCGGACACGCCGATGTCGCGGGCAAGGCCGCGCAGGCTGATCTTCCGCTTGTTCCGCTCCTCGCGGATGCGTTCCCCGACAGGGGGGTCGGCCAGCCGAGACACCGCGCCTCCTCTTTCCAGAACGGTACAGCCTGCGGCGGCGCCACCGTGGTTGGCGCGCCCGCGCCTGGCGACGGCGCGTGGCGTCAGCGGGGTTCAGGTCAGCCCCAGACCTCTTGCGCGGTCTCGACGACGAGGCGCAGCTTTGCGACCTCCTGGTCGTAGCTGAGGACGTTGCCTTCCACGGTGGAGGAGAAGCCGCACTGCGGTGACAGGCCGAGCTGCTCGACCGGGACGAACTGGCTGGCCTCCTCGATGCGGCGCTTAAGTGCGTCCTTGGACTCCAGCGCGCCGCGCTTGGTGGTGACAAGGCCGAGGACGACCATCTTTCCTCGCGGCATGAAGCGCAGCGGCGCGAAGCCGCCGGAGCGCGCGTCGTCGTACTCGAGGAAGAAGCCGTCCACGCCCAGTTCGCTGAACAGCGCCTCCGCGACGAAGTCGTATCCGCCCTCGGCCGCCCACGAGGACCGGAAGTTACCGCGGCACATGTGCGTGGTCACGGTCAGGCCAGCGGGCTTGGCCGCGAGCGCGTTGTTGACCTGCTTGATGTAGCGCAGGTGCAGGTGCTCGGCGTCGTCGCCGCGTTCGGCGATCATGGCCCGCTGCGCCGGATCGTTGAGATAGGCCAAGCTGGTGTCGTCGAACTGCAGGTATGCGCCGCCCAGTTCTGCGACGCGGCGCACCTGCTCCGCGTAGGCGGCGGACAGGTCGCTCCAGAACTCCTCCGCGTCCGGGTAGACCGCGGGATCGATCGCGGCGGGGCCGCCGCGGTAGTGGACCATGTTTGGTGACGGGATCGTCAGCTTGGGGGTCACGCCGTCGCCTGCGAGGCTCCGCAGGAACCTGAAATCGTCGCCGAAGATGGTGTGCTCGAGCCGCACCCTGTCATGCACGCGCAGCGCCGCGGTCTCGAACTCGATGTCGCCGGCCTCGTTATGGAAATGGACCTTGATGTGCTCCTCGGCCGGGCTGATCCCGCCGAGCTGGTAGATGAAGTCCATGTGCCACGATGTCCGGCGGAACTCGCCATCGGTGGCCGACTGCAGACCGGCATCGCGCTGCATGCGCACCACCGCCCGGATCGCCTCGTCCTCGGCTGCCCGCAGCTCCTCCGCCCTGATCTGACCCTCGGCGAAGTCAGCGCGCGCTCGCAGCAGCTCAGGCGGTCGCAGCAGGCTGCCGACATGATCTGCGCGGAACGGCGGTGTGTCGCGGCGAGCCATGGCGTTGCCCTTCTCCCTTGGTGGCGTTGCGTGCGTCGCTGACGCCGCGGCGGGGCGCGGCGTATCAGCGGAATCGTCCAACCTACCTGCGTGCGGGTCAAGGCGCTCCTACCTGCGTGCGGGTCAAGGCGCTCCTACCTGCGTGCGGGTCAAGGCGCTCCGGCGCGTTCGCCCGCGGGGGGTGAACGGGCAGATCCCGGGCTGACCTGGCCGCGCCGATGGACGTAGTCTTGCCGCGAATATGTCGGCTTGACGGAAGCAGGAACCGCCGGTGCTGGTTCACGTGATCCACGAGAACCCAGAGTGGTACGAGCCGCTTGCCGCAGCGTTCGACGCCGAAGCCGTCCCGCACGAGCAATGGCTCATCGACGGGGGCCTTGTTGATCTCGATTCACCGCCGCCTCGTGGGGTGTTCTGGTCGCGGATGAGTGCCTCATCGCACACCCGCGGCCACCTGCTCGCCAAGGATCACGCCCGTGCCATGCTGTGCTGGCTGGAGTCTCACGGCCGCCGGGTGGTGAACGGGCGGCGGGCGCTCGAACTGGAGATGAGCAAGGTTGACCAGCTGACCGCGCTGCGCGCGGATGGCTTCGATGTGCCACGCACGGTGGCCGTCGCCGGCCATGACGAACTCGTGGCGGCGGCGCGCAAGCTCCCCGTGCCGTTCATAACCAAGCACAACCAGGGTGGCAGAGGGCTCGGTGGGCGCCGCTTCGACAGCCATGAGGCCTTCGCTGAGCACGTTTGTTCGGCCGCGCACACGGCGCCGATCGACGGGATCACGCTGCTCCAGGAGTATGTGCAGCCCGTGCGGCCGTTCATCACCCGGGTTGAGATTGTGGGCGGCGAGTACGTGTACGCGATCACCGCGGACGCCGAGCGAGGCGGATTCGAGCTGTGCCCGGCTGATGCGTGCGCCGGCGGCGTGGGCGGCGAGGGTCTCGGTGAGGGCGGTGTCGGCGAGGGTCCCGGCGTGGGCGGCGCCGGTCTCGGCGAGCCCAGCTTGTTCGCTCTGCGTGCGGGCTTCGATCATCCGATCGTCGGCCGGTACCTGTCCTTCGCGCGACGGCACGGCATCGAGATTGGCGGCTTCGAGTTCATCGAGCGGGCCGACGGTGCCCTGGTGACCTACGACGTGAACACCACCACCAACTACAACGCGGGCATAGAAGCGGCGGCCCGGCGGCCGGCGCTGCGTGAGGTCGCACGGTTCTTCGGGCGATTGCTCGCCGAAGAGGCAGGGAAGGGCGCGGGCTGATGCGTTTCGGGTACTGGATGCCGGTCTTCGGTGGCTGGCTGCGCAACGTGCGCGACGAGGGCATGACGATCGACTGGCCGTACATCAGGGATCTTGCCGTCGACAGCGAGCGGTTGGGCTTCGAGCTGACGCTCATCGCCGAGCTCAACCTGAACGACATCAAGGGTCACCGGGCGCCGTCGCTTGACTGCTGGACCCTCGCGCCCGCCGTGGCCGCTGTGACGACCAAGCTTGAGCTGATGCTCGCGGTGCGGCCGAACTATCACCTGCCGTCGCTGACGGCAAAGGCGCTTTCCACGCTCGACACCATCGCGCCCGGCCGGCTGAGCCTCAATGTGGTGTCATCGTGGTGGCGCGATGAGGCCGCGCAATACGGTGTCCCATTCGACGTGCACGACGCCCGTTACGCACGGACCCAAGAATGGCTGGATGTGGTTCACCGGCTGTTGCGCGAAGATACCGTGAGCCATCACAGCGCGCTCTACCGGTTCGAGGGCGCCGTGCTCGAACCCAAACCAGGCAAGCTCCCCGCCGTCTACATGGGTGGCGAGTCGCCCACGGCCAAGGAGGTCATCGCCGGGCAGGCGGACGCGTATGTGATGCACGGCGACCAGCCCGAGGTGATCGCGGCAAAGATCGCGGACATGAGTTCCCGCAGGGCCGAAGCTGGAAAGCCACCGCTGATCTTCGGCGTCTCCGGCTTTGTTATCTGCCGTGACACCCACGCGGACGCGCAAGCTGAGCTCGAGCGCATTCTCGATGTCAGGTCATCGCCCGAGGCTTACGCGTCCTACCGTGATTTCATTGAAGGGTCGCAGCTTGAGTCGCGCGTCTCGATCGAGGAGTACAGCGTGTCCAACCGCGGGCTGCGCACCGGCCTGGTCGGGACGCCTGACCAGATCATCGAGCGGCTCCGGGCTTATGAGGATGCCGGTGTGAGCCTGATGCTCTTGCAGTTCTCGCCGCAGCGCGAGGAGATGGCCCGCTTCGCGAACAAGGTCATCAGCCGCTACCCCAGCTGAGGCCGTACCACGTGATCGAACACCGTCCGCCGCCGCTCAGAACCGGCGCCCACAGCCAGACGCGAAGAACGCGATGACCGCGATGAGAACCGCGAACGCGATGAGCGGCGCGAGCGAGATCATGCGGTCACTCAAGACGATGAGTGCCAGGCATGCCAGGCCGACGACCGCCAAGGGTGGCCTCCGCCGAGGCCGAGGCCGCGGCCGCGGCCGCGGCTGGTACTGGGGAGCGGGTTCCACTGGAGCACGCTCATCGGTGAAGCGAATGGTCACCGGCAGATCCAGGACAATGCTCCGCAGGTCATCCCACGTCTTGGCGACGTAAGCCAAGCCCACCCGCTCGTCGAGCTCCGCACTGGTAAGGCGCCCGGCGACCATCTGCTCACGCAGGATCGCGACCACTCGCTCGCGATCCTCATCGGACGCACGAAACGACGGGTCAATGGGCAATCTGATCACCACCGCAGCGAAGGACTCTAGCGGGTTCCTGACGCTCACTGTAGGCCGGTCGGCGGCGCGCTCCAACACCGTTACCGCGGCCCGGCGTTTCGGCCTTGCGCACGGGAGTCGGCCCGCAAACCGTAACGTTCCCGTCATGGACATCACACCGGGCAAGCAGGACCTGCAAGCCGCTCGCGCCCGCACAATCCCTGACATCCTCCCTGAACTAGGCGCAGAGTTCTCGGTGCTCTTCTGCGGCATCAATCCAAGCCTGTACTCGGCCGCGACGGGCTGGCACTTCGCCCGGCCTGGCAACCGGTTCTGGCCGTCGCTTCACCTGTCTGGCTTCACCAGCCGAAGGCTCGCCCCGAACGAGCAGGACCTGCTGCCCGGATATGGCCTTGGCATCACGAACCTCGTCGCGCGGGCGAGCGCGAGGGCCACGGAGCTGTGCAGCGTTCGGCAGGCCACGGGCACGGGTCGGGCCGCAGCGCGAGACCCTCGGCAGCGCACGATTGTGGATCTTGCCGAATCCGAGCGGCCTGAATGCGCATTGGCCGCTCGCTAGCTTGGCGGCAGAGTTCCGCCGGCTACGGCTCGCGGCGGCCGACCCAGTCGCGGCGGCTAGCGTGTGGGCCACGGTCGGAACCGCGGACCCGGTCGGTGCCGCTGCGGGCCGCACAGCAAACAACCATTGATCCATAACGGCTGCCGCGGCGCGATCCAAACTGCGGGGCGGAGTTATCCACAGGTTCGGGTCGCCCCTACCGCGCGCCTTGACAACCGGCCAGAATCGTCAGTAGGGCAGCGCCCCCAGGGCGGGTGGGTCCTGTACAGGAAATGGCCGGCGGTGAAAGGCAGCCCGACCGCCGCGGCCGCCAGCCCTGATCGGGTCTTCAGCGGCCGCCGACCCTGATCGGGTCTTCAGCGGCTGCCAGCCTTGATCAGGTCTTCAGAGGATCGGTCAGGACCAGTGGGTGACGGGCCGCTCCTGCAGCACGCCGTCGACGACGATGTCGAGCCGTTCGTTGAAGAAGGAGAGCAAGTTCTCGATCTTGGGCGTCTCGGGTATCGGCGCCGGGTAGCTCCAGACGGCATCGTCGAGCCGCGTGCCGCCCGCCTCTATCGACCAATACACGGCCTCACCCTTGTAGGGGCAGCGCGTTCTGGTAGCAGAGGCGACGAGCAGATCCTGGCGGACGTCCAGCTTGGGCAGGTAGTAACGGACCGGAAGGCTGGTCTCGAACAGCAGCCGCGGGCGCCGGCTGTCGGCGACAACCACATCACCGGCCCGCACCTGCACATGCCGCGACGAGTGGAGCACGTCCACCCGGTGGTACGGATCACGGGGGTGCACAAAGACCTCGTCGTCCTCCTCATACCAGGCGTCGGCACGGTTCCAGTAGAAGGCCACGTAGTCCGCGAGCTCGGGTACCGACGCGATCGGGTCGGGGTACGCCCAGACCGCGTTGGTTGCTGTGCGGCCACCCGCGACAACCGAGTAGTAGGAAGCATCGCCCTTGTATGGGCAGTGCGTGTGGTGGTCGGTCGGCTGGAGGAGGTCGAACCGGACATCTGACCGTGGGAAGTAGTAGACCGGCAGGTGAGCGGTCTCGAAGAGATAGAGCGTCCGGGTGCTGTCGGCGACCGCTTCGCCGCCGAAGAACACTCGCACCCGGCGTGGGTTCGGCTCGGTCCGAACCTGGTGGTCGCGGGCCGCGGTGACTTGCTGCGTACTCTGTGTCATGGCCTTCTCCTAGCTGGCTCGACCGGCCTTCTTGAATGACCACCGGAGCGGCCTGCATATTCCGCGTGTGACAATCTGCGGCAGGTAGCGATCCTTCGCCGATCACACGGGAAGGGCGAGGTGACACAAGTACCGCATGCGGCGGCCTTGGCGCGGGGACGCGCTCGCCAAGCCGCGCGCCGCGACATCGGCGTCGTCACGCTCACCCTGACCACTGGCGCGGTGGACGCGGTGACCTTCCTTCATCTGGGCAAGGTCTTCAGCAGCGTTATCACGGGGAACATGGCGCTGCTCGGGGTTGCCGCGGGCAGTCACAACCCCGCCCTCGCGGTCAGTGGGGGGGTCGCGCTCGCGGGTTACGCGGTTGGCGCTCTTGTCGCCGGCGCCATCGCGAGGACACCGGAGCGTGACCAGCCGGTCTGGCCGGCCCGGGTCACCGTTGCTCTCGCGGTCGAACTCGGCGTGCTCGCGGCGCTGAGCGCCGGATGGCTCGTCACGGCGGGCAGGCCGGCCGGAGCAATCCAGCTAACGCTCCTCTCGCTCGCCGCGGCGGCCATGGGCATGCAGAGCGCGGCGGTGCGGCGGCTCGGCCAGATGTCGTCCACATACCTGACGAGCACGCTGACTGGCGTGGTCGTGGCGCTGGCGATGCGGCAGCGGCCGCGTGAGCTGCAGCGCAGCCTGGGGGTCTTCGTCGCGATCGTGGCCGGCGCGGTGGCGGGCGCCATCGCGGGCGACGCCGCGATCGGCTGGGTACCCGTGGCGATACTCATCCCGCTCGCGGTCGTTGTGGCCTCCTGGGGCGGCCCGTCTCTGGTCCGGATCGGCGGCCGGTCTGCTCAGCCGGCGGCGGACGCACCGGTCAAAGATCGGTAGTTGCAAGCCATCGCACCGCAGCCACCGGCACCGCCGGTGCCCGTGCACGCCATGATCATGCCGAACGGCGGTGCTTCCTGGCACAGGTCGTGTCAGGTGGCGGCAGCCGTTCGGGATAATTCATTGCCGCGCCGTTAGCTGCGGTCAGCTGCTCCACATCGCCGCCCGGGTCCAGCCGCCGGGCACGCCCCCCGGTTAGAGTCTGCGCATGCGATTTGCCACGATCCGGTTGGGTGACACGACCACCGCGGCACGGCTGAACGGCGACGTACTCGTCCCGCTGGCCGCCGCCGACGTCGGTGAGCTGCTCGCCTCTGGGGGCATCACGATGGTCGCGGCGAGGACGCAGGCCCGAGTGGTGCCGGTCAGTGAGGCAGACTTCGCGCCCGTGGTCCTGCGGCCCTCCAAGGTGATCTGTGTCGGCCTGAACTACCGGGCGCACATCATGGAGACAGGACGTGAGCTGCCGCGATACCCGACGCTGTTTGCCAAGTTCGCCGATTCGCTGCTCGGCGCGCACGACGATCTGGTGCTGCCCGCGGTGAGCAACCAGCCCGACTGGGAGGTCGAGCTCGGCGTGATCATCGGACGGCCGATCCACCGTGCCACGCCGCAGCAGGCGGCCGAGGCCATCGCCGGCTTCACCGTCATCAACGACGTGAGCATGCGCGATTGGCAGCATCGCACGCTGCAGTGGCTGCAGGGCAAGGCCTTCGAACGGGTGACGCCGGCCGGGCCCTATCTCGTCACCGGGGATGAGGTCGGCGACGCGGCCGACCTGGAGATCGGTTGTGCGGTTGACGGCGAGGTGATGCAGCGGTCGCGGACATCCGACCTGCTGTTCGGCCCGGCTGAGATCGCCTCCTACGTGAGCCAGATCGCCACGCTTGCACCCGGCGATCTCATCGCCACCGGAACGCCGGATGGCGTAGGCGGCGCGCGCACGCCGCCGGTCTTCCTGCGGCCAGGGCAAGTCCTGCGGAGTTTCATCGAAGGAGTCGGTGAGTGCGTCAACCGCTGCGTCGAGGAAAAGCCCGGCGCGGCCGGTGGCTCTCCGTAGAGCTGCTGCCGGTCGAGAGGAGACTGGCTGGCCGTCCCAGCCAGCCTCCTCCCGGGTCAGCGGAAAGGTTGTGACTCTTACGTTGGCTATTCCTCTGGGTGCTCGTCGGTGAGCAGACCGGCGGACCGCATGGCCTCGCGGAGCGGACCGAGCGCGGGAGCGGCCTGGTCGTCTTGACCCTGGCGTTCGGCAGGACCGCCGAACGACCCGGTGAACGGAGCGCCGAGCAGGGTGTGCGTCCCCCAGGGCGCGACGCCGACGGCGATGGCGGCATCCGGCAGGCCGGCCCCGGAGCTGAACGGGCCGAGCTGCGGCAGCGGCCGGCAGGAGGCCAGGATCACCTGGAAAAGGCGGTCCACGCGGTCAGCGCCGCGTACGACCGGCGGGCGCCCGGGTTCTGGCCGGAACTGCGGATGGTGCGCGAGGACCAACCCTGCGACGGCCGCGACATGGGCGGCTGCGGTCGCGGTGCCATCCAGCGGGCCATATGTGGCTGGCGGAAGGCCAGAGACGATCGCTACGCCGGGCGCGCAGCAATCCAGGCCAGGGCCGGTATTGGCGAAGCGTGCGGCGAAGAGCCCGTCCGGCGTGGGGAGCCCCGCGATTTGGGCAGCGTACCCGCTGCCGGGGGGGAAGGTGCCGAGCCGCCCAATCGCGCCGACGGCGAGCACTCCGGGCAGCGCGGCCGGATGGGCGATCGGCCCGGCGGCGTCGCCGGCCGCGGCGACGCAGGCGACCCCGCGCTGGCGCGCTTCCTCGATCTTTTCTGCAAGCAGCCGCGATGGTTCGGTGATCCCAGTGGCGATCAGTGCCACATCGATCTGCTGCTCGATGCAGTAGTCGAGTGATTCGATCAGATCGGCGCACCGGCCGCCTGGGGTCGTCCGGCAGACATGTACCTCGGTCTCCGGAGCGAGCCCGACCATGCCTGTGCCGTCATCGTGCCCCGCGATTAGTACGGCGTGGTGGGTGCCGGTGCCGATGAGGTCCTCCTGCCAGGTCTTGTCGTCCTGGCCAACCACATCGCGGCCTGCGGCGATCCGGCCGGTGAGGTCCGGGTGCTCGACGGCGACACCTGAATCGACCAGGGCGATCCGTACTCCGTGGCCGCGGTGGGTAGGTGGCAGCCGGTCGAATCCCATGGCCCGCGCACCCCAGGAGTCGAGTGCACGCTCAGGGAATTCGGGGTATGTCGTGGTTATTCGCTCGCAGACCACCGTGGCGGGTTCGCCAAGAACCAGGCGGGGTCGGTTCACCCGGGCCGGCCAGCAACCACGCCGAGGCCGGACCAGCAGTGCCGCGGCGTCGGCTACTGCGCCTGCTGGTACCGCAAGCTCCGCGCGGCCGTCTCGGTCGGTCAAGCCAGCTGCGGGGAAGGCGGTGCCGAGTAGGCAGACCGCCGCATCCTCCACCGGTCGGCCAGTGTCGTCACGCACCTCGACGACGACACGCTGGAGGTCTCCAATTGGTGCGACCGATGGGTCGCCGAGCTCTGCTGCCGGTGCGAGGCCGCTGGTGAGCGGACGGTCGAGGTCCAAATGCAGAGTCGGCAGGATGGCCAGTGAGGCGGCGCGCTCGGGGGTTGTCTCGATCACCGCGATGTGCGGGTAACCGCTTGCCGACCTGCCTCGCCCAACCCTGCGCATCACCCTGATTGCCGCGTCCTTGCCAAGCTGCGCGGCAAGCGCATGCGAATCGGTCGGCGGGGCGACCGCTACAAGGTAGCGCTCAGGCCGGGTCTCTACCACTCGCCACCTCTGCCGGCTCGTGCCCGCGCGCGGTTGCCGGCTTGCGCCCGTGCGCGATTCATGCGCCTCGCCTGGATCGCCGCGCGTGCCGTGTAGCGGACGCCCCCGTGCCGCTCCATGCCGCTGGCCTGACGGTCCACCGGCCGTCTTCTCGCCCTCTTGCATTGTCGTTTTCCCTTCGGGCTGTTGGTGTGACGGGTGTGGCATCGAACTGGTCGAGGTGACCAGGTGCCACACCCGTCACGGTCGGCGGGGCCGTGGTCAGAGCGGGGGGAGAGCCGGGTAAGCCTGGCGGGCTTGGTCCACAATCGAGACGACACCGAGTAGCTGGCTTAGCCCGGCCGCGTACTGCCGCGCGTCATAGAGCTGCACCGCGACGGTGAGCGCCGGTGCCACCTGTTGCGCCACCGGGGGGGCGGCCCCGGCGGCGGCACGCGTCCAGCGATACGTGTGCTGAAGCATCGCTGCGACTTGTTGGCGTGACACGTCCGGAGCTTGCGGTGCCGTTGTGGCGGCAGTCGTGATCACGGCAGACCCTCAAGACAGGGCCGAGAATGGCCGGTTGACTTGGCCGAAGAGTCCCGCCGACGGGTACTGCGGAACGTTGGGCTGCGCCCACTGCAAACCGGGCTGCCCGAAGAACGGCGCCATCCCCTGCTGCCCGATTGCCTGCTGCGCCATGCCCTGCTGCTGTGCCATGCTCTGTTGCGCGATGAGCGCGGGGAGCTGCTGTTGAACATGCTGCGCGATGAGCTGGGGGAGCTGCTGCTGAAGCTGCTGTACGGCCATGCCGAGAACCTGGACCATGATGGTCTGCTGTGCGATCGGCAGGATCTGGGCGATGAGCTGCTGGACGATTTGCTGGGCCTCGTGGGGGGACTGGAGTGCGAGCGGCGCCTGGACGCCATACCACTGCGTGAAGCCGGGGTAGGGTACGGCGGCAATCGGCGCAGGGAAGCCGGGTGCGTGGCCACCCTGCTGCTGCGTGGCGGGCACGCCCGAACCGGTCAGGCCCTGGGTTATGGCGGTCATGTTGCGTCCTCTCTTGACGGCCAGGGCACCAGATAGTTGTCCGGTAACCTCAGATGAATGTCCAACAAGCTTGGACACTACGACGGATCCGGGCATCTAGCAATGCCCGGCCGCGAGAATGAGCCTCACTCGGCCGACTTGCTACGGTCTTGAGCGGCGTCTACTATGCTTCCGGCCGGGGTAGCTGCGATGACCGATTCACCAACAAACGCCTTGCAACAGCTCATCCGTGCTCGGATGCGGGAGCTGAACCGCTCGTATGGGGACGTCGCCCGCATCGGCGGCCTGCCCCGTTCAACAGTGCATCATCTGGCGACACACGATCGACCCGTGCGGCGGATGCCCAGCCCCGCAACCCTGCAAGGGCTGGCCGCCGGGCTCGACCTCTCGCTGGAGACAGTGCGGGCTGCGGCGGCCTCAGCGGCTGGCTTCGTCCTCGGCAGGGAGCAGGTTGGCGATCCGGAGATCGAAGTACTGATCGCATCCCTGGCAAGGCTCAGCCCTGAGGACCGCAGGCATGTCGCAGCGCTCGTACGTTCCCTGCTGGGTGGTGCTAGCGACGCGGCATCGTAACTTGGGCAAATAACGCGAATCGGGCGGCCAGGGCACTGGCGCATGATCTATGGGTAGCCTAATTTTAGCTCTGAGTGCATGACATGACACGAACCGGTTCCGCCAACCGTGGGGAGCACGTCATGCGAATCGTTCGGTGGTCGGGCGTTCCAGCAGTGCTCAGGGTCAAGACCCGCAGGGACGTGACGGTCGTGATTCCCGTTGGCATCCCCCGCAAAGACGTCCTGGGCCTCGCCAGCCTCATTCTCTCGAATCGCGAGTACCAGCAACTCTGGCACGCCATTACCCGTGCCGCCCCGCCGGCAAGCCCGAACGGTGCCGCGTTCGCGCTCAAGGCCGGGACCGTTGGCGAGCGCCGTGAGCCGCGGGTCCAGGCAGATGGATCCAGGCTAAACAGGCGCTTGCCGAGGCCCGGCCGAGGGTGATCGGTCAATCCCGGGCTCCGGGGATTGTGGCGGTCTGGAAAGCGGCGTGGGCATCAGCGGCAATGCAACCTCAAACATGGAGCCGCGGCTGAGTGTGCTTTGAACCCGGACCGAGCCAAGGTGGGCCTCCGCGATCGCCTGCACGATGGCGAGCCCCAGCCCGAACCCGCCAGCCTCGCGGCTGCGCTTCGGATCGACACGGGCGAACCGGTCGAAGATCCGGCCGATATCGGCAGCCGGGATACCGCAGCCCGAGTCGGCTACTGCCAAGACGACAGACCCGTCTTCGAGGCGGGCGCTTACCTCGATGCGGTCGTCAGTCGCGGTGTGTGCGATGGCGTTCTCGAGTAGGGCATCCAGCGCTACAGAAAGGCGGTCCCGATCGCCAAGGACGGTCGCCTCGGCCACGACGCCCAGCCGCCACCGCCGGGGCACGTGCCCCCACCGATCGAGTGCGTCGACCACCAGCGACTCGACCGCGACCGGTGCCAGGTGCAGAAAATCCGGACTCCCAGCTGAAGCGAGCAGCAACATCCGCGTGGCCAGCCGCCGCAGCCGCACAAGCTCGTCGGTTACCACCCGGGCGTCTTCTGCGACCACCGGGTCGGTGACAGCGCGCTCGATTAGCTCCGCGTGGCCAAGTGCGACGGTGATGGGGGTGCCAAGCTCGTGGGAGGCGTCCTGGAGGAAAAGGCGCTGCTGTTTCAGCAGGCGCAGGTTCTCCTGCGAGATCTGCTGCACCTCTTCCATCGCAGCCAGGCGCTCTTCCGTCGCCGCCACCCGCCGACGGCCGTGCCAGACCATGACCAGGAACATCAGCGCGATCAGCGGGACTTCCGCGAGGTAGTCGGCGTCCTGTTGTCCCTTGAGGACCTGCACGCCGATGACGCCCCCGGTCGCGAGCGTCACCGCGGCCAAGGTCAGGATGGTCGGCTGCAGCCGCCACAGCCGAAAGCCGTAGATCGCCGTCAGGCTCACCCAGATCGCCAGGAAGGGGATGGTCTGCCAGGCGGGTAGAAACCGCATCGCGACCAGGTTGAGCCCGACGAAACCCACCCAGGCGATGTCCACGCGGGATGAGCGGCACCACCGGAGGATCTGGTCGCGCCACGTCGAGGCGAGATCCCCCAGGTGCGGGTGGCGAAGGCGTGCATTCGGTGCTGCCAATTGCCGCAGCGGCCAGCGCCGTAGCGGGTGATGCGGCGACACGGTCCCTCCCAACTAGCCCGATGAGCCGTACTGGATTGGCACGTTGATGGTTTGTGCGGCGCGCCAGGTGGTCGCGTGCTGATCAAGCCGCCAGGCGGTCAGGTTGGTGCCGTGGGTGGCGAGCGCGTCGAAGCTGCCGGCTGGGCCGGCCGCGAGCGCGGCGGTCCCTGCGGGCAGCGGCGGAAGCGGCCGCCACGCGGCGCCGCGGCCGCTGAGCGTCTCTGCGCGACCGCTTGACAGGATTAGCCACGCCGAGCCGCCGGCGCCAAAGCCGGACGACCGCACCCGCGTGCCGCCGAGGGCAAGCGGCGGGGACAGCGCCCAGTGCGCCCCGCCGTCGCCGGTCCATCCGGCGAGCACAGTCGCATTGGCCGCGGTTCCCGTGACGAGCAACGCGAGATTGCCGGATCCGGTGCTGGTGAGGCGGAGTACCCCGACGGCAGGTCCAGCAAGCGATGGCGGAAGCGCGGGTCCTGCGGCGTACCCCGTCTGGCCGGTGACTGCGAAGATGCCGACTGCGCCCGGCCGCAGGCATGTGCCGCCGAGCAGCGGCGTGCCCGAAAGGGTGAATGAGACCGCGGTTAGGCCGGAGAGCCTGCAGCGCCGGCCAGCAGGCGACGCGGCGAGGGCTTTTCTGTCGGTCAGCTTGGCCCATCCGCTGCTGCCGGTCGCGGCAAGCTCCGCGGCGCCGCGGCTCGACAGTGCGAGCAGGCGGTCACCTCCTGGCGCTGCAGCAAGCGCGTCGGGCACGTCGGCCAGGGCGGCATCGAAGGGCCTTTCTGGCTGCCAAGACCTGCCGTGGTTAATCGTTGTCGCCAGTGGCGAGAACGTCAGGTCCTGGCTCGGGCGAAAGCCGCTGACCAGCGACTTGCCCAGGCTGGCCAGGATGAGCCCGCCGTTGTCTGCGACACCTGGCGGAGTGGCGAGCCTCCAGTGCGGGCTTGCGGCGGTGCGGACGAAAAGCTGCCAGAAGTTGTCGTGTGTGGCGGCCGAGCCACCCATCACCACGGCGGCCCATGTGGCGTCGTCGGTGACGAGAGAGGTGGCGAGAGAGGTCGCGAGAGACGGTCGCCCGGATGGCGCCGAGTTGGCGGTGACGTCGTGGCGGGCGGAGGCGCAGGCTGCGCTGAGCACGATCACCACGAGACCAAGGACCGTCGGCCGGTGCGGCCGCCTCATGACGGCCGCAACATATTCTCGGCGGCGGCTGCGAGTTCGGCCGCGAAGGAAGACTTCGTGCTGGCGGTGCCTGGCCCTGGGTCGAAGTTCAGTTCGCGGCGCATGCGGCCAGCCTGGTCGATGATGAAGGCAATGTCGTTATGCCCGATCATCGCGCCTGCAGGCAGGATTTGCGGCGGCACTCCATATGCGCGCCAGACACGTTGCAGCGTGGCGCGGGAGCCGGTCAGGTATCGCCAGTTGGGCACCTTGTCGAGACGCTCCTGCTTGTCGAACGCCTGGATGTAAGCCACGTCGTTGTAGATCGGGTTGACGTTGATGGCGACAAGCTCGACGCGCTTTGCGTGCTGGGCGAGCATGTGGCCGGCCTGCTTGAACTCCTGCGCCTCCAGCGGGCAGTCGGACGTGCACACGTCGTCGAGGAAGGTGAGCAGCACGACCTTGCCGCGCATGCTGGCGAGCGTAACCGGCTTGCCGTGCTGGTCAACCAGCTCGAAGCCCGGCGCCGGGTAGTTCAGTGGCGCGCCGGAACCGGCGATGGCCTGTGAGCGGGCCCGCGTGGATACGCCCGCGCCAGGTGCTCCCTGTGTCCCGCTGCTGGACTGTCACCTGCGCGGAATCGGTGGCGGCTGCTTGGACGCGCACCAGTGCCAGGTAACCGCCGGTGACCACAAGCACAACCGGGATCATGCTGTTGGGGTCGGTGCCAACGCCACCGAAGACACCAAGATCTTCGATCAGCACCCAGTCGGCCAGGCAGAACACGATGAAAGCTGCCAGCACCGGGCGCAGCAGCCGCCGCGAGCCGCTGACCAGGACAGCGCCGGTCACGGCGAGTGCGATGACCGCGAAGAGGTTCACGGCAAAGCCATGCGCGGCGCTGAACGAGCCGAACGCGGACACCGAGGCCCTCAGGAACCCCGGCTGGCGCGCCTGCGACATGTCGTGGATCATGCCGGTGAGGGTTCCGGGCTCGCCGCCCGTCCTGCCCTGCCAGAACCCGCGCCCGGGCCATGCCTGCAGCACCGCCATCGCCGCTAGGAACAGCCCCATGCCCGCGAGGACCAGCCTGCCCAGGCGCGGCGTGGACCACAAACGCAGCGGGAGCGCGATCAGCGCACCTGCCGCGCAGTAGAAAACCACCGCGCCCGGCGCTCCGAACAGCCAGGTTAGCCCGTTGCCGAACACGCCGCCGAACGCCTCGCCGAACACCCATACGACGAGTCCCCAGCCCACGGTTGCCATCCCGGCGAGCCGGGACCAGGCGCCGTGGGCCGCGGCCAACAGCCATATGCCGAGACCCAACTGGATCCACACCGCCGAGGCCGCCGCGGTGATGGGGTGATACGACCACATGTTCGCGGCCCAGTTGACCAGGTGCTGAACCCAGGCCGGGGAGCTGTCGGCGGCGGGCTGGATGACCTGCGACGGCAGGCCCACCGGCATCGCCGACTGGACCTGCAGCAGCCCGTCCACGATCCACAGGACGCCGAAACCGATCCGCAGCACGCGGCGTGCCGCCGGTTCCACCGCGCGGCCACCAGGGCCGGTGTCAGAAGTGCCGGTGGCGGGCAGCCACTCGCGGACGCTGATCCAGGCGACCGTGAGCAGGGCAAGGATCACCGCGATGATGATCCCCTGGTGAAGCAGCGCCACACGGAATGCGGCGATCATCGTCGGATTGTTGGTCTGAAGGTCTGAGCCCATCCCGGACATGGCATCCAGTGCCCTCTGCTGATCACATGGTCATCCGGTGTCGGCGCCCGGGTTATCGCTGCGTACGGGTGTCCGGCTCCGGGAACAGCTTACGCCGCAGGTCCCTTGCGGGTTATCGCACATATGAGAATGCGTAAGGCAACTTACTGCCTAAATTGGCAGAGAACCTTTGTTAGCGGCGAGGACGAACACGGCGCATCACGACAACAGGAGATCTCCCGTGGCAAACGACGAGCGCACCGCAGATGAGCGGCAATCCGAGATCGACACCACAAAGGCGCACACGGCCCGGATATGGAACTACTGGCTGGGTGGAAAGGACAACTACCCCATCGACCGCGAAGTCGGTGACCAGATCCGGCGGCTTCACCCCCGCATTGGCGACTACGCACGCGCTGACCGGGCGTTTCTGGGGCGCTCCGTGCGGTACCTGGCCGGTGAGGCGGGGATCCGCCAGTTCCTGGACATCGGCACCGGCCTTCCGACGGTTGACAATACGCACGAGGTCGCTCAGCGGGTAGCGCGAGAGTGCCGTGTCGTCTATGTCGACAACGACCCCCTGGTGCTTGCGCACGCGAAGGCTCTGCTGAACAGCACGCCGGAGGGCGTCACCGACTACGTCCACGCCGACCTGAACGACCCGGACACGATCCTGGCCGAGGCCGCCAGAACCCTCGACTTCACCCAGCCGGTCGCCCTCACCCTGCTTGGAGTGCTCATCTTCATCAACGACGACGCGCAGGCTTATGGCATCGTGCGCCGCCTCCTGGACGTTGTGCCTTCCGGCAGCTACCTGGCGCTGACGCACACCGTCAAGAGCCCCGCGATGCCCGACGTGGATGCCGCCGTCGCGTTCTGGAACGAGCACGGCACCCCCAAGCTCACCCAGCGCACTCCAGAACTGATAACCCGGTTCTTCGAGGGACTGGAACTGCTGGAGCCTGGCGTCGTGTCATGTTCGCGATGGCGGCCGGAGGCCACACCATGGGGCGAGCCTGACGAGGTGGCCATATTCGGTGGAGTCGGCAGGAAGCCGTGACGCTCAACCGTCCCGCTGGCTCGGATCGGCCCGGCTCAGGAAGAACCCGGAGGCGCGAGGTCGCGCCGCGCCGTCAGGACCAGCCAGGTGACGGCCCCGCAGATCAGCGCGGGGGTTGCAGGCGCGAATCCCACCAGTGATGCGGAAGCCGCGCCGACCGCCGCTACGATCAGCATCCGAGCGGCGAGCACGGCCGGCCGGCCATGCACGACCCGTGACACGGCCTGTGACAGCGCCCTGGCGAGCAGGCCAGCCGGCGGCGCCGCGTCTGGCCCGGCATTGACCGCTACACCGGCGGCGGCATCCCTCGGCGCCGTTGGTGCGAAGTCCCGCGCGACCGACGCCTCGCGCGGCGGCCGGACAGCTGGCGGCTGGACGCCGCGGCCAGCAAGGTCGGCGCGGTCGGCAAGGTCGGCGCGGTCGGCAAGGTCGGCGAGCGCCTCCCCACGGCCGGAACGGGTCCGCAGCATCGTGTAGGCCGCGGAGGCGGCGGCGAACCGCGGCGAGTCGCCGCCGTCCGGGCGATCCGGATGCGTGGCGGTCGCGACCCGCCGCCACGCCGACCGCACGTCATCATCGGTCACCGACGCGCTGGCCGGCAGGCCGAGCAGCGTAAATGGGTCGGCCGTCTTGCCGTCGTGGCCACAACGCGAGTCGCTCACCGCGATGCCTCCCCGCCGTGCTGGCCCGGGGGACGACCCCCGGAACCCCCGCCGTGCTGGCCCGGGGGGCGACCCCCGGAACCCCCGCCGTGCTGGCCCGGGGAACGACCGCTGAGCTTACCGAAGACCTCATCTAGCAGTGGGCTGGCGTCTGGCAGGGCGTGCGGCGCCGAAGGGGCTGGAACCGCGGGTTGCCATGGAATGGGCCACTGGCCTGGTACCACCGCGGGTTGCAGCCGCGGCTGCGCCGGCTCAGGCGCCGGCCCGCCGATCGCGGCCGGCCCGGCGAGCAGCCGCTTCACCTGCACGTAGCTGACCCCACCACGGTAGATGTAGGCCACCTGGCCAACGTCGAGCGACCGCACGATGTCGGGATCCACGACGTTGGTGTAGTGAGCCCGCGAGTAGCCTTCACCGCTCCACAACCACCAGCCGAGCAGCCGCCGCGTGGTGTCGACCATCCGCCTGCTGCCCGCAAGCGCACAGACGGGGTCAGGGAACGGCGTCCGCAGCAACCAGATGCCGCCGTCCGCGGTAGCGGCGATACGGTACCTGTCGTCCTCCTTCTCGGCGAGACCTTGCCACGACTGCGCCGATACCTGGACGGCAAGCCCAAGTGAGCGAGCCCGCTCGTAGAGCGTCCAGATAGGCACGCGCCTGGATACGGCGCTGAACTCGTCCACAGCCAGCAAGATCTCAGCGCCGGGACCGCCCGGCCGCGCGGCATGCCAGGCGAGGATTTCCACCAGCGCCTTCGCCTGCGCCTCGGCGACCACGGTCTCCGAGGTGCCCTCGAGAATGCAGTACCAGACGTCAGCGTCATCAAAGCTTCCCTGGCCGTCCAGGCCGGTGCCGAGCCTGCGGAAGAGCGCACGGAACCGCAGGGCGACGTCGGCGACCTGCTTGGCCGACCAGCGCATGGCGCCGCGCGTAGCGGGATCGGACGCGTAGGCCATGGCCAGCCAGTCGCCGTCGAGCCTGGACATGAAATCAGCCGATCCGGTCGGCGGTCCGCATGGTGCCAGGATTGCCATTGACACCACCGCCTCCATGATGTCGGCGTAATAGGCCGCCGCACCCGTGCCGTGCTCGATCAGCTCCAGCAGGGTCGTGATGAGCTGGCCCGGTGGCAGGTTCCATACCGAGAGGCTCGCCTCATCGGGCCAGATCGCGGTGGACCGCGCGCCCACGGACCGCAGTACGCGCCGAACCCGGTCAGCGACCTGACGCGAGTCCGCGCCGCCCTTGCAGTCCAGCACGATCAGCAGCGGCCGTCGGCCCGATCCCGAGGCGAAGCGCTGCCACGCGACGGCGACGAAACCCGCCCACAGCCGCAGCAGCAGGGTTGTCTTGCCCGTGCCCGTTGTGCCGATGACTACCTGATGGGTCCGTAGTCGCGGGTAGGGGACTGCTGCGACCGCCGCGGCGGGGTGCTGCACGGTGCGGATCACGGCGCCCGCGACGATCTCGCCGCGCCGGCTGATCAGCGGCACGGCCCCGGGTGCGGCGATGCGGGCTCTCGCGGTCCTGGCCTGGTGACGCCACTGGCGGAGGTCGAACGTGATCGGGGAGTTCGCCGTCAGCCCACCGGTGCCCGTCTCCATCGAGAAGACCCGGTACGACCAGGCGAGCGCGCCGATCAGCAGCCCGGCAGGGATGGCGATGGGCGCCGCGGTGTCCAGGCCGGCCAGGGCTGCGCCGCTCGCCGCCATGCGCCACATCTGCCGCCAGGCCCCGAACGGCTCACGCCACACCTCACCCCACCGGCCGGTGCGGAGCGCTTGCGCGGTGACCCAAACGGCCAGCATGGGCAGGCACCAGGCGGCGGCACGGTACAGCCGCCGCGGCGGCCAGCCGAGCAGCCATGCGATCGCGTACGAGTAGGCTGCCACTACCGTCGCTGGGGTTGCGGCCAGCAGTGCGGCGACCGCCGCCGCCACCTTGAGCGCGGCGCGTAACGCCCGCCCGGCTGCCCGCAACGTCACCCAGATGAGATATGCCCTGATCACATTCGCGCTCCCGGGGGGAGATCCCTGACCTCGATCCGTGCCGCAAGCGCTGCGCCTAAGGCGGCCCGTGCCCGAAGCACGGTGGGACGCGCCGCGGGTGAGCAGAGATAGACAACCCGCCCGTGCCACGGCCGCGCGCCCAGCAGATGCCGCTGTGCGGCTGGGCAACCGTAGTCGCCCGTGCGGGCGAGTAACTCCCGCATGATCGATTCAGTGCGGCGGACGGTCTTGGCGGTCAGCTCAGCCTCAACCGCCCAGCATTCACCGGCATACGGCACTTCCGCGTCGTCCGGCCAGTGCACCTCGCCGTCGGGGATGTGCTCGGCGGCGCCGACTCGCCCAATTCGTGCCCGCAGTTGCCGTTCGCTGCGCCAGGTCGCGTCCGCCGTTCGGTAGGTGGCCGATGACTGCAGTGCGAGCCGCACCGACGTCACCGCGCGGATGTGGGCGAGGCGGGAAAGCGCCGGTGGGGCAGCGGTATATCCGAGGCCGCAGGCGTGAAGGCCAGCCCTGGTTAGCCACAGCCAGGCCTTGCCAGGGCCGAGCCGGGCGCTGTCAGCGTAGCCGCGTGCGCGCCAGCGCGCCGAGACGGCGCGGGCACGTTCCTCGGTCACGGCGAGCAGCGTGGCGAGCTGATCGAGCTGAACACCGTACATTTCTGCGGCGAACACCAGGCCATCGATGTCGCGCTGGGTTAGCCCCGCTCCGGCAGGCGCTGCTCCGGCAGGCGCTGCCCCCGCCGGTCCTGCTCCGGCCGGTCGG
>WNGG01001384.1_pt1 | contig 36597 bp, 41 predicted proteins | sample 5400661 | NCBI WGS metagenome assembly WNGG01 (sample SAMN13153372, study PRJNA577476) | soil metagenome | isolation source: 100 cm soil or saprolite under Garry oak tree replicate 1 | place: USA:California | collected 2016-06-15
AGGATCGCGTACGACCACGAGGCGCGGCGAAGCTGTTCCGTCGTGCGCTCCGCGATGCGCGATGCTTCTTGTGCTGCGGTGAGGGCGGCCTCGAACCGCCGCTCCTGGAATCGCTTCCGGGCCTGGACGAGCAAGTCCTCGACCCGGTCGAAGTCGACGGAGGAATCATGGCCCAGGATGAGGCCCGCGTCCCGTTCCGCGGGGGCCTGCGCCTCCAGCTCCATCAGGATCTCGGAGGCGTCCGGCGCGCTCGCGAGAGCCTCCACGAGATCCCATTTCTTCTTGAGGCCGTGGAGACTGACCCGATGCCGGTCCCCGAGATCCCGCAGCTGCCGCGGTCGGAGCCGGCCGAGGCGGTATTCCATCCGCCGCCGATCCGCCTCCACCAGCACGGCGTCGGGATCGGGCAAGGACAGGAGGGTCTCGATCAAGAGAGTGCGTTCCGCCTGGCGTCCCCGGTCGATGCGATGGGCCCGTGCCAGATCGCGGAGGACCTCAGTGGGCAAATGGGAGAGCGTGTCTTGCAAGGTGCGAGGCATCAGGTCCTTCCGTCGGAATCCAAGCTCCCGCGTCTCGATAAACGTTGCGCACGGTTTGTCATGAATCCGGCGGCCGATAGCGGCGCAGCACCTCGATCGCCCACTGGACCTTCCGGAACTCGTGGGGGTCGCCGCCAGCGTCGGGATGGTGCTTGAGCGCCTGGACGCGGTAGGCCTTCTCGATCGCTGCCGGCGAGGGCCAACCGCGACCGAAGCGGGGCGGATGGACCTTGACGTTCTCAAGGCCGAGAATACCAAAAGCCGCCGCGATCCCTTTCGTCTGTAGGTAGAATTCCCGGAGGTCCGAGAAGATCCCGCCCGATTCGTGGCCTCCTTCGATGCTGTACCGTTTGTGGTCCCGCGCGATGTCGCTGCCCGCGCGATGGTCTCGCCCGCAGGCGAAGCAGAAGAACCGATCCGCCACGTCACCCGATCGGTCGTTCGGCGGATGGCCTTTCGGGTTTCCGTAGGCAAAGGTTATTTTCAGCCGCCGTGTTCGCGTCATCCGTGTCGTTCCGCGCCGGTCCTTCCGTGTTCAAGGACCCCGGGAAGCTGTCGTTCGACTACCTCCCCGACAAGTTGGTCCACCGGGAGAAGCAAACCCAGCGGCTCTTCAGCCTCCTCCGGCCCATCGTGGAGGCGGGGGCCTCGAGCAACGCCTTCCTGTACGGCGCCGTCGGCACGGGGAAGACCCACACCGCGAAGCGGTTCTGCCTCGACTTCCGGAAGTACGCCTCGGAGTCGGACCGGGCCGTGGACTGGGACGTGGTCAATTGCCGCCAGCGGATGGGGGACGACGCGGTCCTGCTCCGACTCTTGCAACACTTCGACCCGCACTTCCCGGAGCGCGGCTTCTCGATCGCGGAAAAGATGGAGAGCCTTCGGAAGCACCTCGAGAAGCACAAGTTGCATTTCATCGTGATCCTGGACGAAGTCGACGCCCTCCTGAAGAAGAGCGGCGCGGACCTGATCTATTCGTTCGCGCGCATCGCGGAGGAGGGCACGGGGACGAAGGGCAACATCTCCATGATCCTGATCTCCCAGCGGCCGAACGCGCTGGAATACATGGACCCCGCGGCCCTAAGCACGTTCCGGCGATCGAACGTCGTCGAGTTCCCGCGGTACGACCGGACGGAGCTCGAGGACATCGTCCAGGGCCGGGTGGCGCTTGCGATGCACCCGGGCACGGTGGACGACGATCTGATCGACTTGATCGCGGACATCGCGTCGGAGTTCGGCGACGCTCGATATGCGATCGAGCTTCTGGAGAAGGCCGGCATGCTCGCGGACGAGGAGCGTGCGGAGGAGGTCGCGGCGGAGCACGTCCGAGGGGCGAAGTCCCATGTCCATCCGATCGACGTCGAAGAGCGGCTCGGCCTCCTCGACGTTCCGAAGAAACTCGTCCTCTTGTCGATCGCGCGGAAGAGCCGCAAGAAGGCGTACATCACGATGGGGGATGCGGAAGAGGCCTACGCCGTCGTGTGCGAGGAGTACGGCGAGAAGCCGCGGGCTCACACGCAGTTCTGGAAGTACGTGAAGGAGCTGGACGCGCTCGGCCTCGTCGACACGAAACTCAGCGGGAAAGGCGAGGTCGGGAAGACGACGCTCATCTCCCTGCCCGAGATTCCCGCCAAGGTCCTGGCTGATAATCTCGAACGAAGTTTGAAGCGTCGATAGGTGTATGGAGAAAAGCGGTGGGATGGGTGCAACCGCAGGCAGAGGAGATGGGCACCGAGGCTGAGTCCGTTCGTTCAGCGATGCTCATGGAGCTCGAGAAGGGCGTCTGCTATCTCGTGAAGGAGAAAAAGCCGGAGCTGAGCTACCGGCTGTTCGAGACCTTGGTCGCGCAGAAGATCCCGGGCCTTTGCATCACCCGCCAGTACCCGGAGCGGGTCCGGCGAGAACGCGGCCTCGCCGAGGTCCGCGTGATCTGGCTCAGCCACACGCCGGGCGAGGACTTCCACAACCCGACCGCGATCGGGACGCTCGCGAAGGTGATCCAGAAGTTCATCGAGGACAACAACGGCGAAGGGGTCGTGCTCTTGGACGGCCTCGAGTACCTGATCATCAACAACGGCTTCCTGCAGACCCTCATGTTCGTCGAGCACGTGAACGAGTTCGTGATGCAGCGGCGAGCCATCATCCTCCTGCCCGTCAGCCCGGACACCCTCGAGGAGAAGGAACTCGCTCTCCTGGAGCGGAACCTGAAGGTCCTGGAATCGCCGGCCCTCCGGACGGACCTCGAAGCCCGCGAAGTGAGCCGTCTTCTCGATAGCTACTGAGCCTTTTCCGACGCGGTCGCCAGCTGGCGGGCCACGATCTCGTCGACCAGCAACAGGAACTTTTCCTCTTTTCCCTTCGGGACGGTCGCCCCCGACGCGATATTGTGGCCGCCCCCGTTGCCGCCGACCTCGGATGCCGCCTCCCGCAAGGCGGCCGCCAGGTCGAGTCCCGCGGCGATCAGAGATCGGGTCCCGCGGGCGGACACCTTCGTCACGCCGTCGAGCACGGAGAGGCCGAGGACGGGCTTCGACTGATCGAAGAAGAACTGCATCCCGGTCCCGGCGACGGAACCAGCCAGGCTGGCGTCATCACAATAGAAGAACTGGATGTGCCTCTTCGCGAACAGTCCCTTCGCCTCCAGGGCGACCAGGTATTCGAGGAGTCGCGCCGTATACTCCTCGAGGAGCTTCTCCGCCCTCGCGAGGGCGTCCCGGTCCCCGAGGCAGACCGCCAGGCCGAGGCCCTCCTGTCCGAGGCGGTCGCAGCTGTTCACGTAGGCTTCGAGGTCTTGGGCGTACATCTGGTCTGGCTCGATCCAGTATCGGTCCTCGACGAGGGCCTCGAGGGCCTCCGGAGCGGCCCCTTGCTCGAGGAGTCGCGTCGCCAGGACCGAACCGAGTTTGCGACGCGTCGGGGCGTCCACTTGGCGGACCATGGCCTCTGAATCGAAACCCGCGGCGCGGAGGAATTCCAGGGAGGCCTCCGCGCGTCCCGACAGGCCGCGGAAGAAGGGCTCGATCGATTGGGCGAGGGCCTTCCCGAGGGGCAGATCCCGAAGGGCCAGTCGCCGTTCCGGCACAACGACCTTTCGCTCGACCGCTTCCCCGAATAGGGCCGCGTTGACCCCCACGAAACCCCCGACAGCCTGTTTGTCCCCGATGGCACCGGCCATCGCGGGTCCTGCGAGATCCCAGTTCGCCTCGTCGAGCACCAACGTGAAGAGCCATGTCGTGGTCGCGCCGCACATCTCCCGCGCGCCGTCGACACCCTCGAAGTGGGGGTTCACGTGCGCGACCTTGTCGGAATCGCGGATCGGCTTGTGATGGTCGAGGACGATGACGGGATACGACAGCCCTTCGAGGAGTTCGAGCTGCGCGGACCCCATGTCGCTCACGATCAGGAGCTCGTTCGTCTCCTCGTTCAGCCGCGCCGCGGAGGACCGATCGAGGGCATGGGCCATCGTCGCGTGGATCCGCTTCCCGCGACGCATCAGGGCCCGCGTGAGGATCGACGCGGAGGTCGTCCCGTCGGGATCGTAATGGCAGAACACGCGGACCCGCGACACGCGATCCACGAGACCCGCGGCCTCTCGAGCCCGCTCGAGGAGACCCTGCGGCGCCAGGTCTTCCAGGCGCTTCACCATCGCGCCACCTACTTCACTTGGAGTTCCGCAATCTTGAGCGAGTATTCCCACTCGGCCGGTATGATGCCGCGGTCCTTGTAGTACCGCGAGAGACGCCGGATCTTCGATTCGATGAGTTGCAGGCCCCGCTTGTTGCTCAGGTCCTTCCCATGTTCCTTCAGGTGCGTCTGGAGACTCGCGGCCCGTCGAATCAGGCCCGCAAGGTCCTCCGGCAGAGCGAACTTGGCGCCTCTAGACCGCAGGATCTCCAGCAAGCTGCGTCCGGTCGCGAGCCGCACGCTCGGGACGCCGAACCCGTCCCGGAGGCGCACACCGATCGCGGCGGCGGAGAGGCCTTCCTGGTGCAGACGGAAGATCGTCTCCTCGATATCGGTCTTCTCCATCGCGACCCACTCCGGGTTCGCCTTGAGAAATGGCCTCGTGGATCCACTCTTTCCTTTGCGGTGCGCATGGAGGCGAGCCATCGATTTCCTCGGAAGAGGCTGCGCATACCGCAGGGACGTATTTAAGATTCACCTCGCACGCGCGACCGCCATGATGCGAAACGTCTTCCGCGTCACGGGCCGGAATCCTTTTTTCACATTCGTCGCTGCGAACGTCCCGAGGACATCGAATCCACCGCGGCGCAAGAGATTCCGGATGCCGCGGACCGTGTATGTCTGTATCGTATGGAGCTCGTCGAATCGGTCGAGCACTCTCCCTCCTCCGAAAACAAAGAATCGGAACTCGACGGGCAGCCGGCCCGTTCGCGGATCGAATCGGGCCTCTTCGAGACGAACGATCTCGATGACCGTCTCCCGGACGTGCGTCCACGATTGAAACGGGGCAGGTCGTGCGGCCGGGCCATGCCAGAATTCGAACACGAAGAAGCCGTTCGGTTCGAGATGTCTGCGGAGGCTGCGGAGGGATTGCAGTGTATCTCGTTCCGTCAGCAGATATCCGAAGGCACCGAACATGCACACGGCCGCGTCGAACGTTCGGCCGAGTCGGAACGAGCGCATGTCCGAACGGACGAACCGGGGCCGCACGCGTAGCGCGGCGGCTTTCTTCCGTGCGAGGGAGAGCATTTCGGGGGACCGGTCGATTCCAGTGACGCGATATCCGCGCCGGGCTAGCGGGACATCGTGGTTGCCGGTGCCGCATCCAAGATCGAGGATCGTCTTCGGTTCGAGGTGGAACCTGCGGAAGACCTTCTCAAGAAAATCGACATCGCCTTCGTAGTCGACGAGTCCATGATAGATGAGATCGTAGTAGCGCGCGAATCGACGGTACGCCGCCCGGGACCGTTGTGCCACGGCGGGCGTGAATCCCTTCACATCGGATGATGCTATGTTTTTTGCACGACCAGGGCCGCGTGATCCAATTGATAGGGGGACAGGACCCGTAGGTCGAGGATCTTTAGGCCCGCGTTCAAGAGCTCCAGTTTCGCTGCCTCGAAGATGCGTGGCGGGGCTTGGGCCATGTCCTCCGATCGCGCCTTCACCAGGAGGTAGCCTGTGCCTCCCGGTCGCATCCACCGGATGTTCTTGAGGAAAATCCCCGCCTGATTTCGTTGGGCGACGTCTTGATACAGTACGTCCACGGCGCCCAGGCGGCCCCCGTACGTCTCCGGTTTCGTCGCGTCTCCAAGGACGGGCACCAGATTCGTGCGAGTCTCAGCGAGGCGGAGGAGGTCTCGAAACGCGCGGGCGGAGATTTCGACCGCGGTAATCGTTCCCTCGCGGCAGATGTCGGAGACGTGACTGGCCGTCGTGCCGCTTCCGGCGCCCAAATACAGGACGGAGGCCGTCGCTCGGAACCCCCAGACGCGCCCGCCGCACTTCAGGTAGGCGGCGAGCTTGCTCCGGTTCGCATCCCATCGTCGGTATTCGATGCCTCCTTCGCGGGGAAGACTTTCGCCGTACACGGAAGTCCCAGGCACCCGATTTCGGGTGAGCAGCCAGGGGCCGTCCGTGGCCACGCCCTCCCATTCCGTCGGACGGATCGGCATCGCTGGACCGATGGAACGACTTGTAATGAGGCTTCCGAGACCGCGAGATCCGCGGGTCTATGAAGGGGGTGCCTCGGTAGACGGTGCCGTCTTTCGGCGGACCGTGCGAGCGGCCTTCTTTGGCGATTTCGCGGTTCCCTTCCGTGGACCCCGACGGGACTTGGTCGGGACCCCCAGGCGCTTGCGGCCCGCGACCGCTTCCGGGTCCTTCGCTCGAAGCTTCAGAACCTGATCGAACGCACGGACCGCCTCGGCGGGTTCGTGCGCGTCCTCCATGACCTTGCCCAGATTGAGGAGAATCCGGGGCGACTCCTGATGCTTTGCCGCGCGCTCCAAATTCACCGCGGCGGACTTCGTGCGCCCCATCGCGAGGTAAGCAACCCCGAGGTTGTTCAGAGCATCCGCTCGTTTCGAGTCGGTCTCGAGCGTTTCTCTCAGGACCCCAACCGCTTCCCGGGTCCGGCCCGCGAGCAGGAGCGCGGCCCCTCGACCGACCTCCGCGTCCGCGTCCTTAGGATCCCGGTGCACCGCTTCCTGAAGAGCATCGGCGGCGGCCGCATGGTGTCCCGACCGCAAAAGGGCAAGGCCCAAGGTCCGCTTGAGGAGCGGGACCTCGGGATGCAATTCGGCCGCGGTGTGCAGGACCTTGATCGCCTCTTCCTCGAACCCCGAGCGGGCCAGGAACGTGGATTTCATCAGGAGCCCCCGCAGGTCGCGGGCGTGCGTGGCGAGGTAGGCCTCGCAGGCGCCGACGGCCCCTTGGTAGTCTCCGCCCGCGGCGAGGGTCTCCGCGCGGTGGAGTTCCCCGGAGGGATCCCCCATCTGGGCCGCTCGCGCAAAGGACTTCGCCGCCTCCGCGAGAAAACCGCCAGCGAGCTGGGCGTGGCCGAGCCCGACCCAGGGCGCAGGCGCCTCGAGCTGGATCGTGGACTCCCACACGCGCTCCGCCAGATCGGGATGGCCGAGCCGCGTCAGGAGGGCGGCCTGGTGCTCCCGCGCCGGCCGCCACGAAGGGGCATGGGCCCGGTGACGCACGTAATCGGCGACCCGCATCCGGACAATCCCGCTGCGTCCCTTCGGATTCAGGCCGAGAGTCTCGCACATCCGCTGCAGGGAGGGCCAGTCCGAATGTTCGACCTCCGCGAGGGAAGGCAGGCTCACGTTGTCACCTCCCGGCAACGGGCGCGGATCTCGCATTCCTCGCAGCCCGGATCCCCCGCGAGCAGCGTTCCGAAACATTCGTAGACCCCGCGGTAAAAGTCCGTCGTCTCGTGGAGTGTCTTCGCCTTGCGCAATCCGGCTCGGGCCTCCTTCGACTTCGGATCCAAGGCGAGCGCATGCTCGAACGCCTTCATCGCGAGGGTGGACTCGCGGAGGCCCAGGTGCGCGGTCCCCTTCACGTGCCAGAGCCACGGTGCCTCTCGGAACCGGAGCGCACGATCCGTCCACAGGACCGTCTCACCGTGGCGCTTCATCTTGCGGTACAGGAGGACGCGGTTCCCCATCGCGTCGTAGAAATCCGGATCGAGATGGAGGGCCTCATCGATGCAACGCGCGGCCCCGGCGTCGTCGCCGAGCCGCAGGAGCGCCGCGCCTTTGTTGCTCCAGGCGGCGGCATGCTCCGGCCGCATCCCCAAGACCTTGTCATAGCAGGCGATCGCTCCCCGGTAGTCCCCGAGTTCGTGGAGGGCCGCCCCCTTGTCGATCCACGCCTCGATGGACCGCGGGTGGATCTTGAGCAGGCGGTCGTACGCCTCTCCCTCCTCCTGGAATCGGCCGACCTCGTGGAGGGCAGAGGCGAGGCCAAGCCATCCCTCCTGCGATTCCCCGTTGATCTTCAGGGCCTGCGCGAACGCCTCGATCGCGCCCGGGATGTTCCCGTCCTTCCGGAAGATGTGGCCCCGCAAGAGCCACGCCGCGTCGTATTCCGGCTTCAGCTGGATCGCGACGTCGTCCTCGCGCAAAGCGACTTTGAGGTCTCCGCGGTCGAACGCCCGACGTGCCGCCCGCATCGTGTTCTCCAACCGATCGACGCTCGGGAGGAACCGGCCCGCCGTCTCCGGCGGAAGCGTCACTCCGATTCCTCCGACTCCAGGTGCCGCAGGCAGGTCGCCCGCCACTTCGTCGCCACCTCGTGACTGGGTTTGAGGGAGAGGGCTCGATCGTATGCGGCGAGCGCCTCCCGGTACCGTTCGAGCTGTTGGAGGGAGACACCTTTCCCCGTCCACGCATCCGGGCTCCGGTCGTCCTGCTCGATCGCTTGTTCGTATCGAAGCAAGGCCATCCGGGCGTCGCCGCCTTCGAGGGCGAGCTCGGCGAGCTGTAGCAGGACCTGCGTCTCCTCTTTGTCGGGCTCGATCGACTCGATGAAGGATTGGAAATCAGCGTCGGTCGGCGTCGACGCCGGGGCCGGTTGCGGTTCCTCTTCAATCTCTTCGAAGGCTTTCAGCAGGGAATGGAAGTCCCCCGCGGGCTTCGGCTCGGCTTCCTCCTCCGGCCCACGGGGCGCTTGTTCCGGGGCCTTACTGACCGGTCCAGGCTCCGGCTCGAGGATCGGAGACACGTCCATCGTCTTGCGCGCCGCGAGGACCGAGGGGTTCTCCGGGTCGAGGCGTTCCGCCCGTTGGAGTGCGTCGCTCGCGGCTTGGTGGTTGTCCAGGGCCGCGTGGGCACGGGCCTTCCCTGCCCAGGCCTCGACGTCCTCCGCGTCGAAGGACATCACCTTGTCGAAACATTCCAGGGCCTCGCTCGCTCGACCGTGGTCTAGGAGGATCTTCGCCTTCGCGAGCCAAGGACTCACGAAGTTCCACTTCAGGGCGATCGCCCGATTGTAGTATTGGATCGCAGCGCCCCAACGGCCCTTTTGTTCGAGGAGTTCCCCTTTGCGGAAGACGATCATCGCGTTCTGCGGGTTCTTGCCGAGGGCCTGCGTGAACAGGGCTTCCGCCCGGTCCGAGTCGCCGAGGCCGAGGAGGGCGTCTCCGAGCCCGAGGACCGCGCGGGTCTCCGCGGGGTTCACATCGAGGATCGTTTGGAACAGGACCACGGCTTCGTTCGGATGGCCGTCCCGACGGAGCTGCTCCGCCTTCAGGACGATGTCACCCGACTTGGCCGGATCGATGCGCAAGGTCTCCTTCAGCGCGTCGATGGCCTCGGGAAGCCGATCGAGGCCGAACAACAGGTTCGCTCGTTCGAACCAGGCCCGCCGATTCCCGCGGTCCGCGTCGATCACCCGCTGATAGGACTCGAGGGCCGCCTCTTTGCGGCCGAGCAGGACCAACAGTTCGGCCCGATCGAACCAGACGGACATCCGTTCCGGCCGATCCCGAAGGAGGCGGTCATAGCAGTCGAGCGCGGCTTCGTAATCGCCTTCCCCTAGGAAAGCGAGGGCCTCTTCCTGCAGGCGGGTCGCGACCCGCTCCTCGTCGACCTCGCCGGGGACAAGCTCGTACCGAATCGCCCGGGCGAGGGCGTCGGTCACTCCCTGACATTGCGTGAGCGCCTTGGCGTCCGCGGATTCGAGGGAGTCCATGTCGGGAAAAGCGGATGCAATCACGTCGGCCTGGGCCTCGGACATCCCAGGAACCGTTCCGAGAAAACGAAGGACGTCCCGGCGGGCCGTATCCTTTTCGAGGGCGACGAGGCGGTCCGTGACCGCCTTCGACTGGGCCTCCACCTCGCGCTCCTTCGATGCGAGGGCCTGTTCCCGTTCGACCAAGAAGGTCTCTTTCGCGCGCAGCTCCTCGGCCCTCGAGCGGGCGGTTGCTTCCAGGTCCGCCTTCTCAGCCTCGATGGCGTTCCTCATCATCTCGAACTCGGTCGATTCCGCCTCGTCCATGGGTGCCTCCTCCGGCTCGGGTTCGGGTTCCGGCTGGGGTTGCGGCACCGGCGGTTCCGGCAGCGGCAGAGGGGGTTCGGGCCCCGGGACCGGCAGCGGTCGGAACGGATCGGGGCCCGGACCCGGAATCTCTTCCTCCTCCGGTTCGAGGTCCATCAAAGGAAGGTCCGGGAGCGGCTCCGAATCCTCCGCCTCGGTCGGGGTTGATTCGGGAAGCGGAGGCGACCCCGAGACCTCCGAGACCGCAGGTTCCGCCGACTCCTCGGCCGGCTCGGCGGTCTCCGCGGCTCCGGGGGAGAGCGTGTCCGCCCGCAACCGATACTCCGAGGCCAGATGGGACGGAATCCAGGCGCACCCCGCCAGGTAGTAATAGACCTGAGCCAAGGCGTCGCGTTCCTCCGAATCCGTCGGAGTCGACCGACGGGTGTCCCTCAGGAACCGGTGTAACAGGTCCGCGTCCCCGACGCTGAGTGTGGGTGCCATGGGACCGTCCAGACCGAGGAGGCGAATGAGCTGGACCGCATCGGCCGCCGACGGATCCGCCCGGGGTGACTCCCACTCGATCGTACTCAGGTCGGACGCGACGAGAGGGGACTCGCGAGGCGCGACCAGGTCGAGCAGAGAAGGCCCGGGCAACAGGGCCGGATTCAGCCACAGCGGGTGATACGCAATCAGGTAATCGATACAGGATGCACAGAGGTAATCGCGACTCACGGCGCCGCATCGGACGCATCGCGAGGGGGGCACGGTGTGCTGCACCGGGTGGGCCCCATATAAATTCTGGGTGGCCAATGACGGGCGAGTCAACAAACGGGCGGGCGCGGAACGGCCGACATCTTCATCGTTCACCGGAGCGCTGGACGATCGGGCGGTGGAACGATCGATCTCCGAATGCGCCGCGCACGTCGCGCGGACCTCGCATTGATCTGGCCCGCGACCCTGCAGACCGTATGGGACGACCTGCCCGAGGACGAGCGAGCGGGACTCGATCGCAGGACATGGGAGAACCACTTCCGGAAGAAAATCGAAGCGTTCGTGGAAGGCAATCGAACGGAGCGGTGGATCGCGGAAGGGCCTTCTGGCGAGACCCTCGGCTACGTGATCCTCGGCGAGAGCGGGTTCCTCACGCCGGAGACGCACGCGTTCCTCTATGACATCTGGGTCGCGCCGGATCACCGGGACAAGGGCGTCGGCAAGGCGCTCGTCGACTGGGCAAGCAATTGGGCGCGGGAGCGCGGGCACCGGAAGATCAAGCTCGAGGTCGGGGAAGGGAACGAACGCGCCCGCCACGTGTATGAGAGCCTGGGTTTCCGTGCGGAACGGCGGTATCTGGGGAAACCGCTGAAGTGAACTTTTGCCGGTTCGTCGAGTCGCGAAAACGGTGCGCAAAGGGTTAAATAACGGGGTTCTTGTCTTAGAAAGACGCGGGGAAGACAATGATTCAAGTTACTCTCACAGAAACCGCTGCGAACAAGGTCAAAGAGCTCATCCAGAGGGACGACCCGGAGACGGGCAAGCCCCTGGGGACCCCGGAGGACACCTACCTCCGGATGTATGTCGCGGGCGGCGGATGCTCCGGATTCCGATACGGCCTCGCCCTCGATCGCGCGATTCACGAAGGCGATGAGGTCGTCCAGGTCCACGGGCTCAAGGTCCTCGTCGACGGCAACAGCAAGGATTACCTCGACGGCTCGAGCGTCGACTACGCGGAGAGCGTCGCGGGCAGCGGATTCCTTGTGAGCAACCCGAACAACTGGTCCACGTGCGGCTGCGGCCAGAGCTTCAACCCGAAGGGTGAAGAGGCTCCCGATGCGAAAGAGGGCCATCACGGCCACGCGCACACGCACTGAGATTGCGCCACTCGACCTGTCTTGAATGACGCGCCGAACGGCGGCCGTGCAGCGGACTTTTCAACCAGGACGGCATCTGAGTCCGTCATGGTCAAGGCCAGCCCTCGGGAGATCCGGGTCCCGGCGAAGGGGACCGTCGACCTCGGAGATCTCCAAGTGACGAATCGAACGGCGAATTCGATCCTCGTGAAGAAGACCTCCAAAGGCGTCGTCGTGGCGGATTGCTGCTTAGAAGAGCAGGGCTTGTAACGATGGAAGCGCGAAACGGCTTCGAATGAGTTCCATCCGCGAAACTCACGCCAGTGGGATTTAACGGGGTGACGGACCTAGTCGAAGGGAATGGCCGTTCCGCGCACGATCCGTTCGGAAACACGCCTCGAGACCATCATCGTCCGCCCCCCGATCGATCTTTCGGAGGCGTTGAGGGAAGAGCTGTCGGGGATGCGCAATGTCCCGGGCTGGATCTCCGCGGCGGTGACCCGACGGGATGGGCTCGCGATCCAGCACACGTTCGGCAGCAGCCATGAGGCGACCGCCCTGTGCGCCATGGCCGCCGCCATCGTCGGAAGCGCCCGGTCCACCGGCGAGGAACTGAGGCAGGGTGCGTTCAACTATTCGGTCGTCCAGTATCGCGACGGCGTGCTCCTCGTTATGGAAGCGGGACCGGAGGCCATCCTCGCGTGCCTGTTGAAACGCTCCTCGAATCTCGGTTTGGCCTTGTTGAAGGTGACCCAGGTCGCGAAACGAATCGAGGAGCGCCTCGAGGAGATCTGAGGGGGACTCGACGATGAAACACCGCTTCACAGTCACCGAGAAGGAAAGCGAAGCGCAATTCCGACGCGTGTCGCAAGACCTGCTCACGCACAATCCCCGGCAAGGCGTCAATTACTGGGGCGGAGCCGAATACCCGACGATGCTGGTCTGGGCCGGCCGAATCTACGACTTCCTGCGGGTGCTCGAAGGGATTGTCGGTTACTACCCCGCCCGAATGCAAAGCTACCAGGTTGGCTACACCTCCGGTTGGAACGGCGCGGAGGTGAGCGCACACTTCCCCAACGATGCGCCGGTCAATGACGGCAAGGTGCGCCTCCTGTCCCTGGGGAATAGCATCCTGTCCGGAGCGGGCTGGGGTCGTTGCGAGATCGAGTACGACGATGCCACCGGTTCCGTCCGTTGGGAGTTCTCGGAAGGGACCGCGATCGGCCTCGCGGCCCGACAAGAGGGACGTCGGGACAAGCCTGCATGTCCCTTCGTCGCGGGATTCGTTGCGGGCTGGACGAACCGCTCGCTCGGCACGAAGAGCGAGTTCCAGGAAACGGAGTGCGTCAGCAAGGGCGATGCGCGGTGCGTCTTCGAGTCCGCGGAATATCTTCGACCGAGAGCGGAGTAAACGAAAGCCCTCGGTCCAGACTCTCTCGAGCCCAATCCCATAGGGTGGACCCTCATGGGGGCAAGCCCGCGACCCGAGGCCGCTACAAGAGGAATTCTCTAAGTCAAGGGAGGGGGACCTTCCGGTGGCGACGGCGGCGGGACCGGTGGGCCCTGCGGGAACGGCGGGAACGGTGGCGGACGGGCTCGCCGTTTCCATCGAACGAGGAAGACGGTCGCGGTCACCGCTGCGATCACGATCACGGTAGAGATCGCCGTGATGAGGGCCCAGTTCAGGGCGAACCGTGCGACGATGGACCGAGGCTGGCCGACCGCGATTGAATTCGAGACGGCGCCTCCCGCCAGATCCCCCGCCCATCCGGTGAAAACCCAGAAGACCGAGGTTGGGATGGCCGTCAGATTCACGGTACGTCCCGCGAACACGTAGACGACATCCTTCGTGCCGGCGGCCACCGTGTGGGGGGTCGAATTCGACGCGTAGGCGACCGACCCTCCAGAACCGACATCGATCGCCAGCGGATACTGGACCTGATAGACGAATGAGGTCGACGCGGAGCGATTCGCAACCCCCGCGAGGTTCGGCGCATCGGACGCCCGCGAGACGTACCGCGCCTCCCCAGACGGTATGATGAAGGTCGAGTCAATCCGCCATGCGCTCCCCGGATCCGCGAGGAAGGTCACGGGCTCCGCGCCGATCGCCGCGGAATCCGGAGTCCCGTTCCGGACGAAGTGCAGCATCGGACCGATGGCAGGCAGAGGGCCCGAGTCGACGGAGTAATTCAGGGTGAGCATCGCCTTCATCCGAGCCGCCGAAATGTACGTCCCCCATCCGAGCGCGCTGCCCCGGCCAAATTCCCCCGCGAACCAAACCAAGGTCGGGTCCGACGGGTCGTTACTTGACCCGAAGTAATCGCCGTAGCGGCATTGGGTGGTGTTCGCGTCACACCAGGATTGATCGACGCCCACCCCCGCCTTGACGACGACAGGAGGCTGCAAGACGCTGAGCGGATCGCCGGTGAGCCGGCCGGTCGCCACCAGACCCGGATATTCGCTTCCGGATGCGTATCCCGCCAGGACGGCAAGATTGCCCCCGCCGTCGAGGGCGAGCGCGGGGTAGAAGTAATGCCGCGAGGTCGACGAGACTCGGAAGTCCTGGCGGATCGCCCTCGCGGTTGTCTCCACCTCAATCAAGCGAACGCATGCCGTCGACGGGAGCCCAGGGCACACCTCGTTGAAGCCGAGCCAAAGGAGGCCCCGAGACCACACCGCATCCGAGATCCTGAAGTCGGCGGTGTCGAGCGTGTACGCGGTCCCCAGCTGCGTCGACGGGGGAGGCACGGCCGCCATCGTGATCGCGTGATCGGTCTCGGACACGAAGACCGCCTCCGGAGGCGAGCCGCTCACCTCGAACAATTGGAGCGTACTCGACGTGTCGGTGCTCACCTCCCATGCCGTCGCGACCATGTACTGGATGAGACTGCCACCCTCCATCCGGACCGGGTGGATGGAAAAATCCGCGGCGTACCGCGGGGACGGCCATACGGACGGGTTGAGGACGCCAGTGACCAAGTCGGTCTTGTTGATCACCCAGAACTGCGCGCCGTTATACGTGTAGGTCGACGAAAAGCAATCCGAATAGACGTTCACGGACACGATCACGTTCAACGTTCCGACTCCGAGGATCGGTTGATCCAAGCATTCGGACGTGGCCGACGAAGGGACTCGATAGATCGACCAGCCGAGCGTGGGATCCGACGACCTCGAAGCCGCGATGAGGACCTGTCCGGTGGTGAAGTCGCCGGCCGTCACGAACCACCGGCCGGAAAGGCCATCGTATTCGATCCGCGGATCGCTCAGGAAATCGGATCCGGTGGCGAAGAAGGTCGAGAGGCCGTAGGTCACAATCGGCACGCCCTCTTTCGAATACACTCCAAGGGCGATGTTCACGGCCTCCACCACGTGGGCCGGGCCCACGGCTACCTGGACATCGGGAGGCGTCAGGCCGCTCGGCTCGAAGGAAAGGGCTTCCCAACCGGTGCGGAGGACGGGGGACAGATCCTGGACGATCAAACCCGGTGCGTTCGGTTTCCCATCCGGCACGGCGACGGTCCTAGTTCCCGACGTCACCGAAGGGATGCGCGCGCTTCGATTCAGCACGAAACGATTCCCACCGGGATCCGGCGACGCACCCGCGAAGAAACCGGCCTGCACCAGAACGACCGCGATGAGACACAGGCCCACCGCACGACCCGGCCGCATCGCCGCCACAACCCCCTTGCCGCTATCCAGGTCGTCCTAGACCATAAAACGTTCTTCATTTGACGGATGGCTACCCCCCGTCGTCGCCGCGATGGCGAATGCCGTAGCGGAGGAAGGCGAGGAGGATGAACACGGCGTCTTCGCCGCGATCCGTCAGGCGGTACGTGACGGTGTCCTCTCCTTCCAGGCGTTCAACGAGCCCCTCCTCCTCCATCTCGTCGAACCTGCGGGAGAGAACCCGCGGCGTGAGGCCGGGATTGTTCCGAAGGATCTGTCCGAACCGATTCAGTTTCAGAAAGGCCATGTCGCGAAGGATGAGCAGCGTCCATTTTCGACCCAGACGCTTCACGCTTTCCCGAATGGGATCCGCCTGATACGCCAGGAGAGGAGCAATCGGGCGATCTGCCTTCGCCTCGCGCCGATTCCGCGCCACTATCCCCTCAGCCCCTAGCCGGTCTATATACTATCCAATGGATATCGATTCCGCATACAGCGGAGACCGACAAGGATGGCGAAACGAAAAACGGCTCGAGCCGAAAGCACGGATGGCACGATGGCCTTCTCCGAGCTCTCCAGCACGGACCCGGTGGCCACTCGGATCTTTCTCGAGAAGGTGTTCGCGTGGCGCTTCGAATCCCTGAAGTTCCCGCTCGGCGAGTATCTCTCCTTCCAAGCGCCCGGAGGGGGCCGCGGAGGCATCCGTCCGGTCCAGGCGAAGGAGATCCCGGGAAGCATGAATTACGTCCGCGTGGAGGATCTGGATGCCGCCTCACGCAAGATCGAGAGAGCCGGCGGGGCGATCGTCCTGCCGCGGGTCGACATCCCGGGGATGGGCAGTTTCTTCTGGTTCCGCATCCCCGGCGGACCGATCTTGGCGGCGTGGCAGGACGCACCGGCGTTGCCGGAGGAACGTGACGAATGACGAATGCAAAGGATATCGTGACGGCGTACCAGAGAGCACTCGGGAAGGGCGACATGGCGGGAGCGCGGAAGTATCTCCACGACGACCTCGCTTTCGTGGGACCGTTCGACACGTTCCATCGACCAGAGCCCTACCTCGAGGCGCTCGGAAAACTGCACCATATCGTCGAACGCGTGGAACCGAAGAAGACCTTCGTCGACGGAGACGACGTCTGCATTCTGTACGATATGGTGACGAACACACCTGCCGGGACGGCGTTCATCTGCGAATGGTACCGCGTCCGAGGAGACAAGATCGGGTCGATCCGGGTCGTCTTCGACGCCCGTCCCTTCGCGCCAATGTTCAACGGCTGAACCGCGATCCAGGATCGGGAGAGCGTTCAGGAGAAGAGTGCCATGGGGGAAGGTACCAAGTACTTCACGCCCGAGTTCTTCGATTTCTTCCGAGGTCTGGCGAAGAACAACCGCAAGGAATGGTTCGATGCGAACAAGGCTCAGTTCCAGGCGGTCGTGCTCGAGCCGTCCGTGCGTTTCGTCCGCGACGCCGGGGACCGCTTGAAGAAGATCAGTCCCCACATCGTCGGGGACGCCCGGGCGTTTGGCGGATCCATCTCCCGGATTTACCGGGATATTCGGTTCTCGCCGGACAAGAGCCCGTACAAGACCCACCTCGGAATCCATTTCTGGCACGACAAGGCAGGACCGCCGGAGCACATGACGCCAGGCTACTTTCTCCACCTGGAGTCCGGGGAGAGCGGCGTCCACTCCGGCGTCTGGCATCCGGAGCCGCGGATCCTCAAGAAAATCCGGGATCGGATCGTCGACGAGCCCGATGCGTGGAAGACCGTCCTTCGATCGAAGATCCAACTCGAGGGCGAGTCCCTGAAACGGCCCCCGCCCGGTTACGATCCGAACCATCCGCAAATCCAGGACCTGCGTCGGAAGGACTTCATCGCATCGCGTCGCTTCCGCGACTCCGAGGTCACGAGCCCAGGTTTCCTCGAGAATTTCGTGAAAGGATGCGAGTCGATGGTCCCTTTGAACCGATTCCTCGCGGAGTCGATGGGACTGCCGTGGTGACCACAACCTGAACGAGAAAGACGTCTCAGGCCGGCGGAACGGTTGATCGATTCATGCTCCTCGCGTATGCGAAGTCCTCGCGATCGGATTGGTTGAACGAACGCTTCACGACCCATACGGCAAGGAAAGACGGCACGTGCTTCAGAGAGACCGTCCCCTTTGTCTTCACGAGCGTCGCTCCCATGGTGGAGGAGTACGTGTTGTCGACTCGCAGGAAGGAGCCGTTCGGGAACACGACCTCGTACGCATATCGATTGGGCGGCTCGATCCGGTACGTCCATGTCGACTTGGTTCGACGACCTCCGATTCGAATCATCCGTTCCGCCACTTTTTCCCGCGGAAATGAGAGGCCATGAAACTGGACGGGCTCCCCTTCGCGGATGGAATGGCCGCTGATAATCCGCGGATGAATCTTGCGAAGTCGGTCCTCGTCGACGTGCACATGGAGAAGATCCCACGTTTCGTCGAGCGAGAGAGGAAACAGATCTTCCGTACGAAATTCTTTCAACGGGATCCTCCAGGAACCGAAGCCGGGTAAATCGCGGAAGGATGAAGAACTTTCGAGGGGCGGTCTCTGGTACGGACAAGACAGCCGTCGTGATAATCAAATCGTCCCGGCGGCACACAAATCATTAAGCCAGATGTGCGGCCTCGACCCGCCGGCGACATCATGGCTCGACATTTCCACGGCTCCGAATTGCGAGGACTGAACGCGGTCTCACGGTCTCCTCTCTTCGAGGGCCGCTTCGGCCGCATGTTCCGGAACCTACCTCCCCTCCTTCCCGACGACAAGGACCTCGAGGAACTCGCACACCAGATGGTCGAGCCCGAACCGACGGGAGAAGAGGATCCCTCGGGCGACAATCCGAACATCCCCGCAGGCTTCACGTATTTCGGCCAGTTCGTGGACCATGACCTCACCTTCGACCCGACGTCGCAACTGCAGCGGGACAACGACCCGGACGCGCTCGTCGACTTCCGGACCCCCCGATTCGACCTCGATTCCGTGTACGGACGAGGACCGGACGACCAGCCCTTCCTCTATGACGACGACGGCGTCCATCTCCTGATCGGCCACAACCGGGCGAAGGAAGACGACCTCCCGCGGAACGTGAAGGGGCGGGCTCTCCTCGGCGATGCCCGCAATGACGAGAACCTGATCGTCTCCCAGCTCGCTCTTGGGGTGATCAAGTATCACAACAAGGTCGTCGACGCGCCCCCCTTCACCGGCGTCTCGGCGGAGCGACGGTTCGACGAAGGTCGCCGGATCGTTCGGTGGCACTACCAATGGGCCGTGATCCACGACTTCCTCGCAAGGCTCGTCGGGACCGAGGTGATCGAAGACATCCTCCATCCCGTCTCGTTCAAGGTGCCCGCCGACTCCACCAGGACGATCAAGACCCTCGCGGTCCTTCCGCGCTTCTTCCACTGGGCGAAACGGCCGTTCATGCCCGTCGAGTTCTCCGTCGCCGCGTATCGGTTCGGGCACAGCATGGTCCGCGGGGAGTACGAGCTGAATGACAAGGTGCAAAACATCCCGATCTTCGCGAAGCCGCCGGAAGAAGATCTCCGCGGTTTCCGCGAGCTCCCCGAGGGACACGTGATCCAATGGGCGCGGTTCTTCCAGTTCGACGGAAGCCAACTGGAGGTCCAACCGAGTCGCAAGATCGATTCGAAACTCAGCTTCGGCGTGAGCATTCTGCCCGAGGCCGTCGCGAAGGAAATCCACGCCCTCGCGGAGCGAGACCTGAAGCGGAGCAAGGCCCTCGGTATCCCCTCCGGCCAAGCGATCGCGCGAGCGATCGGGATCCCGGACGATCTGATCCTGCACCCCAACCACATGAAGCCGCTCCCGGAACACTTGATCAAAGTCTTCGGGAGGCGAACGCCCTTGTTCTTCTACGTCCTCAAGGAGGCGGAGGTGTTCAGCAGTGGGCATCGACTCGGACCGACGGGCGGGCGCATCGTGGCCGAAGTCCTCATCGGTCTGTTGCGAGCGGACCCATGCTCATACCTCAGCGTGTCCCCGACCTGGCATCCGAGGGCCGGCGAATTCGGTGCCCGCAAGGACGGCGAATTCACCGTCGCGGACCTGCTCCGCTTCGCGGGCGTAACGATCGGCTGATGTCGCCGCCATAGTTTGGGTTTGGAACTGCACCCCTGCCGAACGCGTGAAGCTATTTCGCGTCCGTCGCGATGCCCTTCGCGGGCAGACCACGAAAGTCTTTGCCATCGGCGGGACCGGGCGGATCGGACGCGCCTCCTCGAAAATCCTCGCCGAGAATGAGATTGTTTCGCAGGTCGCCATTGCCGCGCGAGACCTGCGTCTCGCGAAAAAGGCCGCGGCCGAAATCGGGCCAAAGGGGATTGCAGTCGAAGTCGATGCGACCGACGAGGCGCGACTCGCCTCCCTCGCAGGGGACTATGACCTCATCGTAAACACCGCAGGGCCTGACTTTCGCGTCGCGCTGCCGGTGACCCGTGCGGCCATTTCGGCAGGGGTTCACTGTTGCGACATTGCCGCGGATGGTCCATCGCTAGAAAAGGTACTCGCCCTCGACGGGCAAGCCAAAGAGGCGGGCGTGAGCGTCGTGACGGGCATTGGCCACGTCCCCGGCATGTCGAACCTGATCATGCAGCATGCGGCGAATCAACTGGAGACGGTCACGGATCTGCGGCTGTGCGTCTGGTGGCAGCTGAGCCTCGAGGAGACCAATCTCTTCGGCGATGCGGACGCGATGCGCAAGACCGGCCGGATCAATGCCTCCTGGCAGACGATCCTCACCTGGGTGGCCGGCCGGGTTCGGACCTACCGCGACGGACGGCTGGTCGAGGTGGACCCGTTCGAAGAGGCCACCGAGGTCTCCCTTCCGGGGAACGGAGGGAGGGTGCGAGCCATTCCCATCGGGAGCACGGAACCGATCACGTTCCCTCGACGGATGCCCGCGATCCGGTCCGTGTCCGTCCTCATGGCGCTCCTTCCGCCCCAACTGAACGAACTCCTCCGGGTCCAATCGCGGCAAATCGCGGCCGGGAAGGTCGAAGCCGCCGCGGCGACGATGGCGTTCCTCGACGCGATTGCGGCCGATCCGGATCGGTGGCTTCGAAGCCGGGCCAAGGTCCCGACAGACTTCGGCATGATGGCGACCGCGACGGGTACCCGGAGGAAACGGAAGGTGCGTTACTCCTGCTGGCCCGCGGGTCCCTGGGAATCCACGATCGGGCCGCTGACGGTCGCGGCGCTTCGAATCCTCCATGGAAAGGTCCACGCGCGCGGAGTCCTCGCCCCCGAGGCGGTCTTCGAACCGATCCCGTTCCTGGAAGAAGCGGCACGATTCCGATCGACGTCCGGGGAACCGGGTCGATTGCTCCAGGAGTCAGAAGAAGTTCTCGGCTGACCCCAACGTCCCTCCTTCTCCATGCACGGAGGTTCTATTATGTGTGTCACCCCATACGGGGAGCGAGTGGAGGTTGTAGAAAACATGACAGAAGAGGAGTTTTTAGGTGAGCTAGCAGAGAAGACGACATCGGTGACCCTTCGGGAGTTCACGCCGGACGGCGTGCGGATCTCGTACAATCTGCAGGGAAAAATCAGAGGGCAATACGACGCCGATCACATGGAGACCGTCGAGGCGATTTTCAAACCGGATGGCACGTACGAGTTCGAATCGCTCGGCATGGACCAAACGGTCGAGGGCGACATGCTGCTGATCAAGGGCAAGGGCACCGGGAGGCAGCTCAGCCCGACCTCGGTCCAAGCGGAGGGCGTTGCGACGTTCATGACCCAGTCGAAGAACTTGGGATGGCTGAATTCCGCGAAGGCTCGCTTCGAAGGGACATACACCACGACGACGGGCGAGTTCATCGCGAAAGTCTTCGCTCAGAAGTAGGCCGCGTTTCGTACATACAGGCTTCCCGCGGCAGCGAACCCGCGGGACGATCCCTTTCGGATAGGGACACCCAACGCGGTGCAAACGAGGGTGCTTACCTCGGTTGCGGAGGAGGCTTGTCCGGCCTCCGCCTCCGTCGCGTCCACCAAACGAGGACGACAACACCCAGAACGACAAACGCGAGGAGCGCGAAGGGCCCCGCGCTCGAGAGAAGGGAAGGACTTGTGACGGTCACGGTCCACTCCCGCGAAACGGCGAGTGAGCCGTCGGATACGGTGACGTTCACGGTGTGCGTGCCCGGGGCCGTGCCCGTGAAGGTGAACACGTTCGCAGTCCCGCCCAGCACCGAGCCGTCGACCCGCCAGGTGAAGGTGAGGGCATCCCCGTCCGGGTCCGACCCGGTCACGGTGAAGGTCTGCGGTGCGCCCACATCGACCGTCACGGGCCCGAGTCCGGGGGAAGTCGACATCTGAGGTGCCCGATTGCGAACGTCAATCGTCGCCGTAGTCCGGTTCGACAGACCCGCGTCGTCCACCACGACTAACGCGGCGGTGAACGCCCCCTTCGAGCCGTATGCGTGTGACACCACCGGCCCCGTCATTGTGGCCCCGTCCCCAAAGGTCCAGTTGTACGAGACGATCGATCCGTCCGAATCGGTGGACGTCAAACCATTGAACGTCACCGCGACACCCATGTAGATGGCAGCCGGTGCAAACAGGAACGCGGCCCTCGGAGAGATGTCCACGACGACCTGGTGCGTCGCGATGGACGAGAGGCTGGTATTGTCCGTGACGTTGAGCGTCACGGTGTAGATCCCACGGACCATGTAGGCGTGCGTCGCAATGACGAGGCTACCCGGGGGCGAAGAATCACCGAAGTCCCAGGCATACGAATCGATGGTCCCATCGGAATCGGATGACGTCGAGGCATTGAACGTGACGGGGACCCCAGGGTCCACGGGGGATTGGTAGGTGAACCGAGCGACTGGCGGCTGAGGTCCTGGCGGTGCCGGACCCACGACGACATCCACATACATGGTCGCGGTGAAAGATTCGTTGTCCGTGACCGTCAGCGTGACGTTGTACGTCTTCGCGCTCGTGTACGAATGGGACGTGACCTGGTTGTTCCCGAACGTTAGGTCGTCGAAATTCCATGCATACGACACGATTCGGCCGTCCGGATCGTAGGATCCCGATGCGTTGAACGTCACGATCGCCCCGACCACGGTCGGGTTCGGGGTCGCGGTGAAGGAAGCGACCGGCGGCCGGCCGGAGTCCCAGTACCGGTAGATCGTGGTGGGCGTCGTGATCCAAATCGCCCCGTCGAGCCCGACTTCCACATCGAGAATCATGGCTGGGGCCACCCAGACCGGGGTGTCGCTGGCGACGGTATCGTAGTTCGGAGCGACCAAATGCAACCGATGGAAGGTGCGGGTGTTGCAGTCGCCCATGAAGAGGTCACCCCGGAATGCCGGGAAGTATGGGCCTCCGTAGATCGCGGCATTCGTCGGGCAGATGGTGCTGGGCCACCACCAGATCGGGAGAACGGGATTCGGCCCGTCCTGGTTTGTGTTGTTCGGGGCCGGAGGCGGAGTCGCGCACGTCTCGCTGACACCCCATCCGAAATTCCGACGCGACCCGATGAGGTTCGGGAGAAGGTTCACCTCGTCATTGCAGGCCGGCCCGTTCTCGGTCACATAGGGACGACCTGTTACCGGGTGGAAGGCCAGGCCGAACATGTTCCGGTGTCCGTACGTGTATACGTACGGATTCCAGCTCGCGTTCCCATAGAACGGATTGTCCGACGGAGGCGTCCCGTCCGTGTTCATCCGGAGGACTTTCCCCATGGGGCTTAGCGGGTCCTGGGCCAGAGCAATATTCGCGTTCTCGCCGACAACCGCGTACAGCATCTTGTCCGGACCGAACGCGATCACGCCCCCATTGTGGTTCGTCGCGACACTGAGCGGGGGCAGCCTCAGAATCTCGGAGTATGAGACTGACATGTTCCCACTCGCGAGGATCCGGAGGATGCGATTGTAGGTCGTGCCGCTCGTCGTGTTCATGAAGGTCTGGTACGCATACACGTAGGGAACCAAGGGAAAGCCGGGATCGAGGGCGAGGCCGAGGAGACCCCGCTCCCCCGACGAGTCCGTACCCGGCAACGTGATGAACGGGTTCGTGAGGACTGTACCGTTCTCGATGATCCGGATACTCCCGGTGTTCCGTTCGTTGTAGAAGATCCGGCCGTCGGAGGCGAAACCGAGGGCGATGGGGATGTTCAGTCCCGTTTTATATGGCGTGATCTGACCGGCCGCGGCCACGGGCAGGGTGGGAATCAGGAATGGGAAAGAACCGACGGCCAGCACAAGGACGAGTGCCACCGAAAGGCCGCGCCTCACGCGGCCTGAGAACGCGAAATTGCGCTTGAGGATGTTGGTGCGGCAATCAGGGTACGCCATTCAAGATGGGGTCCTGATCAAGTAACGAAGAACCGGCGACCTCGCTGTTTCGCCCGTGTTCATTGCGCAGGTGGTTACCGTCCAGAAACGACCCGGTTCTAGTCCCGACACGCGTTATCGGTCGACTCGGTGACTCTGTGTCGCTGGCGTTAGCCCGGGCCCGGGGAGAATCGGGCCGCTTGCGCGTCTGGTGGCTCTGTACCTTCGCTGCAATCGTCCTGCTCGTCTCCGTGGTTTCGATCCCGGCCCGGGCTGCGAGCCCGTCGAGCGGGGCGGTGTCACAGTCGAGTCCCAGCCTCTCGTGGAACGGTCCGCTGTACGTGATGTCGACCCCGGTCCCCGAGGCGTGTCCTCCCGCGGCCGACCCGGCCAACGTGCGGTGTGATCACTTCTCCCTGACCATCGATGTGCCCGCAACCTTCTGGACCCAGAATACGGGCGGCGTCGCCATCCGCATCACCTGGCTTTCCAGCGACAACGACTTCGACCTCTACGTCTACAATTCCGAAGGCACCCAAGTCGCCTCGTCCGCCGCCGGAGGAACGACGTCCGAAGCGGTCTTCCTCGAGTTCCCGGCACCTGGCGTCTACGAAGCCCGTGTCGTACCGTTCCTCGTCCTCGGTTCGGACTACCAAGGATCCGCCACCCTCGCGTTCACGCCGGGCGCACCGGTCCCGAACCCGACGCGTCCGACCGGGGGCATCGCCTTCGGTCCCAGCACGGTCGCCGATCCTGTCCGCACGGAAGGCGAACCGATGATTCACGTGGACCGCGATGGCCACATCTGGGAATCGGGACCGTGGGGCACGTCCACGCAAATGAGTTTCGTCCATCGCTCGACGGATGGCGGCGATTCGTTCCATCCGACGTCGCCGGCCTTGAGACCCGACGCACCCCCCGGAGGCGGTGACACGGATATCGTGACCGACGACCAGGGGTTCGCGTACTTCGTCGACCTCGAGGGCCTCGCGAACCTGGGCGCAGCCGTTTCGAACGACGGCGGGAACACCTGGAAGAAGAACCCGATCGCAGCCGACCCGGCGCAGGATCGGCAGTGGTATGCCGTCGACAACGGAGCGAGCTCGTCCGCGAGTGACAACACGATCTTCCTCACGGTTCACGAACTCGCCGCCGGGATGGAGGTGTACAGCTCGCCCGGATCAACCGGATCGGGGGATCCCACCGGTGGCCTCGTCTTCACGAGGGCCTCGGCCAAACTGGCGATCGGCCCCGGAGCCACCTGCGGTCAGACGAAGTTCGATCCCGTGCGTCGCAATCTGTACCTGCCGTGCGTCGGAGGCGACCACGTCGACGTGATCACGGGCCACGTCGATCCCTTGCAGCGGACCGGGATTTCGTTCGTCCATCGCGGGGCGCCCGCGAGTCCCGGCGGTGCCGTGGGGGACCTGTTCACGACGGCGGCCGTCGACCAGGCCGGCAACGTGTATGCCGCCTGGGTCGATACGCACGATCATAACGTCTACGTGAGCGGTTCGTCCGATGGCGCGCTCACCTGGACCGCGCCGTTGCAGGTGAACGGCGATCCGGCGAACACGAACGTGTGGCCGTGGATCGTCGGCGGCGCGAGCGGGATCGTCGACGTCGTGTGGTACGGCACGTCCGTCCGCGGCGATCCGGGCACCTTCCCCTCGTGGTTTTCGGACCGCGCCGCCGCCACAACCGTGCCGTGGCATGTCTACCTGGCCCAGGTCCAACTCAACTTCGGCGCCCCCGCGAGCTCGACGATCTACCAGGCCCGTGCGACGGAGCATCCGATGCATTTCGGGCAGATTTGCCAGGAAGGAATCGGGTGCACGACGAGCAACGGGGACCGTAGCATGGCGGATTTCTTCTCGGTCACGGTCGACGCGGGCGGGGCGGCGCTGATAGTGTACGATGACACGACGAACCAGCACCACGGGGCGAGCCTCTTCGTCGCCCGCCAGGTGTCCGGTCCGGGTGCCTTCGGCACGGCGATCTCCCGGCCGGTGCCGACGAACCCGGTTTCGGATCCGACCGGCGATGCGCAATCGCCGCATTACGCCCCCATCGTGGGACCGGGACCGAACGTTCCTTCGATGGACTTCACCGCGGCGCAACTGAGCCAGCCAAACGCCGGGGTCCTTCGCGTGCGGATGCGCGTGGCGAACGCGGCCTCCCTCACCCCGCCGACCGGCGCCGACGGAATCGTCTGGCTGACGCGCTGGCAGGCCCGTTCCATCGGAGACGGCGGCGAAGTGAGCTACCGGATCTTCTACGTCGGAGCCAGGTCCGTGGGCGGGGCCGACCCCACGTTCTTCTCTGGCACCGGGACCTCGGCGAGTCCGAAGGGTGTGCCCGGGAACGGCTGCGTGACGAACACGCCGCAGAACTGCAAGTTGGTCGAGTACCCGGCGGAACGCACTGAAACGGGTTCGCTCAACCGCGCGACGGGGAACTTCGTCATCGACGTGCCTCGCGCGCACGTCGGCCTCCCGAAGAGCGGCGATACGATGTACAGCGTGACGGCCATCAGCTTCGCGGAGGTCTCCGGCGGTCCGCTCCTCCAGGACATCGACGCGACACCCGCGTTCGACATGGTCCTCACAAAGGGGTCCGGCGGCGGAGGGCACCACGGAACCGGCCACGGCTCGGAGACGGATGCATCCGGAGCGGATGCGCAGTTCTCGATTGTCGCGAATGACGATCAGATCGGCAAAGTCTCCTTCGTCGATCCTTCAATGGGGATCGCCTTCGAGTCCGCCTACCTGAGGTCCGCGGTCTTCGACGGCACCACAGCCACGATCGAAGGGACGGGGTTCGTCTCCGGCGTCTTCGCGGAATTCCGGATCGTGATGGTGGACGTCGCGAATCCGGGGGTCGGGAAGGACACGTTCGCGATCGAGCTGTCGACCGGGGTGACCGTGTCAGGTACGATCACGGACGGAGAAATCACGGTGGCGTGAGGCCGCCTTTTCGAGAGAGCCGGGCCGAAGCGTTATCAACCGGCGCGCTTTCCCGCGCCTCGAGCAGTATGACCTCCGATCCATTCCAGGCTTTCAAAGCCACCCAGCGCGAGAACTGGAAGACATTCGCTCCGCTCGCCATGACGACGACCCCGAGCGCCGCGAAACTCGTGCACTTCGCGGGCGTTCGGCCGAATCAGAAGGTGCTCGACGTAGGGTGCGGCACCGGTGTAGTGGCCATCACGGCCCGACGAGCCGGCGCCACCGTCACCGGCATCGACCTGACCCCCGAGCTGCTGGCCGTCGCCAAGGAGAATGCGGTGATCGCCGAATTCGACGACATCACGTGGAAAGAGGGCGATGCGGAGAATCTGCCGTTCCGAGACGGCGAGTTCGATGTCGTGCTGAGCCAGTTCGCCCACATCTTCGCCCCCAGGCCGGAGGTCGCCATCAAGGAAATGTTGCGCGTCCTGAAATCGGGAGGCCGTATCGCATTCCATACGTGGCCCCCGGAGTTGTTCATCGGTCGCATGCTCGCGCTCACGGCCTCCTACCTGCCGCCGCCTGACCCAAAACCCGCTCCGCCACACCAATCGTTCGACCGCGGTACACAGGTGACCCCGGCTTTGAGTCCTCAGCACTACCGCCACCTGCTCGAGCAGACCGGCGGGCCCATGGTCCGTCTGATGAAGACCTTGAAGGAGGATCCCGCCCGACTGGCCCAGTTCCGTCGAGAGTACGACGAACTCGTCGGCCAGTACTTCGAGGGTAATCTCGTCCGTCAGGATTTCCTGATGACGCGCGCAACGAAGGCGTAAGTTCCTGGCCGCCCGATGCGAGCGTTATTCAAACACGAGGCAAACGTGAATATAGGTCGCCCCGGATGTCCATTCGACCCCTAAAAAACGGCCCTTTTCACGATGTAGGGGAATCGACGCGGAGGAGACATCGACGCGGACAACGTGGTCGCCAGACGCAGGCGCTTCGACGAGGGATCTGTTCGAAAGGATCGATGACGTTAGCTCGCGCCGGGGGGGCGCGCTCAATTTGGTTGAAACCCGCGTCGCGCGGGAGGAGGTGACATTGTGACGAAACAAAAGACCTTGGAGGACATCAAGAGCACGTTCGGATTCGTTCCGGGCTTCTTCGAGGATTTCAAGTGGGATGAACTCGCCCTCAGCGGAGGGTGGGACTTGTTCAAGAAGTTCGAGCTCAGCGAGACGAACATCCCGCTGAAGTACAAACACCTGATTGCTCTGGCGGCCGCCGGAGCGGTCAAGTGCCCTTACTGCACGAAATTCCACACGGCAGCGGCGGAGCTGTTTGGTGCCACGGAGACGGAACTTCAGGAGACGGCGTACACCACTTCGCTTGTGGGATACTTCAGCAACTACCTCCACGGTCGACGGTATCCGCTCGAGAAGTTTGACGAGGAACTGAATCATATCGTCAAGAACTTCCAGGCGGCGATGGGGAAGAAGTGAGTCCTCTCCCGGGGCTCGTCCGAGGACCCGTGAAAGGCGTAGCTTGAGCCCTCGGGCGGGCGAGTCGTTACATCACGAGACGAGGCTGGCTTTCGCGATCGCCACCTTTGTCCTGGGCCGGTCCTGGCTATCCGTCTGTGTCTTGCTGATCGCGTCAACGATTTCCATTCCGGTCACGACCCGACCGAACACGGGATGCTTCCGGTCGAGCCCGCGATTGTCCACGACGTTGATGAAGAACTGGCTCCCGCCCGTGTTCGGGCCCGCGTTCGCCATGGAAATCGTGCCCCTCGCATTGCGGTTGTTCGCGGGGAGCTCGTCCTTGATCGTGTATCCAGGTCCACCAAACCCAGTGCCCTGCGGGTCCCCGCCCTGGATCATGAACCCCGCGATCACCCGGTGGAAGATGGTCCCGTTGTAGAATCCTTTCTCCACGAGTTTGCGGAAGTTTCCGGTCGTGATTGGCATCGTTTCATCGAGGAGTTCGATCTTCACGTCGCCCATGCTGGTTTGAAGAAGGACGGTCGTCATGCGCCCCCGATTCGTGCCTCGTATGTAAAGGCTCTGCGTGAGCGCGACGACGGGACCGGTTGAGGCGTCCTCGAGCACCTAGAAAGATGACGCCCCGGGAAGTGGGGTCAATCTTTCCCCCGAAGCGGGTTACTACGGCTGCCCATCCATGCCGGCCTACATGGGAGCTCCCCACCGGTTCCACGGGACCTACAGAGATTCGTCAGACCCGCGAGAACGCCTCAGGCACTCTCACGATACGCGCGTCGTAGCCAGCGCACCGCTTCCGCGTTGACTTCCTTCGGCGAAGTAAGGCCGATCTGGACGGGCATCGTCTCGTGAATCTTCGAGGGCTGGAGCCGCTCGCCGGGCTTCTCTCCATCGAGCCGGAGAGCGAGGTCGACGCGGTTCCTGGTCGTTGGCTGCACGCGGGCGAAGGTCCTCCGAGGCGACACCAGGGAGACGTAGGTCTTGCGCGCTTGGATCGTGACGTCCCCGAGGCCCATGGCTGCCTTGATTACGGCATCGAAGATGGGACGAAGTTGCGGACGGTCCGCATACTGCCCGTCGATGAGTTCGTCCGCGGTGGCGGTCATGAAATCCGGGTAGCCGAACCGCTCCATGACGAGCAGAGACTGGGCGTAGCCAGTCACTCCCTGTTTCGCAAGCCACGCGCGGAGGCTCTGTTCGTCGTCCAGCCCCTCCTGCTTGATCCGCCGATTCCAGGTTGCGACACCTTTCCCCGTCCGCTCCTCGAGGAGGCGTTCGGACATGGCCCGCATCCCCTCCCAATCCCGAACTTGCGCCATCGCCGTCTCGCCCCCCCAGATGTCGAGTCGGTCGAACGACAACGGGCGTCAAGAAGATTGCTCTCCGTCGTTCGAGCGGAGGATGGGCAACATCCACCCCTGCGGAATCATGGGGCAGCTCCGCGAGCCTGCAGGACCACGCAGACCTGCGCCGCCACCGCGTCCACGATCTCCCCGTCCGACAGTCCGAGCGCCCTCAGGCAGTCGAGGTGGCGCTGAAAGAACTCCACGTGATCCCGATAGGCGGCATCGGTCGGCTTCATGGAAGCGAACGGTACGAGCAGACGAGGTGCCATGATTTCGGTGGCCCTCACGTAGGCCTCCCGGAATTGATCGTCACTGGAGCCATCGTATTCGCGAACGCTCTTGTGAAACTCATCCGCAATCCCACCGGAACGTGCTAGGAATTGATCCGTGTGGCATCTCCTCAGGGCGGTCTGGAACCGCTTCGGCACCTTCACCCAAAAATCGCCGTACTTGGTCATCCGACAACCCTCTCAGATCCCTAGCTTCCTCTTGTCGTACTGGTCAATCAGGAGGCCAATCCCGATCGCGACGACCGCACCGCCAAGGAGCACGAGTCCGAGGGCGATCCGGACGGCATTTCCTTCCCGGGTCAGGAGCCAAGTGACCAGGTCGACTCCGAGGCTGACCACGGCTCCCAGACCGAGGATCCGGAATCCGATCCGCCGCAGAGGCTGACCGCGCTTCTTGATCAGGTGGACTTTTCTTGGGGTGTTCGACGCCGTATCCACTCCTGCGGGAGCCACCCAAGACTATTTAGGCGATTTCGGGTAATAATCACGAAAATTACTTATAACTGTGAAATCTTCATAGAAGCGTGAAATCGAATCAACAGGCAAGTTCCCCGGCAACAAGCGACACTCCTGACAAGGACCATGAGCGGGCGGGAGCGGCGGAAATGCCGAGGCTCGCGGCACTGGCCGGTCAGATCGTCGAAGCGAGGAAACCGGGTGACATTCTGGAGCTGCGCGCCTTCCGCCCCGAGGACATCGGCTCCGACCGACTCGTGGAGCGGGCCCTGCGGACGTCGGCGGACTACGTCGCCAGCTATGTGATCGCGGTCGCGAAGGCGGATCCCGAGAGAGCCCGATTGCTCGCGGAGGGAATCGAAGTTCCCTGGGTGCGTCCGATTGAGCGACCGAACGGTCATAGCAAGGCCGTTGTCGAAGTCGTGCGACTCTCAGAATACCTCACCAACCGCGCCCTCGTCATCGGAGAGGCGGCGGGGCGCACCGGCGTGGATCGCCTGGTTAAGAAGAAGCGCTGATCGCCTTCGGCGCGATCGAATCCCGAAAAGCGAACCAGCGCGTCTCGCGAATCCGCGGTCAGATCCCCGGTAGGATCGGGCTCAGGTGAATCCCAGCCAAACGCCAACGGCCCTCTTGTCGCACGAAGACATGGGTCGCGCGGTAGTCTCCCCCGGGCACCTCGCGGCCCTTGTAGAGGGCCTTCGTGGACTCGCGGCTCGTCATGATGGCCGCGTCCCCGTACGTCCGGACCGTGATCTCGCTCCGTTCGAACGCCTCGTACTTCAAATCGCCCGTCCGGTGCTTCGCGAGCCAGTCCTCCTTCGTCAGGATGAAGCCGCGAGGGCCGATCCCTCGGAAGTCCGGGGCCAGGACATCGCCCAGGACGACGACGTCGCCGAGCAATTCCGCCTTGCGCAGGTTCTCTCCGAGCTTCGCCAAAACGTCTTCCCCCAACACTGTTGCGTTTGTCATTGATCCAGCTCCATTTTGTCATTGCAAGGGAGGAAACGGACATTGATGCCAGATTCGGACGCGAGACTTCGGATGTGGGTCTCTTTAAAGGGAGGTCGTCACGTGCTCGACGGAGACAACCGAAGCCCGCTACACCATGGTGGCGCCACCGGCCACGTCGAGTACGATTCCGGTGATCCAGCCCGCTTCGTCGGAGGCGAGGAAGAGAGCCACGCGTGCAACGTCCTCGGGCATTCCGAGTCGTCGGATCGGGTGTGCATCGATCAACATGTGTCGTTGCGCTTCGGGGATGCGTTCCTTGTTGCGGTCCGTGAGGATCGTTTCGGGGGCGATGCAATTTGCGCGGATCCCGTAGGGACCGACCTGGGCCGCCAGATCTTGCGTGAGGATTTGGATGCCTGCCTTCGCCGCAGCGTACGGGATCGGAGACCGGGGATAGGGCCGGCGGCCGGCCGACGAGGAGATCGTGATGATGTTGCCGGCCTTCCGCTCCTTCATGCCGGGCAAGATGCTCTTGATCGTGAGGAACGTCGCCGTGAGATTGCCTTCGACGGATGCATGCCACCCTTCTTCGGTCGTATCCTCGAGCGGACCGGGCAGGGAGTAGCTGCCACCCGCATTGGCGACGAGGATCTCGATCGACCCAAGCTCTCGTTCGATCTGGCGTCGCATGGCCTCGATCTCGTCGAACTTGGTCGTATCGGCGAGGACCTGAATCGCCCGTCCCCCGGAGCGCTCGATCGACTCCCGCACGGCGGACAGGGCCGCGACGTTCCGGCCGTGGACCGCGACCTGCGCACCGTTCTGAGCGAACACGCGGGCGATCGCCGCGCCGATGCCACGGGAACTCCCGGTCACCAGCGCGACCTTCTGGTCCAGAGCGCTCATGCCGACGGCCTCGCCCCCGAAGGCGTTCGCTTGGCGACGACGAGGCCCCAGATCAGCACGGCCACGATCGAAACATGGTACGCGACGTCGGGGACCGTGCGAGGTCCGACGCCGATGACGATCGTGAACAGTCCCACGAGGGTGCCCAGCAACGCGAACGTCTGGGCGGCTAGACCGATTCCCCGGGTGAACGCCGACGCTATCCAAGTCGCCGCCAAACCAGCGAACAGTACTGTCCCAATCACACTCTCGCCTGTCCCCGCCGCGCGGTGTTCGTACCCACTGACGAAAATCCCGAAATGAACGAACGCGGCACCTAGGTAGGTGGCGGCCTCGAAGAGCAAGAAAATTCGAATCGCTCGCCCGGACCTCGGCGAGGCCGTAGCGCCTTCCTTTGCGACCATCGAATCGAAGTTCTTCGTTTTCACGTCGTCCATGGCAGGAAGTAGAGCTCGGCGGTTCATCTCCCGAGCGGACGTCGGACTTCAAATGAGGAACTCTTTATAAGGCGTTGCGCCGGGCCCGCGTCACAAATGAAGCGTCATCGAACTTCGGGCCCGCCGCCAGAGGGTCGGGTAGGCGGCATGGAGCCGACGGTCGGTGTGCCACGGATCTTCTTCGGCGCGTTCGCCTGGACCACATTCTGGCTCGACACGACATAGATGGGATTGCCGCTCTGGTCGTATTCGCCCTCGATCCGCAAGACGCCGGTGAGGATCACCCGCACCTTCAGGATCGTGCCATCCGTCAATTCGTAGGAGGACCACGGCTCGGCCTTCGCGTCAAAATCGACTTGCTCTGCCTCCACTTGGCGCTGGGTCACCGGCGAGATGATCTTGACCATAGGTGCGACACCTTTTCCCGAGGCTTAAGCGCTCCGGCCACACGTCGCACCGGCCGAGCTCGAAACGCATGGGGCCGATGCGTGCCGGATTTTTGACCAAACTCTTAAGTATATCGCGATATATCGCGATTCTATGGAAGCCGTCGTCGAACAGCCAATCACACGCGATGCCCCCGTTCACCTCGAGGGCCTCGGCAAGGAGTACGGTCACTTCACCGCCCTCAAGGCCCTCGACCTGACAGTCGCGCAGGGCACTTCGCTCGGCTTCCTCGGTCCGAATGGAGCGGGCAAGTCCACGACCATCAAGATCATGACCAACCTCATCCGGCCGTCCCGCGGTCGGGCTTCCCTCTTCGGCATCGATGTGCGGCGGGAGCCGACCCGCGCCCTCGCTCGAATCGGTGCGGTCATCGAGACCCCGGAATTCTACGGCTACCTGTCGCCCTTGGAAACCCTCGCCTATGCCGGCCGGCTCCGCGGCATGTCGTCGAAGGATCTCCACGACCGCAGCGAAGCGGTCCTCAAAGAAGTCAAGCTCACGGATTGGGCGGACCATCGGATCCAGGAGTTCTCGAAAGGGATGAAGCAGCGCCTGGCCATCGCTCAATCGCTCCTGAACGAACCCGATTTGCTCATCCTCGACGAGCCGACGTCCGGATTGGATCCACGCGGGATGGCGGAAGTCCGCGACGTCATCAAGTCGTTGAAAGACCAAGGCCGGACGATCTTCATGAGCTCGCACCTCCTCGGCGAGGTCCAGGAAGTGTGCGACGACGTCGCCCTCCTGAACCACGGGGAGCTCTTGATTCGCGGTTCCGTGCGGGAACTCTCCCGCGGCGCCGACACATCGATGATCCAGGCCACGTTCCTTCACCCCGCGACGCAGGAGGACCTCGAGGCCCTAGCGGCTTTGCCCGGAGTCGGGGAGGTCAAGGCCAGCGGCGACTCCACCGTCGATCTCCGGATCTCCGGAGGCGAAGAGGGACAGGCGCGCGTCCTTGAGGCGATGATCGGCCGCGGGCTGAAGGTCATCACCTACCGGCCTCTCGGGTCCTCGCTGGAACAACTCTACCTCGACCGCATTCAGGAGACGGATCGCCTGTGACGCCGAGCCCGTTCGCCCAGATCGTCACCGTCGCCAGTTACGAGATTCGCAAGTACATCCGCGGCCGCCGCCTCCTGGGCATGCTGATCCTGCTGGGCCTCATCGTCGGCCTGTTTGTCGGGTTGCCGCCTGCCCTCGGCATCAAGTACGCCTCCACTCCGGACGCGTTCGTCTCGACGTTCGCGACCTTTTCGGGGCTCTTGGTCGTCCTCGGCGGAGTCCTGTTCGCGGCGGACGCGCTCGTGTCGGAACACGAGAAGCGGACCGGTTACTTCCTGTTCCCGAACCCGGTGCGGCGCGAGGTCCTGGTCCTCGGCAAGATCGCCGCCAGCCTGCTCGTCTGCACCGCGGTCCTGTCCTTGTATTACGGCGCCGCGGCGATCGCCGCCCTCGTCATCACAGGGTCCTTGACCTGGGACGTCGGTCTCTCGTACCTCTACACGCTCGGGTACATGACCGCGGTCGTCGGGGTCGCGTACTTCCTGTCCGCGGTGTTGAAGGGGACGGTCGCCGCGACGGTCCTGACGTTCTTCCTGTTCACCCTGATCTTCACCATCGTCGGCTCAATCCTCCCGCTCGCGAAGGTCGAGCCGTGGTTCATTCCGACCTCCGCATCGGGGATCATCGCGAATGCGCTCGGTGGAGCCGCCCTTCGGCCGGGTCCCGGAGGCGGGGATGTCGGTTTCGTCCCGGATCCCGCGACCTCCCTCGTCGTCTTCGCGGGATACGCGATCGTAGGCGGCGTCCTCGCCATCCTCCTGTACCGGCGGCGAGAGCTGGCGTCATGAGTGCCCCGGAGAAGTTCGGCGGATTCTTCCATTTCTTCGGGAAGGGCGACTTCAAAGGTCTCGTCCTGCACCTCCTCGAGGAGCGTCCGATGCACGGGTACGAGATCATCAAGGCAATCGAGGAACGCTACCACGGGTTCTACAAGCCGAGCGCAGGCGCGATCTATCCGGCGCTCAGGGCTCTCCTGCGGAAAGGGTATCTCTCCGTGAGCGGCGAGGAACGCCGCAAGACGTATCGGATCACCCGAGAGGGCAAGGCGTACCTGCGGAGCCGCCGCAAGGAGATCGAGCAGCGCTTCCGCGCCTTCGAGTCCGCGGTCGGTCCGGAACGGGCCGCCCTCTTCCGAGAGTTCCGTGCCACCTGGAAGCTCCTGAAAACGAACATGAGCGAGGTTACCCCGAAGCAGGCGGACGAGCTCCGCCGAATCGTCGTCGAGATGCGAGAGAAGGCCCTGCGGATTCTGTCGAAGTGATGGCTGGGAAAATCCATGACCGATAATGCGATCGTCACGGAAAATCTGACGAAAGTGTATGGCAAGCTGACGGCGGTCGACCACGTCACTCTGAATGTCGTCTCCGGCACGGTCTTCGGCCTTCTCGGTCCGAATGGGGCGGGCAAGACCACGATGATCAAGTTGCTCACCGGCCTCACGGACATGACGGAAGGCGACGCGACCGTCGCCGGATTCAACGTCCGCCGGGATCCGATGCACGTGAAGCAGCGGATCGGCTGGGTCGCGTCCGAGGTCATCCTCGACGACGACTTCACCGCATGGGAGAACCTCTGGCTTCAGTCGAAGCTTCAGAGCCTTCCCGACTGGAAGGACCGCGCCGGTGACCTGCTCGAGTACTTCGGCCTCAAGGACCGCCGAAAGGATCGGGTGAAGACCTTCTCGACGGGCATGCGCAAGAAACTCGAGATCGCCCTCGCCTTGCTTCATCAACCCGAGGTCGTCTTCATGGACGAGCCAACGATCGGCCTCGACGCGAACACGAGGCGGATGCTCTGGGACCTGATCACCGGCGTCAACAAGGAGTTCGGGATAACGGTTCTGCTGACGAGCCACTACATCGAGGAGGCCGACGCCCTCTGCGACCAGATCTCGATCATCGACCACGGGAAGATCGTCGCGTCGGGTTCCCCCACCGCCCTCAAGGCCCGCGTCCGATCGGACTTCGTCGAGCTCGAGACGAGCGAGGTGGTGGACGAGGCCCAGCTCCGTTCGATCCCCGGCGTCTCCGAGGTCCGGAGCCAGGGGAAGGCGTGGATCCTCCGGGTCTCCGCCGCGGAGGAGGTCCTCCCGAAGATCTTCTCGACGCTGAAAACGGACGCGATCCGACGCATCAACGTGGAGAAGCCGAGCCTCGAGACGGTCTTCCTTGACATCACCGGCAAGAGGATCGACCAGGCGGGCGCCGACGTACCGGACTACCGGAAGTTCTACGCGACCATGCGGAGGGCGAGACAATGAGCACGGAGACGACCCATGCGAGGGTCACCGGCCGGCCCGTGCTATCGGAGCGACGGAGCGTGAGCCAGCGAAGCCAGTTCGCGGGACTGTACGCCCGCGAGCTCCTCCGGACGTTCCGGAATCCCTGGGTGCTCGTGATCACGTTCG
>WNGG01000843.1_pt1 | contig 36595 bp, 34 predicted proteins | sample 5400661 | NCBI WGS metagenome assembly WNGG01 (sample SAMN13153372, study PRJNA577476) | soil metagenome | isolation source: 100 cm soil or saprolite under Garry oak tree replicate 1 | place: USA:California | collected 2016-06-15
AGGCGATGCTCGACCTCGAGCACCCTCGCCGCCAGCGATTCCGGAGTGTCTCCGGCGCGCACCGGGACCGGCCACTGCGCGATGATCGGCCCGCGGTCGTACTCCTCGTCCACGTAGTGGACGGTGGCTCCCGAGATCGCCGCCCCGCTCGCGAGCACGGCCTCGTGCACCCGGCGGCCGTACATGCCGGGGCCGCCGAACGCGGGGAGCAGGGCCGGGTGGATATTAATCAGCCGCAGGCGAAACCGCGCGACCACGGCCGGCGGGATCCGCTGCAGGTATCCGGCGAGCACGGCGAGGTCCGCGTCGCGCAGGGCCGCGAGCAGCTCGACCGCGTCGCGGGCGTCGGACAGGACTGTGGTGGGGACGCCGGCAGCACGCGCGCGCTCCAGCGCGCCCGCGTCCGGCCGGGTCGAGATGACGTGCACCACGCGGGCCGGGCCCGCGGGCCCGAGCGCGTCGAGCAGCGCCTGCAGGTTCGTGCCGCTGCCCGAGACGAGCACGGCGACGCGCGCCGGCGCGGGGCTCAGCTTGGGCGGTCGCAGCGGGTGAGGGACTTCGCCTTCGCCCCCTTCGTGACGCTGAGGTTGAAGGGGCCCGTCCCGTGCTTGGTGGAGCTGTTCACCACGATGACGTAATCGCCCGTTTGTGGGAACGTCAGGGTGAGGCGGGCGTTGCAGTTCCCGTCCTGGAGGCTCGCGCCGATCCCCGGCCCCGCGACGAACAGGTATGGATCGAACGCCGTGGATTCGAGGTCCACTGTGACCACCTGTCCCGCGGTCCCGGCGAGGTTCCAGCTCTGGGAGTAGGTGCTGTCGCGCGGGCGGAAGTGATCCGCCGTGGTGAGCTCGCCATCGAGGGCCTGTCCCACAGCGATCGTATGCGCCGTCTGAGCGTCAGCCGACCCCGCCACGGGCGGAGGCCGGGAGGGCCTCGGGGGCCGGGGGGGCCGGCACTCGTCCGACACCTGGTCCTTGAGTCCCTCGGTGAGCGACAGCGTGAAGCGGCCCGTCTGGCGCGGCGGGTCGCTCGTGGTGTTGACGAGGATCGTGTAAGGGCCCGTCTCGGGGAAGGTGAGCGACACGCGCGCGTCGCAGCGTGGGCCCCCGTTGTTGTTCACCACCGTGGTATCGAGCCCGCGCAGGATCAGCACGGGATCGAACTCGTCCGAGGAGAGGTCGATCGTGACCTCTTGCCGGGCCCGCGGCGAGAACTGCCAGAACTGATAGTAGGTGGTGTCGGGGTAGACCGAATCTTTCGCGGTGAGCTCTCCCGGCAACGTCTGGCCGACACGGATCTGGCGGGCCCCGGCGGCCGTGACGGCCCGCGCTTCCGCCTGCTGCCGCAGCGTGCGGAAGCGGCAGATCCCCTTCGGCTCGACCGGCCGGGCGCCGTCTGTGACGCCTAGCGTGAAGCGGCCGGTCTGCCGCTTGCCGGCGCTGTTCACGACGAGGCGCACCGGATGGTCGTCCGTCGCGGTGTAGACGACACGCGCGTTGCAGCCCCCGCCGCCGTCGTCGTTCTCGACGAGCTTCTGGCCCCGGCCACGGGTGACCAGCAGATAGGAGTCGAAGTCGTCCGACACGAGATCGACGGTGATCGTGCGGCCTGCCTCGAGCGGCAGGACCCAGCGCTGGTAGTAGCTCGAGTCGGTCCGCAACAGCGGGTCGCCGGCGGTAAGCTGGCCTTTGACCGTCTGACCGACCTGGATCACGCCCTTCACCCGCCCAAACCCGCGGCAGGTCGTATCGCGCGCTGCAGCCGTCACCCCCTGCACCAGCGAGATGGTGAACTCGCCCAGCTCGCCCGGCGAGCTGGAGTTCGCGAACAGGTCGTAGCTTCCGGCGGCGGGCACGACGAAGCTCAGGTGCGCGTTGCAGCCGCCGCCGGCGTCGTCGTTGCGCGCCAGCGGGTTCGCTGCAGCATCCGCCACGATGAGGTTGGCGTCGAGGTCATCCGACAACATGTCGGCGCTCACGGTGTCGCCCAGGCGGGCGTCGAACGTGTACAGCCTGTAGCGGGAGCTGTCCGCGAGCTGCCGGTCCGCGAGGGTGAGGCGCCCCGTGACGCTCTGACCGATCCGGAGCGGCGTCTGCGCGGCGAGCCCGCGCGTGCCGAGCGCGACCGCGATGAGGAGCAGGGAACGGCGGCGGACGGCGGTCACAAAGCGAAATCTGCGGCCGCTAGGCCGCCCGCACAATCTCGTCCACGGCGGCAGCGAGGTCGGGCACGACGGTCGCGCTGAGGACGCGCGCCTGCGCGACGTGCGCGCCCCCCGCGCCCGTCTCCACCAGGATGCCGCGTCCCCCGAGGGCGCGCGCCGGCTCGACGTCGCTTGGGCGGTCGCCCACGAACGCAGAGCGCCCGAAGTCGATCCCCAGCGCGTCCTGCGCCTCGCGAAACAGCCGCGTCCCCGGCTTGCGGCACTCACAGGGCCCGGTGATCTCGGGGTGGTGCGGGCAGAAGTACGCGGCGTCGATCCGCGCGCCGTGCGCGGCGAGCAGCTCGCCGAGCCGCCGCTGCACGGCGTGGTAGGCCGCCACATCGTACAGCCCGCGCGCGATCCCCGACTGGTTGCTGACCGTGACGACGAGGAAGCCGGCGGCGTTGAGCCGCCGGATCGCCTCGCCCGCGCCGGGGAGCCGGGCTGGTGCAGGAATCCGGGGTCCTCGAGAATCGTGCCGTCCCGGTCGAGGAAGACGGCCCTAGCCATCGAGCGCGGCCCGTACCGCCCCGATGAGGACGTCGAGCTGCCCGGGAAGGATCGTGCGGGGGTCGAGCACCACACGGTCGTCCTGGATGCGGGCCACGACGGGTGGGTCCTGTCCCCGCAGCCGGGCCGCCACATCGTCAGCCGTTAGCCGGTTAGCCGTTAGCTGAACCAACCACGTCTTGAGCTTCGCACCGGGGAACGAGCCGCCGCCGACCTCGGACTCGCCGGCGATCACGTCGCTGCCGCGGCCCACGCCCTCGGCCAGCACCTTCGCGGCGCGCCGCAGCTCGGCCGGGTCCGTGGTGAGCATCCGCAGCACGGGGATCTCCCGGCGCGCCGCCTCCGGATCGCGATACAGCGCCAGCGTCGCTTCGAGCGCCGCCAGCGTCAGCTTGTCGGCGCGCACGGCCCGGGCGATGGGATCGTTCTTGGAGGCGCCGATGGCGGCGGCCGTGCCGACGAGCAGGCCCGCCTGCGGGCCACCCAGCAGCTTGTCGCCGCTGAACGCGACGAGGTCGACCCCGCTCGCGAGCGCGTCGCGGACGCCCGGCTCGCCGGCGAGGCCCCAGGGCGACAGATCGAGGAGCAGTCCGCTGCCGAGGTCGTAGAGGGTCGCCAGGCGGCGCTCGTGCCCGAGCGCGGCGATCTCCCGCGCCGGCACTTCGGCCGTGAACCCGGTGACCTGGAAATTCGAGCGGTGGACCTTGAGGAGCAGCCGCGTGTCCGGCGTCAGGGCGGCGTCGTAATCCGCGCGGTGGGTGCGGTTGGTCGCGCCGACCTCCACGAGCCGAGCGCCCGAGCGCGCCAGGATGTCCGGGATCCGGAACGACCCGCCGATCTCGACCAGCTCCCCGCGGGACACGACCGCCTCGCCGCCGCGCGCCAGGGCGCTCAGGGCGAGGAGTAGCGCCCCCGCCGCGTTGTTCACGACCAGCGCGTCCTCCGCCCCGGTCAGCTCGACCAGCAGATCGCGGCAGTGGCGCTGGCGCGAGCCGCGGCTGCCGCGCCCGACGTCGTACTCGAGCGACGCGTAGCCTGCCGCGATGCGCTGCATCGCGGCGAGCGCCGCAGCGGCGAGCGGCGCGCGGCCGAGATTGGTGTGCAGCACCACACCGGTGGCGTTGATCACGGGAACGAACGACGGCGCGGCGAGCCGCTCGAGACACGCTCGGACGGCGGGCCCCCACCCCTCCGGGGGTGCCGCCCCGCCGTTGGCGCGGGCCGCCTCCAGCGTCTCGCGCACCGCGCGCACGACGAGGCTGCGCGGGTGCGCGCGCGCCAGCGCCGCCACGTCGGGCTCGGCGAGCAGGGCGTCGACCGCCGGCAGCGAGCGGCGCGGGTCGGTCATGGGGGCTTCGGGGGCCCGGGACGCCGGGGAGTGGCGGGGGGGGCGGGGGCGGTATCGCGTGGCGCGCGCGCCGGCTTCGGGACCGGGATCGCCAGCACGGCCTGCCCGTCGGCCGCGGCCCCGTTCAGGTTCGTCGCGCCGCGCGCGCGAATCAGGTATTTCGAGCCGGGTAGCAGCTTCTCCCGCACCCGCACCACGAGCCGGTCGAATGGCGCGGGACGCTGCCGCAGCAGCCGGCGGATGCGCGACGTGTCCGCGGCGGACCCGGCGGGCGGGGCGGGGCGGGCGGGGGTCGCCGCCGCCCCGGCCTGGCCGGCGGCGACGGCCTGGGCGAGGTTCGGCGCCCGCGGCGGCCCGGTCGTGTCGCGCTTCGCGGTCGTATCGGCCGCGCGCCGCAGCGAGTCGGCCCGCGCGCTCTCCCGGGCCGTCAGCGAGTCGTAGGCCGCGGGCGCCAGCACGGCGGTCACGGCGACGGGCGTCGAGTCGGGGAGCGCGAGCACGCGGACGCGCGCGGTATCGAGCGGCATCGCCGGGTCGAGTGGCTGCGAGAAGCTGAGGCGGAAGCTGGTCGAGTCGAGCGGGTCCGCGGTGCGGAGCCTCGGGCCGGCGGAGTCGTGCGTGAACGTCCACAGCACGAGGTGCGCCGCCGTGTCGAGCGTGACCGTGGCCGTGTCGAACGCTTCGCGACGGTCGAGCGCGCGGTTGCCATTCTGATCCTGGATGGCGAGGACGCGGTAGCGGCCCGGCTCGAGCTCCGGAAGCCGGAAGTCGCCCGCCGAGTCGGCCACGGTAACGTAGGCGACGGTGTCGGGGAGCCGTGCGGCGCGGATCACGCCCCCGATGAGCGCCCGCTGCTCGACCCATTGCAGCGCGGTGCCGGTGAGCACCGCGTGCCCGATGGCCGGGCCCGTGGAAAAGATCACCGTCTTGCTCTGCTTGATCGCGTTGCGACGCAGGTCCGCGATCCCCGGAAGCAGCTCGAGCCGATACACCCGACCCGGCCGCCACCCTTCGACGGGCCGTACATGGATGGCCGTGCGGTGCCACGACACCTTCACCTCGCCCGCGACGGGGGACAGCACCACTTGGCGCCCGAGGCCCCCGACGGCCCCGCCGCCCCCCCCAACACCCCCGATGCCGCCGATGCCGCCCACGCCCCCGACCCCGCCGGCCGGTGCGCCCCCACCCCCACCCCCACCCCCACCCGTCCCCCCCGCCATCTCGTCGATCACCTCGTCGAATTGGACGACCGCGTCACCGTGGAAATCGGGCACCACCGCCCCCGACTCGGGCCGCACGGCGACCACCGTGGGTGGGGTGGTGTCGGGCGGGCCACCCGGGGGGTCGCCGAGCTTGGCGCAGGCGGCGAGCGCCAGGGCTACGAGCAGCCCAAGACCGTGAGCTTGTCGGCGAGTGCCCGGCGCTGCTCCTGCCACGCTCGCTCCTTGTCGCGCTCTTTCGCGACCACGTCGGCGGGCGCGCGCGCGACGAAGTCCTGGTTGGTGAGCCTGGCCGCGAGCGCGGCCAGTTGGCCGTCGAGCCGTATCACTTCGCCCGACAGGCGCTTGCATTCCTGCTGCACGTCGATCGCGCCCTCCAGGGCGACGAACACTTCGCTGCCGTCGCCGAAGACCGCGTAGGCGACGGGCCCCTTCATGCCGCCGTCGAACGTGAGTTCCTCGACCTGTGCCAGGCGCTTGATCGTCTCGCTTTCCGCTTCGAAGACGCTCCGGCGATCACGCCCGCGCGGCTTGATGCTCGCCCGGAGACGCGTCCTCGGGGGAACCTTGTACTCGGCGCGAATGATCCGGATTTTCTCGACGGCCTGCTTCACGCGCAAGAACGCCGCGTCGAGGTCCGAGTCGACCAGCTCTGGGCGGAACGTCGGCCAGCTCGCCGTCACCAGCAATTCGTCCGGCTTCCGTCCCGGGAGCTTCTGCCACAGCTCCTCGGTGATGAACGGCACGACGGGATGGAGCAGACGCAAGGCGACGTCGCAGCAATGCGCCAGCACCGCCTGCGCCGCCGCCGCCCCGGCGTCCTCGCCGGCCAGTCTCGGCTTGACGGCTTCGACATACCAGTCCGCGAGCTCGCCCCAGACGAACTCGTAGCACCGCTTGGCGGCCTCATCGAGCTTGAACTGGTCCAGATATGACGTCGCGACCTGGACGGCGTCGTTCGCCCGCATCAGGATCCAGCGATCGGCCAGCTGCAGCCCCGCGCGCTCGAATTGATCGATCGGCTGCACCCGCTCCGGCAGCTGCGCCAGGATGAAGCGCCCGATGTTCCACAGCTTGTTCGCGAAGTTGCGGCCCGGCGCGAACGTGGTTTCGAGGTCGTTCGGGTCGAGGATGACGTCGGCGCCGAGCGAGCCGCCGCCGATCACGGTCCAGCGCAGCGCGTCCGCACCGTAGAGCTTCACCACGTCGATCGGGTCGATGCCGTTGCCCAGCGATTTGGACATCTTACGGTGCTGCGCATCGCGCACCGTGCCGTGCAGGTAGACGGTCGCGAACGGCTTCCGCTTCATGAAGTGGAAGCCGGCCATGATCATCCGCGCCACCCAGAAGAACAGGATCTCGGGGGCGGTGACGAGCGTGTGCCCCGGGTAGAAGCGCGCCAGGTCCGGCGTCCGCTCGGGCCAGCCGAAGGTCGCGAACGGCCACAGCCACGCGGAGAACCACGTGTCCAGCACGTCGGGGTCCTGCGTCACCGGCCCGCCGCACTTGGGGCAGCGGGTCGGGTCCTCGCGGTCGGCCCACTGATGCCGGCACGTCGTGCAGCTGAACACGGGGATGCGGTGCCCCCACCAGAGCTGGCGCGAGATGTTCCAGTCCCGGATGTTCTCCATCCAGTGCTCGTAGGTCGCGCCCCAGCGCTCCGGGACGAGCCGGATCTCGCCGCTGCGGTAGGCGGCCAGCGCGGGCTCGGCGAGCGGCCGCATCTTCACGAACCACTGGTCGCTGAGCCGCGGCTCCACCACCGTGTCGCAGCGGTAGCAGTGGCGCACCGCATGCTGGTGCGGCTCCGCCTTCTCGAGCAGCCCCTGGGCCTTGAGCAGCTGCACGATCTTCTCGCGGGCCTCGAACCGGTCGAGCCCTTGGAGGGGCGGGGGGACCCTTCCCCCTTCCCCTGTCCCCGCCTCTTCACCCATTGATCCGTCTTCCCGCATGATCAGGGGCATCGGCAGATGGTGCCGGAGTCCGATCTCGAAATCGTTCGCGTCGTGCGCCGGCGTGACCTTCACGAACCCGGTCCCGAACTTGGGATCGACCGCCTCGTCCGCGATGATGGGGATGGGGACGTCCGCGATCGGGAGGCGGGCGGTCTTGCCGACGAAGCCCGCGTGCCGCTTGTCGCGAGGATGCACGGCGACCGCCGTGTCGCCCAACAGCGTCTCGGGGCGCGTGGTCGCGACCGTGAGGAACGGCTTCGGTCCCGCGTCCACGGGGTAGCGGATGTAGTAGAGCGTCCCCATCTCGTCGCTGAACTCGGCCTCCTCGTCCGACAGGGCGGTGCGGCAATGCGGGCACCAGTGGATCACCCGGTGGCCGCGGTAGATCAGCCCCTCTTCCCACAGCGTGACGAAGACCTCGCGCACCGCGCGGGAGTACGCCGCGTCGAAGGTGAAGCGGGTGCGGCTCCAGTCGCAGGAGCAGCCGATCACCTTGAGCTGCTCCAGGATCGCGTTCCCCGTCTCGCGCACGAACGCCCACACCCGCGCGACGAACGCCTCACGCCCCACGTCGGCGCGGGTCTTTCCCTCCTCGGCCAGCAGGCGCTCGACGACGTTTTGCGTGGCGATCCCGGCGTGGTCCGTGCCGGGGAGCCACTCCGCCTCCCGGCCGCGCATCCGCTCGAAGCGGATCAGCACATCCTGGATCACGTTGTTGAGCCCGTGTCCCATGTGCAGCACCGCCGTCACGTTGGGCGGCGGGATCACGATGACGTAGGGCTCCTTGGGCGAATCGGCGTGGCCCGTGAACGCGCCGCTGTCGAGCCAGCGCCGGTAGAGCCGGCGCTCGACGGCGTGGGGCGCGTACTGCGGGGGAAGTTGGAAGGGCTTCGTCTTCATTCTTCCTTTATAGTAGTCAGGGACGAGGGACGGGGGACGGGGGAGGGGTGGTCGACGCCTACCCGTCCCTCGTCCCCCGTCCCCGTTCCTGCTAGAATACCCTCCCATGCCTGACGAATCCAACGAACTGCCCACCAGTCGCATCGTCCGCTGGGTCGCGCTCGCAGTGGCGATCGCGTTCGCCGTCGCGCTGTATTTCCGCGTCGGCGTGCGACTCGCGCCACTCACGACGCCCCCCCCGTCCCCCTCGTCCCCCTCGTCCCCCCCGCCCGCCGCGCCCACCCCGGCGACTGCGCAGCCGGCGAACTGAAGCCGATGTCCGCCCCCGAGATCCGCGTCACGCTCCCCGACGGGAGCGAGCGGCGATTGCCCGCCGGCTCCACTGGGGCCGATCTCGCCAAGGCCATCGGTCCCGGGCTCGCCAAGGCCGCCCTGGCCGTGCGCTTGGATGGGCAGGTGTGGGACCTGTCCCGGCCGCTGCCGGATGGGATGAAGGTCGCGATTCTCACGGACAAAGACGCGCAGGCGCTCGACGTGCTACGCCACTCGAGCGCGCACGTGCTCGCCACGGCGGTGCGCCAGCTGTTCCCGCACGCCCGGATCGGCTTCGGTCCCCCCATCGAGGACGGCTTCTACTACGACTTCGAGGTGCCCACGCCGTTCACGCCGGACGACCTCGCGCGGATCGAGGCCAAGATGCGCGAGGTCGTGCAGGCGGACTACCCGTTCGTGCGCGAGGAGGTGGGCCGCGAGGAGGCGAAGCGCCGCTTCGCCGACGACCCGCTCAAGCTGGAGCGCATCGGCGACCTCGGTCCGGACGAGGTGATCTCGGTCTACACCGACGGCCCCTTCGTGGACCTGTGCCGCGGGCCCCACGTGCCGAGCACCGGGCGGATCAAGCACTTCAAGCTGCTGCACGCGGCGGGCGCCTACTGGCGCGGCGACGAGCGGCGCCAGATGCTGCAGCGCATCTACGGCACGGCCTGGTTCTCGAAGGAGGACCTCGAGGCGTACCTGCGCCGGCTCGAGGAGGCGAAGAAGCGCGACCACCGCCTGCTCGGCAAGCAGCTCGACCTGTTCTCGATCCAGGAGGACGTCGGCCCGGGACTCGTCTTCTGGCACCCCAAGGGCGCGATCCTGCAGTTCCAGCTGCGGCGCTTCATCGAGGACACGATCCTCGAGCGCGGCTACCAGCTCGTATACACGCCGCACGTGACGCGGGAGCAGCTGTTCCTGCGCTCGGGACACCTGCCGCTCTACGCCGAGAACCAGTTCCCCGCGATCGGGGCGGGGGAGGGGGAAGCCGAGGACGTGCGCTACCGCGTGAAGCCGATGAACTGCCCGATGCACATCCTGATCTACGCCTCGCAGCAGCGCAGCTACCGCGACCTCCCCGTCCGGCTGGCCGAGGTGGCGAACGTGTACCGCAACGAGCGCTCGGGCACGCTGCACGGGATGCTGCGGGTGCGGGGGCTGACGATGGACGACGCGCACATCTTCCTGCGCGAGGACCAGATCGAGGACGAGATCTTCCAGCTGCTCGACCTGGTGGACCTGGTCATGGCGCGGACGTTCGGGCTGGCCTATCGGCTCGACCTGGCCACGCGGCCGGCGAAGAAGCTGGGGAGCGACGCCACCTGGGATACGGCGGAGCGGGCCCTCGAGCGCGCGCTCCAGCGGCGCGGCATCACGTATCGCGTCGACCAGGGCGGCGGGGCCTTCTACGGCCCGAAGATCGACGTCAAGTTCAACGACGCGATCGGGCGCGAGTGGCAGGGCGCCACCATCCAGCTCGACTACGAGCTGCCGGAGCGGTTTCAGCTCGAGTACGCGGGCGCGGACAACCGGCCGCACCGGCCCGTGATGATCCACCGCGCGATCTACGGCACACTGGAGCGGTTCTGCGGCTTCCTCATCGAGCACTTCGCGGGCGCGTTCCCGCTGTGGCTCTCTCCCGAGCAGGTGCGCGTGCTCCCGATCAGCGACGACCAGCTGGGGGCGGCGCGCGGGGTGGAGTCGCAGCTGCGGGCGGCCGGTGTCCGCGCCCACCTGGACGAGCGCAGCGAGACCCTCAACTACAAGATCCGGGATGCCGAGATGCAGAAGGTGCCGTACATGGCCGTCGTGGGGCAGCGCGAGGCGGAGGCGGGGACGGTGGCCGTGCGCGTCCGCGGCGCGGGAAAGAAGCAGGAGATCGTGCCGCTGGCCCAGTTCGTGGACCGGCTGCAGGCCGAGATTCGCACCCGCGCCCTGGCCCCATTAGCTTGAGGTCTGGATGAGCCACGACGCGACGACCCCGGTCATCGTCTCCGCCTGCCGCACGCCGATCGGCAGGTATTTGGGCGGCCTCGCGCCCCTCTCCGCGCCGCGGCTCGGCGCGATCGTGGTCCGGGAGGCGGTGCGCCGCGCCGGGATCGACCCCGCTGCGGTCGAGGAAGTGATCATGGGGAACGTGCTGCAGGGCGGCGTCGGGCAGGCGCCGGCGCGCCAGGCGGCGATCCACGCGGGCCTCCCGGGGGCGATCCCCGCGATGACCGTCAATAAGGTCTGCGGGTCCGGCCTCAAGGCGGTGATGCTCGCCGCGCAAGCGATCAAGGCGGGCGACGAGCAGTGCGTCGTGGCGGGCGGGATGGAATCGATGTCCAACGCCCCCCACTACGTGTACGGCATGCGGAGCGGCATCAAGGCCGGGAACGCGCAGCTCGTGGACGGGATGATCCACGACGGCTTGTGGGACTCATTCTCGAACACCCACATGGGCAGCCTCGCCGAGTACACCGCGAAGCAGGCGGGCGTGTCGCGCCGGGACCAGGACGCGTTCGCCCTGGCGAGCCACCAAAAGGCGGTCGCCGCGATGGCGGCGTGCCGCTTCAAGGCGGAGACCGTAGCGGTCGAGATCCCCGGCAGGAAGGGGCCCGCGGTCATCGACAAGGACGAGGGCCCGCGGGCGGACACGACGCTCGAGGCGCTCGCCGCGCTCAAGCCGTCGTTCGAAAAGGACGGCACGGTGACCCCGGGCAACGCGCCCGGGCTGAACGACGGGGCGAGCGCGCTCGTCGTCGCGTCGCTCGCCTTCGCTCAGGCCCATGGCCTCAAGCCCATCGCCCGCGTCACGGCGTACGCCACGGGGGGCGGCGATCCGAAGGACCTCTTCTTCGCGCCGATCGTCGCGGTGCGGAATCTCCTGGCGCAGACGAAGACGACGATCGCGGACTACGACCTGATCGAGGCGAACGAGGCCTTCGCGGTGCAGGCGCTCGCCGACGGGCGCGCGCTCGGCTGGGACTGGGCGCGCGTCAACGTGAATGGCGGCGCCATCGCGCTCGGCCATCCGATCGGCGCCTCGGGCGCGCGCGTCCTCACGACGCTCCTGTACGCCCTCAAGGACAAGCAGCAGACGACCGGACTCGCCACCCTGTGTCTCGGTGGCGGCAATGCCGTGGCCCTCAGCGTGGAGATGCTCTGATGCACGAGGCGCAGACCGCCGCCCTGTCCTTGCTGCCGCGCGCCCTCACCGCCCGTCGCGCGCTCGCCGTGCTGCTCGGTGCGGCTCTCGTCGCGGCCGCGGCCCAGATAGCGGTGCCGCTTCCCGGCACCCCGGTGCCCGTGACGCTGCAGCCGCTCGCCGTGCTCGTGGTGGGCGGGCTGCTCGGCGCCCCGCTGGGGGCGGCGAGCCTGCTCCTCTATCTCGCGCTCGGCGCGGCGGGCCTCCCCGTGTTCACGCCGTTCGGGGTCCCGGGTCTGGGTCGACTGCTCGGGCCGACGGGCGGCTATCTCCTCGCCTACCCCCTGGCCGCGTTCGCCGTGGGCCGCATCGCGGGCGACGCCGCGCGCTGGGGGCCGCTCGTGCTGGGCGTGCTGGCCGGCCTCGCGCTGATCCACCTGGGCGGCCTCGCCCAGCTGCTCCTCATCACGGGCAGTCTGCGGAGCGCCGTGCAGCTCGGCACGCTGCCGTTCCTCCTGGGCGATCTCGGGAAGGTCGCCGCCGCCGTGCTGCTGCTGCGGCGCACCGTGAGACCGGTTCGCGCGCGCCTATGAGGGCGCGCGTTTCGTTTGCTGCGGCGTGAGCCGGGTAGCGGTGGTGGGCGCGGGGACGATGGGCAACGGGATCGCCCACGTCTTCGCCCAGGCCGGATGGGACACGGCGCTCGTGGACGTGGCGCCGGATGCGCTCTCCCGCGCGCTCAAGACGATCCAGGCGAATATCGAGCGTCTGATCAAGAAGGGCGCGGGGAGCAAGGAGCAGGGAGCGGAGACGCTCGGGCGCATCCGGACCAGCACCTCGCTCGATGCCGTGAAGGACGCCGAGTTCGTGGTCGAGGCGGCGAGCGAAAACGCCAAGATCAAGCTCGCGCTGTTCCGCGAGCTCGATCGGACCGCACCGCCCGGCGTCATCCTCGCTTCCAACACCTCCTCCATCTCGATCACCGCGCTCGCGGCGGCGACCGAGCGGCCGGCGCAGGTGATCGGGATGCACTTCATGAACCCCGTTCCCGTGATGCAGCTCGTGGAGGTGATCCGCGGCCTCGAGACCGCGGAGGCGACGACGCGGCGCACGCTGGCGATCGCGCAGGCCCTGGGTAAGACCCCGGTCGAGGTCAGCGACTCCCCCGGCTTCGTGTCGAACCGGGTGCTCATGCCGATGATCAACGAGGCGGTCTTCTGCGTGATGGAGGGCGTGGCGACGCCGGAAGCCGTGGACACGGTGATGAAGCTCGGGATGGGCCACCCGCTGGGCCCGCTCGCGCTCGCCGACCTCATCGGCCTCGACACCTGCCTCGCCATTCTCGAAGTGCTGCACCACGACCTGGGCGACGACAAGTACCGGCCGGCGCCGCTGCTCCGCAAGCTCGTCGCCGCGGGCCAGCTGGGGCGGAAGAGCGGGCAGGGGTTCTATGGCTACCGGGATTGAGGTCGGGCTCTCCGAGACGCAGCGTCAGATCGTCGACCTGACGCGGGAGTTCGCGCGCACCCGCATCGAGCCGCAGGCGGCCGAGTGGGACCGCACCAAGCATTTCGCGCGCGACGTGATCGACGAGCTGGGCCGGCTCGGCTTCCTCGGGATGACCGTGCCCGAGGAGTACGGCGGGATGGGGCTCGACACCACCACCTATCTGCTTGCGCTGGAGGAGCTGGCGGCGGCGGACGCGAGCGTCGCGGTGACCGTGGGCGTCCACAGCGCGATCCCCGCGACGATGCTGCTGCGCCACGGCACGGCGGCGCAGAAGGAGCGCTGGCTGCGGCCGATGGCGGGTGGCGAGCGGCTGTGCGGGTTCGCGCTGTCGGAGCCGGACGCCGGCTCGGACGCCGCGTCGCTGCGCACGCGGGCCGTGCGGGATGGCGATCACTGGGTGCTGTCGGGCACGAAGGCGTGGGCGACCAACGGCGGCACGGCGGACCTGATGGTGGTGATCGCCCGCAGCGAGCGCGGCATCTGCGCCTTCATTGTGCCCACGGACGCGGCGGGCTATCGTCCGGGGAAGCCCGAAGACAAGATGGGCCTGCGGGCCTCGAACACCGTCGCCATCACGTTCGAGGAGCTACGGCTCCCGGCCCAGCATCTGCTGGGCGAAGAGGGGATGGGCTTCGGGTACGCCATGGAGGCGCTCGACGTGGGACGGCTGGGCGTCGCAACCCAGGCGGTGGGGATCGCGCGGCGCGCGCTCGAGCACAGCGTCGCCTACTGCGGGGAGCGCAAGCAGTTCGACCGGCCGATCCGCGAGTTCCAGGCGGTGCAGTTCAAGCTGGCGGACATGGCCACGCGGGTGGAGGCGGCGCGGGCGCTGGCGCACGCGGCGGCGGCCCGGAAGGACCGGGGCGAGGACATCACGCAGCACGCCAGTATGGCGAAGCTGTTCGCCTCCGAGACGGCGATGTGGGTGACGATTCAGGCGGTGCAGCTGTTCGGCGGGTACGGCTACATGCGGGATTTCCCCGTCGAGAAACTGTTTCGCGACGCGAAGGTCACCGAGATCTATGAAGGCACCAGCGAGATCCAGCGCCTCATCATCGCGCGCGGGCTCTACCCCCGAGCGGAGTAGCGGCGACGGCCGCCCCCTCGAGCTCTTCCCCCTGCTCGCCGAGCACGACCACGAGCAGGTGAGCATCGCCTACGAGCCCACCAGCGGCTATCGCGGCATCATCGCCATTCACAGCACCGTGCTCGGGCCCGCGCTCGGCGGCACGCGCTTCTGGAACTACCGCACCGACGCCGACGCCCTGATTGACGCCCTGCGGCTCGCGCGCGGCATGACCTACAAGGCCGCGGTGGCTGGCCTCAACCTGGGCGGGGGCAAGTCCGTCCTGATCGGGGACCACAAGACCACGCGGCGCGAGCCGCTGTTCCGGGCGCACGGGCGCCACATCGAGTCGCTCAACGGACGCTACATCACGGCCGAGGACGTGGGCACGACGACGGCGGACATGGAATACGTGAAGGCCGAGACCGATCACGTGACGGGCCTCATCGGGAAGTCGGGCGACCCCTCCCCGGTCACCGCCTACGGCGTGTACCGCGGCATCAAGGCGTGCGCGCGCCACAGGACGGGCTCCGATGCGGTGGCGGGGAAGACGGTCGCGTTGCAGGGGTGCGGCAGCGTGGGCTATCATCTCGCGAAGCTGCTCGCCGCGGAAGGGGCACGCCTCGTGGTCACCGACATCGATCCCGAGCGCGTGCGCCGCGTGGTGGACGAGTGCCGTGCACAGGCGGTGCCCCCCGACGATATTTACGGGGTGCGGGCGGACGTGTTCGCCCCGTGCGCGCTCGGCGCCGTGATCAACGACGCGACGCTGCCGCGGCTCCAGGTCGAGATCGTGGCGGGCGGCGCCAACAACCAGCTCGCCGAGGAGCGGCACGGGGACCTGCTGGAGGCGCGCGGCATCACCTACGCTCCCGACTACGTGATCAACGGCGGGGGCCTGATCAACGTGAACGCCGAGCTCGCCGGGTGGTCGCTGGAGCGGGCGCGGGCCAAGGCGGCCGAGATTTACGACACCATCCTCCGCGTGTTCGAGATCGCGCGGGAGGAGGGGATTCCCGCCTACCGGGCGGCGGACCGGCTCGCCGAGCAGCGCATCGCAGCGGTCTCGAGCGTGCGGCGGAACCTTGTCTGAGCGGATCCTCGTCGGCGCCGACCACGCCGGGTTCGCCTTGAAGCAGCGGCTGGTGGCCGAGCTCGAACGGCTGGGCTACGAGCCCGTGGACGTCGGCCCGCGGGCGCTCGACCCGGCGGACGACTTCCCCGACTACGCCAAGCCGGTCGCGGAGGCCGTGAGCAAGGGCGACGTCGCGCGTGGGATTCTCACCTGCGGGACGGGCCTCGGGATGGCGTACGTGGCGAACCGCTACCCGCGCGTGCGGGCGGCGGTGGCGTGGAGTCCCGAGATCGCCGAGCTGGCGCGCCGGCACAACGACGCCAACGTGCTGGTGCTTCCGGCCCGCTTCGTGAGCGAGGAGGAGGGGATGGAGATTCTCCACAAGTGGTTGGACACGGCCTTCGAGGGCGGCCGGCACGTGCGGCGCGTGCACAAGATCGACGCGGGAACGGCCCGCCCATGATCGACCGCCGCGCGCCGCTCAGCAAGGCCGATCCGACCATCTACGCGCTCATCCGCCGCGAGGTGGAGCGCCAGGAGCACGGGCTCGAGCTGATCGCGAGCGAGAACTTCGCCACCATGGCGGTGATGGAGGCCATGGGCAGCGCGCTCACGAACAAGTACGCCGAAGGGCTCCCCAGGAAGCGCTACTACGGCGGCTGCGAGGTGGTCGACGAGGTGGAGCAGCTCGCGATCGACCGCGCGAAGGCGCTGTTCCAGGCGGAGCACGTGAACGTGCAGCCGCACTCCGGGGCGCAGGCGAACATGGCCGCCTACCTCGCGGTCGCGAAGCCGGGCGCCGCGCTGCTGGGCCTCGCGCTCTCGCACGGCGGCCACCTCACCCACGGGTCGCCCGTCAACTTCTCGGGCACGCTGTTCCGCGCGAGCTCCTACGGCGTGCGCGAGGAGACGGGCCGCATCGACTACGATCAGCTGCGCGAGATCGCCCGGCGGGAGCGGCCGCGCATCCTCGTGGGCGGCGGCAGCGCCTACGCCCGCATCATCGACTTCGCCGCGCTCCGCAGCATCGCCGACGAGGTGGGCGCGATCCTCGTCGTCGACATGGCGCACTTCGCCGGGCTCGTGGCCGCCGGGATCCACCCCTCGCCCGTGCCGCACGCGCAGATCGTCACCACCACCACCCACAAGACGCTGCGCGGCCCGCGCGGCGGGTTGATCCTCTGTCGGGAGGTGTTCGGGAAGGACGTGGACAAGCAGGTCTTCCCGGGGATCCAGGGCGGGCCGCTCGAGCACGTGATCGCGGCGAAGGCCGTCGCGCTGGGGGAGGCGCTGACCCCGGCGTTCAAGCAGTACGCGATCCAGGTCGTGAAGAACGCCCAGGCCCTCGCCGCGGCGCTGCTGCAGCGCGGCTACGCCATCGTCTCGGGCGGCACCGACACGCACCTCATGCTCGTGGACCTGCGGCCCAAGGGCCTCACCGGAAAGGAGGCGCAGGCGCTGCTCGACCGCGCCGGCATCACCGTGAACAAGAACACCATCCCGGGCGACCCGCAGTCGCCGTTCGTGACGAGCGGCGTCCGTATCGGCACGCCCGCCGTGACGACGCGCGGCTTCGCGGAGCCGGAGATGCTCAAGGTCGCCGACTTCATCGACGCCGTGCTCACCGAAAAGGACGACGCCACGATCGCCCGCGTGAAGGCCGAGGTGCGCGAGCTGACCGAGCAGTTCCCGCTGTACGCTGCGCCGGCCCGCGAGCCGGTGGCTGCCGCCCATGGCCGATAGCGCGGGCGCGGGCTCAGGCCCCGGCGGCCGGCCCTCCCGGGGCTCGGGCAGTTTCACCGTCCACCTCGCCGAGGAGCTGGAGGTCTATTTCAACGAGGTGGCGCACGGCCGTCCCGTCGGCTTCGTGGCCTCGCCCAAGTGGAAGCCCCCCACCGACGTCTACGAGACGGACAACGAGCTCGTCATCCACATGGACATCGCCGGGATGAGCTCGGACGACTTCACCGTGCAGTTCGCGGACGGCATCCTCACGATCGGCGGCGAGCGCACGACGCGGCACGAGGGCAAGCCGCACTACCACTCGATGGAGGTGCAGGTCGGGCCGTTCGAGCGCCGCTTCCGCCTCCCCGTCCCGGTCGATCCCGAGAGCATCCGCGCGAGCTATGAGCACGGATTCCTCGCGGTCCGCCTGACCAAGCTGCCGGTGCGGCTCTCGGGCCCGCAGTCGGTGCGGGTGCAGTAGATGGACCAGCTGCCGATCCTCCCCCTGGGCCAGCTGGTGGTGTACCCGCACGTCGTGCTGCCGCTGGCGCTGACCGATCCCAACGCGGTGCAGCTCATCGACGAAGTGGTGCGCGGCAACAAGCGCCTGCTGCTCGGCGTGGTGAAGCCCATTGGGGGAACCGAGCCGGTGGAGGGCGCGGTGATGCAGGCCCGCGCCGACGAGCTGTACGAGGTCGGGACGCTGGGCTCGGTGGTGCGGATGCTCAAGCTCGGCGACGGCTCCGTCCGCGTGATGGTGCAGGGACTCGAGCGGGCCCGCCTGGTGGAGATCAGCCCCGGCCCACACTGGCTCGTGGCGAGCTACACCACGTTCTCGTCCGAGCTCACCGAGGACGCGCGCACCGAGGCGCTGAAGCGCACGGTGCACGCCCAGTTCTCCCGCGTCATCGACATCGCACCCTACCTGGGCGAAGAGCTGCACGAGGTGCTCGCCGGGATCACCGACGCCGGCAAGCTCGCCGACTTCGTTGCCGCCAACATCGATCTGGCCCTCCCCGCCAAGGCGGAGCTGCTCGCGATCGACGAGGTGAACAGGCGCCTGGAGCGGCTCGCCGAGCTGCTTGGCCAGGAGCTGCAGGTGCTCGAGGTGGGGAGCCAGATCCAGGAAAAGGTCAAGTCGCGCCTCGACCAGAACCAGCGCGAGTACGTGCTGCGCGAGCAGCTGCGCGTGATCCGCCAGGAGCTGGGCGAGGACGAGGGCGAGGACGAGCTGGACGAGCTGGGCCGGCGGCTCGAGCAGGCGGGCGTCTCGCCCGAGGCGAAGAAGGTCGTCGACCGCGAGCTCAAGCGGCTGCGCCAGATGTCGCCCCAGTCGGCCGAGTACCACGTGGCGCGGACCTATCTCGAGGCGTTCGCCTCGCTCCCGTGGAGCCGCACCTCGGAGGACCGGCGCGACCTCAAGGCCGCGCGGGAGATCCTGGATCGCGACCACTACGACCTCAAGACGGTGAAGGAGCGCATCCTCGAATACCTCGCCGTGCGCACCCTCAACCCGCAGGCGAAGGGAAGCATCCTGTGCTTCGTCGGGCCGCCCGGCGTCGGGAAGACGTCGCTCGGCCAGAGCATTGCGGAGGCGCTGGAGCGGCGCTTCACGCGCGTGTCGCTGGGCGGCGTGCGGGACGAGGCCGAGGTGCGGGGGCATCGGCGCACGTACGTCGGCGCGCTCCCCGGGCGGATCATCCACGCGCTGCAGCGCTGCGAGACCCGCAACCCGCTGCTGATGCTCGACGAGGTGGACAAGATGGGGTCCGACGTGCGGGGCGACCCCACTGCGGCGCTGCTCGAGGTGCTCGACCCGGCCCAGAACTCGGCCTTCGTGGACCACTACCTCGAGGTGCCCTTCGACCTCTCGGGGGTGATGTTCATCGCCACGGCGAACGCCCTCGGCCCGATCCCGGATCCCTTGCTCGACCGCATGGAAGTGCTGGCCCTGCCTGGCTACACGCCGGGCGAGAAGCTCGCCATCGCGAAGCGCTACCTGCTTCCCCGCCAGCTCAAGGAGACGGGCCTGCAGGCCGACCGCGCCGGCATCGCCGACGCGGCGCTGGAGCGGCTGATCGCCGAGTACACGCGCGAGGCCGGCGTGCGCCAGCTGGAGCGCGAGATCCAGGGGGCGCTGCGCAAGGCGGCCCTCGAAGTGGTGGAGCGCAAGGCCGAGACGGTGCGGGTGACCGCGAAGAACCTCGAGAAGTATGCCGGCCAGCCCAAGGTGCAGAGCGAGGTCGCGGGCCGGGCGCCCGAGGTGGGGGTGTCCACGGCGCTGGCGTGGACGCCCGTGGGCGGCGACATCATGTTCATCGAGGCGATTCAGATGCCCGGGAGGGGGCAGATCACGCTCACCGGACAGCTGGGCGACGTGATGAAGGAGTCGGCGCAGGCGGCGTGGAGCCTGCTGCGCGCGCGGGCCGGTTCGCTCGGGATCCCGCTCGACGCGTTCACGCAGACGGACGTGCACCTGCACGTCCCGGCGGGCGCGGTGCCGAAGGACGGCCCGTCGGCGGGGATCGCGATCGCGGCGGCGCTGGCGTCGCTCCTGTGCCGCCGCCCCTCGCGCCACGACGTGGCGATGACCGGGGAGCTGACGCTGCGGGGACGCGTGCTGCCGATCGGAGGGCTGAAGGAGAAGCTCACCGCTGCCGCCCGCGCCGGCGTGCACACGGTGCTCGTGCCCGCGCGCAACAAGAGCGACCTCGTGGACGTGCCGGACGAAGTGAAGAAGCTGCTCGACATCAAGCCCGTGGACACGCTGGACGAAGTGTTGGAGCTCGCGTTGCTCGAGCCGCGCCGGTCGCGGCCGGTCGTCGTGCCCGTCCAAACCGACCAGCCGCCGGGGGCGCGTCCGTGAGCGAGTTCGCGACGCTCGCGGAAGCGTTCGAGCAGATCCGCCAGCGCGACGGCCGCTACCCCGAGCGCGGCTACGTGTTCGTGCTGGCGGCGCTCGAGTACGCGCAGTCGAAGCTTCCGGCGCGTCGCCACCTCTCCGGCGCGGAGCTGGCGTGGGCGTGCCGCGACTTCGCGCTGGATCAGTTCGGGCTGCTCGCCTCCACCGTGCTCGCTCACTGGGATATCCGCAGCACCGAGGACCTGGGGCGCATCGTGTTCCTGCTGATCGACGTCGGGCTCCTCGCCCGCCAGCCGACCGACAAGCCGGAGGACTTCGAGCGCGTGTACGACTTCGCGCAGGTGTTCCGGGCCGGGTACCGCTGGTCCGGAGTAGAGCGGGGGTGACCTCACCCCCGTTCCCCCTCTCCGCAACGCGGAGAGGGGCTAGGGGGTGAGGTAGGGTCAAGGGAGGGGTGCCGCATGGACGCCAGGGAATGGCCCGCCTGTAAGAAGTGCCAGCAAGGTCTCCTCATTCCGTTGTCGGATTACGGCCGTGACGGAGCGCCGATCACCTACAAGGCCTGGGTGTGCTCGAACCCCGACTGCGGGTTCAACATCCGCATCGACAACGGGGAGATCTCGTTCGGGCGCGCAATCGGCCAGAGCTTGAAATAGGCTTTTGAGCGCACTGCGCGCGCCCGCCGTGGCCGGGCGGTTCTATCCCGGGGCGCGGGGTGAGCTGGAGGGCGTCGTGCGCGGGCTGCTCGACGAGGCCGCTCCCGCGCCGCCCGCGGCGCCGGCGGCCGCGCGCGCGGCGGTCGCCCCGCACGCGGGCTACGTCTACTCCGGGCTCACCGCCGCGCACGTGTTCGCGCGCCTCGCCGTCCCACCGCTCGTCGTGATCCTCGCGCCCAACCACAGCGGCGTGTGCCACGCGCCGGGCGGCGTCTCGCTGTGGGCGGCGGGGGCGTTCCGCACCCCGCTCGGCGACGCGGCGGTGGACGAGCGCTTCGGCGCCCGCCTCGTCGCCGCGTGCGATCTCGTGGCCCCGGACCCCGAGGCGCACCGCGCCGAGCACGCGGTCGAGGTCGAGGTGCCGTTCCTGCAGCTGCGCCGCCCCGGGGTGCGGATCGTTCCGCTGGTGCTCGCGTGGGACGAGTGGGAGGGGTGCCGGGTGCTCGGCGCGGCGCTCGCCGAGCTGGTGCGCGAGTGGCCGGAGGGCGTGCTGCTGCTCGCCTCGAGCGACCTGAACCACTACGAGCCGGCCGGCGTGTCCGAGCCGAAGGACCGCCGCGCGCTCGAGGCGCTGGTGGCGCTGGACGGCGCGGAGCTGCTGGTACGCTGCCGCCGCGAGCACATCTCGATGTGCGGGCGCGCCCCGGCAGCCACGGTGTGCGCCGCCGCGCGCGCGCTCGGCGCCGAGCGCGCCGCAGTGGTGCACTACAGCCATTCTGGGATGGTTACGGGAGACGACGATGCCGTGGTGGGTTACGGAGGGGTGGTGATCCCGTGAACGTGATTCCGGTGCTGTCGGCCGCCGAAGCCGCCGCCTGGGACTCGGCGGCGCGCACGCAGTTCCGCATCCCCTCGCGCGTGCTCATGGACGCCGCGGGCCGCGCCGTCGCCCAGGTGCTGGTGCGCGAGTGTCCGGACGCGGTGCAGCGCGGTGTGCTCGTCGCCGCCGGGGCGGGGAACAACGGCGGCGATGGCTGGGTCGTCGCACGCGCGCTGCACGCGGCGGGCATCCGCGTCTGGGTGTCGGCCCTCGATCCCAAGACGGACGACGCGATCGACAACCGGGCCCTCGCCCGGCTCGACGGCGTGCACGAGCTGGGCCGCGAGGAGCCGTGGCCCGCGGCGGCGGTCGCGGTGGATGCGCTGCTCGGCACGGGCGCCACGGGCCCCGCCCGCGGCGACGTGCTGGCGCTGGCGCAGCGGCTCGTCGCCTACGCCGCGCCCATCGTGGCGATCGACGGCCCCACCGGGCTCGACCTCTCGAGCGGCGAGGCCCACGGGCCGGTGCGCGCGCAGCTGTCGGTGACCTTCGGCGGTCCGCGCCGCGGCCACCTGCTGGCGCGCGAATGGTGCGGCAAGGTGGTCGTCGTGGACGCTGGGTTCCCGCCGCCCGATCCGGGCTGGCCGCTGCTCGTCACGGACGGGTGGGCGGGCGCCCGCCTCCCCAAGCTCGCGCCCACGATGCACAAGGGCGACCGCGGCCGCGTGACCGTGGTGGGCGGGGCGAACGGCCTGACGGGCGCGGCGCTGCACGCGGCCCGCGGGGCGCTCGCGGCGGGCGCGGGGCTCGTGAAGCTCGTCGCGTCCCCCGGGAGCGTGGCGGCCGCGCGCGCGAGCCTCCCCGACGTGCTCACGGTCGAGTCCGCGCTCGGGCCCGACCTCGAGCCCGAGGCGGCGGCGGCCCTCGAATGGGCCGACGCCTTGATCCTGGGCCCCGGCCTCGGCCGCACGGCTGAGCGCGCCAAGTTCCTCGAGGCGGCGCTCGCCCGCCGGCCCGTCCCCGCCGTCATTGACGCGGACGCGCTCGTGCTCCTCTCTCAGCTCGCGGGGGGCGGGCCGCAGCGGCCGGTCGTCTGCACGCCGCATCTCGGCGAGTTCCGCGCCCTGTTCGGCGATCAGCTCGCCGACGCCGCGGCGAACGACCGCTGGGCCGCGGTGGCGAAGGCCGCCCAGAAGATCAAGGGCACCGTGCTGTTGAAGGGCGTGCCCACCGTCGTGGCCGATTTGCGGGGGCCGATCCACGTGGTGGCGAGCGGCAACCCCGGCCTCGCCACCGGCGGCTCGGGCGACCTGCTCGCGGGGTTCATCGGGGCGTTCCTGGCGCGCGGCGGCGCGGCGCCGGAGGCCGCCGCGCTGGGCGCTCACGCGCTCGGGCGCGCGGCGGAGCTCGGCGCCCGGCAATGGACGGCGCGGAGCCTCCGACCCGCCGACGTGCTCGCGGCGCTTCCCGACGTGTGGCGCGCCTGGGCCGGCGTGCAGCCTGCCGGGCCGCCCCTGCTCGCCGTGCTCGAGCCGCCGGAAACAGCGTGACCCCCGCCCATCTCGCTCTCGGCGCGGGTGGGGAGTTCGACCGCCTGCGCGCGATCTTCCGCGCCCTCGGGCGCGGAGCCCGCGATCTCGGCGACGACTGCGCGCTGCTCAGCCTGGGACGCACCACGCTCGCGCTGAGCATCGATGCGAGCCTGGAAGGCGTGCACTTCCGTACCGAGTGGCTGTCGTTCCGGGAGATCGGATGGCGGGGGGGAGCCGCGGCACTCTCCGACCTCGCGGCGGAAGGAGCGAGGCCGCTGGGAGTCCTGGTGTCGCTCGGATTACCTCGGGGACGGGGGACGAGGGGCGGGGGACGGGTGGATCCCGCGGCGGAGATCATGCGCGGCGTGGCGGCCGTCACGAAGAGCGTAGGCGCCAGGGTGCTCGGTGGCGACCTGACATGGTCCTCCCGCTATCTCGTGGATGTGTGCGCGATCGGCACCGTCGACCGGCCGGTGCGGCGCAGCGGCGCTCGCCCGGGGGACGGCTTGTGGGTGACGGGGCGGTTGGGCGGCGCCGGGCTGGGGCTGGCGCGGCTGCGGGCGGGTCGACGCGTGGCGGCCGCCGTGCGGCGCCGGTTCGCGCGGCCCCAGCCCCGCGTCGCGGCGGGGCGCTGGCTCGCGCGCCGCGGCGCGCGCGCCATGATCGACCTGTCGGACGGCCTGGCGGGCGACGCCGGCCATCTCGCCGCGGCCTCCCGCGTGCGCGTGGCGCTCGAGCTCGAGCGCATCCCGTGCTGGCCGGGCGTGGCGCCGCGCGCGGCCGCGGAGAGCGGCGAAGAGTACGAGCTGCTCGTCGCGCTGCCGCGGCGCTTTGGGGCCCGCGAGGCTCGCGCCTTTCGCGCCGTGACGGGACTCGCCCTCACGCGCATCGGCGCCTGCAGCGCGGGCCGCGGCGTACGGATGACGGACCGCGGGCGGGGGATGACGGCCCCTCCCGGCTTCGATCACTTCCCCGCGCGATGATCCGCACTCTCTGGTTCTACGTGGTGGTCGTAGGCTCGACGATCCTCCACGCCACCGGGGCTATCCTCGCCGCGCTGCTGGGCGTGAAGCATCGCACCGCCGGCGTGTACGACTGGAGCACGACCGACTGGTCGCGCGACATCTTGCGCGCGGCGGGGACGCCCGTCCGGCTCGAGGGCAGGGAGCGGATTCCCCGGGGGCCCGTCGTGTACGCGTCCAACCACTCCTCCATGTTCGACATCTGGGCGCTCGCCGCGACGCTCCCCGGCTCGACGCGCTTCGTCGGGAAGGAGGAGCTCGTGCGCATCCCCCTGCTGGGTCGCGCGATGCACGCGGCGGGACACATCACCATCGACCGCGCCGTGAAAAAGCGCGCGTTCGAGGCCTACGACAAGGCGGCAGGCACGATCCGCCGCGGCTTTTCAGCCGTCGTGTTTCCCGAGGGGACGCGCAGCCGCACCGGCGAGCTGCTCCCCTTCAAGAACGCCCCGTTCGCGCTCGCCATCGCCGCCCAGGTGCCGCTGGTGCCGGTGTACGTGCACAGCACCTTCCAGATCCTCCCCAAGGGCGGCTTCCGGTTGCGGCCCCGCCCTATCCGGATCCTCGTGGGCGAGCCGATCACGACCGCGGGGATGACGCCGGAGGACCGCGAGCGACTGCGCGACCGCACGCGCGCCGCGATCCTCGCGCTCAAGGCGCGCGTTGACGGAGGCCCGGCGTCCCCCTAAGGTTGGGGCGCGACTATGAGCACGATCATTTCCGTCCACGCGCGCGAGATCCTGGACAGCCGCGGCAACCCCACCGTCGAGACCGACGTGACGCTCGCCAGCGGCGCCGCGGGCCGCGCCGCCGTGCCGAGCGGCGCCTCCACGGGCGAGCACGAGGCCGTGGAGCTGCGCGACGGGGACCAGAAGCGCTTCCTGGGGAAGGGCGTGCTCGAGGCGGTGAAGAACGTGAACGAGATGATCGGCCCGCGCCTCGAGGGAATGGCGGCGGAGGACCAGATCGCGGTCGATTACGCGATGCTCGACCTCGACGGCACGCCGAACAAGGGCCACCTCGGCGCGAACGCGATCCTCTCCGTGTCGCTCGCCGTGGCGCGCGCCGCCGCCCAGGATGCCGGGCTGCCCCTGTACCGCTACCTCGGCGGCCCGGTGGCTCACGTGCTCCCGGTGCCGATGATGAACATCCTGAATGGCGGGGCCCACGCCGCCAACACGGTCGATCTCCAGGAGTTCATGGTCGTGCCGATCGGCGCCGAGACGTTCGCCGACGCCCTGCGCATCGGCGTCGAGGTGTTTCACGCGCTGAAGAAGGTGCTCACGAAGCGCGGCCTCTCCACCGGCGTGGGGGACGAGGGCGGCTTCGCGCCCAACCTCCCGAACGACGAAGCGGCGCTCGAGGCGGTGATGTCGGCGATCGAGACCGCGGGGTACGAGGCGGGCAAGGACGTGGCGATCGCGCTCGACCCGGCGGCGTCCGAGTTCCACGAAGACGGCAGCTACGTCTTCAAGAAGAGCGGCGCGGGGAAGAAGTCGGCGGAGGAGATGATCGCGCTGTACAAGAGCTGGATTGACCGGTACCCCATCGTGTCGATCGAGGACGGGCTCGCCGAGGACGACTGGGAGGGGTGGGCGAAGCTCACCCAGACCCTGGGCGGCCGCGTCCAGCTCGTGGGTGACGACATCTTCTGCACTAACGTGGACCTGTTGGAGCGGGGCATCGACCAGGGCGTCGCCAACGCGATCCTGATCAAGGTGAACCAGATCGGCACGCTCACCGAGACCCTGCAGTGCATCGAGATGGCGCGCTCCAACGGCTACGCCGTCGTGATCTCGCACCGCTCGGGTGAGACGGAGGACACCTTCATCGCCGACCTCGCCGTGGGGTCCGGGGTGGGACAGATCAAGACGGGGAGCGCGTCGCGCACCGACCGCGTGGCGAAGTACAATCAGCTGCTGCGCATCGCCGAGGAGCTGGGCGACGTGGCGTTTTTCCCCGGCAAGGGGCTGTACGGCCTATGAGCCGGCGCGAGCTCGCGGGGATCGTGGCGGTGATCGTGCTGCTGGGGCTCGCCTTCCAGGGCGGGGAATACGGCACGCTCGACTGGCTGCAGCTGCGGCGCCAGCTCGCGGACGAGCGGGCCGCGGTGCGGACGCTGGAGGTGGACCTCGACTCGCTGGGTCGCGCGGCGCGGGCGCTCGAGTCCGATCCCGTGGCGCAGGAGCGCGCGGCGCGGGAGCAGTTCGGGATGATCCGGCCGGGAGAGCTGCTGTACCGGTTGGTGCCGCGGGTGAGCCCGGGCTCGAGCCCGGGAGCGGCCCCAGTGCGTCCTTAAGCGCGCGACTTGACCGAGCGTTCGTGTTCCCGCTAGGATTGCCCGCGTACGGCGGCGTAGCTCAGGTGGTTAGAGCAGCGGAATCATAATCCGCGGGTCGTCGGTTCGAGTCCGACCGCCGCTATTAGCCAGGACAAGCACCTAAGAGGGTGCCTCGCCTCGCGGCGTCAAGGCACCGCCATTATCCTTCCTCGGCGATGATCAAGGCGATCCGCTTCCAGAACTACAAGGTCCTGCGGGACACGACCCTCCCGCTCGGGAACTTCACGCTGCTCCTTGGACCGAACGGGAGCGGCAAGAGCACGGCGATCTCGGCGCTACAGAAGGTGCGGACCTTGGAGCCCAGGGGCCCCTCGCAGCTGATCGCGTCGGCGAGCACGCCACCGGGCCAAGACGTCATCATCGAGGTGCACTGGGGCGAACCACACCGCGCGGTTCTCATGGCACGCTGGATGTCGCAGGGGCCAATCGCACACGCCTGGAGTTCGTCTAGAGCCCTCAGCGGTCCGGATCAACAGACCCTGTGGGACGAGGTCAACCGCTCGCGGGTTTACTCCTTCGACGCCACGCAGCTCGCGGCTCCGGTCCTTCCTCAGCCAGAAATGACGCTCGGCGAGAGAGGCGAGGGCCTCGCGGGGGTTCTCGACCGACTGCGCGATCAGCATCCCGAGCGTTTCGAGGCGCTGAACGCCGAATTGGCGCGCTGGCTGCCAGAGTTCGACCGGGTGTTGTTCGACACGGTCCAGCCTGGACACAAAGCCATCTTCCTCCGGGACCGATCGAGCCAACACCGGATTCCCGCCTGGGACCTCTCGCAGGGGACGCTCCTGGCGCTCGCCATTTTGACGCTCGCATACCTGCCTGATCCGCCCCCGATCGTCGGTTTCGAGGAGCCGGACCGGGGACTGCATCCACGGCTCCTGCGCGATGTGCGGGACGCCCTGTACCGGCTCGCGTACCCCAAGGATTACGAGGAAAAGCGACCGCCCGTCCAAGTGATTGCCACAACCCACTCGCCCTACATGGTGGACTTGTTCCGCGACCACCTTGACGACATCGTGATCGCCGAGAAGAGGGGCAACGAGGCCAAGTTCGAGCCGCTGGCGCGGAGGTCAGACCTCGAGCGAGTCCTCCACGACGCCCAGTTAGGCGAAGCGTGGTACACGGGCGTGCTCGGCGGCGTGCCCACGACCGAGTGAGGCTTGTCCTCCTCGCCGAGTCGTCCGCTGACGAAGCTGCGATCCGCATTCTCACCGAGGCCATCCGAGGACCGGCGGTCCGCTGGCTGGAACCGCCGACGTTTCGCAGTCGGGGCTGGCCAGCGGTCGTGGGGCAGCTCCCGACCGTGATTAGGCATGCTCACTACAACTCAGATGCGACGGCGGTGATCGCCGTCGTGGATACGAACGATTCACCGCTCCACGATGCAGCTCACAGCGGCACGCCGAATCCCGACTGCCGGCTGTGTGCCCTGCGGACTGCGGCCGAGGAGACCCTTGCGCAGCTCACGCCGATAGCAGGGCGCACCGCGCTCCGCGTAGCGCTCGGCGCGGCGACGCCAGCGATTGAGGCGTGGTACCTGTCTGGCGAGAAGCCGTACCCATCGGAGCAGACGTGGGCTGCCGGTGGCGCTCGCGGCTACGACAAGAAGGGGTTGAAGCGCTCGGTCTACGGCACGGATCGAGCGAATCTTCCCCTCATGACCCGGGTGGCGATGGCGGAGGCCGCGCGCCTCGCCGCGAAACTGGAATTGCTCCGAACGCACTTCCCGCGCGGGTATGGAGCACTCGAGGCGGACCTCCTCGCGCTATAAGAGATGTCCCGTTCCCGCCCCTCGGTGCCGCAATAACGCCCTAGCGGCACCGAGCAGCGTTGCTGCATTTTCACGGTGTTCTGAGGTCAACTCGCTGAATTGGGCCGCGAGGGTCGCAGTCTCGTACTACCAGTTACGCGCTCGCCAACGGAGGCACAATTAACGTGCCACACTGGTCCGCTCTGTCTGACGACAATTTCAACGAGTTACTTCGACTCACCCGAATGTATCACCGCGAGGCTCGTCGCTGCGAACACGCCAAATCTTACCTACCAGGCTGCATCATGGCCGGCGCGGCGCTTGAGGCATTGCTCGTGACGATGCTCCATCTCTATGGTGACGAGCTTGAGAGCAGCGCCGTCGCGACATCAAAGGGCAAACCTAAGCGCCTCTTGGACTGGACTCTTGCAGAGATGCTCAAGGCAGCCAGGAACGCGAATTGGCTGCCTGCGGGCTTGGACCTCGGGGGCGAGTGGAATGCCAAACGCGCTCGCATCGGCGATTACGCGGAAGTACTTCGCCAGATCCGTAATCTCATTCACCCCTCCCGGTATCTTCACGACCAATCGCCCGCCAGGATCACCAAGAAGTATCTGACGTCAAGCATCGACATCTTCGAGGCTGCTAGTTCTCACCTTGAGACGAAAGTTCATGAGTCACTTCGGAACGATATGGAGAGGGAGAGGCAGGCGTCGAGTTGATCGGGTGGCTACCAAGCGCTTGAAGCTGACGGCGCGCGCAGATTAGGGAATGGGTCCTTCATCAGCGCCCGCACCTTAAGGGCGGTCCAGTAGGCCGCAACCTGAACGCATGACGCCATTCGGCGAAGCCTGGTTGTGCTCGTTCCCCTTCTGGATAGTCGTGGACACCACGGACTCGTTTGACGTCCGCGAGATCACCCTTCACGAGCGTCTACATCGTTTCTACCCCCTCTTTCGCAGCGGCCCAGCCAACTTTCAGCCGATGCCCTACATCGCGGAAGACGCCATTCCATTTCAGCAAGACCCGCATCCCCGCCTCGTCGAGCCTCTGAAGCGGATGGCCTCGATCCCCAAACTTGGAATAGATGCGGCTGGGCAGACGGCGTTCACGGTAGCGCTTGGGCCTCTGTGGACAGACGCACCGACTCCCTTCCCAATGGATAGCCTTCGCATCGACATCGAGGGAACGCATGAAGCGGTTCCGGAATATCCCAATGCAGTCGCCACCTCCTTGATGGAGCAGATTCGGTGGCGAACAAGGCAGTGGTGGATCACTAGGTCAACGGCCGGCTTGCAGGGATACGTGCGCAACAGCTTTGCAGTCGATCAGACTGGCCTCCCCCAGGGGGATCCGGACGGCCTGTGCGCTGGCCAAACGGTCACCGGCTTCGAACTCCCCTTGTCAAACGAAATGTGGCATGAATCGATTGACGCTCTCGCAGCTCAGAATCAACCTCCGGAGTACGACATACTCGCCCTCGACGCTCACTATTTTCTTAGCATCGGGGACTTTCGTCGTGCCGTGATCGACGCTGTGACGGCGTGCGAGCACGCCCGCGACAGGACGTTCGAGAGACTCTACTCGGCCCGTGCCGGCTCGCAGTACAAACGTGGGCGAGTCATCAAGTCGGAGAGCCTGCCCGACACCGTCGACAAGGACCTGCTTCGGCTGAATCGTCGATCGTACGCGGCGGAACATGCGGATATGTTCGCAGTCGTCCGCGATCTGTGGGACTCTCGGGGACGGGTCGCACATGGAGGGCCAGCAACCCTTCGGACCAACGGAGCGTTGGTCCCGCTCAACGCCGATAGCACTAGCCGGTTGGTCAAGGGCGCGCGCCATCTCATAGAATGGCTCACTGCCCTCGCCTAGGGTCGCCGCCCCGGTGTGCTGCCTAACAAGCCCTTGAAGGTGACGGGCGCGCTCTGTCTCGCTTCTGTCTCGGTCAGCATCGGTACGACATGAAGGAGCGGACAGAGAGTGACAAGGGCTCACTACAAAACGAGCGCCCCGCACGGGGGCGCTCGAAATCATAATCCGCGGGTCGTCGGTTCGAGTCCGACCGCCGCTACTTGAATAGGCCCCTGAGAAATCGGGGCCTTTGTGCTCACTTGGTCAGGCGTGTCGCCATTACGCCTGTGCTTGCGCAAGAACACCCTCGTAGCTACTTGTGGGTGTGGCACCTTGGAGAAGTGCATCTTGAAACGCAGTCGTGATGGACGTATGGATGCGCGACGCCGCTTCGCCGGTGTGGGTGCCGCCTGTGTATTGCTGTGCTTCTTCAGCGCTTGCGGTGGCAGTCCCTTGAGTCTGGGACCGCCAGCTCCCCCGATTAGCGTTTTGGTTTCGCCGGCGATTGCGGCAGTTGAGACGGGCTCTACAGCGCGGCTAACGGCTACCGTAGCCAACGACCCCGGCTACAGAGGTGTCACGTGGACGGTATCCTGCGCTGCCACACTGTGCGGATCAATTACGCCTGTCACAACACCGAGCGGGGCATCTGCAACTTACACGGCACCCGCCACAATGCCCTCAAGCGCAAATATTACAGTCACGGCCACGGCGGTCGCCGACCAAGCCAAGGCGACCTCGGCGACTCTCATCCCGGTTGGTCACATTCCAGGCTATGACGTCGGCGTGGACTACCACGCCTACGGCACTGATTTCCTGCACACCGCGTTCATCACCATGTACAACCAGCCAGCGGTGCGCCAGACCGTCCGTGCGCAACTCCAGGGGATGGCCGACCGGGGAGCAACCTCCATACAGACGGCGATTTGGTTCGTCACTCCACCAGGAGAGACCGATTTTGGCGAAACCTGGAGGGCCACGTTTCCCATGAGCGACCAAGAGGCAGCGAACCTCCAGGCGTATGCTCAGGATGTGGCAGCCATCCAGGGAACCGGTGGAAATCGACTTCGCCTCGATATCGCGCTGAACTGGTTGGGCGCAGCCGACTTTACTATAGGATCTCCAGCCACGGGCCTTGGTTCCCGCAATCTCAGCGCTGCCGAATACACTTCTCGTGTCCAGACCACAACCGACAAAGTTCTTGCTGCCGTAAGTACCGTCACTCGACCAGACGGTGTCAAAGTAGTGGAAACGATCTTCTTGGTCGCCGAAGCTACTCTCCCTGATGCGATGACACCACCCGGCCCGATTGCTAACTCTGGGTGGTTCCTCACGACCAACTACCCGCATTTTGTGTCCGGTGCGTCGCAGGTGGGTATCCGGCCTTCTGTTTATTTCAACGGCGGCGATGGTTGCACACAGGACGTTGTGCTCGACAATGCCTATGTCGATGCCCTTTTCCCGATCCTGGATGGGCATCGTTCCATGTTCTTCATGTATCGGGGCCTGAAATTCATGGTTGATAACGGCCTGCCGCTACCTTCCGGTCGCGTAGACTTCGACTGCTACATCAATTCGACGGGCGCCACATACGATCAACTCCTCCAGCGCATTTTGGATGATGCGGACGCCACTCTGCCTTCGCTCGGTGCGCCGAAGGTCTATGACATTCCCGAAACGTATTACCTCGCTGACCCGACCCATCGGCTTCAGTACGGGCAGGCGTTCGTAACACAAGCCGCGCAAAGCGCCCGGATGCAGCGCGTCAGCTTCTGGACGACACCGGACGGCGGAGGCCCCGGCCAGAACGCCGCCTATCCTTTCGCCATTGAAGACTTCCTGCCCCCTCCTCCACCTTGAGCGGCCGCGTCAATTGACTTGGCCTCGAGGCCCGGCGGACCCGTGGATTCCGCTTGCTCGATTTCTCGATTGCACCTGCACTGCTTGTTTCCCCCTGCGACCTCTGGCGGGCCTCACGGTGCGCGGCATATTCCCGGGATCTCGCCCCCGTGGGGTTATGCAATGCGCTACATAGTCATGCAGGGCGTGGCGGCCGGCGCCGCTGTCGCGCTCACCGCGTGCGCCGAGTCCCGTGCGCCCTCGGCGCCGTTCCCAAGCTTCGCCGCGGTACGCCCGCCTGCCGTGTTCGTCGTCGACGCGAGCAACGGGGGCGGCGATACGGCCGCTCAAGACGAGACGCCGATCGCCGTCAATCCCGCGAACCCGGACAACATTCTCACTGGGAACAACGACTTCAATCTGAACGACGGCTGTGGCTACAACGTGAGCTTCAACGGCGGCAAGACATGGTCGCCCACTTTGCCCAACGGCTTCATTCCCGGCCTCACCAAGTTCACGAACGATCCCGCCGTGCCCGGCACGGGCAGCTTCGATGTCGCGGGCGACCCGTCGGTGGGCTTTTCTCCGGACGGCCGCACGGCCTACTTCGTGTGCCAGGCGTTCAACGTCACGCCGCCCTTCCAGATCGCCCTGTTCGCGAGCCGCTCCAGCGACGGCGGCCTCACGTGGTCTTCCAGCCCCGCGCAGGTATCCACGTGGAACGGCAACGGCAAGGGCAAGGGGTCGAACGGGCAGTTCCCCGACCACGAGTCCATCGCGGTGGATGGCACCCCGGCAAGCCCGTTCTACGGCTCGCTGTACGTGACGTGGGTGCAGTTCAGCGGCTTGCAGGGGACTCACTCACCGGTGCAGGTCGCGTTTTCGCGCGACGGCGCCCGCACGTTCTCCCCGCCGATCAAGGTGACGCAGGGTCCAATCCGCAACAACCAGGACGCACGTATCGTCATCGGGCCCGACGGCACGCTGTACCTCACCTTCGACAACGGCATTCAGGGCGGGAAGGGCACCGCCAACTATGTCGCGGTGTCGCGCGACGGCGGCGTCACATGGTCGACCCCCGTCGCCTTGTCCTTCTACAACAACCCCGTATGCCTCTTCCCCCCGTTCTGCTTCAACCTCTCCGGCTCGCCGTTCCGGGCGCCGAGCTCCTATCCCGCGCCCGCGTTTGACCGGACGCTCAACCGCCTGGCGGTGGCGTTCTCGGACATCGACACCGACGGCCGGGCGAAGATCTTCGTGATGTCGGCGCCGGCGGACCGGGTGACCGATCCCGGCGCCTGGTCCCGGCCGGTGGTGCTCGCGGGGTCGGGGGATCGCTTCGGCGCCGAGCTGGGTGCGGCGCCCGGCGGGCGCTACGACCTTTCCTTCTATGACCGCGGCTACAGCGGCAATGCCCTTGTGGACCTTACTTACGCGACGAGCACCGATGGGGGCGCGACGTGGGCTGCGACGCGCGTGACGGACAGTGGGTTCGATCCGTCGTTGTACCGGACTCGCTTCATCGGCGATTACAACGGGATCGTGTCGCTCGCGGCCGGCGCGGCGCTCGCCTGGACCGGCGTGGGAACGACGAACGGGGTGACGAACTTCGACGTGTTCTTCGGGAGCGCGAAGCCGTAGTCTACGGCGCCTGGAAGATGATCTTGCCCGCCTTGTCGCGCAGCACCAGCGACGAGCCCGACGGATTCCCTACAGCCGTCGTTTCGGGCGTCGCTTGGGTGCTGGACAGCAGGGCGGCGCCGAGTCTGCCGTTCTGGTCGTACAGATCGAGGTGCGTGGAGCCGTCATCGTCCAAACGCAGGCTGGTCCGCGAGCGACCGTGGTAGAGGCCGAGCAGTGGCGAGCCGTTCGATGTCAGGCTCAGGCCGGCTCCAGCGTAGCCGAGTGCGGTCATCAAGCTCAGGTGCGGCACCCCTTGAGCCGATTGATCGAGAACGAGCCGCTCCGCGCCTGCGCTGTCCTTGAAGACCAGGGCCGCCGCACCTTCCCTGAAAGACAGCTCGGCACGGGCTCTTGCGTCCGTCCCGAGGAGACGGAGCGACGGGGCGCCACCGCTGTCGAGCTGGACGACCAGCCGCAGGCGCCCCTGTTGGTCCCTGAGAGCGACACCCGGAACACCGTTGCGCAGCACGACCAGCATACCCCTGGGATTGCCGTTCGCATCTGACAGGGTCAGGCTCGCTGCGCCGCCCTCGCCCTCTCCGGACGAGAGGACGATCCGGGCCGTCCCCATGGCGTCCCGTAAGACGAGGCGCTCCGCCTCCAGGGTCTGACTCGGCGGCCGCGCCTGGGCCATGATGAGCACTGCGCCAACCAGGGACAGCACCACCGCTCCTGCCAGCCTGATGCTGCGATTCTGTGCCTCCACCTTCACGAGCCGGTCCACCACCGAATCCAACGATGACAACTGCGAGGTCATACTGACTCCATAGGATGCCAAGGACCGACTCGCGCCCTGGAAGTGCCCCCTCCACGCGTCTCCGAGGGGGTACGTAACCTCGGCGATCACGCTCTATTCGGCGGTGATCTCACGCACGCGCGGCTACCTGCGCCGGTCACCACCAGTCGCAGCCGGTTGCGAGCCGCTGCTTCCGCCTGACCTCTACGGCGTCAGGCCCCTCCAGACCACCGCTTTGATGTCCCGCGACCGCTGCTCGGCGTACCGCTGAACCGTAGCGAGCAGGTCCTCGTATTCCTTACGCCATGCTTCCGGCATGGTGGCGCGGAAATGGGCGGCGGTCATCACCTCAATGCCGTGTCGTTGGGTCGCGCCCGCGTTGCACTCGCGCGTCGCGGTGCCCGCCTCGCGCTTTCGCTGCCGTTGTGACATCGGGAGGCGCCCCGCGGCGCTCTTTAGGAAGGACATCGTCGTACGACTCGTCTCAGCCGTGATGCAGGCTCGTCGCGTTCCGAACGGCGACACAGGCTCCCGCGTCCCCTCGACGCGGGCGACGATACTACTTGACGTCCCCATGGCGCGGCGGTAGCTCACTCCCCCAGCTGGCAACGCCGCAGCGACAAGGGCAAACCCGGCGAAAGCCGGGGGCACAAAGCCACGGGTCCTCGCTTCCTCCGCGACGCCGCAGCCTTAACGCCACGAAGGACCCACGACCGCCGAGCTACCGCACCGGTAGCTTGGCGGTCGCTTTTTAGGGAGGCGAAAGGAGCGTCATCCGATGAAGAACCGCAATGGCAGGCTGATGAGCGTGGCCGACTTCCAGGCCGAGCTGGCGCAGGCGCCCGAGAAGCTGTTCGCGGTCGCCGGCGACGAGCGGTTGCTGGCGCGGCTGCCCAAAGGCAGTTGGCTTGGCGGCACCATTCCCTACCTGATGAGCGACGAGGGCGGCGGACTCACCACGCGCGACTCCCTCATGGTGCAGGAGCTGCTGACGGACGAGCGCGCGGCGCCGAAGATCAAGTTCTACGACAAGAATACCATCGCCCGCGTTACCGAGGACGCGCCGGCCAACGGTTACACGTTTGTGATGATGCCGGCCTTCTCCGAGGTACATCTGGCTTACGGAAAAGATGCGCCGCGCTTCAAGGACCTCTTTTCTCATCCGATCGTCGGCTGGGTCACCGGCATCCACCTGAATGATCTGGGCAAGGAGACGCCCAAGGTGTTCAACGGGAAGACGGGCGAGGTCTTCGCCGACCAGGCGATTGCCTGCCATGTGTCGCTTCCGGCCGGAAAGACGGCGGACGTGGAGATCGTCAACATCTTCGAGCGCTCTGAAGGCCCGGATATCCGCTTCGAGACGGACGGCTTTGGGCCCGTCACCGGCTGCTCGATCAACGGCAAGAAGACCAACTTCGCCCGTTGGCTGACGGAGAATGCGGTGGACACGAAGCTGCCGCTGATGGCCGACTACAACGGCGCGCTCATCAACGTCAGCATCCAGGGCGTGGACCCCAAGGCCGAGACGGTCTCCCTCTACGCGCCGGTGTTCAAGGACAGGACCTACCGCTTGGCCAAGCCCATGCCGGACTACGTGCAGGGCTTCAGGTCGGTCACCGCGGGCCCCACCCATGACCTCGCTTTCGCCTGCAACTGTACGCTCAACTATGTGTACGGCAAGCTCGACGGAGCGCGGGTGGGGCTGCCGGGGCCTTTCACCTTCGGCGAGATTGCATACCAGCTGCTCAACCAGACGATGGTCTACTGCGACGTTGTCGACGCAGCGGTGCCGCACGAGGGAGGGCGGTACTTCGCCCAGCAGATGGCTACGGCGCGTTGAGCCTTGACGCAGCGCCGTCCTCACCACCGAGGGCGGCGCTGCCGCATTTCCCCTCGCTTCACTAGCACGGCCTTCGTCACCACAGGAGGCTGCACCATGACGGAGATGCACTGCCATTTGTGCGGGGGGGTCATCCCCAACGGTGCGCGGGTCAAGTACCTGCCACCGCGGGAGAACGCGCAGCTGGCACTCACCCGCCCCGATCCCTGCACCTGCTCCCCACCGATCGTGTACGAGCATTCCCCGCTCGAGCCGGATGAGGGCGAGACCGCACCTCAACCGTAGCCCGCTACGCCTCGAGCCCCCGCCAGATCACCGCCTTGATGTCCCGCGACCGCTGCTCGGCGTACCGCTGAGCCGTGGCGAGCAGGTCCTCGTATTCCTTGCGCCACTTCCGGCATGTTGGCGCGGAAATGCGCCGCGGTCATCACCTCGCCCCGAGGCCCCGACGCCCTCCCGAACCCCACCGTCGTCACGTCGCCGAGGAAGCAGGTCGAGCTGCCCGTGTCCATCACGTTTGCCACGCGGCACTCGAAGTGGGCGTAGCAGTCGTCCAGCACGGGAGCGCCGAGCGTGCCCAGCGTGTGAGGGATGGCGGCGAGCTTGTCGCGCGTCCGCCCGCTCACGAACCCCAGCGCGTGGATCAGCTCGAATTGGTCCGTGCGCAACAGATGGAGCACGAAGCGCCCGGTCTCGAAGATCA